>Ga0070670_100001935_pt1 | contig 16952 bp, 17 predicted proteins | sample KBSS63metaG_FD_64665 | JGI IMG/M metagenome (GOLD analysis project Ga0070670, IMG submission 64665) | Switchgrass rhizosphere microbial communities from Kellogg Biological Station, Michigan, USA - KBS S6-3 metaG | ecosystem: Host-associated > Plants > Roots > Rhizosphere > Soil ... | reverse complement strand
ATCAAGGCCGCGTCGCCGGCGGCGTACCGCAAGCTCGTCGGCCTGATCGTCGACTTCTGCGCCGAGCACCTGGTCGGCCCGCACTGGGGCGAGCAGATCCGCTTTCGCCCCGGCGACATCTTGCGCATCTCGATGGTGTTCCAGGGCCTGACGCGCGGCCAGGCGCAAGCGGTGTGGCGGCCGTTCATGGACGCGCTCGACGCTGGCGCTGACGAATGGAAGGTCGAGTTCTCGCCGCTGAAGATCGTCTCGACGTCGGCGCGCGAGTTCTGGGCGCCAACGTTCATCAAGCGCACGCTCGGCTTCATCAGCCGCGACGATCGGCCCGGCGCGCCGCCGACCAACGTGTTCTGGCCGGGCGACCAGGGGCAGGCGGGCCAGTTCCTGCACGGCTACAGCTCGACCTGGCTCCCCGCGGCGCTGCTGCAGCCCGCGCGCCGCGCCGCGCTGGCCGATGCGCTCTTCGCGGCGAGCCGGCACTGGGGCGTCGGGCTGCACCTGAACAAGGGCCTGGCCGGCGCGCCGGCCGACGCGGTGGCGGCAGCGCGCGACACGGCGACGAACCCGGCCGTCCTCGATGCCTTCGCGCTCGCGATCCTCGGCTCCGAAGAGCAGCCGGCGTATCCGGGCGTCGCCGGCCACGAGCCCGACGCCGCCGCGGCGCGCCTGCACGCGCAGGCGATAGCGCGGGCGGCGGGCGAGCTGCGCAAGCTTGTCCCGTCACCGGGGTCGTACGTCTCGGAGAGCGATTACTTCGAGGCGGACTGGCGGAATGCGTTCTGGGGGGCGAACTATGCGCGGCTGCTGGCGGTAAAGGACAGGTACGACGCGGAGGGGCTGTTCGTCGTGCATCACGGCGTGGGGAGCGAGCGGTGGAGCGCGGATGGGCTCACGAAGGCGAGGTGAAGGGGCGCGACCGCATTGGCCGCAGGCGTCAGATCGTCACTCCTCCATCCACGACGATGGCCTGCCCGGTCACGAATGAACCGGCGTTCGAGGCGAGGAAGATCGCCGCCCCGGCGATCTCGTCCGGCTCGCCGATGCGTCGCAGCGGCGTAGTCGATGTGCGCAGCTTCAATGCCTCCGGATCTTCCCAGAGTGCCCGCGCGAAATCGGTCTTGATCAGGCCCGGCGCGATGCAGTTGACGCGCACGTTGCTCGGCCCGTACTCAACGGCGAGGTTGCGTGCCATCTGGAGGTCGGCCGCCTTCGAGACGCAATAGGCGCCGAGCACCGGCGAGCCGCGCAAGCCCCCGATCGACGACACGATGATGATCGAGCCGGCCTTCCGCTCGAGCATCTGCGGCGCCACGAAGCCGATCAGCCAGTGGTTGGCCAGCACGTTGTTCTCGAGGATCTTGCGGAACTGGTTGTCCTCGATGCCCGCCATCGGCCCGAAGTACGGATTCGACGCCGCGTTGCAGACCAGGACGTCGATCTGCCCGAGCTGGCGCGTGGTCTCGTCAACGAGATGCTCGAGCTGGTCCTTCGACGAGATGTTGGCCGGGATCGCGATCGCGCGGCCCGCGCCGTGCGTGGCGCAGATCGCCGCGGCGACCGCCGTGCACGCCTCGGGCTTGCGCGACGAGATCACGACGTTCGCGCCGGCCTCGGCCATGCGCTCGGCAATCGCCTTGCCGATGCCGCGCGTCGAACCGGTGATCACGGCCGTCTTGCCGGCGATTGAGAACAAGGACATGGCAGGCTCCCTTCTTGCGATCTAGGCGCTCGTCCGCGCCGCCAATATCGAGCGCGGATCATCACTGACGATTCCCTGCACGCCCTCGCGCCACAGCCGGAGCGCGTACGCGGGATCGTTGATCGTCCAGACATGGATCATGGTGCCGCTTCCGCGCAGCGCACGCGCCAGGGCGGCGATAGGCACCGGAATGCTGTTCCAAACCGGCGGGATGCAGAGCGCCTGAAACAACTGGGGGGCGACGCGTCGTCGGAGCAGCGCAGGAAGCACCAGGCGTACCACATCAGGCGTGGACGCACCGAGCGCAAAGCCGGCGCCGAGAAGCGGGCGCGTCGCGGTGGCATCGAACGCCGCGACGATGATGCGGTGCGCGATGTCGTGACGGCGAACGGCGGCCCTCAGGGGCTCGGTCGCCGCGGGTGTCTTGAGCTCGATGATGCAGGGCAGTTCGCGCGGCAGCGACTCGATGATGTCGTCGAAGGTCGGGACCCTCACGCCACGCCCTCGCCACGGGAACGTGCGCCCCTCGTCGGGCGTGAACCCGGCACCGGCGTCGAGACCCTTTAGCTCGGTCACCGTCCTGAGGGCGATCGGTCCGCTGCCGTTGGTCGTCCGGTCGAGCGTCTCGTCGTGCATCAAGACGAGCGTGCCCTCGCGGGTCACGCGCAGATCGAACTCGACGGCATCGACGCCGAGCGCCACGGCCTGGCGCAACGACTCGAGGGTGTTCTCCGGCGCGTGGGCGCGATCGCCGCGATGGCCGATGACCGGTCTGGCATGAGGATCGAGCAGGATCATGGGTTGCGGGGTGTCAATGAATGAAGCATCCCCAAGGTTGAGGAAGGCATGGTTCCGAGCGCCCATCTGGGGGAAGCCGCGGGCCGGCTCGCGACCTACTCTACGGCCATGAACAATCCCTGGCTGTCCTTGATTTCCGCGCTGTCGGGCCAGCGCATCAGCACTCCTTCCACCTGGCCTGTGCGAGAGGTGCATCGACTCTTCGACGTTCGCGTCACCAGACCCGCAGAGGGCGGCGAGACCCGCGGGTCAAGTCGGCGTCGAGGGCCGTTGGTCGCGAGCTGAGCCGGGGCGTTGTTCTTGACAGCCCTCCGATCGAAGCGCATACCCCGCGCATCCCGGTTCGCATGTCAACGAAGAGGAGGGAACTCATGATCACGACCACCACGGGCCGCCTTGCCGCGGCCGCTGCGCTGGCTCTTCTCCTGGTGCTCTCACCGGCCCTCGCGGCCGACCCGCCCGGCGTCTTGTGGGAAACGACGTCGCACATGTCCATGCCGGGGATGCCGATGCCGATGGCGCCGCAGACACAGAAGGTGTGCTCGCCGAAGACGTGGACGAAGCCTCCGCCGGGCGGCGACAAGTCCTGCGTGACTTCCGACTACAAGGTGGTCGGCAGCAAGGCGACCTGGAAGATGCAGTGCAGCGGGCAGATGCCGATGCAGGGCACGGGCGAGCTGAACTTCGAAGGCACGGATGCCTACACGGGCACGATCCAGGCGACGAGCCAGGGCATGAACATGACGATCAAGCTCGCCGGCAAGAAGGTCGGCACCTGCGACAACCCGCAGTAGACGTCCCCGTCCCGTACTGCCTGGTGGCGTGAATGGCGCTCGTCGATGAAGCGGTCGCTGTCGACCTCGGCAAACGGTCGCTGGGCGCGTCCGGTGCCGGCGTCGTCTACGTCGATCGTGCCGTGCGCGAGCCGGGTGACGTCGTCGTCGGTCCGCGCACCTTCTCGCTGACCCGGCCCGCGCTGATGGTGTTCCGCGACGAGATGCCCGGCGCGAACTGGATGCACCCCTGCACATATGCCCTGGTCGATGCACAGACCGGCGAATCCGTGCTGACTGTCCCCGCTGATCGTCCCCCGGTGTTCGGCAGGTTGCCGGAGACCTGGGTGGTGGCGGTCGACCCGCAGGGGCGCGCGGACCTCGCGCCCTGACTACTGTCCGAGGAGGACTTCATGGCCACAGAACCACGCCCCAAGGCAAGCACGCAGATCCTTGACCGCGTTCGCGCGCACGCCTTCGCCACGCTCACACCGTAGACCGCCGCTGACCGCCATCTCGGCGTGGTGCCGCGCATGCTGCGCAAGGGCGAGACGTTGAAGCTCGTCGATCGCAGGATCAAGGTGCCGGACGATTCCGTCCTCGTCTTCGAGGACCAGATGCCCGGCGCCAACTTCGGTCACCCGTGCCGCTACCTGTTCCATTCGTCGAAGGACGGCTCGCTCCTGCAGACGGTGGAGGCGATGTTCCCGCCCGAGGTCGCCGACATCGAGCTCCTCCCGCAGTACTTCCACGAGCCGCTTGCGCAACTGGAGCCGCGCCCGAACATCTATGCCAAGTTCGACTGGACGAAGGTCTCGCGCTGCCCCTGGCTCGACGATGACAACCGGTTCGCGCTGCTGTGGACCAGCCAGATCAGCAACCGGCGCCACGTCGAGGACACCGAGTTTGCCTATCGCATCCTGCGCCACAAGTTCGGGTTCCGGGCCTCGAACATCTACGTGCTTTGCTACAACGGGACCATCGATTCGACCGACTTCCATGGGGCGAACATGGCCACCTGGGTCGGCGACGGCACCCGCGTACCAGATGCAGATCAACTCGTCGGCGACGAAGGCGAACCTGCAGTCGACGCTGACCACGATCAGCAGCCGCATGAACGCTGACAGCCTGCTGTTCGTCCACACCAACAACCACGGTTCTCCGTCCGGTCTTTGCGTGGACAACTCCGCTATCGTCACGCCCGCCGAGTGGTCGACGATGCTCGACGGCATGAAGGCGTTCGGAACCCTGGTGGTGACGATGGAGCAGTGCTACTCGGGCGCGTTCCAGCAGCCGACGCTCAGCCACAGCAAGGCGAGCCGCACGTCGTTCGCGAGCGCGGTGCCCGCCGACAAGGTCAGCGCCGGCGACTCGCACTTCGACCAGTGGGCCCGCGCCTGGTTCGAAGCCGTCAACGGAGCGACTGCGTACGGCGCGAGCTTGGCGCACAACCCCGATGCCAATTCGAACGGAAGGGTCAGCGCCAGGGAGGCCTTCAACTACTCGGACGCCTACCAGTACGCCAACCCCTACGACGACCCGCAGTACGGTGACTCTCCGATCGGCTGCGGGACGCAGATCTACCTGACGAAGGCGCCGACCCTCGCGGACATCATTCGCGCCATCCTCAGCAGGTACCTCCTGGTCGACAGCCACATCGTCAGGCACCCGATCCCTGATCCGCCGCCGGAGTGGGCGGAGAAACTGCTCGAGTCGCTCGACCTCGTCGACGGGCTCGCACAGCGGTTCGCCGCGGTCGAAGGCCGCGCCGTCAACGAGCTGATCGAGGAAGCCCTCAAGAACGCAGCGGCGATCGCCGCGGCAGGGAATGCGCCGGCACCGCAGCCTGCGTCGGCTCCGGCGAAGAAGGCAACCAAGGCGAAAGGTCGTCGACGCTGACAGGACCGCGGATCGGGGTCCGCTATTCCGTTGCCCACGCTTCGAACGACTCGAAGGCCCCTTCGCCGGTAAGCACGTCGACCCTTGTGACGGCCGCCGACGGAGGGCCTTTGCGTGCCCAATCGATGATCTGGTCTACCGCGTTCCGCGGTCCCGCCACGATCGCTTCGACCGATCCGTCTCGGCGGTTGCGCACGCCGCCGCGTACGCCCAATCGGCGAGCCTCCTCGACCATCGACCAGCGGTAGCCGACTCCCTGGACGACGCCGAAGATCTGCAATCGAAAGACGGACTCGGCGTCGACTGGATTCATCGAGCTATCGAACGGTTCGTCCCCAACGCTTGGTCGCGAGCGTGGCACCGACGATCGAACAGTTCGTCCCCTTCGTCTGCTCGTGAAACGAGCCCATGTCGAAGTTGCGAATCGGCTTCGACTTGCCTGCCGGGAACGGTCCGTAGATCGTGGCAGTGTTGCTGGCAGCTTTCGTCTCGCTGCTCGACAGGTGATCGCAAACGATTCGGATGTCCTTCACATCGCGCCTTCCGCTGTTCTGGACAGTCGCGTTGAGCATCATCATGTCGTTCCAGCCGCCCTTGTGCCAGCTGACCTCGGTCATCTGCAGCGCGGCGACCGCTTGCGCTTGCTGCTCGACTTGCTTGCCCGTCGGGGCGGACAGGGCAGACCCGGTCACGGCGACGCCGAAGAACAACGTGACGGCTTTCGAACCGAAGCCCTTGCGCTTGACCAATCCCAATCTCATCCCCCGGCTCGTCGTCCGAAGGGCCGACTTGTCGGCGGAATTGTCGTCAGCTCACTGTTGCAGTGACTCGACGCCGATGTGGTAGCGACGGTCAGGCGTGCAGAACGACCTGGTCCAGTCGGGTGATCGGCACCATAGGCTCGTCGCCAGGCGCGCTGCGAACCGAGCGCTCACCCGGTGCTGCCCTTGCTTCGCGTTTGGCCAGCGGATCGAAGGCGCTCAGGCTCGTCTTTCTCGCGCCTCGGGACCCGGCAAACTTGAGCTGGGTCAGCTTCTCGATGGCCGCGATCGTCGTTTGATACGTCTTGAAAGGCGTGAACGGCACTTCGGGAGCCTCGCGCAGGCCGAATTGTGCGATCGTGTCGCGCTGGTCGAGAACGTAGGCGGTCGCGAAGAGCTTGCCCGACGCGTTGATCGCCGCGATCACCTTCCAGTAGCGAAGCGGGTAGGGCGTCGCTTCGAAGCCGGTGAGCACCGGGTCCGCCGCATCGAACACCGGTCCCGTGATCACCTGGGCGCGGAAGTGGTCCTTGTCGACCGCCTCCTCCAGTATGTGATGCTCGAGGCCTTGCCAGAGCTCGCGGCGCTCGTTGAATCGGGCGTGCTGGGGCATGCAGTTCGTCCAGTGGCAGGTGTCCGCCGCCGCGGCGATGGCCTCCTGGGGCGTGGTCCCGTACTCCTGGTCCTCGCGGCGCGTCAGATGGCCGCGATCGAAGGCGTTGCCCGTATAGAAGGACTCGCCCACCTGCATCTCGGCAGGGATGCGCGGGTCGAAGCGCCAGCGGTCCTTCGGCCGCGCCAGCTCGAAGCGGCCCTTGAAGTCGACGTTCGCCGCGCTGTAGATAGCAAAGCGCCGAACGCGATGCATGACGATGCTGAAGTTTCGATACTTGAGAACCGTTTCCTTGGGGCTTCCGGAGAGTGGCGTCGCCTGCTTGGCCAGCGCCGGACTCAGGTCAGGAAGGAAGACGCGCCCGTCCGCCTTGCCGGCGCCGAGGAACGCCGGGTCGAAGCCCTTGTGGCCGCTGTAGTCGTCTTCGAGAGACATCGCCTGTGAGCCGGGACCGCAGCCCCGATCGACCGGATGCGAGCCGCGCTACTTCGTGGCCTTGTCGACGGCGTCGCTCGCCGCCTTCCCTGCCGTCTTGGTCGCGTCGACCGTCGCGTCCCACGCTTTCGAGCCGGCCTCGACGGCCTTGTCGCGGGCGCTTGTCGCCGCGGCGGCGGAGCTGTTCGTGACTTCGACGGCCTTGTCGGCGACGGCCTTGCCCGCGTCGGCCGCGGCCTTGCCCGCGTCGCTCGCGAGCTCCTTCGTCTTGTCCCACAGGTTGCTCATGGCAGGTTCTCCATCGGGGTGAGGGGGGTTGGAAGGTTAGCACTCTGGCAGTGGTTCGGGCGCCGCGACAGGATGCCCGCCGCGCGAAGGCAGCGAGAGCAACGAACGCAGGGTGGCGCCTCACCGGTAGCCACTCGCCCACAGATTCGACAGCGCGCCCACCATCTGCTCCCAGACCACGACCAGCGCGCCGTTCGCGTCGACGCCGAGCGCCGGCTGCGTGGCTGGCTGAGTCTGGCCATCGATCGTCACGGCACTCCCCCAGCCGCCGCTAGGCGTGTAGCGGTTCACCCAGACGTTGTCAGTGAACCCGGCCGAATTGCGCTGCGACCAGAACGCCGTGCCGATGCCGTTCGCATCGATCACGATCTGCGGCGTGTGCGCCGAGCCGGTGTTGTCGGTCTCGATCAGCGTCGGGGCTGCCCAGGTGCCGCCGTTGTAGCGGCTGGCCATCACGTTGGCGGTTGCGCCGACGTACTGCTCCCACACCGCGAGGGCGTTGCCGGCAGCGTCGATGGCGACGCGGGCATTGCGCGACACCACCGCCGGATCGACTTCCAGCGACTGGACCCAGCCGCCGCCGGCGCTGTAGTGGCTCGACTTGACATGGTCGATGCCGTTGTCTCGCCGGTGCCAGACCACGATCGCGTTCTGATTCGCGCCCACCGCGGCGTGGGGGGAGAGATTGGGCTGTTGCGCGTTGTTGGTGTCCAGGGGCTCCGCATTCCCCCAGCCGATGCCCGGCAGGTAGCGGGTCGCCCAGACGTTGTAGACGTAGTTGCCGCCGCCGGTGTCGGCCGCCCAGGCCCACGCGACGACCGCGTTGCCTGCGGCATTGACGGCGACCTGCGGCGCCGAGACGTCGCCGGTGTTGTCGGTGTCGAGGGTCGCGGGGTTGCCCCATCCGGAGCCGACCGCATAGCGAACGGACTCGACGTTGATGCGACCGCCCGCGCTTTGCCACCAGACCACGAGCGCGTTGCCGCCGGCGTCCACGCCGATCTGCGGGTTGCCTGCCGAGCCGAAGCCGACGTCGATCCTCGTCGGCTCGTTCCAGCCGTTGCCGGGGGTGTAGCGGTTGGCCCAGATGTGGTCGGCCTCCTGCCAGACGGCGATCGCGTGGCCGCTCACGTCGATCGCCACCACCTGGGCGCCTTGCGCGCCGCCCTGGCCCTTGGAGATGCGCTCCGCGATGCCCCAGCCGCCGGCCGGCGTGAAGCGATTGGCCCAGATGTTGATGCCGACGCCTCCGCCGGGCTGCATCCAGACCGCCATCGCCTCGCCCGCCGCGTTGACGGAGATGCTCGGCCCCCGCGCGTCGCCGGTGTCGTCGGTCTCGATCGCCTTGGGCGTTTGCCATTCCGCGATCGAGGTCGGGGCGGTGACGGTCAGCGTGGCCGCCTGGCTGAACAGCAGCCCGGCGCTGTTGTAGACGAGCACGCTGAAGCGCGCGCCGTTGTCGCCCAGGACGGTGGCCGTGGTGTAGCTCGCGCCGGTGGCGCCGCTGATGGCGACGCTGTCGCGAAGCCATTGGTAGCGCAGCGCGTCGCCGCTGGCGCCGACGCTGAAGCTGGCGTTGCTGCCCGCCACCACGCTGATGTTTGCCGGCTGCGCGGTCAGCGCCGGCGCGCCCACCAGGAGCAGCTGGGCCGCGGCGCTCGTCACCTCGCCCAGCCCGTTGCTCACCCGCACCTGGTAGGCGCCGACGTCGAGCGCAGACACCGCGGCGAAGTGATAGAGCGCGCTGGTCTGGCCCGCCACCACCACGCCGTCGTGCAGCCATTGGTAGGCGAGCGGACCGCTGCCGCTGGCGGCCACGGCGAGGGTTGCCGAACTGCCTGGCGCCACCACCAGCGTGGCGGGTTGCGTCGATATGGCGGGTGCGCTGCCGGTTCCGCCGGCACTCACCGTCATCGTCGCCGCGGCGCTCGTCACGGTGCTCGCGCCACTGCTCACCTGCACCGAATACGCGCCGGCATCGCCTGGCGCGGCCTGCGCAATGCTGTGGAAGGCCGACGTGGCCCCGGCGATGGGGGCGCCGTTGCGCAACCATTGATAGCTCATGGGTCCGCTGCCGCTGACGCCGACCGCGAAGGTGGCCGTGTTGCCGGCGTTGACCACCACCGCCACCGGCTGGGTGACGATGCTCGGCGCCACCGGTTGTGCGAGGCCGTCGCTGACTTTCAGCTCGGCGACATCGCTGACCACAATGCCGGCCGAGTTGCTCACCAGCACGGAGTAACCAGTGGCGTCGGCCGGCGTGACCTGGGCCAGCTTGAGCACCGGCGCGTTGGCGCCGTTGATCGCCATGCCATTGCGACGCCACTGGTAACTCAGCGCCTCGGTGCCTCGGGCCACCACGGCGAACACCGCTTCGCTGCCGGCGACGACGTTCAGCGCCCCGGGCTGTGACGCCACCGTCGGCGGCACGTCGATGTCGCTCACTGACACGGTGACGGGCACGCTGGCCACGTCGCCCAGCAGGTTGTTGGCCACCGCGCGCAGCTGCACTCCGTTGTCGGGCGCGGTGAGCGGCGTGGTCGTGTAGTTGAGCGTGGCGGCACCGCTGCCGCTGCTCACGTCGGCCCACGCGCCGCTCGAATTGGCGGCCCGCCTCTGCCAGCGCACGCTGGGCGCGGGTGTGCCGCTCACAGCCACGCTGAAGGTGGCCGTCTGGCCTGTGCGCACGAGCACCGGGCGCGGCTGCTGACTGAAGCCGGCCGCGCTGACGCCATCCACCACGGTGAGCTTCGCAGGGACGCCGTCGGTGCAGGCCTCAGCGGGTGTCGGGGTGCGCGGCACGGCGCACAGGCGGACCCGGAAGATGGCGTTGTTGTCGCCCAGGGTCGTCGCGGGGAGGGTGAAGGTGTCGGTCGTCGCGCTCACCGGCACGATGGCCGTGCGCACGCGGGACCAGGCTGCGCCGTCGTCGTTGGAGCGCCACCACTCGATTCGCTGCTCGCCGATCGGCACCGGCCAGGCGCTGGTGGTGAAGCTGGCGGGCATGCCCGCGGGCACCGTCACATCCTGTGGGTGGCCGATCCAGCCGTGAGGCAGGTAGTCAGGGGTGTAGAGAATCGTCGCCCACATCCAGCCGTGAGGCTCGAGCCAGCTTTGGCCCTCCCAGATGGTTTGCGTGACGCCGGGCATGACGTGCCAGTTCTGCAGCACGATGCCGCCACCGAGCATGACGGGTGTCGGGCATGTCGCAAAGGCGTTGAAGCTCAGGGCGATCGGCGGCGTCGGGCCGGTGTTGTTGGCGGCGCGAAGCGACTGGTACAGCTGCGCCTTGTAGGGCGCGTTGGCCATGTTGAGGTCGAAGGAGAAGTCGAGCGTCGTCCGCACCGTGCGGCCGACGGTGTTGCTGCCCACCGTGGCGGTGACCTCCATGAAGCCACCGGCATAGACGGAGCCGCCGCTGGCGTTCACCGCCGTGGGGTCCTGGGTCGGGGCGACATTGCCGGACAAGGCGATGCGCGAGCACGCGGCCGGCAGCCCGATCACTCGCCCGCTCAGACGCACTGAGTCTGTCTGGTTGGTGATGCGGCCGAACAGACGACGGTAGGGTTCCTCGCGCGCTGTGTATGGGAAACCCTGGCTGTTGACGGGGATGAAGGCGGCAGGCGGGGCGCCGTCCAGGGTCAGCGACATCTCGATGTTGGGAGGCACGGGCACCGTGTTCTCCATCGGCAGGCCGGTGATCTTCACGATCTTGTAGAACGAGAACGAGCTGATGCTCACCACCGCCTGGCCGTTCTCGATACCTCGGATGGGCAACACGTCCCAGCCGTCGCGGCCCGGCTCGGTGCGCAAGGCCACCAGCATGCCCGGGCCAGCCGATTTGGCGGCCGCTGCATCGATGGGGATGCGCAGCTCGACCGGTCGGGCGAAGGTCGTGCCGTGCGGCGTCATCGCGTAGGTGGGACTCAAAGACACGGCCTTGTCGGGCTCGGGCGCGCTGGCTGACGCCAGCAACGCGGCGTTGAGGCCGGTGGTGTCGCGCGCCACACGCAGCGTGATCGTTTCGCTGAGGCTGCCGGGCGGCAACGTCAAGCGCACGCCATCGTCGCTGGTCAGCGTGCCCCCGGACGTGCCCACGGTGGCCGTGCCGGTCGGGCCTGGCGCTGCGTCGGGGGCGGCGGCATCACCGCCGCCGCCGCAGGCTGCCAGTAATGCCGTTAATGCCAGCATGCCGCTGGCCAGGACTGCTCGAATCGCTTGCATCGCCTTCTCTCCCGCTTCGGCATCGCAGTGGCCGAGTGGCGGGGTTGTAGGCGAAGCGGCGTTATGAAGGCGTTAGGCGGCGACCTGAACCGCCGCTGCTTACCCCGTGCTCGACACGAGGTCTTGCTTTAGCGCTTTCGGCCCGACGGGAGGGCGCTCGCCCAGAGCTAGCCGCGTTCACGGGATGGGAACCTACAAGCGCTTACGTATCCTTGGTGCTCTCTGGGAAGCGAAGCGAGCAATGAATTTCACTGTGGTGCGAGCGGTACGTGGATCTGACCTGAGCACATCTGCGTGCAGCGAAGGATTTCGCCGGGTCAGTCAGCTCCCGACGTCCACCAGGTCACCCGCGCCGATGGACCTTCCCTATGCCGGCGAGGTCCTTCACCTCGAGATCACCGACTTCCCAAGACGATCCCGGGCAGCTTGGAATAGCGCCCGCCGGGTACGTGGGTTCACCGCCTCACGCGGTCGATCGTTGGCAACATGCCGCGCTAACGCTGCCGTGCCTGAACGGACTTGAAATTCCTGCTGTTGAAGCAAGTCCGGCAGACAAACTGCGGGCCGCAGTTCACTCCGCCGCTTCTTTCTTGCCGCCGCTTGCACTTGGCGCAGGTCAACAGCGGGAACTGATCGGAGCGGCTGCCGGGCAGCATGGCGGGCGCGGTCACAGGCCTTGTTCCGACTCGAAGGCGCTTCGGTGGACCTCGGCACCGGTTTCCGGGAAGTCGTCGCCCTCGGCTTCGCGCAGCAGCATCGAGCCCTCGATCCGCTGGGCTTCAGGCAACTCCGCGGCCTCCCTCTCGGAGATCGGGAGGAGGGTCTGGCAGGTGCGGCCCGTCGCCGGGTCCCGGTAGCGCCACCGCCAGTGCTCGACGAACTTCGGATGGCCCTCCATGCTTCCTCATCGGCCGAGGAGGCCTGGACCTGAGGCGGGAAGGGCGCGAGTTCGCGACTTTCCTCGCAGGATCGGCGGCCGCGACTTCTGGCGACGGACGCATCGGAAGCCAATGAAGGAGGCGCCCCCAATAGCAAAGAAGGGCTACCCACTCGAGGTAACCCCTTGAATGTTCCCTGGCCTGGGCTCGAGCCAGGGACCTAAGGATTGACAGTCCCTCTCCGGACTTCCGCGCGTGGCTGCCGCTGCGATGCTCACATCTGACGCAACAAGAGGAAGCCGCGTCGAAGATCCTGTGCAAGTGATCGATGATCCTTGCAACTGTTGGCGCACTCTTTGCCTAGGCTGACGCAATCGACCGTCTCCTTTCGGACCGAGCGCCCGATGTGGCTGTACCAGATGTCCTTGACGGTCTGAGTCCGAACGTTGCCGAGCTTCGCGTACTCCCAACACACCGCTACCTCACCGCTCGCTCCGATAGAGAGGTCTCGCATCCCCACGCGACATGGACCCGGAATGTTGGTATTCACGACGCGCCCGAGAAATTGGTCGGGGAACGAGCGAAGTGAGGATGGAGCCGTTTCGATGGGCACTCCGGCCTGCTGCTGCTGGATCAGCTGTTCGATGACCTCACGCATCTCCTCGCAATCCTCCGCCGTGGGCCATAGGCGTTCCCTCATCTCAGAAGTCCAGAAGGGAAGCGCGTGTACCGGGTGAAAGTCGATGCTCGTGCCGCCGTGCTTGCTGAGCCAATCGGCGAACTTCGGCAGGCTGCGGAAGTTGATTCTGGAGATTGTTGGTTTGATGCGAATGGGAAACTTCGCCTGCAGACGATCTCTCTCTGATCGGAGGCTTCTTATCCCAGCCTCGATGTTCTCGAGTGAGCCCGGAGCACCCCGAACTAGATCGTTTTCTTCGGCGTCCGGGGAGTCCACGGAGATGTCGATATTGGACGGGCCCGCAGCAACGACTCGGGGCGTGATGTTGGATCGAAACGCGAAGCCATTGGTGATGACTCCCCAGTCCAAGGCTTGCTCATGGCAGAACTCAAGAAGGTCGACGAATCCCTTCTTCAGGAACGGCTCGCCACCAACGAACTTGATCGAGTACCGACCAATGAAGTCCTTGAGGCTGAGGAGCGCCTGCTTCCACTCCTCAATCGACATCTCTGGGGAGTACTTTTCGTATCGCCAGTAGTGACAGTACTGGCACTTGAAGTTGCATCGCTCGATGACCTCGCACGCAATCGACTCCGGTCGAGTCGTGTCTAGTCCGGTCTTCAGATAGAGGTTCTCTCGACCGATACTGCCAACACGTCGAAGACCCATTCGAACGAGAACGGCTCTGTCCATGTGAATCTCCCAAACCGAAGCGAAAGTTCGGCCACCGCCGGTGGCGCCGAGGACGAGCATCGACGCTCATAAGTGGCTTCGATTGGGAGAAGAGTGGGGACGACACCGCGCGGACCCGCAGAGTCCAGGTGTCCCGCCAACATTGGCAGCGAAGCGCTGATCAATGTTCGCCCGCGCGCGATGGCGAATGGCGCCCCGCTCGGTCGTTAGCCTGCTGGCGTCCTCAATGCGGGCGACGTCCATTTGCTCCCTCCCCAAGGCGCATCGCCAATGTGGCCGACGGTCCCAAGCACGGCAAGTAGATATCCGCTATCGCGCCCGTGCGTTATACGGGGGTGTCGCGCGCCGCGCGCAAAGCGGGTGGGCAGACGCCTAGACAGCCATGGGCGTTCCAACGACAAGGATCAGCAGGCGCTAACCGGCTGACCCTCACCAACCTCTGTCTACAAACCTAGGCTTGAACCAGGGTCCGGAGCGGAACGATCTGGAGGCTCGTAGATAGGCAAGCGCTATCTGTGCCTGATTGGAGACGGTGCCGGCACGAGCGTCATCGCCAGGCTGTTCGGCAAGGATGGGTAAGTTCGCCTCGCCACCGTCTGAAGTGATGCTAGAGGCGCGCGGCGTCGCGCGTGAACCCTCGTTTAAGGGGTCTGCGCTTTCGATGAAGGCTGGCCGCTGCAAGGTAAGCCGGCTAGCCGCAATGCGGACCTTGGGAACGTGACCATCACGGTGCAGCCTGCGCACCGCGACGCCGCCTGACTGCTAGTCCCCCATCAACGCCATCAGCAGGCCCGCAGAGGCGGCTGCGGCCGTGAGCACGAGGGCTACTGCGAGAGTGCGCAAATACGGCCCGTGGCGCCGCCAGTTGGAGGGCTCAGGCGGACGTGACGCGCGGTCATGCACACGATGCGCGGTGGGGTCGAAGCCGGGAGGGAGGGCCATGGGATGCACTTCAGTCGTTGCGCGACCACCGACCATACGCGCGGGGATGTGCGCGAACCACCTGTCAGACCTGACAGGGTCCGACTGTGGCCTCCGCTTGTCGGCCGGGGCACTCGACAGAAGGGCTCGGCGGCTAGAGTGGCGGAATGGAGATCGACGAGGTCCGGGAGCGCCTGAAAGCCGCCGAGATCGCGCTCAGCAAGGCGACGAAAGTCGACCAGCGGGCTCGTGCAAAGGCGATGCAAACCGGGAGATTGGCCCTATACGTCTATGGGCCGGAGGCCCGAACCCTGGCGAAGGCGCGCGACGACTTCTCGATGTGGGCGAACTTTCTCGCCTTCGGCACGCGACCGCGACATTTGGGCTGAGGGAGCGTGTCGGGCGCTTTGCGGCCTGAACCACGATTGCGGGCGCGAACCCAGCCGCCAAGGCCCTCTAGGTGCGACTTAGAGCGTTCAGGAGCCAGCAACTTGTCAAACAGCGGTCCCAAACCATCTGCGCACTTGCGCGCAGTCCCTATTACCCCCACGCACGCCGTCGGTCCAGTCGGATCTCGCCGCGCCGCTCCCTGCCGATCGGACGCGGATTCCAGTACGGATTGCCGGCCGCGAGTCCGCCGCCCGATCCGGTTCGACCCACTCATGGCGATGTCGCGCAGGGCGACGGGGCTCGGATGCTCTTCGCTAGATCGTTGCGTCCTCTAGCACGCTGGTCGAAGCGGACGTCCCGAGCGCCCCCTGGGATGCGGGCCAGCGCCCCCCGCTCTTCTTCCAGTGCCTCCGAGCGAAACCCACCAAGCCTGCCAGAACGCCTATCCCCATCAGTACGGATGTACTCGGCTCCGGCACGGCGACCACCCCGTTCCCGATGACGCCCATCGAGGCACGGGCGGTTGAAAACTCCCTGATGGTGTGCTGGAGGACACCGTTCACGATGAAGCCCTCCTCTTGTAGAAAGCCGCTCGGCCCCGCCCCGGGGATCGCATTCGTGCCGTCCGAGTCGCCCATGTAGTAGATCTGGGGCTCTGCCACGGGGCTGACGTTCATGAAGTAGACCCCAGGGATAAGGTCCAGGGCAAGTCCGGAGACCGTGACTGTGTACTCGATGCCTCCTGCAAAGATGCGCCCGGTAGGCATCACCGTGACTGGACTGATCCCAGAGAAGAGGATGTCTCCTGGAACGCCGGAACTGACCCCGGTCCGGATGGACCAGGCGGCTTGCGTGAAAGGCGCCCTGTCAATTGGATAGCCGGCCACGTTGTTGGAGAAGAGGCTTGTGACTTGCCAGCCCGCTGCATCGGAGACAATGAAGTCGTCCAGGACGGTGTCGCCAAGAGTGGCGTTCAGCATGGTGCTGTTGTAGATGCCAGGTCGGCCGACATCGCCGCCGTACCAGAGAAGTGATGCACCGTAGGCACTTCCACATAGGGTCGAAGCCAGGAGGCAAAGTACAGCCCCGCTTGCCCAGACGGCCGGGAGTGGCGACCGCAGTGGTGTCCTAACGAAATGCGACATGCATTCGCTCCTCACGAGGCCTAACACCATGCTCATTCCCTGCACCGAAGAAGCATACGCGCACCAGGTTTGCTTTCCGCCTGGTTGACGCTGACGGTTACGGAAATGGAGGCAAGGCCTCAGCGCCAAGCGTCCACGATCGACCGGCAGTAGCCCACAGCAGTGCACACGGGGCTCTTCGCGACAGACAGCTCCAATGGCCTGCGGGCTGCCGGCACGACGGGGTGCGTGCCGGCCCGTCGCGCAGAATCCGGGTCCTATCTCTTTATGCAGGAAGCGTCACCGTGGCCACCGTCCTCGACAAGGCACTCAAGCGGCAGGTCAGCCTCGACGGCGTGGACTACATGGTGACACTCGACCCCGAAGGGATTCGGCTGACCCAGAAGGGCAAGCGGCGACCCGAGGTCGAGCTGCGCTGGCGCGAGCTCTTGAGCGGCGAAGCCGCGCTGGCGCTGGCGCTGAATGCGTCGCTAGCCTCGTCGCCGGCGGCGGTCAAACCGGCGTCCAGACTCGCACCCCCATCCGCACCGGCGCCCGCAGCCCCCGCACCACCTGCGGCGGCGCCGTCCGCAGCGAGCGCGCCTGCGCCAAAGAAGCGAGCTGTGCGCAAGCCGCGATAGACGCATGTCGACGCCGATCACGATCAGCCTGCCGCATCAGCACGGTCGTGTCGAGGCGCGCCGCCGCATCGAGGCGGGCTTCGCGAAGGTCGTCCATTCCTTGCCTGGCGGCGCAGGCGGCTACAGCGAGCGCTGG
>Ga0070670_100001932_pt1 | contig 16972 bp, 12 predicted proteins | sample KBSS63metaG_FD_64665 | JGI IMG/M metagenome (GOLD analysis project Ga0070670, IMG submission 64665) | Switchgrass rhizosphere microbial communities from Kellogg Biological Station, Michigan, USA - KBS S6-3 metaG | ecosystem: Host-associated > Plants > Roots > Rhizosphere > Soil ... | reverse complement strand
CTTCATGGACACGATCGAGGGCGGCAAATGGCTGCCCAATCAGGAGCTCGCGTGGACGCTCGTGACCGGGGCCATCGAGCGCATCCACGAGCTTGAGAACGAGCTCGGCTGCTTTTTCGACCGCAACCCCGACGGCACGATTCACCAGAAGGCGTTCGCCGGACAGACGTTCGACCGCACCGTGCACAAGGGCGATCTCACCGGCATCGAGATCATGAACCGGTTGTCGGAGCAGGTCTGGGCCCGCGGGATCCACCGGCTGGAGGAGCATCGCGCGCTGGATTTCGTCCGCGCCGCCGACGGACCCCTCGCGGGCGCGCTGCTCGTCGACATTCGCACCGGCGAGTACGTTCTCGCGCAGGCGAAAGCGGTGCTGCTTGCGACCGGCGGCGGGCCGACGATGTACAAATATCACACGCCGTCGGGCGACAAGAGTTGCGACGGTCTCGGGATGGCACTGCGTTTCGGGCTGCCGCTGCGCGACATGGAGATGGTGCAGTTTCATCCGACCGGATTGCTCGCGGGTCCGCACACGCGGATGACCGGCACGGTGCTGGAGGAAGGCCTGCGCGGCGCGGGCGGCTATCTGCTCGACGGCGCCGGCGAGCGATTCATGGGCCGCTACGACGAGCGGGGCGAGCGCGCGACGCGCGACATCGTGTCGCGTGCCATCGATGCCGAGATGCGCGCCGGAAAGACGACGCCGAACGGCGGCGTCTACTTGAGCATGGGCCATCTCGGCGCCGACAACGTGCGGAGGCAGTTCAAGGGAATGGTCGACCGCTGCGCCGACTGCGGCTTCGACCTCGCGGCGGGACGGGTCGAAGTCGTGCCGACCGCGCACTACATGATGGGTGGCGTCGAGTTCGCGCCCGACTGCACGACCGGCGTGCCCGGGCTTTTCGTCGCCGGCGAGGATTCCGGGGGGGTCCACGGCGCCAACCGGCTCGGCGGCAATGGCGTCGCCAACTCGACCGTGTTCGGCGGCATCGCCGGAGACACGATCGCGACGTGGGTCGCGCGATCGGGAGAATGGCGCGAGCCGGAAGCGGCGTCGGTCGAACGTGCGCTCGCCCGGGCCGAGGCGCCTTTGGCACGAGGCCGCGGCGATCCGCGAGCGCTGGAATCGATACGCCAGCGAATGTACGACACGATGTGGGACGATGCCGGAATCATCCGCGATGCCGAAGGGTTGTCCCGCGCGGCGCGCACGCTCCAATCGCTGCAGGACGAGCTCGCGACCGTCGGCCTTGCGGACAGCGAGCGCGCATTCAATCTCACCTGGCACGACGCGCTCAACCTCGACAACCTGCTTGCCGTGTCGCGCATCATCGTCGCAGCGGCGTCGGCGCGCGAAAATTCGCGGGGCGCGCACTACCGAACGGATTTTCCCGCGGAGGGCGACCTTGCGACGTCGAAGTTCGTCCGCGTTCGCGACCGCGACGGGACGCTTGCAGCGGAAGCGGTGGCGGTCGATTTCAGCCGCGTGGCGCCGGGCCAGACGCTGCTCGCGAAATGATCGGGACTCCGCTCGATTGTCGTCTGCGGAAACCGCGCCTGCACGCGCGGCAGCGTCAGCTTCGCGCGGCCGCGCGCCACGGATGGCCGAGCTCGGCCCACTGCGCGCGCTCCTTGGCGAGCAGATAGTCGGTCAGCGGATGCCCGGTGAGCCACCGGCGCGAGATGCCGAACCGGATGTCGTGCGCGACGCGCAGCGTGATTCGCGGCACCGCCATCGCGGTGCGCGCATGATGAACGAGCACCGCGATTCTCAAGGCGAGCACCGCCGCGCGGACACCCTTGCTGCCGAGGCGCTCCGCCACTTTCGCAAGGCGACCGCGGCACGCGAGGACGAGGAACGCGAGATGGCTCTGCTCGCGCGAGGAAAACCCGGGCATGTCCGCGTGCTCGACGATGTAAGCGCCGTGCTTGTGGAATCCGTCGTGCGAGATCGACATGCCGACCTCGTGCAATCGGCCTGCCCATCCCACGAGCTTCGCCAGCGTCGCATCCGGTGACGCGGCCGCACGCTTGTAGAGAGCGGCAGCGAGATCGCCGACGCGCACGGCCTGCGCGCGATCGATTCCGTAGCGCGCCATGAAGCGCTCGACGGTTGCCGCCCGCGCGTCTTCGTCGATCGTGCGGCCGAGGAGGTCATAGAGCACTCCAAGCCGCAGTGCGCCTCCGACAGGATCGATGCGCTCGATCCTGAGCTCGGTCACGGCCGCCGCCATGATCGCGTAGCCGCCCGCGAGCACGGGCGCGCGTTCACCCTTGAGCGCGTTGAGCTTGAGCCGCGACACGTGACCGGCCTCCAGCAGATGCCGCCGCAATCGCGCGAGACCCGTCGGCGTGACGCCGCCGCCCGAGAAGCCGTTCTGCGCCAGGATGTCGGCGAGCGCCACGGCGGTGCCGGAAGAGCCGTAGGCTTCGTGCCACGCGCCGCTTGCGAACGCGCCGGCAATCGCTTCGATCTCCGAGCGCGCCACCATCTCGGCGCCGTCGAGCCCGGCCTTGGTGATGGCGCCGTCGCGGAAGAATCGCTGCGTCATGCCCACACAGCCGATCGCCAGCGATTCGAGGCGCTCGGGCTCGAAGCCGCGGCCGATGATGAACTCGGTGGACCCGCCGCCGATGTCGATCACGAGCCGCGGCCGTGTCGATGGCGGCAGCTCGTGCGCGACGCCGAAGAACGTGAGACGTCCTTCCTCGTGGCCGCTGATGATGTCGATCGGCAGGCCCAGCGTTCGCTCGGCCAGCGCGACGAACTCTTCGGCGTTCTTCGCGACCCGAAACGTATTGGTCGCAACCACGCGGACGGCTGCGGGATGAAGCCCCGAGAGGCGCTCGCGGAAGCGCGCGAGGCACGCGAGCGCCGCCTTCATCGCCGATTGCGTGAGGCGGCCCTTCTGGTCGACGCCGGCCCCGAAGCGCAGCGTCTCGCGCCACGTGTCGAGCTGGTAGATCTGATCGCCTTCGACGCGACCGATCTCCAGCCGGAAGCTGTTCGAGCCGAGATCGACCACGGCGAGCAGCCGATCGGACTTGCGTTCGCGCATTCGATGGGAGGGGGTTGAGGGATGGGCGACAGAGGGTAGCAGAAACGCGGTTGCGCCGACCTCGGCGGTCTCGTGGTGGTCCGCTGTAATATACGTGTCATCGCGTAGCCACAAACTGGCCGATTCCGGTACCGGCGCCGCACCGCGCGGTTCCGTCGATGCAACCCTCACCGCCGTCACCCATCAGCCGCGAGCTCTCGCAGCTCGCCTTCAACCGGCGTGTTCTTTCGCTGGCGCAGGATCCCGGCGTTCCGCTCCTCGAGCGGCTGCGCTTCCTCTGCATCGTCGGCAACAATCTGGACGAGTTCTTCGAGATCCGTGTGGCGGGCCTCAAGGAACAGCTGCGCGCGCAGCTCGCTCCACCGGGCCAGACACTTCCCGGATTGCGCGCGCTGCTCGAGATCATCTCCACGGAGGCGCGGCTTCTGGTCGCGGAGCAATACCGGCTGCTCAACCAGGCGATCCTTCCGTCGCTGGCCGACGAGGGCATCCGGCTCCTGCGGCACCAGGATCGCAACGCCGAGCAGCGCGCCTGGGTCGCCGACTACTTTCACCGCGAGGTGAAGCCGCTGCTGACGCCGATCGGCCTCGATCCCGCGCATCCTTTTCCGCAGGTCGCGAACAAGAGTCTCAATTTCGTCGTCGAGCTCTCCGGCCGCGACGCGTTCGGCCGTGAGACGACGATCGCTACCGTCAAGGCACCGCGCCTCCTGCCCCGCGTGATCACGCTGCCGCGCGGGCGCGCGAGCGCCGACAACGAGTTCGTGCTGCTGTCGAGCGTCATTCATGCCCACTTGCCCGAGCTTTTCGGCGGCCGCGAGATCGTCGGCTACTCGCAGTTCCGCGTGACGCGCGACGCCGACCTCTGGTTCGACGAGGAGGAGGTGAAAAACCTGCGCCAGGCGCTGGAAGGGGAGCTGCCCCAACGGCACTTCGGACAGGCCGTGCGGCTCGAGGTGGCGGCCGGGTGTCCCGACAAGCTGGCGCAGTTCCTCCTGCGCCAGTTCGATCTCAGCGACGACGATCTTTACCGCGTCGAAGGTCCGGTCAACCTCGCCCGAATGTCCGCGCTGATCGACTCCGTCTCCGTGACCGGCCACGACTATCGACCGTTCGTGCCGGGACTGCCCGATCGGCTCAAGGAGTCGACGGATCTGCTGGCCACGATCCGCCAGCACGACATCCTGCTTCACCATCCGTTCCAGTCTTTCGACCCCGTCGTCGAGTTCATCCGCAAGGCGGCCGACGACCCCGACGTCGTCGCGATCAAGCAGACCGTCTACCGTACGGGGGTCAACTCCGTGCTGATGGAAGCGCTGCTCGATGCCGCCCGCCGCGGCAAGGAAGTGACGGTCGTCGTCGAGCTCATGGCGAGGTTCGACGAGGAAGCGAACATCAACTGGGCCGAGAAGCTCGAGCACGTCGGCGCGCAGGTCGTCTACGGCGTGTTCATGCTGAAGACGCACGCGAAGCTCGCGCTGCTGTTCCGGCGCGAACTCGACGCCAAGGGCAGGACATACCTCCAGACGTACGCCCATCTCGGCACGGGCAACTACCACCCGCGGACCGCTCGCCTCTATACGGACTTTGGCCTGCTGACCGCGAACAAGGCGATCTGTGCCGACGTCAACGACGTGTTCCAGCACATCACGAGCCTCGCGAAGTCGAAGCGGCTCAAGCACCTGCTGCTCGCGCCGTTCACGATGCACGACCGCGTGCTCTATGCGATCCGCCGCGAGGCGCGCAACGCACGTCAGGGCAAGCCCGCGCGAATCATCGCGAAGATGAATGCGCTCATCGAGGAGGCGGTGATCCGCGCGCTGTACAGCGCGTCCCGCGCCGGTGTCGAAATCGACCTCATCGTTCGCGGCGCATGCGCGCTGCGGCCGGGCGTAGACGGATTCTCGGAGAACATCCGTGTGCGCTCGATCGTGGGCCGATTCCTCGAGCACAGCCGCATCTGGTACTTCTCGAACGACGGCGCCGTCGAGGTGTGGCTGTCGAGCGCCGACTGGATGGGACGAAACCTCTTTCGCAGGATCGAAGTCGCGTTTCCGGTGCTCGATCCCGAACTCAAGGCGCGCGTCGTCAACGAAGGTTTGAAGCCCTACCTTGCCGACAACTGCGATTCGTGGGAGCTTAAGGGGGACGGCACGTACGAGCGTTGCGCGGTGACCCGCGGGTCCCGCCGGCGGTGCGCTCAGCAAGGGCTCGTGGACCGATTGGCGGAGCACCCGGAAGCGGACAGTCGATAGCGAAAGGCCACATGGAGCTCATTCTCTGGCGGCACGCGGAAGCCGAGCCCGGCGAGCCGGATCTCGGACGCCGTCTCACCGCGAAGGGCATCCAGCAGGCCGAGCGCGTCGCGACGTGGCTCGATCACCACCTGCCGTCGACGACCCGCATCCTCGTGAGCCCCGCCGATCGCGCCGAGCAGACAGCGCACGCGCTTAAGCGCAAGTATCGTGTCGTGCCGGAGATTGCGCCCGGAGCTTCGGCGACGGCCGTGCTCGCGGCTGCGGGATGGCCCGACGCGCGCGAGCCCGTCCTCGTCGTCGGCCATCAGCCGACGCTTGGCGAGGTCGCGGCGTATCTGCTCACCGGCGACGTCGCATCGTGGAGCGTGCGCAAGGGTGCGCTCTGGTGGATCACGAACCGCGTTCGCAACGGCAGCTCGTCGACGCTGCTGAAGGTCGTGATAGGGCCCGACTTCGTCTGACCGCGTGGGCGGGACGTCGGGAGTGCTCGTCCGCCGCGTCGGTTTTTCGCGCTTCGCGAATTCGCAACGTTTGCGTAACGTTGCGCGATTAACCTGCGCGCATGGCCATCGGGACGAACGCCGGACTCACACTTGAATTGGCGGGGTCTCCGCGCCGGCTTCTACGTCTACGGGTCGATCGGAGCACCGGAGCTTACGCTCGCGGGAGCGGTTTTCGGCGCCGGCTGGCTGTTCGCCGCGGCGCCTTCGCTCCCGTTCTTGGCATCGTCCGCCTCGCGTCTGTTGCGCTCCCACTGAAATGAACGAGCGGGCTCGAGTGTGCCTCGTCCGATGTGCGGTCGAGCGCCAGCCACGCGTCACAGGGCTGTAACACCGGCCAGCCACAATTCACGGATTCCGCAGTTCACGAGGAGTATCCCCGATGCGCAAGTACGTCATTCAATCCTTTCTGGCCGCAGCGACGATTGCGTTCGGCGTCCCGGTCGCGATGGCGATCGACATCACCGGCGCGGGCGCCACGTTCCCCTATCCCATCTACGCGAAGTGGGCCGAAGCGTACAAGCAGAAGACCAATGTGGGCATGAACTATCAGTCGATCGGATCGGGCGGGGGGATTGCCCAGATCAAGGCGAAGACGGTCGACTTCGGCGCCTCCGACATGCCGCTCAAGCCCGAGGACCTCCAGGCCGCCGGCCTGATGCAATTCCCGGCGATCATCGGCGGCGTCGTTCCTGTCGTTAACATCGAAGGCGTCGGGCCCGGCGCGATCAGGTTCACGGGTCCTGTGCTCGCCGACATCTATCTCGGCAAGATCAAGAAGTGGAACGAGAAGCCGATCGCCGATCTCAATCCGTCGGTCAAGCTGCCGGACGAGCTCATCACGGTGGTGCGCCGCTCGGACGGGTCGGGCACGACCTTCATCTTCACCGATTACCTGTCGAAAGTAAGCCCCGAATGGAAGCAGAAGGTGGGCTCGAGCACGGCGGTCTCCTGGCCCGAAGGAGTCGGCGGCAAGGGCAACGAAGGCGTTGCCGCCTACGTGCAACGGATCAAAGGCAGCATCGGCTACGTCGAGTATGCGTATGCGAAGCGGAACAAGATGGCATACGGCGCGCTGCAGAACAAGGACGGGCAATTCGTGCAGCCGGACGATGACACGTTCCAGGCCGCAGCCGTGTTCGCCGACTGGAAGAACGCTCCCGGCTTCTACCAGATCCTCACCGACCAGCCGGGAAAGACCAGCTGGCCGATCACCGGCGCGAGCTTCATCCTCATGCAGGCGAAGCAGGACAAGCCCCAGAACGCCGCCGAGGTCCTCAGGTTCTTCGACTGGGCGCTCAAGAACGGGCAGAAGATGGCCTCCGACCTCGATTACGTGCCCATGCCGGAAGGCGTCGTGCGGGTCATCGCTGACGCATGGAAAACACAACTGAAGGACTCGTCCGGCAAGCCGATCCTGTGAGGGCCATGGCGCCTCGGCCAGGTTACCGGAACGCCCCTCTTCTCCATCCTCCGGAAGAAGGCTCTCGGGCCGCGGGTTCCCCTCGCGGCCCTTCTTTTTTATGGGGTTATGATGTCGACCGCGACTGCGCCGATGCCCCCTGCCATGACCGCCTCGATGGATTCGCTCGCCAGGCGGAAACCCACTCCGCCGCCGACGATGCGAAGCGCGCCGCCATGGCAGGACTGGCTGTTCGAGCGAGCGACGATGTGCTTCGCGCTCCTCGTGCTCTGCACGCTGGTCGCGATTCTCGGCGCGCTGGCGTACGCCGCGATCCCTGCTTTGCAGAAGTTCGGGCTCGCGTTCTTCTTCACCAACGTCTGGGACCCGGTGCAGCTCAACTTCGGCGCGCTCGCGCCGATCTACGGCACGTTGGTCACATCGGTCATTGCGCTCGTGATCGGCGTGCCTGTGAGCTTCGGCATTGCGCTCTTCCTTACCGAGATGTGCCCGGTCGTGCTGAAGCGTCCGCTCGGCACGGCGGTCGAGCTCCTGGCGGCCATCCCTTCGATCATCTACGGCATGTGGGGATTGTTCGTGTTCGCGCCGATGTTCGGAACGTACGTCCAGCCGATGCTCACCCGGCTGTTCGGCGATCTGTGGGTCTTCGGACCGCTGTTCCAGGGTGCGCCCAACGGCATCGGCGTGCTCACGGCGGGCATCATCCTGTCGGTAATGGTGATTCCGTTCATCGCGTCGGTGATGCGAGACGTCTTCGAGATCGTGCCGGCCGTTTTGAAAGAGTCGGCGTACGGCCTCGGGGCGACGACGTGGGAAGTCGTCTGGAACATCGTGCTGCCGTACACGAAAGTCGGCGTGATAGGCGGGATCATGCTGGGACTGGGCCGCGCGCTGGGGGAGACGATGGCGGTCACGTTCGTGATCGGCAACGCCTATCGCATCAGCGCGTCGCTGTTCGCGCCCGGAAACTCGATTGCATCCGCGCTGGCCAACGAGTTCAACGAAGCCGCCGAGCCCGTGCATCGCGCCGCGCTGATCGAGCTCGGTCTCGTGCTGTTCGTCCTGACCTTCATCGTGCTCGCGTGCTCGCGCCTCTTGCTCGCGCAGCTCGCGAAGCGCGAAGGAGGAACGACATGAGGGTTCGCCCAATCGGCGGGAAGGGCCGCTCGCGAGCGCGAAATGCCCCCGCTTTGAGGGTGCGAGGGTCGTCATGAGCGCGGTCTATCGCCGCCGGCGCATCGTCAACGGGTTCAACCTGTTCATGTCGCTCTGCGCGATGGCGTTCGGCATGGCGTTCCTGCTGTGGATCCTTTGGGAGCTGTTCGCCCAGGGTGTCGCCGCGCTGTCGCCGACGCTCTTCACGGAGACCACGCCTCCGCCGGGGTCGGCGGGCGGGCTCGCGAACGCCATCTACGGCAGCGTCGTCATCGTCGGGGTGGCGACGCTCGTCAGCACGCCGATCGGCGTCCTCGCGGGCATCTACCTCGCGGAGTATGGGAAGAAAGGGCGGATCGCGGTCATGACGCGGTTCATCAACGACATCCTGCTGTCGGCGCCGTCGATCGTGATCGGTCTCTTCGTGTACACCGTCTACGTGGCGCAGGTCGGCCACTTTTCGGGCTGGGCAGGCTCCGCCGCCCTGGCATTGATCGCGATCCCCGTCGTCGTCCGTACCACGGAGAACATGCTGCGCCTCGTGCCCGCGTCGCTGCGCGAGGCCGCCGTGGCGCTCGGCGCCCCGATGTGGAAGGTGATCCTGCGGGTGACGCTGCGCGCCGTGCGCGGCGGCGTCATCACCGGCGTGCTGCTTGCCGTCGCGCGGATCTCGGGCGAAACGGCGCCCCTCCTGTTCACGGCGCTCAACAATCAGTTCTGGAGCGCGGACATGAATGCGCCGACGGCGAATCTGCCGGTGGTGATCTTCCAGTTCGCGATGAGCCCGTTCGACGACTGGAAGACGCTCGCGTGGGCGGCTGCGCTGCTGATCACGTTGACCGTGCTCATCATCAACATCCTGGCGCGGACGGTATTCCGCCAGGCCGTTACGCGCTAGCCATGGGCATAACCCGGGAGGCAGTCATGGATTTCGAAGCCGTCGCCGTGCGGCCGGAGGTCGCGTCGGGAGAGCGTGCGGCGGCTCCGAAGATCGCGTGCCGCAAGCTCGACTTCTTCTACGGCAAGTTCCAGGGCCTGAAGAACATCAACCTCGACATCGCCGAACGGCAGGTCACGGCCTTCATCGGCCCTTCGGGCTGCGGCAAGTCGACGTTGTTACGGACACTCAACCGCATGTACTCGCTCTATCCCGGGCAGCGGGCGACCGGCGAGATCCTCTTCAACGGCGAGAACATCCTTGACTCCGGGGTCGACCTCAACATGCTGCGCGCCAAGATCGGCATGGTGTTCCAGAAGCCGACTCCGTTCCCGATGTCGATCTACGACAATATCGCCTTCGGTGTCAGCCTGTACGAGAATCTGTCGCAGCGGGACATGGACGAGCGCGTCGAGTGGGCGCTCACGAAGGCTGCGATGTGGAACGAGGCGAAGGACAAGCTGCGGCAGAGCGGGATGGCGCTGTCGGGAGGCCAGCAGCAGCGGTTGTGCATCGCCCGGGCCGTCGCGGTCAAGCCGGAAGTGCTGCTGCTGGACGAGCCCACGTCCGCGCTCGACCCGATCTCGACGGCGAAGATCGAGGAGCTCATGACCGAGCTCAAGACCGACTACACGATCGCGATCGTGACGCACAACATGCAGCAGGCGGCCCGGGTTTCGGATTTCACCGCCTACATGTACCTGGGCGAGCTGATCGAGTTCGGCCAGACCGATACGATCTTCCTGCGGCCGAAGCGCAAGGAGACCGAGGACTACATCACGGGCCGATTCGGCTAGCCGCGGCAGGCGGGCAAGCCACAGCGAGGTGACGAAATGAACGTACACACGCACAAGCAGTTCGACACCGAGATGGAGGCGATCCGCAGCGGCGTGCTCGCGATGGGCGGCCTCGTGGAAGCGCAGCTGCGCCGCGCCATCGTTCTGCTCGAGGCGGACGACAAGGACGCGATCGCGCAGGTGAAGATCGACGAGAAGCAGATCAACCAGATGCAGATCAGCCTCGACCAGATGTGCAGCCAGATCATCGCCCGGCGCCAGCCGACGGCGATCGACCTTCGTTTCGTCCTCATGATCAGCAAGATCGTCAACGAGCTCGAGCGCGTCGGCGACGAGACGAAGAAGATCGCCTACAAGGCAGCGGAGACGCGCACGATCGATCGCCTGAGTCACGTGCGCCGCTACGACGTCGTTCGCACCACCGAGCGGGCGCACGAGATGCTGCAATTGGCGCTCGACGCGTTCGCGCGCCTCGATGCCGGCGCTGCCGCCGGAGTGATCGACCGGGACGAGGAGATCGACGCCGCGTTCCTCGCGATCATGCGCCAGCTCATCAGCTACATGATGGAAGACCCGCGCACGATCACCCCCGCGCTCGAGATCATTTTCATCGCGAAATCGATCGAGCGCATCGGCGATCACGCGAAGAACATCGCCGAGGCGGTCGTCCAGGTCGTCAAGGGGATCGACGTCCGGCATGCCTCGGCCGAGCAGATCCGCGCGGAAGTCGCGAATGAATAGCGCCGCCTCGATTCTCGTCGTCGAGGACGAGCCCGCGATCATGGAGCTTCTTCGCGTCAATCTCGCCGACGCCGGCTACGACGTCCGCACGGTCGCGGATGCGGAAGCAGCGGAGCGCGAGATCGCACGGGCCGTGCCGACGCTCGTGCTCCTCGACTGGATGCTGCCGCGCAAGTCCGGCTTGGCGTTCGCGCGCGAGCTTCGCAGCGATGCCCGCACGCGCCTCGTTCCGATCATCATGGTGACCGCGCGTACGGACGAAGCGGACAAGGTCGCCGGCCTCGAGGCGTGGGTCGACGACTACGTCACGAAGCCGTTTTCGCCGCGCGAGCTCAAGGCGCGGATCAAGGCGGTGCTCCGGCGGCGCGCGCCGGAGATGGCGCAGGAGCCGCTCGTGGCCGGCGCGCTCACGCTCGATCCGATGACGCATCGCGTGACCGTCGACGGCACGACCGTGCCGCTTGGACCTACGGAATTCCGGCTGCTGCGGTTTCTCATCGCGCGGCCGGAGCGCGTCCACTCGCGTGCGCAGCTCCTCGACCAGGTGTGGGGAAACGACGCCTACATCGAGGAGCGGACGGTGGACGTGCACATCCGCCGGTTGCGCCAGGCGCTCGAGCCCGTGGGTCAGGACGGGCTGATCGAGACCGTGCGCGGCAGCGGCTACCGCCTGGCGGTGCCAAGACCGCACTAAAGCGGCACGGGACCGCAGCGACCACGCGGTGACCGGCAAGTGATCACGCCGTGATGAAATTCACGCCAAGCCCCGTCGTCATCGCCGGAATAGGGACGCCCATCGCCGTGCTCGTCGTGTCGGCGGCGATTGCCCTGATCTTCGGCTCCGCCTGGGGTTTCGCCGCGCTGGCCGCGGGCCTCTGCGCGATCGTCGGCGTCTTCCTGTTCCAGCTCGATCGTCTTGCGAGATGGGCCGATTCGGCGTTCGACACCCCGGTTCCCGAGGCAAAGGGCGCGTGGGGCGCCGCCTTTTCCGCGCTGTATCGCCGAACCCGCGCTCGCGAAGCGCGCCAGCGCGACCTCGCGACGACGATCGACCGGTTCCGCAATGCGGTCGAGGCGCTGCCCGACGGCATGGTGATTCTCGATGCGGCCAATCGCATTCAGTGGGCGAACCGGCGCGCGCTGTCGCACCTCGGCATCGAGCTCGGCACCGACACGGGGCGACCGCTCGCGAACTTCCTGCGGGCGCCGGAGTTCATTCGCTACCTGGAGGCTGGAAATTTCGCCGACGCCGTGGTCGTCGAGTCCCAGCGCGAGGCGGGCGCGACGCTCTCGATCCAGATCGTGCCGTTCGGCGTGGACGAGCGGCTTCTCATCAGCCGCAACATCACGCAGGTCGAAGCGGTCGCGCGCATGCGACGCGATTTCATCGCCAACGTTTCGCACGAGCTCAAGACGCCGCTCACCGTCATCGCCGGATTCCTGGAGACGCTGCAGGACGTGAAGGTCGAAGCGCGGCAACGCACGCGCTATCTGCAGCTCATGACCGAGCAGGCGAACAGCATGCAGCGCCTCGTCGACGACCTCTTGACGCTGTCGACGCTCGAGAGCGAGCACACGGTCCGGGCCGACACTTCGTTTGCCGTGTTGCCGCTGCTGCTCGAGGTGTCGGCGGATGCGAAAGCGCTCTCCGCGGGGCGTCATCACATCGTCCTCGACTTCGCGACGCCGGCGATCGTCACCGCCAACCGCGACGAGCTCGCGAGCGCTTTCGGCAATCTCGTGAGCAACGCCGTGCGCTATACGCCCGACGCCGGCACGATCACGCTCGGCTGGCACGTCGACGACGAGGGCCGCGGCGCGTTCAGCGTGTCGGACACCGGCATCGGCATCGCGCCGGAGCACATTCCACGGTTGACCGAGCGCTTCTATCGTGTCGACCGCAGCCGGTCCCGGGCTACGGGCGGCACCGGCCTTGGGCTCGCGATCGTCAAGCACGTGCTGATACGTCATCAGGCTGCGCTCGACGTCATGAGCGAGCTCGGATCCGGCTCGACGTTCACCGTGCTGCTGCCGGCGCGCCGTGTTGCGCCCGAGCCGCTGCCCGACCCCGCTCCGGGGCGCGACCTCGTCGACTACCAGTAGCTGAGCGCGGCGCGAAACAGCGACTTGAGATCGTCGCGCCCGACATCCTTCGGCGCGTTGCGTATCACCCGGTACTGCGGCTCGGCGCCGGTGGCGAGCGCGTCGAGATGCGACGTATCGAAGCCGAGCTCCGTAAGACCGTTGGGCATGGCGGTTGCGCGCATGAGCTCGATCACGCGACCGGCGAGCACTTCGCCCGCATCCGCCGCAGTGGCGCCATGCGTTTGCGCGCCGAGGCACTGTGCGCCGTGCAGATGGCGTTCCGGGCACGACGGCGCAGTGAACCGCCAGACGGACGGGTTGTTGAGCACGACGGCCATGCCGTGCGGAACGAGCGTTTTCCCCTCGGGATAGCCGTCGACGTGCCACTCGCGCGTTTGCGCCGACACCGCATACGACAAGCCATGAGGGAGATGGCAGCCGGCCGCGTTGAACGCGATGCCGGCGAGCATCGCGGCGTAGCACATCTCGGTGCGCGCGTCCGTATCGCTCGCGTCGTTGACGGCCCGCGTGAGCGAGCGGCCAACGATCCTGAGCGCCTCGGTCGCGAGCATGTCGGAGAACGGATTCGCCCCCTGCGACACGGGACGATTGACGCCCTTCAGCGGATTCTGCCGGCGCGGAAACGGCCGCGCGGTCAGCGATTCGAGCGCATGGCTCATGCAGTCGAAGCCCGTGGCCGCCACGGCGAACTTCGGCAGCGTAGCCGTCACGTTCGGATCGATGAGCGCGACGTCCGGAATGAGGTGGCGCGAAATGATGCCGGTTTTCGCGTTGATCGACTTGAGCGCGAAGATGGCGATTCCCGTTGTCTCGGAGCCCGTGCCCGACGTCGTCGGGCAAGCAATGTGGGGCTTCACCGGTCCGGGCACTTTCTGTCCGGCGCCGATCGGGGCATTCACGTACGTCATGAACTCCGCCGGATACTGCGCGTAGAGATTCGCCGCCTTGCAGGTGTCCATGACCGAGCCACCGCCCACAGACACGTAGCCGTCGAACTTGCCGTCGGCCGCAAAGCGCGTCGCCTCCTGGAATGACGCGTCGGTCGGCTCGACGGACACGTCGCTGTAGACGGTGGCCTCGACGCCTCCCGCGCGGAGCGAGGCCCTGACCGCGGCAACGTACTCGCTTGCGACGAGGCGCGAGTCGGTGAAGAGCGCAACACGCTTCAAGCCGAGCTCACGCGCACGCTCTCCCGCCTCGTCGAGTACGCCGCGCCCGAACGTGAACGTCGGCATCCCGACGGTGAAGCCGCGGTCGCTCCCTTCGACGGCGGCGAAATCGGCATGGCAACAGGACATGGTCGGCTCCTTCGAAAGACACGCGATCGGTCGACGATCAGGCGGACATTATCGCTCTGCCGTCAGCGCTCGAGCATGCGGTCCGCGATCTTCTCCGCGATCATCACTGCGGGCGCATTGGTGTTGCCCGACACGAGCGTGGGCATGATGCTGCAGTCGACCACGCGAATGCCGGCGAGGCCGCGCACGTTGAGATCGTGATCCACGACCGCCATCGGGTCGGACGCCGGGCCCATCTTGCACGTGCCCGACGGGTGAAAGATCGTGCCCCCGGTGTCTTTCGCGAATTCGAGCAGCGCCTCGTCGCTCGCGACCTCCGCCCCCGGCCGGTATTCGCCGGCGACGTAGGGAGCGAGCGCCTTCGTCGCGGCGAGCGCTCGCGCGAGCTTGATGCCAGCGACGAGCGTCGCGCGATCGGTCTTCGTCGACAGGTAGTTGGGCTGCATCGCGGGCGCGGCGAGCGGGTCTCGCGACTTCATGCGCACATAGCCGCGCGACTCGGGCTGCAGCTGGCATACCGACATCGTGAAGCCGGAAAACGTGTGCACGGGCGAGCCGGCCATGTCGGACGACAGCGTCGCGACGTGAAACTGAACGTCCGGGCGTGTGAGCGCGGGATCCGTGCGCGCAAAAATCCCGCCCTGGTTGATGCCGACGGCCATCGGACCCGTGCGCCGCAGTGCGTACTGCAGACCCATAGCCACCTTTCGCCACGGCGAGCGCAAGACGTCGTTCGTCGTGATCGGCTTCGTGCAGCGGAACATCACGCGAGCCTGCAAGTGGTCTTGCAGATTCTCGCCGACGCCGGGAAGCGCCTGCACCACGGGAATCCCGAACTCCCGCAGCAGCGCGGGCGGTCCCACGCCGGACAACTGAAGAAGCTGCGGCGACTGCAGGGCGCCGGCGGCCAGCACGACTTCGCGCCCGGCAAGCGCCGTGACGTCACGGCCGTCCTGACGGTAGACGACGCCCGACGCCTTGCGTCCCTCGAACAGGATTCGGGTCGCGTGCGCGCCGGTCTCGACGTCGAGGTTCTGCCGGGCGCGCGCCGGTTTGAGATACGCGGTGGCCGTCGAGCAGCGCAGGCCGTGGCGCGTGGTGAGCTGGTAGTAGCCGACCCCTTCCTGGGTGGCGCCGTTGAAATCGTCGTTGCGCGGAATGCCGGCTTCGATGCCCGCCTCGATCACCGCCTCGATCAACTCGTGCGGTTCGCCGATGTCGGAGGCCCACAGCGGTCCATGAGCGCCGTGCCAGCGGTCTTCGCCGCGCACGTTGTGCTCGAGCTTCCTGAAGTACGGCAACACGTCGTCGTAGCTCCAGCCCGGGTTGCCGAGCGAAGCCCAGTGCTCGTAGTCCTCGCGTTGGCCGCGGATGTAGATGAGCCCGTTGATCGCGCTCGAGCCGCCGAGCGTGCGTCCGCGCGGCCAGTAGATCTGCCGCCCGTTCATGCCCGGATCGCTTTCGGTCTTGAATCGCCAGTTGTAGACCGGATGGAACATCGTCTTCGCATACCCGATGGGGATGTGAATCCACGGATAGCGGTCGGAAGGCCCGGCCTCGAGCAACAGGACGCTGTGACGGCCGTCGGCGGAAAGCCGGTTCGCGAGCACGCAGCCCGCGGAGCCGGCGCCCACGATCACGTAGTCCCAGGCGTCCAAAGTCGTTGAGGAAATGGGAGGGAGCGGAAGGCGATGTCGCGAGGGTGCCCCTGTGCGTGCGGTCGGAGGGTAGCCGAGCGACGAGCAGGGTCTGTCCACTCGATAGTGTACGTGTCGCCCCGGGCCGCATACGGTCGTGTTCTTCGACGATGCCGCCCCGTTGCTCGACGCAGACCGCCGCGAGCCAGCCGATCCCGCGATAAGCGTGCAGATGTAACGGAGTCTGCGGACGTGCGGCGGGCTTGCGAAGCGTCCGCCGCATTGTGATTCCGGTCTCCGGAAGACGGCGGCCCTCCGTGGTTGGTTCGCGTTCGTCAAACGGGGTCATTGCCGGTGCTTGCCCGCCCTCGCCAGACCACGGTTTATATATTCACTACAATGGGTTACGAGCCAAGCTGAGGCCGCTCGGCGGCGCCGAACTAGCCTTCCGCCCGGCAAACGCAAGTCGTTTGACCATGGGAACGGAAATTGCTAACATTGCACGTTTCGTCGGAGGGGTTCCCGAGCGGTCAAAGGGAACAGACTGTAAATCTGTCGGCTCTGCCTTCGAAGGTTCGAATCCTTCCCCCTCCACCAATCACTGATCGAGGCTGAGGGAAACGGGGATCGATTTGCGCCGCTGATCGCTCCCGGCTCTCTTTTGCTCGACGCGCGGGTGTAGCTCAATGGTAGAGCAGAAGCCTTCCAAGCTTACGACGAGGGTTCGATTCCCTTCACCCGCTCCAAAAGTGGGGTCAGAGACGACTTTCACGAACGACACAACGAAGATGAGTACGAGCTGGAAAGTCGTCTCTGACCCCACTTTGCGGCCCATGTAGCTCAGTGGTAGAGCACTCCCTTGGTAAGGGAGAGGTCGAGCGTTCAATCCGCTCCATGGGCACCACGTGATTCGACCGCAGTTTACGAACATCACCACATCTTTTGCATCGACGTCTTTAGGAGTCTCGAAAAATGGGCAAGGCCAAATTTGAGCGGACGAAGCCGCACGTGAACGTGGGGACGATAGGGCACGTGGATCACGGGAAGACGACGCTGACGGC
>Ga0070670_100001928_pt1 | contig 16975 bp, 13 predicted proteins | sample KBSS63metaG_FD_64665 | JGI IMG/M metagenome (GOLD analysis project Ga0070670, IMG submission 64665) | Switchgrass rhizosphere microbial communities from Kellogg Biological Station, Michigan, USA - KBS S6-3 metaG | ecosystem: Host-associated > Plants > Roots > Rhizosphere > Soil ... | reverse complement strand
CGGGTGTCGTCAAGGGACGGATTGACGCGCATTCGGTGACATCCTCAAACACGGCGTCGGCAACAGCGGGGCCCAGCGGTGCCTCGAGCCGCCGCGGCGACGGGCTCCATTCGTCGCCGTGTGTAACAAATTTACATAATCCGCCCTTTCGCCTGGCTTGACGATTCCTTTCCACGGCGTACACTGCCCACGCACTGTAAATAAGTTACATCATGCGGTGCACGCAGCGCCCGAGCGGACAGATAACCCGCCGCCTGCGCCATCACCCCGCACGCATAGGAGGAACCATGTCGCGCACTGCTACCGAGCATTCACCGCCCCATACCCCTCGCCTGTCGATCGTCGTCCGGCTGCTGAGCGCGCTCATCGCCGCCCTGGTCGCCGGCGCCGACTTCGGCACGTCCGCAATCGCCGCGCCACCTAAGGGCGGCGCCGCCAACATCGCGATGATCGGCGAGCCGCAGACGCTCGATCCGATGTCCTCCACCGCCGACTTGGTTGGCACGATCATGCAGCACGTCTACGAGCTCCTGTACACGTATGACGCCAACTCGAACGTGGTGCCGATGCTCGCCGAGAGCATGCCGACGGTGTCGCAGGATGGATTGGTCTACACGATCGCGCTGCGCAAAGGCGTGAAGTTTCACAACGGCAAGGAGATGACCTCCGCGGACGTCGTAGCATCGTTGCAGCGCTGGATGGAGATGGCTCCGCGGGGAAAGGCCGTGGCCAAGGAGGTCAAGTCGCTGGAGGCAAAGGGTCCCAATACGATCGTCATCACGCTGAACCGTCCCTACGCACCGCTGGTGGCGCATCTCGCGCTATCCAACGGGTTCGCGGCCATCATGGCGAAGGACTCGATCGCCTCGCCGCTGACGCAATTCGTCGGCACCGGGCCGTACATGTTCAAGGAGCGCAAGCCCGACCAGTATGTCCAGTTGGTCCGCTTCGACGCCTACAGCGCCCGGTCGGAGCCCGCAAGTGGTTACGGCGGCAAGCGCGAAGCGCTTTTCGACGAGCTGCGGTTTCTCCCCGTTCCCAATGCCAACACCCGAGTCGAGGGCAGCCTCTCGGGGCAATATCATTTCGCGGACGTTCTCCCGGTTGAGTCCTACGCGCGGCTGGAAAGTGCGCCGAATGTGAAGCCCGTGCTCACCGCGCCCTTCGGCTTCCCGTATCTGGTGCTGAACACCAAGCAGGGGCCGCTCGCCAATGTTGCATTGCGCCAGGCCGTTCAGGCATCGCTCAACAACGCCGACATGCTGGGCGCGGGCTTTGGCGACGCGAAGTTCTACAGTCCGGACGCGAATCACTACGCCAAAAATACTCCGTTCTACTCGACCGCCGGCACCGAGAATTATGGCAAGGGTGACGCGAAGCGGGCCACAGCGATGGCGACAGCAGCCAAGTACGATGGAACGCCGATCAAGATCCTCACCAGCCAGCAGTACGACTTCCACTACCGAATAGCGTTGGTGATGGCGGAAAATCTCAAGGCAGCGGGATTCAAGGTCGACATGCAGGTGGTGGACTGGTCGACGCTGATCCAGCGTCGCAACGACCCCGCACTGTGGGACATCTACATTACGCACTCCGCGGTGTTGCCCGAACCGACGCTTACGCCACCGCAGCTGGGCGACGGAGCGCCTGGGTGGTGGAGCTCGCCGGCAAAGGACGCCGCGCTGGCAGCATTCAACGCGGAGGCCGATCCTAAAAAACGTGCCGCGTTGTGGGGCAATGTGCAGGCTGTGGTGTTCTCTGAAGTGCCGTATATCCGCGTCGGCAACTTCAACAGCGTAACGGCGCGTGCCGCGAAACTCGATGGCTATGTCGCGATGCCCTGGCCGTTCTTCTGGAACACCGGACTTCAGAAATAGCAGCATGAACGGCGCTGCGCGACGGAGGTAACGCCGGAATGACCCGTTATCTCGCGTCGCGCTTCGCCGGCATGGTGATCGTGATGCTACTGGTGGCGACGCTGGTCTTCTTGATCACTCGCCACGCGCCGGGCGATCCCGCGGCGGTGATGCTCGGAGAACAGGCAACGGCCGCCGATATCGCGCAGTTGCGTGCGTCCTATGGGCTCGACAAGCCGTTGCCTGTTCAGTTTGCCTACTGGTTGGGCGAACTTGCACGAGGCAATCTCGGCCAGTCGATTTTCCTGCAGCGACCGGTGACGCAGGCGCTGGCCGAGCGAGCCGAGCCGACGTTTTTTCTGACGATGTTCGCGATGGCGATTGCCATGGTGATCGGCATACCTTGTGGCATCGCCGCCGCCGTCTGGCGGAACAGCTGGATCGACCAGACCTTCTCGGGATTCGCGATGCTGGGCGCCAGCATTCCGAGCTTCTGGCTGGGATTGATACTGATGCAGATGTTCGCGGTGAGCCTCGGCTGGTTCCCGGTTGCCGGGTATGGTGATCCGGGCGTTCCGCTGTCCAATCGATTGCATCACCTGGTGCTGCCGGCGATCGTGCTGGGGGTTGTGAATTCGGCGCTGATCCTGCGCTTCAGCCGGGCCAGCATGCTTGACGTGCTGGGAGAGGACTACATCCGCACAGCGCGCGCCAAAGGTGTATCGGAGCGACGCGTGGTGCTGCACCACGCGTTGCGCAACGCGCTGATCCCGGTGGTCACGGTGCTGGGCCTCACGTTCGCGCTGCTGATCGGGGGTGCGATCGTCACGGAAACAGTTTTCGGCCTGCCCGGGATCGGCAACCTCGTCGTATCCGCTGTCCTTCGTCGCGACTATCCGGTGATCCAGGGTGCGCTGCTGGTGATCGCAGGCATGTACGTGCTCATCAACTTTCTGATCGACCTTCTGTATCTTGCAATCGATCCGCGCGTGAAGTATTGAACCCGCCTTGACGATCGCCGCCGCCGATGCAGTGAACTCACCGAAGCGGAATGCAAAACGCCGTGGTTCGTCCGCGACCAACTTGCGCAAGCTGTTTGGCCGGCGCGTGGTGCTCGTGGGGGCGATCATCCTGACGATTGTGGCCTTGTCTGCCGTCTTCGCGCCTTGGCTCACCACCTACGACCCGACGGCATTGAGGATCCTCGACCGGCTGCAGAGCCCGCGCGGCACGCACTGGTTCGGTACGGACGAACTGGGCCGCGACGTGTTCTCGCGCGTGATCTTTGGCGCGCGCTACTCGTTGATGATCGGCGCGCTTGTGGTAGGGATCTCGGTCACCTGTGGCGTTCTGCTGGGGCTCACCGCCGGTTATTTCCGGCGGCTGGACGGCCCGATCATGCGCGTGGTCGACGCAATGATGTCATTCCCGGACATTTTGCTGGCGATTGCACTCGTCGCCGTGCTCGGCGCATCGATGACCAACGTGGTCCTGGCCCTGGCGATCGTGTATACGCCGCGCGTGGCTCGCGTGGTGCGCGCCTCGACGCTGGTCGTGCGCGAGTTGCTGTTCATCGAGGCCGCACGCGCACTGGGCGTTTCAACGTGGCGCATTCTATTCGTCCATATCCTGCAGAACATTGCGTCGCCGATCCTGGTTCAGGCCACTTTCATCTTTGCCTACGCCGTGCTCGCCGAGGCGGGCCTGTCGTTTCTCGGCGTCGGTGTTCCTCCGGCATTGCCTACTTGGGGCACGATGATCGCCTCCGGGCAGCAGTTCGCGCACCAGGCGATCTGGCTGGTCGTATTTCCCGGTGTCGCGATCATTCTGTCGGCGCTGTCGCTGCAGATGGTCGGCGATGGCCTTCGTGACCTGCTTGATCCTAAGTTACGCAAGGCACTGTGAGCACGATCCCACTGGATCGCTCGACCGGTCCGCTGCTCGACGTTCGCCACCTGCGCACTTACTTTGAGACCGATGCTGGCCTCGTGAAGGCAGTCGAGGACGTCTCCTTCACGCTCGATGCGGGCGAGACGCTTGCCGTCGTCGGCGAATCGGGTTCCGGCAAATCGGTGACGAGCCTGTCAATCATGGGGCTGATCGCCAACCCGCCGGGGCGCATCGTCGGCGGCGAAATTCTCTTTCGCACGCGGGAAGGTGCAGTCGTCGATCTCGCCCAACTGCCGGCCAAGGGGCTGCGCCGGTTGCTCGGCCGCGACATCGCGATGATCTTCCAGGAGCCGATGACGAGCCTCAACCCCGTCCTGACTGTCGGCCGCCAGATCGCAGAGGCCGCGGAGATCCATCTCGGCATGGATCGCCCCGGCGCGATGAAGCGCGCGCTGGACATGCTGGAGCTGGTGGAAATTCCAGCTGCGAAGCGGCGCGTCGCGGAGTATCCGCATCAACTGTCGGGCGGCATGCTGCAGCGAGTGATGATCGCGATGGCGCTAACCTGCAGTCCCGCGCTGCTGATCGCCGACGAGCCGACGACGGCTCTCGACGTGACGATCCAAGCACAAATCCTTGCGCTGCTTGACAAACTGCGACGCGAGATCGGCATGGCGATGCTGTTCATCACCCATAACTTGGGCGTCGTTGCCGAGATCGCCGACCGCGTCGTCGTCATGTACTGCGGGCGCGTCGTCGAAGAAGGCGAAGTCCACCAGCTGTTTCGCGCGACACGCCATCCCTATACCCGTGGTTTGCTGGCCTGCCTGCCGCAACGCATGCCGGAACACGACGACGCGCCGGCAAAGCGGCGCCTGAACGCGATCCCCGGCCAGGTGGCCACCCCACTCGATCCACCGCCAGGCTGCGCGTTCGCGCCGCGCTGCGCCCTCGCCGTCGCTGAATGCGATGTCGCGATGCCGCCGCTGGCCGAAGTTGCCGCGGGACAACGCTCCCGTTGCCTCCGATGGGACCACAGGTGACGGCGAACGGCGCAACCGTCGAGGCACCCGTCATGCTGGCCGTGCGCGGGTTGAAGAAATATTTCGGCCCAAGCGACCGTCCGGTACGAGCCGTGGACGACGTCAGCTTCGAGATCCGGCCGGGCGAAGTGCTGGGCCTCGTCGGTGAATCCGGTTCGGGCAAGAGCACGATCGGACGAAGCTTGCTCAAGCTGCTCGACCCGACCGCCGGTGAAGTCGTTTTCGATGGGGTCGATCTCGCCCGCCTGACGGCGCGCGCTATGCGGCCGTATCGGCGCCATCTGCAGATCATTTTCCAGGACCCCTATGCGAGCCTCAACCCCCGGCGGCGCGTCGGCGATACGCTGGACGAGGCGCTTTCGACGCACGGCCTGCACCCCGGCGCCGCGCGCGCCGAGCGCATCGCGGAACTGCTGCAGCTGGTGGGCCTCGCGCCGGAGCATGCACGGCGGTTCCCGCACGAGTTCTCAGGCGGGCAGCGACAGCGGATCGGCATCGCCCGCGCGCTTGCGGTCGAGCCCCGCTTCATCGTCGCCGACGAGCCGGTGTCGGCACTCGACGTCTCGATCCAGGCGCAGGTGATCAACCTGCTGTCCGATCTGCGCAAACAGTTCGGCCTGACGATGCTGTTCATCTCGCACGATCTCGACATCGTCGAGTACCTATGCGATCGCATCGTCGTGCTCTACCTCGGCAAGGTGATGGAGATCGCGCCTGCAGGGACGTTGTACCGAAAGCCGTTGCACCCTTACACGCAAGCGTTGCTTGCCGCTTCGCCGCGGCCCGACCCGGCTGCGCGACGCGAGCGGCGGCTGCTGCAAGGCGACATACCCAGTCCGGTCGATCCGCCTTCCGGCTGCGTGTTCCGCACCCGCTGCCCGCACGCGCAGAGCGCCTGCGCCGCGACGGTTCCGCCGCTGCGCCAAGTTGCACCCGGAAGGTTCAAGGCTTGCCTGCGGGATGATTTGCCATGATCAGCCTGAGTAACCCCTACGACGATCACTCCCAAACACTGGACGCGCTAACCGAAAGGCGATTGCAATGACCAGACGTCGCGACGTTACGCGCAGTCCCGCCGCAGACCTGATCGTCGCCATGCGCGAACGTGCGCCGTCGCTATCGCTGGCGCACCAGCAGGTGGCCGCGGCGATGCTCGAGGATCCTGAACTTGCGCTGCATGCCAACGTCGACGCGCTGGCACGGCGCGCCAAGGTGAGCCCACCCACCATTACCCGGTTCTGCCGTGCGCTCGGCTGTTCGGGCCTGCGCGAATTCAAGCTGCGACTGGCGCAAAACCTGGCGGTCGGAAAATCGATGCTGCACCGCGCTGTGGTGCCTGGCGACGACATGCAAACGGTGACGCACAAGGTGCTGCACAGTGCGGTCACGGCGCTCGCGAACCTCGAGCGGCACGTCGTTCCGCAGGAACTTGAACGCGCGGCAGCGCGCATCGCCAAGGCACGGCGGGTGGACTGCTACGGCGTGGGCAATGTCTCGATGTTCATGGCGAGCGATGCCCAAGCCCGTTTCGCACGCCTGGGCATTACCTCGGGCGCGTACTTCGACGGGCACCTGCAATTGATCTCGGCCGCCACGATGAATCGCAACGACGTGGTGCTTGCGATCTCCTATGTCGGCAGGATGCGCAGCCTCATCAATGCGGTCGAGGTGGCGAAGGAGCAGGGCGCAATGGTTGTGGCCATCACGCAGCTTGATACGCCGCTGGCCAAGTTGACCGACATCATTCTGCCGGTGGTGGTGCCGGTCGACCATGCGATGCGCGTCGGCACCGAGGCGTACCTGGCACAGCTTGCGTATCTCGAAATCCTGATGGTGGCCGTCGGATTGCGCCGCGGGCCGGCAGCGTTCCGCCAACTCAAACGCGTGCGGCAGGTGCTCAAGGAGCGGGGCACGGAAAACGAGATCCATCCGTTGCTTCCGTCCGCATGAACGAACTGCCGGGGAAATCGTCATGACCGCCACACACCACAATGGCAAGGCCGCGCTGCTCCTTTCCGGCGGTACCGTCATCGATGGTACGGGCGCGGATCGATTTGTCGCCGATGTGCGTATCGACGGCGATCGGATAACGGCCATTGGCCGCGACCTTGCCGCGGACATCGAGGTGATCGATGCCACAGGGCTGATCGTCGCGCCGGGCTTCATCGACGTCCACACGCACGACGATCAGCTCGTACTTGCGGACCCGAGGATGCTGCCGAAGCTCACGCAGGGCGTGACCACCGTCATCGTGGGCAATTGCGGCATTAGCCTCGCTCCGCTGGTGCACGCCAATGTGCCGCCGCCATTGAACCTGCTTGGCGGCAACGACAAGTACGTCCATCCGACGATGGCGGCCTATGTCGCAGCCGTCCAGCGCGCGCGGCCTGCAGTCAATGTCGCAGCGTTGGTTGGCCATTCGACGTTGCGGGTGGCCACGATGGACGACCCTTACCGTTCCGCGACCCGTGCGGAGCAGGCGAGGATGGTCGAGCTGCTGCGTGAAGGCATGGACGCAGGCGCGATCGGCCTGTCGTCCGGTGTGTTCTACGCCACCGGCGCAGCCGCCGACGTCGATGAACTTGCCCTCCTCGCCGGCGTCGCCGGGGACGCGGGCGGTATCTACACGACGCATATCCGCAACGAGATGAACGAAATCCTGGCTGCGCTCGACGAGGCGTTTGCCGCCGCGCAGCGTGGCAACGTGCCGGTCGTCATCTCGCATCACAAGTGCGCGGGACCGCAGAACTGGGGCCGCACAGTGCAGACGCTCAGCTACATAGACGCGGCCCGAGCGCGCCAACCGATTGGACTTGATGCCTATCCGTATGTCGCCGGCTCCACGGTGCTGCGTGCGGACCTCATCGACGGAATCATCGATGTCGTCGTGACTTCGTCGGAGCCGCATCCGGAGATGGCGTCGCGGCATTTGGCTGACATCGCCGGCGAGTGGAATTGTACGCAGCAGGAAGCCTGTGAGCGGCTGCAGCCCGGCGGCGCCTGCTACTTCCAGATGCGCGAGGACGATGTGCAACGCGTGCTGCGCTACCCCGCCACGATGATTGGTTCCGACGGCCTGCCGCACGATCATCACCCGCATCCCCGGCTATGGGGTACATTTCCCCGCGTCCTGGGCCATTACAGCCGCGATCTTGCAATCTTCCCGCTCGAGACCGCCGTCCACAAGATGACGGGACTGAGCGCGCGGCGTTTCAATCTGGAGAAGCGCGGCGAGTTGCGCGCCGGGTGGTTTGCGGATGTGTGCGTATTCGATGCGGCGACGATCAAGGACGTTGCAACTTTCGAGGAACCGCGGGCCATCAGCCGTGGCATCGACCATGTGCTGGTCAACGGAGCAATCGCTCTCAGGCGTGGACACGCGGACCCGGAACGTGCGGGACGTTTCCTGTCGTCCCGACGCGGTCGCTGATGCCAGCCCGATGCGGACTGTGCGGTGTGGCGAATTCTCGCCGGTGCCGACGTCAACTATTGCCGCAGGTCAGGAATCGGACGCTGACGGCGCGTCGTCGGTGGGCGGTGCCGGCGGCGCGTGTTTTGTGATCGCCGCGAGGATACCCTGCAGCAGCGCCACGGGCGTCGGCGGACAGCCCGGGACTTCGACGTCGACGGGTATGACATTGCCCACGCGGCCCATGCTCGCGTAGCTTTCGCCGAAGATGCCGCCGGTGCAGCCGCATTCGCCAACGGCAACGACCAGTTTCGGTTCTGGCGTCGCGTCGTAGGTCCGCCTGAGCGCGATCGCCATGTGCTTCGATACGGGGCCTGTCACCAGCAGCATGTCGGCATGACGAGGGCTGGCGACGAACTTGATGCCGAGGCCCTCCAGGTTGTAGTACGGATTGCCCAGCGCGTGGATTTCCAATTCACAGCCATTGCACGAGCCGGCGTCCACCTGACGGATGGTCAACGCGCGGCCGAGCGTCCGCAGCAGTTTTTCCTGCAGGCGCGCGACGAGCACCATCTCATCGGCCGGCGCAGGCGCCGCTTCGGTCTTGATTCCGGTTCTGACGATCTGGCGGAGGATGTGCAGCATCGGGTGACGTTCCTAAAGATCGTGCCCGCTGTACGATAGGTTGAACGACTTGTTGATCAGCGGGAAGTCGGGAACGATGTTGCCGATGACCGCATGTTCGATGACCGGCCAGTTCGACCATGACGGATCGTGCGGGTGGCAGCGGCGGATGGTCCCGCCGGGACCGCTGGTGAGCGCCAGCAATACGGGCCCGCGCCAGCCCTCGACGATGCCGAGACCCTGCCGATACGCCGGAATCGCGGGCAGCGGCTCGTGGATCGGACCGACGGGAAGCGCCTTGACGATGTTCTGGATGATCCGCAGCGATTCGCGCACTTCATCGAAACGAACTGCGACCCGCGCGGCAACGTCGCCATCGGCTGATCCAGCCTTGCGCACGGCCAGCGAATCGTAGGGTGCCACCGGAAAATCGCAACGCAGGTCGTGCGCCTGGCCGCTTGCGCGGCCGGCCATGCCGATCAGGCCCAGCTTCGCTGCCAGCGCGGGCGAGACCGTGCCGCAGGTCCGGAAGCGGTCCTGCAGTCCCGCGTGCTCGTCATAGATGTCGCGGATGATCCGGATCTCGCGCTCGAGTGCCGCGCATTCGTCGCTGATCCTGACCGCATGTTCCGGCGCCAAGTCGCGCGCCACGCCACCGGGGATCACGTGGTCCATGGCCAGCCGGTGACCGAAGGCGACGAGATTGGTGCGCAGCACGTCTTCCTTCAATCGCGAAAACTGCGCAAGGCCGAAGGCGAATCCGCCGTCGTTGCCCAGATAGCCCAGGTCGCCCAGATGGTTGGCGACGCGTTCGCGTTCCAGCACGAGCGCGCGCAGCCACGCGGCGCGGGTCGGGATGCTCACGTCGGCGATGGCCTCGAGCGCCTGCGCATAAGCCCACGCGTACGCGACGGTACTGTCTCCGGAAACGCGGCCCGCGAGTCGATGGCCCGCGTCCATCGGAAGCGCCTCGAAGCGTTTTTCGACGCCCTTGTGCGTATAGCCCAGGCGCTCTTCCAGCCGAAGTACCTTTTCCCCGACGATCTGGAAGCGGAAATGTCCGGGCTCGATGATCCCGGCGTGCACGGGACCCACCGGGATTTCGTGGACACCGTCGCCGGCGACCTTAACGAACGCGTATTCCTCCTGCCCCGGCTCCCACTTGGGTGAGGCCACGAAGTCGCGGCGCAACGGGAACTGGTCGATGGGCCAGCTCGCGAGCCAAAGCCATGGGCGCTGATCGTCGGAGTCGGAAGGAATCCCGACGAGATCGAACGCGGCGCGTTGCATCCGGTTCGCGGCCGGAAAGATCAGCGAGAGATCCGGATAGTGCACATCGCCGTCGGGCATCGTGTGCTCGAGCAGCATCAGTCCGTCGCTGTCCTGCAGCACCACGCGCAGCGTAAAACCGCGGTCGCGGTCGCGGTCGTCGCTCAACCATAGCGCCAGCATCCGCCCGCCCTCTTCCCAGCACACGCGGCACGCCGCCAGCAACTGGCCCGAGCTGGCGGCGACGCGGCGGGCGGGCACGGCCGAAGGCAGCGTGGCGGCGGTGAGTCCGAGTGCCGAAAGGTTCATCGTTTCAGCCGATCAGGCGCGCGGCCTGGCGATACCAGTCGGCAAGGAATGGGGGTATCCACAAGCCCAGCATCAGCACGATCGCGAGATGCACGAACACCGGAATCATCGCGGGCCGCACCGGCAGGCGCTTGGCCGACGTCTCGCCGAACACCATCGGCTGCACCTTGCCGAACACCGACGCGAAGGCCAGGCCCAGCGCGCCCAGCAGGAATGGCGTGGCCCACGGATGCTCGTGCATCGCGGTGATCAGGATCAGGAATTCGCTCGCGAAAATACCGAACGGCGGCATGCCCAGGATCGCCAGCGTACCCAGGATCAGCCCCCATCCGAGCATCGGGCTGGTCGTGATCAGCCCCCGTATGTTGTCCATGATCTGCGTACCGGTCTTCTGCGTCGCGTGGCCGACCGTGAAGAATATCGCCGACTTGGTCAGCGAATGCACGGTCATGTGCAGCAGTCCGGCGAAATTCGCGATCGGCCCGCCCATGCCGAAGGCAAACGTGATGATGCCCATGTGCTCGATCGACGAATATGCGAACAGCCGCTTGATGTCCTTCTGCCGCGACAGCAGGAACGCGGCGACGACGACCGAAAGAAGGCCGAACCCCATCATCAGTTCCCGCGCAAACGACGTTTGCACCGAGCCTTCAACCAGCACCTTGCAGCGCACGACCGCATACAGCGCGACGTTGAGCAGCAATCCGGAGAGCACGGCGGACACCGGCGTAGGGCCTTCGGCGTGCGCGTCCGGCAGCCAGTTGTGCAGCGGCACGAGGCCGACCTTGGTGCCGTAGCCCACCAGCAGAAAGACGAAGGCGAGCGAGAGCACGGTCGGCTCGAGCTGGCTTTTGACGCTGTCGAGTTCGGTCCACAGAAGCGCGCCGCCCTCGGCACCCAGCAACTTCTCGGCAGCGAAGTAGAGCAGGATGGTGCCGAACAGCGCCTGCGCGATGCCCACGCCGCACAGGATGAAATATTTCCACGCGGCCTCGAGACTTGCCGGCGTACGGTACAGCGATACCAGCAGCACGGTCGTCAGCGTCGCCGCTTCCATCGCCACCCAGAGGATGCCCATGTTGTTGGTAAGCAGCGCCAGCAGCATCGTGAAATTGAACAGCTGGTACATGCTGTGGTAAAGGCGCAGCCGGGCGGCGGAAAGGCGGCCGTGCTCTTCCTCGATGCGCATATAGGGCTGCGAGAATATCGACGTCGTGAAGCCGACGAACGCCGTCAGCGCGACGAGGAACACGTTGAAGGGGTCGACGAAGAACTGGCGGTCGAGCACGAGCAGCGGACCGTCGGTGACGACGCGCACGGTCAGCGCCATCGCCGCCAGGAACGTTAACAGGCTCACGCCGACGTTGACACGCGGGGCGATTCTCCGCTCGCCGACGATGGCCAGCAGCGCGGAACCGGCGAGGGGAAAGCCCAGGACGGCGAGAATCTCAAGCACCGGTCACGCCTCGCCCTTCCGCGGACCTTTGCGCGATGCCGTGGTTCGCGCTGTCGGGCTCGGCTCGGTCGCACGGCGGCGCGCCCTTCGGGCTTTGGCTCGGCTCCGCCTCGCCCGCGGCACTCACTCGCCCTCCTTGAGCTTTTCCATGTGCTTCAAGTCCAGGCTGTCGAACTGCTCGCGGATCTGGAAGAAGAAGACGCCCAGGATCAGCATGCCGACCAGCACGTCGAGCGCGATGCCGAGCTCGACCACCATCGGCATGCCGTAGGTGGCGCTGGTCGCCGCGAAGAAGAGACCGTTCTCCATCGACAGGAAGCCGATCACCTGGGGGATCGCCTTGCGCCGGGTGATCATCATCAGGAACGACAGCATCACCGTGGCCATCGCGATGCCGAGTGTCGAGCGCGTGACGGTGCTGGCGAGCGTCGAAATCGGCACGGCGAGGTTGAATGAAAAGACGACGAGAATGAGGCCGATGATCATCGTCGTCGGGACGTTGATCAGCCCCTCGACGTCCCACTTCACGTCGAGCTTGCGAATCAGTCGATGCAGCAGCCACGGCAGCAGCAGGACCTTGAGCAGCAGCGTCAGGCCGGCGGAGAAATACAGGTGGGTCTGGTGGGTGCCGTACGCCACGATCGCAGTGGAGCAGCACAATGCCAAGCCCTGCGCCGCGAAGAGATCGATCAGCGACATCACGCGGCGCTGAGCGAGCATCGCGAAGGCCAGCAGCAACAGGATTGCCGCCAGCAGGTTGATGAGTTGCGCGTAGAGAGGCAGCGTTGCCATGTCAGTGCAGCGAGAGTGGGGGTCGTTGCATGTCAGTTCCGCCGGGCCGCCCCAAGGAACTGATGCGCCCCCGTCGGGGGCAGCGATGCCGAACGCGTGAGGCGAGCGTGTGGGTCCATGTCACGCCCCCAGCAGCAGGTTGACCAACATCGCCAGCACGGCGAGCATGAACGCCGTGCCCAGGAATTCCGGCGCGCGAAAGATGCGCATCTTGGCCGACAGCGTCTCGATCAGCGCCAGCGCGAATCCGCCCGCCATCAGCTTCGCGATCAACGCCGGCGCCGCGCCCAGCAACGCCAGCCAGTCGGCGCCGCTGACGACGATGCCGAAGGGGAAGAACAGCGCGAGGCCGATGCACGAGTAGTTGAAGAGCTTCAGTGCCGACGCCCATTCCAGCAGCGCCAGGTGGCGCGCCGAGTATTCGAGCAACATTGCCTCGTGGATCATCGTCAGCTCGAGATGCGTCGTCGGGTTGTCCACCGGGACCCGCGCATTCTCGGCCAGCGAAACCATTGTGAACGCCACGCCGGCGAACGCCAGGCTGGGATAGATGGCGAGTTCTCGGTGCGCAAATGTGTCCACGATCGACGGCAGCGATGTCGATCCGGAGATCAGCGACGCGGTGAACAGCACCATCAGCAGCGCGGGTTCCGCCAGGAAGCCGACGAACATCTCCCGCCGCGCGCCCAGCGAACCGAAGGACGTGCCGATGTCCATCGCGGCCAGCGCCATGAATACGCGCGCCAGCGCAAACAGCCCAACCAGCGCGATGGTGTCGGCGGCGCGCGCGAAAGGAAGGTCGGTGGCCAGCGATGGCACGATCGCCGCCGCGCAGCACATCGCGCCGAACACGATGTAGGGCGTCAGGCGGAAGATCGACGACGCATTCTCGGCGACCACGGCGTCCTTGAAGAACAGCTTGCGGATCATCCGGTACGGCACAAAGATCGACGGCGCGGTCCGGTTCGACAGCCACGCGCGGCATTTGTTGACCCAACCGACCAGCAGCGGCGCCAGCACCAGCGCAATCGCCAGCTGCAGCAGTTGGGAAACAAAGCCGGTCAACGTCATCAATTCGCCCCGGAGTTCATCGGACGAGGAACAGCAAGGCGAGCAGCGTGAAGAAGCTGTAGGTCAGGTACACCGAGATGCGTCCCTGCTGGATGTGCCCGACCAGACGCGCGAGCAACTCCGCGCCGCGCGCGACGGGTACGTAGAGCCAGTGCCACAGGTGGTCCTCCGCGGTGACGTCGTACCGGGGCTCGGCGTCGAACGGCGACGGCAGGTGGCGCTTGATTCGGAAGAACGGTTCGAACACCGTGCGGATCGGCATGCCGAAGCCTTCGGCTGTGTCCTGCATACGCGGCGTTTGTGCAGGGAAGCCGCAGTCCCATGGCGGCGCGCGGCGCACGCGGCCATGGTAGTAGCGATGCACGACCTGCACTGTCAACAGCACGATGGCCAGGATCACGACCAGCATGATCAGCGGACTGTAGCTCGAACGGTCGGCGTTGATCGGCGCCAGCAGGAACCAGCTGCTGTCCCCGGTCCGGATTGCGCTGGCGCCTACGAGCATCGTGTTGATCGGATCCAGCAGCGTGATCACGGTGACCGGGAAGAGTCCCAGCAGCACGCATCCCGCGGCCAGCCACACCAGCGCAACGCGCTCGAAGGTGCCGGCGTCCTTGGCGTAAGCGAGGTTCGCTTCGCGCGGCCTGCCCAGGAAGATCACGCCGAAGAACTTGACCATGACGTATGCGGAGAGCGCGACGGCGAGCACCAGCGCAGCCGCGGCCACCGGGACCAGCATGTTGACGAACGACTGCGGTAGGCTCGGCGTGAACAGGAACGCCTGCAGCAGCAGCCATTCCGAGACGAATCCATTCAGCGGCGGCAGGCCCGCGCATGCCAAGGCGCCGACCAGCGCCAGCCAAGCCACCCAAGGCATGTTGTGGATGAGTCCGCCCAGCTTGCCCAGGCTGCGTTCGTGTGTGGCGTGCAAAACCGAGCCGGTGGCCAGGAACAACAGGCTCTTGAAGAACGCGTGGTTGAGCGCGTGGTACAGGACGGCGGTCAGCGCGATCGCGGCCAGCAGCGACTTGTCATAGGCTTTGAACAGGATCGTGAGGCCGATCCCGGCGACGATGATGCCGATGTTTTCGATCGACGAATACGCGAGCAGCCGCTTCATGTCCGTTTGCACGGCGGCGAATATGACGCCGAAAAGCGCTGTAACGAGACCCAGCGCCAGCGCGACCACGCCCCACCACCAGAATTGGGCCGTCAGCAGATCGAAGGTCACGCGCAGCAGGCCGTAGATCGCCGTCTTCAGCATGACGCCGCTCATCAGCGCTGAAACCGGCGAAGGCGCCGCGGGGTGCGCTTCGGGCAGCCAGATGTGCAGTGGGAGAAGTCCCGCCTTGGCTCCGAAGCCAAACAACGCAAGGAAAAAGGCCGCGCTGGGCCACGCGCCGGTCAGGTGCATCGTACGCATCGTCGCGAACGTGTAATCGCCGCTGCCGCCCTGCAGCGTGCCGAAGCACAGCAGGATTGCGATGGCGCCGATGTGCGCGATCAGCAGGTACAGAAATCCGGCGCGGCGGATTTCCGGGATGCGGTGCTCGGTGGTGACCAGGAAGAACGATGTCAGCGCCATCGTCTCCCACGCCACCATGAACAGGTAGGCATCGTCGGCGATCATCACCAGCGCCATCGCGGCGAGGAACGCGTGGTACTGGAAGCAGATGAGCCCCGGAGCCGTGCCCTCGCTGGTCCGGAAATAGCCGGCGGAATAAAGCGAGATGGCCGTGCTGGTGGCGCCCAGCAGCAGCAGGAAGAATGCCGACAGCGAATCCAGGCGCAGGTGGAAAGGCAGGTCGGGCAGTCCCAGCGGCAATATCGTCGCCTGCGGCGGCGACGCCATGGCCATGATTGCCACCACGGCCAGCGCCAGCCCCACCGCTGAACCGGCAGGGAACAGGATCCGCGTGATGAATCCGAAATGCCGCGAACGGATGAGCCCCAGCGCGCCGATCACCAGCCACGCGGCGATCGCGGCGATGACCAGACCGAGGGTTTGCGGACTCACCGGCGAATGATGCAGGGTTCAGCGCCCGTGTTCATTGGGGACCTGCCACGCTCACTTGACGCGCATACCCGGTTCGGCGCCGCTGTCCGGAGCCAGCAGGTAGATTCCGGGGCCGTCTCCCGATGCCGCGAGCACCATGCCCTCCGACAGGCCGAATTTCATCTTTCGCGGCGCAAGGTTAGCGACCATCGGCGTCAGGCGGCCGATCAGCTGCGCCGGGTCGTAGGCGGACTTGATGCCGGCGAATACGGTGCGCTGTCGGCCGTCGCCGACGTCGAGCGTCAGCTTGAGCAGCTTGTCCGCGCCGGCGACGTGCTCGGCGTTGACGATTCTCGCGATGCGCAGATCGACCTTGCCGAACTCGTCGATGGAGATCATGCCGCCCGGTGATACCTGCTCAACCGCAGGGGCCGCCGCGCTGACCATCGGAGACGCTGCGGCGACGGCCGCGGGGCCTTCGATCAGCGCGTCGATCTGCTTCGGGTCTATTCGGGACATGAGGTGAGCATAGTTGTCGATGCAGTGTCCATCGGGCAAGCGTCGCGCGATGTCCGCCCACGTCTGCGGCTCCAGCTTGAGAAAGCCTTCGGCTTGGGCGGCAAGCGCGGGCAGCACGGGTTTCATCAGGACGGTCAGTATTCGAAAATCCTCCAGGCATTCCGAGCTCACGGCCACTGCGCTCTGCGCCTTGGCGGGATCCTTGGCGAGTTCCCAGGGCTTGGCCGTGTCGAAATACTGATTGGTCTGATCGGCGATCACCATGATCTCGCGCAACGCTTTGGCGAATTCCCGCCGTTCATAGTGCACGCCCACCACGTCTGCCGCCTGCTCCGGCGTCATGCCGTTGTGACGCGCCGCGAACGGCTGTTCCTGCCTGAGACGGTTGCCGGCGCCTGCGACGAAACGCGCGGCCCGCGCGGCAATGTTCACGTATTTGCCGATCAGGTCGCTGTTTACCCGCGCGATGAAATCGTCGGGGTTGAAGTCGATGTCCTCGACCTTGTCATTGAGCTTGGCGGCAATGTAGTAGCGCAGCCATTCCGAGTTGAGCCCCAGGTCGAGGTAGAAATCGGGGCTGATGCCGGTGCCGCGCGATTTCGACATCTTTTCGCCCAGCGCGGTCAGGAATCCGTGGACGAACACGTTGGTCGGCGTGCGGTACGGCGCGCCGGCAAATTCGAGCATCGCCGGCCAGAACAGCGTGTGGAAGTAGACGATGTCCTTGCCGATGAAGTGGTA
>Ga0070670_100001927_pt1 | contig 16983 bp, 12 predicted proteins | sample KBSS63metaG_FD_64665 | JGI IMG/M metagenome (GOLD analysis project Ga0070670, IMG submission 64665) | Switchgrass rhizosphere microbial communities from Kellogg Biological Station, Michigan, USA - KBS S6-3 metaG | ecosystem: Host-associated > Plants > Roots > Rhizosphere > Soil ... | reverse complement strand
CGAGCACCGGTTCGAGGCGCCCGCGAACTGTCCGACCGCGATCGCTCGCGTGCGCGCCTTGCCGATCGAACCGCCCGCCAACGCCGTGCCTGAGGCGACGCCGCGCTACTTCATCGATGTGCTCGCCTGGCGCGCCGGTCAGAACGACGCGAACCAGCTTCGCTACGTTCTCGAGTGGCAGCTGTACGAGCTGCATCGAAGAACACTGGAGCTCGTGACAATGCAGGACGTCGACGTCCGCGACAAGTGGCCCTCGCCGCTGCTGCCGGCGGATTTCGATACGCGCTTCACAATCGAAATGGTCAGAACCGGCCACGTGCACTGGAAGATGGACGGCGCTCCGCCCAAGCGCGGGTGGGTGATGCTGCCGGGGAAAGAGCGATGATGCAAAAGCTGTGGCTCATCCTCGCGGCGATCGCCGCGGTGACGCTGGCAACAGAGCACGGAGCGATTGCGTGCAGCTGCATGATGCCGGGTCCGCCCTGTCAGTCTGCCTGGAACGCCGACGCCGTGTTTTCGGGGACGGTGTTATCCATCGAACAGATCGATAACGACCCGCGCGGCAGGTCGTGGGAGTCCAGACTCGTCAGGTTCAGCGTGCAGCGCGGGTTCATCAACGGACCGTCGGGCACGGTCGACATCGTCACGGGCATGGGCGGCGGAGACTGCGGCTATCAGTTCAAGGTTGGTGGGCAGTATCTCGTCTACGCCTCGAAGAATCCGGCATCCGGCCGGCTGAGCGCCAGCATCTGCTCGCGAACCAAGCCGCTCGCTGAAGCGGCGGAGGATCTTCGCTATCTGAACACGATTGGCCCGACCGGAAGCGGCGGGCGCGTCTTTGGGCGGGTGAACGAGCTCCGACGGGATCCGGCGGAGAGCGAGACCGTCGATTATGGGCCCGTCGAAGGCATCGTGGTGAGCGTACGCGGAGCGACGTTCGCGCGTGATGCGGTGAGCGACGCTGCCGGCAGGTTCGAGATCGGCGCGCTGCCCGTGGGGAAGGCGACATTCACCGCGTCGCTGCCGTTCGGCTTCGAACCGCGCACGGTCGAATCGGAACTCGACGTTCGCGATCCGCGCGCGTGCTTCCAGATCGATCTGCCGATCCAGCAGGTGGCGCGCGCGTCAGGAATCGTGCTCGACGCCGCGGGTCGTCCGGTGAAGGACGTGATGGTCGACGCAGTCGCCGCCGAGCTCGCGGGCTTTGATCCGCCGCAGTATCAATACCCGGTGAGAACGAACGAACGCGGCGAGTTCCAGTTCGACCGGCTGCCGCCGGGCACGTACGTGTTCGGCATCAACCTCACGAATCCAGGCTACGGGCGCCGCACGGGCGCGCCGTTCTTCATTCCCGGCTCTCGCGTTGCGCGTGAGGCCACGGTGATCGAGCTCAAGGCTGGCGATGTGAAAGAGCTTGAGGCTCTGACGCTGCCGCGGTGAAGCCGAGCGCAGAACTACGGCTTGACCCTGAACGTGCTGCCTGTCTTCACCACTGCCTCGTAGGTGAGCCCGCTGCGACGGTCCTCACACTGGAGGGGAATATCGTCGAGGAATTCGACCGCGACCAGTTCCTGCACCTTCGAATCGCCAGCAACGCTGACCCTGAGCTTCCCGCGGCCTACCATCTTGCTGAAGATGTCCCCGCTGTCGTGCTTGAACCACTCCCAACTGAAGCAGTCCGAACCCTCTTTGTCGAGTGACAGACCGAAGCCCGTGAGCTTCGGCTCGCGATACACCGTCGTTGACAGGCTGAACCCGTAATCGAGCGCGAGTGTTTTCGCGAACGTCGCGTCGCGCATTTCTTCGACCATCACGTCACTGCCCGGCCGGTACTCCAGCGCCTTCTTTCCCAGCAGTGTCCTCACTTGATGCCCATCGACTTGAAACGCCTCGAACGTGAAGTGTTCAGGACGGCCGGGGTTGGCTGCATCGGCGGGCTTACGCCGCTTCGCTCGCCGCGCCGGTTCGTCGGCGATGTACTTCCGCAGCGCTCCCACATCTGCCCACTGTTGCGCTGCCGGTTTGGCGCCGTAATCCAGGATCGTTCCCTGCTCCGACGTCGAGGTCATTGGCGTCAGCCAGTGCACCATCCAGCCGGCAAGCGACATGCGATCGTCAAGCGGGGTAGCGAGCGGCGCTTTCTCCCAGAATCCCGTGAACCCGATCTTTGTTTCGGAGCTGTCCGCGGTGAAGGCCAGCTGCAGGTCGTAGCTGATCCTGCTCTCGGCACGCTGTGCGGTCCCGGTCAACGTCCAGGGGGCCTGGATAGCTCCGTCGGCGCTCTGGGTAGCGATGCGGATGGCCCGGGTTTTCTGCACGACGCTGATCGGAATCGTGCCGCTCACCGAGGATGGACCCTTCGGAAACGCCTGGTCCAGCAGCGTGATAACCAATTGATGCATCAGCACCGGGGCGTCGAGCGCGTCGATCTCGTAGCCGGTCTCGTGCTGAGCGTCCTTCATCAGCATCGCGCGCCCTGCGAGCACGATGATCCTGCCATGCGTCGCGGGGGCATCTTCGATGTCGATCGAAAAGTCGTCCGCGCTGTGCATTGTCATCGTCGTCGTCCCGGAGTGTTCTTCGCTCCGGAGCGCCACGCGAAATTGTGTGAAGGCGGCCCAGGGGGACCCGGCGGCACAGATGTCGCCGGTTGTCCGATTTCGGCAATCGTCAGCCTTTGAGGACGGGTTGAAAAAAGTCAGCGCCTGTGAGGAGGCGTTGAAAAAAGACAGGAGGCCGATGGCCGCGACGCAGAGGATTCTCATCATGTTGACGCCGGGATGCTCTGCATCCGCGAGGCCAACGGTGTCCATGATTCGAAATCGAACGTCGCGAATGAATCGCGTTCGCGGCTGATCGCAGTTCTGTTGGTGCGCGGAAAGAACTGTCAAACCAAACACCGTCCCGTCACGCGCCGACCCAGAAATCAACCTCGCGCTGCGCTTTGCTGCCTTTCTTGAGGTAGCCGTTCTGCCAGGTGTCGGTGTCCTTCAGCCCTTTCCAGCGCTTGCTGACCGGCTGCACAGCGCGACGGAAGCGCCACCGGTACTGGTTGTAGATCGCCATGATGTTGGCGGCGTAGGCGGCGGCGAGTCCCGGCGCGTCCTTGACGATCAGCAGGTTCTCGTCGTTGGTGCCGCTCGCCTTCGGACCGAGGTTGTGCGAACCGGTCATCACGATCGGATGCGCGCCGAAGGGGTCGACGATCACGACCTTGCTGTGCACCATCGCGAACGTGCCCGGCAGCTTTTTCATCTCGCGCCGGAAGAACTTCGTCGGCTCGTCGATCGCCGCCGGCAGCACCACCTCGAAGTCGGCCTTCTCCCAGTTGCTCTCGTCGAAGAGTTTGACCGGCTTGGTCGTCGTGCTCGGGTCCTGATTGATCGCGCCGTGGATGTACAGCTTCTTGCCGGCCGCGCCGGCGCGCGCCCGGTCGATGATCTTGTTCAGCAGCGTGTCGGCGGGACCGGGATTGAACATCAGAAACAGAATCGCCTGATTTGCCCCTTCGATGATCGTCCTTGCTTCCTTGAGATCCACCTGCCCGACAGTCGGCGTAAACCAGAGCCGTCCTTTGGTGGCGCCGATCGCGATCTTCCGCGACGTGGTGTTGCTCTGCTTGAGGGAGCTGGGCGTGTCGTCGCCGGCGTTCTGCAAGAGGTCCCATTGCGCGCGGTACTCGGCGGCCAGATCGCGGTCGTCGATCAGGACCGAATTGTTCGCCTGCGTGCAGAGGCCCGTCTCCGTCCAGTTCTGGCTGCCGGTCCACACGAAGCGCGGCTTCTTCGCCGCGTCGCAGATCACCAGGAATTTGTTGTGGCCGAGCGCGCGCGGTGACGTCATGCGATTGTGCAGATCGATCTTCTTCGCCAGCTTCGCGCGGGCGGCCGCATTCTGGTCGGCCCCCTTCTTCTTGACGCTGCCGTTGGCCAGGACGACGTGCGCTTTCTTGCCGATCTTGGCGAGCGCGGCCTCGAGCTGGGGATCGTCCAGCTCGTAGAGCGCGGCGTAGATGTGGCGCTTTTGCTTGGCTGCCTCAGCGAGTAATTCGAACAGCCGCGCACCCAGCGGCCCCGTCAGGTAGTCTCGGAACGAATCGCCAGGAGTCGCGATCACCTTCCGCAGCTTCGCCGTCTGAAGATTGTGCTCGGTCACCCCGAGCCGCCGCGACACCCACTGGGCGGCGACGATACCCCTGTTGAAATACGCCTCGATCTTGGGCGTGACCTGGTGGGAGAGCACGATCGCCGGCGTCCAGTCGCTGGCGGTTGCGGCGTCCGCCTGCAGATTGGCCTTGTCAGGTCCGACCATCGGCACGACCCGGTACTGAAGTTTGTCGCCGGGGTTCGCCATGTAATCGGTCCACTGGTACTTCTGGATCGGCCAGTTGGTGGACGCTCTCCGCTCGCCGTCCTCGGCCTCGTCGTCTTCGAAGCCGACCCAGGTGGAGACCGTCTCCTCGACGCCGTTCCGCCTGCGCAGCAGCGCGAACCCCCGGCAGTCGGCGATGAATCCCGAGGCTTTCCACGCGACGAACACGTCATCGCCGTTGTGATACACGTTGACCTTCATAGTGCGCGATCTCCTCTTGCCGAAGCGACGAATGGCCCGCCGGCCCATAAAGGGCCGGCCTACGGCTGCCGCTCTCAAGTTGATAACGATCTGGCGATGAACAACGAACATCAACGGAGCTTGCGGATGCGGGTGCGTACGCCGATCCAGTAGGACAGGTAGTACCCGAGCACGACCGCCCCCGCGGCCATCGATCCCGCGACGCCGGCGGCCGCGAAGAACGACGAACCGTCGTCGACACCGACATGCCAGGTGTGCCAGGCGCGCCAGAAGCCGTAAATCAGCCGGGCGGTGATGACGAGCGTGATCGCGAGTACGAGCCAACGGTTCGGCGTGTAGTGCAGCGTGGCGGCGCCGCGCTCCCATCGCGTCAGCGCGAGTCCGACGATGCCCAGGACCATCCCCGTGGCAAGACCCGCCGCGGTGTAGCTGAATGCGTGGGCAACCCAGATATTGCTGAATGCCGCGCTGACGAGAAACATGCTGGACGAAAGCGCCAGCCCCGCGATGTTGATCGCCGCGAGCCAGCCCCGCGCGCGCTGGCGCGACGTTCCCATGCGGTAGCGCTGCACGATCGAGATCGGGATCAGCGCGACGACTGCAAGGACGATCAGGACGGGAACGATCAGGATCGGCACGGCCGCAGCTTCTCATGATTCCTGTCTCCTCCGTGTCCTCTCAGTGTGACCACACCGTGCCAGCGTGACAGCGAATGCTGGTAGAATCTGCGCCGCAACATCAAACCGCGGACGACCAACATGCAAACCACTCCTCAATTCGACGTCGTCGTCATCGGCTCCGGCGCATCCGGCGGCTGGGCGGCAAAACGGCTGACGGAAGCGGGCGTCAAGGTTGCGCTCGTCGAGGCCGGACGCGCGCACGGGTCGGGCGATTTCCGCGAGCACATGCGGCCGTTCGATCTGAAGTATCGCGACCGCGCGCCGGAGATCATCCGCCGCACGCGCCCGCGTCAGAAGGACTGCTACGCCTGCACGGAATACAACTACGACTGGTTCGCCAACGATCTCGAGGAGCCGTACACGACCCCTGATAACAAACCATTCAGCTGGCAGGGGCGCATGCGGATCGTCGGCGGCCGCACGAATGTGTGGGGGCGGCAGAGCTACCGCCTCAGCGAGCTCGACTTCAAGGCTGCCTCGTCCGATGGCTACGGCGACGACTGGCCTATCGGGTACGCAGACGTCGCGCCGTACTACGACATCGTCGAAAACTACGTCGGCATCACGGGGATGGCTGAGGGGGCGTACGAACTGCCCGACGGCCGTTTCCTGCCGCCGATGGCCATGCGGTGCTCGGAATGGCGGCTGCGCAATCGCGTCAAGGAGAAGTTCGGGCGCATCGTCACGCTGGGGCGTGCCGCGCACCTGACCAAGCCGATGAACGGCCGCGCACCATGCCATTACTGCGGGCCCTGCGAGCGCGGCTGCGCGACGAAGTCGTACTTCAACGCGGCCTTCACTACGGTTGCCGACGCCATGGCGACCGGACGCTGCACGCTGATCACGAACGCGATGGTCTATAAGGTGCTGACGGAACAGGGCACGAACCGCGCCCGCGGCATCCTCTATATAGACCGGAACACCCGACAGGCCAGGGAGATCAACGCGCGGGTCGTCGTCGTTTGCGCGCAGGCGCTGGAGTCCAGCCGGATCCTCTTCAATTCCGCGACGCGCGACTACCCGAACGGGCTCGCGAACTCGAGCGGCGTGCTGGGCCACTACCTGCAAGATCACCTCTGGGTCGCCGGCGGCGCGGCCGCCGAGTTTCCGGATCTCCCCGAGAAGCCCACCCTCGACGGTCCGAACCGGCCGAACGCGCTCTACGTCGTCAGGTTCAGAAACACGAAGAAGGATCCCGGCTACAAAAAGTTCCTGCGCGGCTATGGATTCCAGGGAGGCGCGAGCGTCTCGTTCAACATGAACGCGCCGGGGTTCGGGCTCGCCTACAAGAAGGGAGTGCTGGATCCGGTGACGTCGATCGGGCTGTCGGGATTCGGCGAGTGCCTTCCGCGCCGCGAGAACCAGGTCGCGATCGATCCCAAGGTCGTCGACGTCTTCGGCATTCCGGTGCTGCGGATCACGATGGGCTGGAGCGACAACGAACGCGCGATGATTCCGGACATGGCCGAGTCGGCCGCGGAGATGCTCGAAGCCGCCGGAGCAAAGAACGTCAAGTCGTGGACGGTGCCGGATCGGATCCCCGGCATGGGCATTCACGAAGTCGGCGTGGCGCGGATGGGCGACGATCCGAAAGCCTCGGTGTTGAACCAGTTTCAGCAGACGCACGACATCAAGAACCTGTTCGTGATGGACGGATCGTGCTTCGTGTCGAGCGGCTGTCAGAACCCGACGCTCACGATCATGGCGCTCACGGTGCGCTCGACGGATTACCTGCTCGGCGAGATGAAGAAGGGGAACCTGTGATGGCAGAGCCGAAAAAGATCAACCGGCGCGACGCGATCCAGATCCTTTCCGGCGGGATTGGAGCGAGCTTTGCCGTGCCCGGGCTCGCCGCGGATCACCCGATGCACGCGCACCTCGCGGATCAGGTGAAGGTCGCGACGGCAGAGAAGGAGGCGGCGGCGGCCCAGTACACGCCCGTGTTTCTCACCGCGCAGCAGTTCGCCACGGTCAGGTCGCTCGGGGAACGCATCGTTCCCGGCGCGTCGAAGGCAAGGAGCGCCGAGTTCATCGACCAGCTGCTGGCGGTCGATTCGCCGCAGAACCAGCGTGGATTTCTCAGCGCGCTGGGCACGTTCGAAGGGCGCGCGATCGAGCAGGCCAAGGGGCCATGGACATCGCTTACCCCCGCGCAGCAGGACGAGATCCTCACGGAGGCGTCGAAGGCCGAATCAGGCACGCGGCTCCGCGATCACTTCGATGTGATCAAAGGATGGATTGCGGGCGCTTACTACTCGTCGGAGATCGGCATGCGCGAGTTGGGATGGACCGGTAACGTCATGCATGCCGAATTCCCCGGATGCCCGCATCCGGAAAGACACTGATCGTTTGAAAGCGCCGACGCGCGGGTCCTGTCCGTGGCAGCCCCCCTTCGCCCGCGTGCCGAAAAGCGATGACGGCACGCAGGCTCAAGGCTCAGGCGGGTCAAGGCTTCAGGGCTTCGGTGCTTCAGGAGGATAATGCTGACGGGGGGAGGAACCCATGCGACAAAAGGCGCGGACGATGATATGCGGCGTGATGGTGGCGATCGTCGGGGCTGGATGCATGCCCGTGGCGGCGCAGGTTCGGCCGGCGCCGACGGCGCCGCAGAGCCGGCGGCTTCCGCCCCAAGCCGTCGAATCACAGGGGTCGGCGATGAAGGTGTCGCTGATGGCGGGCGGACAGCGTTACGAATCGGCGGCGGCGGGCCAGTGCACGCACGCCCCGACGGCATCGATTTACGGCGTCGTGTCCGAGCTGTGGACGGCACAGCAGTCAGACAACGGCAAATCGATGAGTTTCTCGCTCTGGCAGCCGAAGGACGGGTCGCGACCGATGGTGTCGCTGACGGTCACCTCAGGGAAGACACATCGCGTCAGTACGGTCCGCGGCGCCGAGATCGCCGGCAACGCGAAGGCGTCGCTCGAGCCGTCCGGCAAGGGCGGGACGTTCACCGTCTACGCGAAGTCCGCCGAAGGAGCGGACATCATCGGCTCGATTAAGTGCGATGCGTTCGCGCCGCATATCGCAGAGGGTGGGCTGTAACCTACGCCGTCGCGCCGCCTGCGCCGCGCATCTCGTTCTTGCTTCCGCGGACGTCGCGTGGAAACGCTGCGCCATCCGCAACGTCTTTGGGGCTCAGTGCCGCCCGCCGGGCGCTTGGCGGGCGGCAACCAGGACCTGCACCAGCTGGATCAATCGCCGCTCGAGTCTGCTGAAGCCGCCGTCTGCGGCTTGACGCAGATCAGTCAGTACCGCATCGAGCCGGTCGATGCGCTCTCCGAACGTGCGCTCGATCGCGTCGAGGCGCGCTGCCAACTCGTCGACCGCGTCGGTCATGGTCCTCGTCCTCCGTGAAGCTCGCGACGACCATTCGCACGATGCGTGCCTCGCACGCTCACGGGGATTTCCCAACGATTCGGTTCGATACGGACGAAAGTACGCAGCAGCCGCACGCGCGCGGCTGCCGGCATGTGTGAGAATCTGCGCCGCTAGAGCGGCAGGTGTTCAATGAAATAGCGCGCGATCAGCTGATACACGTGCGGTGTCGTACCGGGGCCCTCCGAAATCGAATGGGTCCGGTTCGGGTAGACCATCAAATCGAACGGTTTTCCGAGCTCCACCAGCCGGTTCACCAGCCGTTCCGTGCCCTGATAGTGCACGTTGTCGTCGCCCGATCCGTGGACGATGAGCAGCTTGCCCTTCAATCCTTCGGCGAAGTTGATCGCGGATGCGACCCGGTAGCCGGCCGCGTTGTCCGACGGCAGCCCCATGTAGCGTTCCTGATAGATCGTGTCGTAGAGCTTCTGGTCGGGCACCGGCGCAACCGCAACGCCTACCTTATATATGTCGGGGAAGCGGAACATCGCGTTGAGCGTGTTCGTGCCGCCGCCGCTCCATCCCCAGATGCCGATGCGTGTGCTGTCGATGAACGAGTGCCGCGCGGCGAGCGCACGGATCGCGTCCGCCTGCTCCTTCGACGACAGGTCCCCGACGGTGCCGTAAATCACCTTCCGCCATGCCGCGCCTTTGGGCGACGGCGTTCCGCGATTGTCGAACGACACGACGACGTAGCCGGCGTTGGCGAGGGCGCGGTTGAAGAGTGTCCCGGCACCGCCCCAGCGATTGGTCACGGTCTGGCTTGCGGGCTCACCGTAGACGAATACGATGGTCGGATACTTGCGCGACGGATCGAACGATGGCGGTTTGAGCATCCAGCCGTCGAGCGTCACGCCGCCACTGACGTCCACGGTCAGGAACTCCACGGGCGATGTGATGATCTCCGGGAGCTTTGCCTTCAGTTTCGACGGATCGGTGAGCCCCCGCAGCGATTTGTGCGCGGGCAGCGAGACGACGTCCGTGACCGTCGGAGCATCGAACTGCGACCAGGTGTGGAACGCCATGTGCGCGCCGGGCGCCAGGTCGTAGGTGTGGGTGCCGCGCTGATCGGAAGGGGTGACGCGTTCGGGCTGGCCTGAGCCATCGAGCTTCGATCGATACAGATAGCGTTCGATTCCACTCGAGGGCGATGCGATGAAGTACACGTAACCGGCCGCCTCGTCGACGCCCATGATCGCGATCGCATCCGCATCGAACCTGGTGATCAGGGTCGGTTCGCCGCCTTCACGCGGGACGTAGTAGATGTGCTGCCATCCGTCCCGCTCGCTCAGCCACAGAAACGCCTGCCGAGCCGGCCTCGACACAGCCCCATCCGACTTGTTCGAGGCCCAGCCTGCGATCCACGGCACGTTGTCGTTGAGCTCCACCCACGCCTTCGACGTATCCCGGAATACTCGCGTCACCTCTCCATCGGCGACTCGCGCGACGTAGAAATCGTTCTGGTTCTGAAGGCGGTTCAACTGCTGGATCGCCACGGTGCCCGCGTCGATCCAGTCGAGCCGCGCGAGATAGTTATTGCGCGGGTCGCCCGGCACTTTCATCCAGCGCGTCGCTCCGCCAGCGGCGGGAACCACGCCGATACGGACCGCCGAGTTGGTCGTCCCGACCTTCGGATAGGGAATCTTCGTGATGCTCGGGTAGACCGCGCTCGTGTCGTCGATCAGCGAGAACACGCCGACGCCGGTGCTGTCGAACTGCCAGTACGCGATGTGCCTGCCGTCTGGGCTCCAGCGGAAGCCGTCCCGGAGGTCCAGCTCCTCCTCATACACCCAGTCCGACGTCCCGTTGATCGTCGTCTCCGAGCCATCGCGGGTCAGTGTCGTGATCCGGCCGGTGTCGATCTGCTCGACGTAGAGGTTGTTCGCGCGTACGTAGCCGACGCGCGAACCATCCGGCGAGAACTTCGCAAACATCAGCGTCGATGCCGGCGCGCTCCCACCCATTTTCTTCAGCGTGCCGCTGCCGGTGTCGAGCACCCAGTAGTCGCCGCGGGTGTTTTGCCGCCAGACTTTTTTCGTGTTCGTGAAGATCAGCAGGCGCTTGCCGTCCGACGACCACTCGTAATCATCGATGTCGAGCGCGGAGTTCGCGCCAGCGGGTGTCAGCTTCGTCGCCGAAACCAGGACGGATCGCGTGCCCGCCGCCGCGTCGTACTTGATGATCTCGGTTCCGCCGCCTTCCGCGCGCTCGACGATGGCGTAGGCGGTGCCGTCCGGCAGCCAGCGCGCGGGCCCGAACCGCGGCGGAGTGTAATCTCGCGTCTTGAAGATGCGGTCGATCTGGGCTGCCAGCGAGGCGGCGCGGTCGGCCTGTTGGGCATGGAAGGAAACGGCGGTGCTGACCAGCGCGATCGCGAGTGCCGCCGCAGTCCGGCTTCGGGTTGTCATGTGGAGATTATCGCCCACGGCGCACGGCGGCGGCTGAGCCGCGGCCCGAATCGCGCCTCGACGCGCGCGCGGTGCAGCATGGTCGCGAGCTGTGCGATGTTTCGCCCCACTTGGTCCAAGTACGCCGCGGCGCTCGGTATGCGCACCGAGTCACTCGCGGCCACGGCCCTGGCGTGTGACGCGCGCAACGGCGCAAGGAGCCGCGCGGCGCCGTCGCCGAAGAGCAGCGAGGCGCCGAGGGTATTCAGTGCATCCTCTGTCGTGCGGCGGACAGGCGAGCGGTCCAGCAACAGCGCGGCTACTGAATTCACGCGGGCATGAACGGCGAGGCGCTATCGCGTGCACGGTAGACGACCCCCATGGCGCCCGCGCCGATCTCAGCCGCCAAGCGGTAATGAGCGAGGGTCTGGCCCAGCATGTTGCCGCGGAAGCAGCCATCTTGGATCGGTGCGCCGGTGAGACCAATTGAAACCGCGGGAGGACACCTCGACGTCAAAACGCGCCTGAATTCGCAGGAATCCCGCCGGATCCTCATTTGCACTGTCCGGGGCATGACGAACCACCGGCTCGCTCAGGCCAAGGGAGCACTCGTGTTCGCGGTCGTCCTGCTGGCGACGACGGTATCGGCGCAGACACGGATTGAACCGCGCCGGAATAGTTTCAGTCCGGCTCAGGACGTTCAGCTCGGACGCCAGGCCGCCTCCGAAGTGCGCCAGCAATTGCCGATGCTCAACGACGGTCCGACCGAGGCGGTCGTCGAGCGTATTGGCCGACGCTTGGTTGCGGCGGTGCCGCCGCGGCTTCGGCAGCCGGCGTTCCGCTACACGTTCGATGTCGTCAATGTGCGGGAGATCAACGCCTTCGCCCTGCCGGGGGGACCGATGTTCCTCAATCGCGGCATGCTGCAGGCGGCACGCACGGACGACGAAGTCGCCGGTGTCATGGCACACGAGCTCAGTCACGTGATCCTGCGGCACGGGACGGTGCAGGCGGCGAAGGCGCAGAAGTTTCAGCTCGGCGCCATCGCGGGGCAAGTGCTTGGGTCGATCGTCGGCGGGACGAAAGGGGCGATCATCGCGCAGGGATCGCAGATCGGACTCGGCACCTACTTCATGAAGTATGGCCGCGAGTACGAGCGCGAAGCGGACCTCCTCGGCGCGCAAATCATGGCGCGAGCCGGATACGACCCGCGCCAGATGGCGAACATGTTCCGCACGATCCAGCGGGAAGGAGGGGGCCGAGGTCCCGAGTGGTTGAGCGATCACCCCGATCCGGGCAACCGCTACACCGCGATCAACCGCGAGGCTGCGTCGCTTCGCGTCAACGGATCGGCCGATACCGGGCCCGCATTTGAGGCCGTGCACGCACGGCTCAACCACATGCGTCCCGCTCCCTCAGCGGCGCAGTTCGCCAGTCGGTAGCGCGAGATCAGAGCGGCCGGGCTTCCACGACGCTCAACGGCGACTTGGTCGGGATGATGCGGGCGAGCCGATATCCGGCGCGCTCGAAGAGGCGGCGGAACTCGTCTTCCGTGCGTTCGCGACCGCCGGGCATGACCAGCATCTCCAGGTCGATGATCTTACCGAGGCCCGGTTCGTTTCCGGACGGAATCACCGACTCGATCAGGATGACGCGTCCATCCTTCGGCAGCACCTTCCGGATGTTCTCGAGAATGACGCTTGCCTGGTCATCATTCCAGTCGTGGATGATGTGCTTCATGATGTAGGCGTCGCCGCCGGCGGGGACCGCCTTGAAGAAGTCGCCGGAGGCTGTCGAGCAGCGGTCGCTGAGGCCGAGCGACGCGATGCGCGGGCGCGCGCCGGCGATGACGTGATCGAGATCGAAGAGGATCCCTTTCATCCCCGGGTACTTCTGAAGCACCCCCGTCAGCACGCCGCCGTGGCCGCCTGCGATGTCGACGAGCGTCGTGATGCCGCTGAAGTCATACGCCTCGAGGACCGCGGGAATCACCGTCGCGCTGAACCCGGTCATCGCATCGTTGAAGATCGCCGACAGCTCGGGGTTCTTGGCGAAATACTCGAAGGGTCCGGTCCCGACCGTGACGGGGACCGCGGATTCGCCGGTCTTTACCGAGTGCATCGCGTTCGCATACACGTGAAAGTTGAATTCGCCCGCAATCCATAACGCCATCGACCGGAGCGGCCCTTCGCGGAGCAGCTCGCCCGCCGGCGTCGCGGCGAACGTGCGCCCCCCCTTTTCCTCGAACAGCCCGACGCTGGCCAGCGCGCGCATCAGGCGGTACAACGCGTCGGCGTTGACTCCGGTTTCACGCGCGAGATCGTCCGCAGTCCGCGGTCCGTTGGCGAGCCGATCGGGGAGAGCGAGCCGGGCGGCGATATTCACCGCACTCGCCACGATGTGGCCGGCCATCAATTGAAAGACGTGCTGGACGACTTGCGGGTCCGGAGGAGCAGAAATCTGTTGTTGAGACATCCAGTGATTCTATCAAGGCTTCAGGGCTTCAGGGCTTCAAGGCTTCAGGCTCAAGGCTCAGGGCTCAGGGCTCAAGGCTCAGGGCTCAGGGCTCAGGGCTCAGGGCTCAGGGCTATAATCCCCGCTTCGCTTCACCATTCAGCGGAGGAATTCATGAGCAAGATTTCGCGCCGCAGCCTGCTACAGCTCGTTGGCGCCACGGGGCTTGCCGGCGCCGGCACCGGCCGGATGACGCCGGCGGCGACCACATTCGGCATCTCGCCGCGCGAAGCGGCGGCGCAGCCGGCGGTGGCGCAGGCGACGCGCGCGATGCCGTCGCCGCACATCAAGGACATCAGCGTCATCGAGACGGCGCCTGGCGGGGTGCGGTTGACGGTCGTCAAGATCACCACCGATCAACCCGGCCTCTACGGCTACGGCTGCGCGACGTTCACCCAGCGCGCCGATCTCGTGAAGCCCGCGGTCGACCGCTACCTGAAGCCGCTGTTGCTCGGGAAGGCCACCGATCGCATCGAGGACATCTGGCAGACCGCGTACTTCAGCTCGTATTGGAAGAACGGCCCGGTGCTGAACAACGCGATCAGCGGCATCGACCAGGCACTGTGGGACATCAAGGGGCGGCAGGCGAACATGCCGGTCTATCAGCTGCTCGGCGGCAAGTGCCGTGAAGCAGCCGATACGTATGGCCATGCCTCCGGCGGCGAGATTCAGCAGGTCATCGACAGCGCGAAGAATTACATCTCACAGGGATTCCGGCACGTGCGCGTCCAGGTCGGCGTGCCCGGGATGGAGGGCTACGGCGCGGGCGGCCAGGGGACTGCGCCGATCACCGGGCTCACGCCGGGGCCGGTGTTCGAGCCGGCGGTCTACATCCGCCGCGCGATGAAGCTGTTCGAGGAAAGCCGCAAGCAGCTCGGCGACGAGATCGAGCTGCTGCACGACGTCCACGAGCGTGTGTCGCCGAACCAGGCGGTGCAGTTCTGCAAGGACGCGGAGCAATTCAAGCTGTTCTTCGTCGAGGATCCGCTCTCGCCGGAAGACATCGCCTACTTCCGGCAGATCCGGCAGCAGTGCAGTACACCGATCGCCATGGGGGAGCTGTTCAACAGCCCGCACGAATGGCAGCCGCTCATCACCGAGCGACTGATCGACTACATCCGCATTCACGTCTCGCAAGCCGGCGGCCTCACGCCGTGCCGTAAGATCGCGGCGTTCGGCGAGCAGTTCGGCGTCAAGACGGCGTGGCACGGCCCCGGCGACGTGTCGCCGATCGGCCACATGGCGAACGTGACGCTGGACGTGACCTGCTACAACTTCGGCGTCCAGGAGTACTCGCCGTTCAACGCGCGCGTGCAGGAAGTCTTCAGCGGATGCCCGGTGATGAAGAACGGATACCTCTATACGAACGAAACACCCGGATGGGGAATCGAGGTCGACGAGAAAGCGGCAGCCAAGTATCCGTTCGGACAGGAAACAGGGGCGCGAGGAAAACTGAACGGCGGCTGGGGAGAGCTAAGGAGACTCGACGGGACGGTGATAAAGCAGTAATTCTTGTTGGCTTCGCCGGGGTTCTGTCGTCTTGTGGTTGGAGCGGCGTGTCTCCAGCGATGCTGGATGGCCGCGCTGCGCGACGGCGGCAGAACCCCGTGTCGCCTTCTTAGCCCGGTGGCGTTTCCATCAGATGCCTCCTTGGGCGGAAGCGAGTTACCGCCAGAATGGACCCGCCGCCGACGCAAGTCAAGGTGAACGGCGAGTTTTTGATCGCGATTGTTGAAGGTTGATTGCGGTCAATTGCCCGACAACAAACCAGCCCATATAATTGCCGCACTCCTTTTGACACTGACGACCGGTTCACGCGTAGGCTCCTACGAAATCGTCGGCGCGATCGGCGCCGGGGGAATGGGCGAGGTGTATCGCGGGCGCGACACCAAGCTGCATCGCGATGTCGCCATCAAAGTACTGCCGGAGATCTTCGCCCTCGACCCCGAGCGTCTCACGCGCTTCGAACGTGAAGCGCAGGTGCTGGCCGCGCTGAATCATCCGAACATCGCGCACATCTACGGCGTCGAGGATCGTGCGCTCGTCATGGAGCTCGTGGAAGGAGAAGATCTGGCGCAGCGGATCGCCCGCGGCGCGCTCCCGCTCGACGAAGCGCTGCCGATTGCCAGGCAGATTGCCGAAGCCCTGGAAGCGGCACACGAGGCCGGCATCGTCCATCGCGATCTCAAGCCCGCCAACATCAAGCTGCGCGACGACGGGGTCGTGAAGGTTCTGGACTTTGGACTCGCCAAGGCGGCGGACGCGGCAAGGTCGGTCCACGGCGATCACGAGATCGCGAACTCGCCGACGTTCACGTCGCCCGCCGTCATGACCCGCATGGGCGTCATTCTCGGGACCGCGGCCTATATGGCGCCGGAGCAGGCGCGCGGCAAAAGCACCGATCGGCGATCGGACCTCTGGGCGTTCGGCGTGGTTCTCTACGAAATGCTGACCGGCCGCATGGCGTTCGGCGGCGAAACGGTCACCGACGTACTCGCTGCGATCGTAACGAAGGAACCCGCCTGGGCGGCATTGCCCGCCGCGACGCCGCCGTCCATCCGGCGATTGCTTCAGCGCTGTCTGGTTCGCGATCCGCACCGCCGGCTCGCGGATGCGGGCGAGGCGCGGTACCAGATCGAGGAGACGCTTGCCGCGCCGGCAACGGCACCGGACCGCACCGCCCCGGTGCGAGTCTCCCGCGCCCCCCTCCTGACCGCAGCCGTCCCTTGGGTTGCCGCGGCGATCTTCGCCGCTGCCGCAGCGTTCGCATGGTGGCGCACACCGCCTCGCGAGAGCGAACCTTCCTTGCACTACGCGGTCGAGACGCCTCCCAAGGCATCGATCAACCTCGCGAGCCGTCCGGCCATCGCGTTGTCTTCCGACGGCCGCCGACTGGCGTTCGTCGCGACCACGGACGGAATGACGCGGCTCTACCTGCGCTCGCAGAACGAGTTCGAGGCGCGGCCGCTGGCGGGTACCGAGGGCGCGTCGGAGCCAGTCTTCTCACCGGACGGCCGGTGGCTGGCATTTTTCGCCAACAATTCCCTGTTCAAGATATCGACGGACGGAGGACCGGTCGAATCGCTCGCGCGGGTCAACGACCCACGAGGCCTGAGCTGGGATAGCGCGGACATTCTGACCTACGCGCCGGAACCGACCGGCATGATCTTCCAAATCACCGCCGATGGCACCGGCTCTCCAAAAGCCGTGTCCACGCGTAAAGGGCCGGACGAGCGGACGCACCGGTGGCCGCAGGCGCTGCCCGGGAACAAGGCGGTGCTGTTCACCGTCGGCGCGATCACGAGTCCCGACAACTACGACGGCGCCACCGTCGAGGCGATCGTACTCGCGACGGGAGAACGTAGGCTCCTGCTGCGAGGCGCCGCAATGGCACGCTACATGGCGCCCGGTTACCTGCTGTTTGCGCGCGGCCATTCGCTGTTCGCCGTGCG
>Ga0070670_100001925_pt1 | contig 16996 bp, 5 predicted proteins | sample KBSS63metaG_FD_64665 | JGI IMG/M metagenome (GOLD analysis project Ga0070670, IMG submission 64665) | Switchgrass rhizosphere microbial communities from Kellogg Biological Station, Michigan, USA - KBS S6-3 metaG | ecosystem: Host-associated > Plants > Roots > Rhizosphere > Soil ... | reverse complement strand
GCGAATCGAATAGGACCCTTCCGCCAGATTGGAAAAGGTCACGTGCCCGGAATCATCCGTGGTTGCGTTGAGGGTCACTGGAGACGGAGTCCCCGGACGAAAAACGCCATCCGGCGAGGGAATTACGGGCGGAGTATATGTTGCCACGATTCCGACGTCACTCAATGGCGCTCCGCTGCCGTGACGCTTGACCGTGATTTCAATGGAACACTTGCACTCTGCTGCGGTCAGCGGAGCCGGCCGTTGCGGCTGTGGCGGAGTTTGGGAGCCGGGAAGCACGAGAAAAAGAGCTGTAATCGATAGCAATGTTTTCAAGTTGTGCTCCTGAAATGCGTTTCTCGCAAGAGTATACGAACTTGAACTTCGATTGGTTTCTGCAAATGCGGAAAATTGGATTTCAGAGTTGGATCGGCGGAAAGACAGCTTCCTGATCGTGGACGCTCCTGCGAGCCGATGAGGTTTTCTCAAATCCAGTTTGCAACGTCACTTCCAGAGACCGGCTGCACCAACGTTTTCTCATGAATCTCCGCTCGGCACCTGGGGCAGAGCCCAGGCGCCGGCAGGATGTAATCGACGTACTCCTTCGCATCGGCTAATGTTCGCAGAATCCAATCGAATGGAATCTCCGCTTCAGAATTACAGTTTTCGCAACTCTCCACCTGAGTTACGGCGCGCGCGAGTTGCTGGAGAGAAACAGGAACAAATTTCAATTCCAGGTCTTCGAGGTCGCGGAGATCATCTTCGTCAGGCATGCGGCATTATACTTCGGCTGAGGTTGTCGCGATGCCACGGAACAGCCCGCTATTAAACGTAGAACTTCGCTGTCGTGACGAATGGGCTTTTGAAATTTCAGATCACTCGCGCTACTGATGTATCGCCGTGCATGCTTTCCCTATCTCCACCATTTCGAAAGCCGGCCTATCGATGGCAGTGGCCGCTCGGAATAGTGTGAAACATCGTTGAACAGCATCAGGCGGGCACGTACAGGATCGACAAAGTCGAGCACATTCAGGCAGGCAGGGGACTGGTCGAGTCGGTCGCGATAGCCGCGGGCATCGAATCCCAGGAGACTGCTGATCACGAGTCGGATCGTCGCTTTGTGCGAAACCACCAGAACATTTTCCCCGCGGTGTTCCAGCACGATTTTACGGATTACCGGCAAAGCGCGGGCAATCACGTTCACCCCCGCCTCGCCTCCTTCGGGTGCAAATGTAAACGGGTCTTCTTCCCAGGCGGCGTATTCTTCGGGGAACTGCGCTTCGACATCCGCGCGACGCATCCCCTCCCAGTGACCGTGATGAATTTCACGCAGCCCCTCTTCAGGGATTACGGGAATTTTCTGCAGGCTCGCAAGGATGGTGGCGGTCTGTACCGTCCGTGTTTGGGGACTGGAATAAATCGTTGTGATGGACTCATCGGACAGACGGTCTTCGAGCCGCCTCGCCTGGAATGCCCCTTCGCTGGAGAGTTCGACTTCCACCGTTCCGGCAAATCGGTCTTCGGCGCTGAGCGTGGTTTCACCATGGCGGACCAGGTAAATTCGGGTTGTTTTTTGTTCAGGCATCCGGTCTCCTTGTGTCTCGCTCTGATCCGTGCGTGCTGTCCACGGAGGAAGATAGCCTGGACGGAGACGAGCAGCGAAGCTGAAACAAGTTTCTAGCTGTCGTCCAAAAGACTTTCCTAAAAAGGAAATGAAGACTCGACAACACTCGGAACAGTTCCATGGTTGTTGATCATTCGAAAAGGAAAATGGCCTTGGCTTTGGCGAGGATGTAAAGCAAAGGTAGTTATCCGCGGGCGGCCACCGGCAGTATAGAAATCCGTTCAATTCCAGATTGGCCGGACCCATCGTACGAAATAAAAAAAGCCCCCGGCGCAAGCCGGGGGCTTTTGCTTATGCGACAGGATTCAGCTTACCGGCTGACCTGGACGCTGGTTCCACCACCAGGGGCGCCATTGCCGGGGTCGCCGGGGGAGACCAGCTTGACCCAAAGCGCATCCTTGTCCTTGAAGTACGAGGTCTCGCTGGCTGTGCGCAGCGCATCGAGGCTGGCCTGAGGCGTCCCCGAGGCTGCGGTCGTGAATCCCGGCAGCTGGAAGATTACCCAGGAGCCCTTATCCAGTTCCGTCACGGAGAGAGACACGTTCGGCCTTTCGGTAGCCACCTTGATCTCGGTACCGGCTCGTACGCTGCCCGAGGTTACGGTGTACTCCTTGCCATTGCGGCTGAGAACGATTGGCGGCTGCGCAGGCGCTGCGGCAGCACCGCCTGCACCGCCTCTGCCGCCAGCAGCGCCACCACCACGAGGAGCACCGCCAGCAGGAGGACCCTGAGCAACCAGGTTGTTGCCGGCAGGAGCCTGTCCGCGGGGAGCGCCGCCAGCGGGCGCCGCGCCAGGTCCACCAGCGCCAGGACCACCAGCACCACCACGTCCAGGGGCGGCTCCAGCGCCGCCGGGGCCAGGAGCTGCGCCTCGAGCTCCGCCAGCAGCACCGCCAATATTCATGCGCCCGACATCACCCTTGCACACCGCAGCGTTCCAGTCGGGCTTGATCTCACAGGCTTCTGTGTCGACTGCAATACTGTCGTTGGCGCCGTCGTGGATGAGAACGTAGGCATTGGGACCAGCGCCGAGCGAGCCGTCCTTGTCGTGGTACGCCGCGGTCCTGTAGGACGCGCTGCTTCCATTATCGCTGGCCCACTTGGCGTTGCCTGTCATCGGCGGGAAATACACCGGCTTGGCGTTGACGAATTTCACGCGCTCGAAGGCGTTATTGGAGCTGACCCCGAAGCTGCTAAACAGCAGGTTCGAGATCGCTCCCGACTTGCGAGTGGCGTTGTCCTGGAAATTCACGAAGGTGGTATTCACGATGTCATGACGGTAATCGTAGTACTCGTAGCCGTGGATCGGGAAATCCGGGAGTGTGGGCTTCGGCAAGCTGCGGCCGTAAGCCTTTTCCGTGTCCGTGGTGGGGTTGCCGATGTTCTCGGTTTCGCCCACGAAGAGCGAGTCCACGACCTGTGACGTAAAGGCGTAACGACCGAACGCGCCAGACGCATGCGTAAAGCCGAAAGCGTTGTCGGCCACCTTCACGTTCCGGAACAGGTGCATTTCACCGCGGCCCCAGATGGCGCCATTCCGGTTCTTGTAGGCGGTGAGATTCTCGAAGACCGATACCAACGCCTTGCTGTTCGGGTCAGCGGGATTTTCAAGGCCGGTGTGCGAGCTGCCGGTAACGCTGAAAGTGTTATTGGGCGCAATGTTTCGGTCGAACATGAACGCATCGTAGTTGGAGTGGGAGACGTTGCCCTTGAACTCCTTGAACGGCGTACGGCGCGGCCAGGTCTGCGCGGCGATCTCCGTGCCCGTGAATTTACCCTGCGGGTGCTCCGGCAAGGACATCCAGAAGCCGTTCGAGTCGGAACCCGCGGCCACGTTGTCAATGAAAGTGTTATCCGGGTTGGTGATCCAGTAAGACGCCACCGTGTTGTCCGAGGGCAGCAGCACGTCCTTGGATTGCTGGCCATTCGTTCCCATTCTGGGTTCGCCGCTCGCGGCAAGGTTGGTCGGGACGCACGGCTTGGACGTATGACACTTGGTCTGGATCGCCAGGTTGTGAACAAACTCGTTGCCGTGTTCCGCGCCGTCTTCGAGGAAGAAGCAGTGACCGACGGTGTTGTACGTCACGTTGTTCTCAACGCGCAGGAAGTTCGTGCCATGCACGGTTACACAGCGGTTGTAGGTGTCGTGGATCGACGCGTTCTTGATGTACTGCCCTTTTGCATCGCCGACCAGATGCCAGTGGATCGGATACCGGGCAAGAGTCAGGTTCTGGCCCATTCGATTGAACTCGACGCCTTCGACAAACATCTTGCTCGTGGCCATCGCCATCACATGCCCACCGTAGAATGATTGTTCCGCGTCGGCCGATGCCTGGAGCTTGATATTGCGTGTAATCATGCTGACTTCGCCACGTTCATCCACGTCGTAGGTGATCTTGCCGAAGTGCATGTAGTCCAATTTCTTGTCGAGCGTGAGCGTATTTCCGCTGATGGCGGAAATGGTTCGCCTCTCGGCCTGCCTGGGGTCGAAATCCGTGGACGCGAGGACAATCTCGTCACCGACCCGCCAGCCAGCGGCGTTCAAGACCTGTATCGAGGTGCTGCCTGCGTTGGCCGTGTTGGCCAGCCTGGTCCAGGTGTTCTGCCGATCACCGTGCAGGTTCAAGGTTCCGCCCATGAGCATGATCCCGCGGTCAACGCGGTCATTCGTTCCACCCACTCCACTTATATCTTCGTCTTTGACGTCGTTAGTGAAGGTAATTGTCGCTTTGCGCGTGTGGGGGGCCTTTTCAGTACCGATCTCCAGCTCCCCGTGCAGCATGACCCACTCGGTGGTCAGTTCCACATCCTTATTATTTGCGAAGCTCAGTTTGCCGTTGATCGTCAAACCGTGCAGCGGAGGCGTGCTGGCATCGAGAACAACATCCATGCCCTGGTTGATGGTGACAGCGGCGCCTGCGGCTGGCACCTTTTTGTCTGCCCAGGTGGCTGGATCAGACCAGCGTCCCCCTTTGACGGCCGTAGAATTTTGTTGCTGAGCCGCCCCAACAATAGCGAATGCGCTTACAAGAAGAAGTGTTGGAATGAGCAATGCAAGAAGCAACGAGCGATAATGTTTTCTCACGAAATCGACCCCCGTACTTAGAAGTTAGTGATCCAATTCTGAGCGCCAAAGGATAGTGCGCTTGTCCAGAGCCCAGCGTATATCACGAAACCTGCCAGCAAACATAGCCTTCTGAAGAAGCCGGTGCAAAGTGTGTGCTTTGATCCTCGGAGCCGGCGCATTCGGGACGTCAATCCGCCAGCGGCCGCCGCTGGCGGAAGATGGCCAACTGTCGGACGCAGCCACGTACACCCCGCACAAAAGGAACGTAATCGACGAATGCGGGAAATGAACACATCAAATAAAATCCAGGCTCGGACGGAAACGGCATCCTCGAATGTCCCGGCGTTGTAGTGGTTTTCTAGGCATTATGGAAAGTCTATTTGAACGATAAGAGAATCCAGCCATCGACGGTCGCGACGTACAGTTCTGTTCTTGAAGATCATCTGCTGCCCGTGTTTTGTTGCTTGCACGAAATCAGACCGGCGGATGTCTCCGTATGCTTTGAGAGGCTTCGCGTTTCGGCCGGTGACCGCGTACGTCGAGGACAGTAGAGTTCAAGCCAGGGCCGGGTATTGTCATCGCGCGTCCGGGGCCATTTTTCAGTGCCTATATATAAGGTTACGGCAGAAATCCCGCCTTTTGTCCATAACCCAATGAAATAGCGTGCTTTTGTCCTCTCACGCCCGGGTAAGGAGTCGGCGGTCACGTTTTTGACAACCACAACTTTTTCTACCAATTCAAAAAGACGGAAACGCGGTCCGGGTTCGTACATGAACAAGCTGTCGAGCTGCTCGAACAAAGTCTGCATGTGACCAGCGCTTTGTTGACGCTCACATCCATGTCCAACACCTGCATCTCGCCTCCGTCATTTTTCTGATTGGGATTCAGCAGTATCCGAATTTGACCGGGAGTCCGCGAGTTGATGTATTGACGAGAGGTTAATGGAGTTGACTTCTGGACTTCATCGTAGCAGCTCGTCCGTCGAAGTGGGGTTTACCGCGCTTGCTCATCCGGCGCTGCGCTGCGTTTTCAAATGCTGAACCATGAGCGCCGGAGAGATCGCCGAAATCTTCTCATACGCGTGGCAAACGACGACGTGTCATCTGATCGAAATGAACGAAAGCGACTGCAGCTGGTGAAGGATTGGCTCGGTCACTTGCGCCCGAAATCTGAGGATTACAGTGCATGCGTTGCGGCGTAATTTGAAAAGGCCTTTGCCGTTCGGCAAAGGCCTTTCGCAGTGGCTTCGCTCTAGAAGCTGACGCGAAGCTGGCCCTGGAAGGTCCGCTGATCCGCTTTCGTCGTGACGGCGCCAAAGTTGGTCCCGCCCACGGTGTAGTTCGGGGTGCCGGGAACCGGGTGGTTTAGTACGTTCAGGGCATCGATGCGGATCTGGAAGCTCTTGGACTCGCTGATGCGAAGGGTCTTGCTCGCACTGGCGTCTAATCCCCACTGACCGAAGTACGACAGCGTCCGCGGCCCCAGATTGCCCTTCGTGCCGGGCTTTGGATATGCCAGCACGACCGGCCCGGCTGTCCCATCACTATTGCGGAGCGCCAGCGCGTTCAGTGTGCAACTGGCGGCCAGGTTCGTTCCCATCGTATCCGTTACGGCGACCACGGAGGGTGTACTGCACTGGGGGTCGACCGTGTTGATGTAGGTGTTGTCGTAGAACGTTCCACTGTTATTATTGGGGCCGTCCCACACCATCTTTCCTTTCGGGATCTTCCACTGTGAGCTCACGACATCGTAGTTGGAATTGCCGTAAAGATGGTTCGTGCTGGCCAGCACGTCGGCCGGCGAGCCCGTGGCGCCGTTGAAAATGAAGCTGGTCTGCCATCGCTCGACGGCGCGCGCGACCCATCCGGAACTGTTCGCCAAAAGCAGCTTGTTGGGCCCGATGGGCAGTTCGATCGTGCCATTCATCCGGATACTGTGCGGCCCTTCACGTCCGCGGGCGAAATCGAGATCTCTGTTGGATGGATCCGAGAAGCCGGTCCCAGCCAGTTGCATCGATTTAGCCCAGACGTAGGTGGAGGTTATGCTGACACCCTGAATTGGCCGGGCTGTGATCTGCGCCTGGAATGAATTGTAGTTGGAGTGGCCAAGGTTTCCATTGTATGTGGCCGCATTGAATTGAGGATTCGTGATCAGGAAGTTCTCGGGGAAGCAGCGAAGAGGAGTGGCGTTTGAGGCATTGAAGCCTGGGGTGAACGTTCCTCCCGTCGTTTGTTGCACGAATTGAGCGCCGTTCGCAAGGCGGTCGCAGCCGTTTCGGAGCGCTCTCATGCTGCTGACTCCGGTCAAAGGGGTACCGGTGCTCGGATTGTTGGGCAGGGCCTGAACGCCCTGTGCAGCTGTCGGCGCCAGCGTGATCAGGTTGGTCGCAATAGCACTGAAATCGCCATTCGCAAGGGCGGTTGCAAACGTTGCGTTCCGCCGCAATTGCGCCGCACCGGTCTGGTAAACGCCGCTGCTGTTCCTGGTTCCTACCGGAGCAAACCCGGTGACCGTGTTGTTCAGATTCAATCCCGCCAGCATTTGATCCAGCAGGACTGGATCCTCACCGGCCCGCGCGTCGTTCAGCGCCTGCAACAGCTCGGGGTTGTGATAAACGTTCGGGGTATTGAGGTTGATGCTGCCGTCCTGTTTGCGGGCCAGAGTCCCGATGTAACGGAGGTCGACTGTAATGTTGCGCGAGACAATTCGTGTTATCGAAAGCGTCAGGTTCTGCGTATACGGAGTATGGTAATTGGGATCGTACGCCTGGAACGTCACGGTGCGTCCATAGATTGGGACCGTCTGTCCGGGCGCGCTCGTGGGGCGAACGGGAACCAGAACCGGAACGTCGGTGAGATTGAGCGCGCGCGTTGCAGTGATCGAAGAGTAATCGGTGGGGACTGTCGTGGGAGTCAGAAACGCGCCCGGCGCGGAGCCGAGCAGAGTATCGGTTCCGCCGGCCTGGGCATTGATGCCGGCTTGTCCAAATGTCACCTGGTAGCCGCCGCGCACCGTCGTCTTTCCTTCTCCGAACCAGGGGACCTGATAGGCAAAGCCGATCGCGGGCCCGATATTGAATTTGTTGGTCGGAATAACGGTCTTGCCCGGATTCGGACTCTTCGGCCCGACAAACAGCACCGATGCCTGCTGGTTCGGGTCGCACGTGGATACCGGAAGCGACGCATTCTGTTGGTCACCAGTCGTGCAGCTCAAAGGATTGGTGGCAGAAGATCCATAGCCGGTGAGGTACAAATTTCCGGGTTTCATGTAGATGCTGAATGGATCCTCGTTGAACTGCTCTTGAGATTGCCCGGCGGTGCGCGCGGGTCCCCACATGCCGTAGCCGTAATTGTCGATCGCGGTCGTCAGACCAGACTCCAGATACGGGGAAGCGTAATACTCCCAGCGCGCTCCCAGATTCAGTGTGAGACGGCGTGTGACCTTGTAATCATCTTTCGCGAATGCGTTCGACTGGAAGAAGATCTGGTTGCGGTAGCGGTCTCCCACGGTCGAGGCGTCATCCCAGGTGCCTGTGGCCACATTGTTGTAACCTTCGATCCAATAGGACTGGAGGACAGTGTTTACGGAGCCGTTCATCCAGTACAACAAGTTGTTGACGTTGGCTCGCGCCCCAACAGTGCCGGCCGGAAGGCCGGTCGGCGCCTGGCCCAGCAAGCCCGGCAGTTCGGTGGTGAAGTTGTTCGTCGGGCACGGAGTCGCCGCGGTTCCGGTGCCGCTTGTGCAAAACACACCCGCCGTGGTTGCGGAGCTGGCGTTGTTGCCGTACGCGACGGATGGATATGGCTGGGTGTTGCCGTTTCCGTTCGTTCGCGGAAGCCGGATTTCACCGCCGAATTTGAACGCGTGTTTGCCGTGGGTCCAACTGAGAGTGTCCCCATAGCTCCAAAGGGCGTTGATGGCGATGGGATACGCCGCTCCGAATATCGACCCGCCCGCTCCGGTGAGCATGGGGCCGCCCGAGTTGAGAATGTTTCCGACGCCGTTGCCGATAATCGTCTTGTAGATGTAATCGGGATTCTGGACGCTCGCACCTCCAGTCATGAGTAACGCTTCAGCCGCACTCTTGACTTTGGGATCTTTACTGAACCAAGCCGGAAGGGTCAGTTCGGAATTGTGATTCACGCCGAAACGGGCTTCGTTGACCAGCGAGGCTCCAAGCGTGGATGTCATGTTGGCCGTCAGAACATAGGGCCGCCGGGTGATTGAACCGGAAATTCCGTCCGGATAACCGGGAAGGTTCGCGTCGCTGTCGTCATGCTGATAGGTCCAGCTCACAGCCAGTCTGTGTTTCGCCGTGAAGTTTTGATCGATTTTCAGGTTGATCTGCTTCGTATTGACGTTGAGATCGGCGCCCACCTCGGCGTTGAGGCTGTTGCTGCCGTTTCGGTGCTGTTGAAACTGGTATTGCGCGATATTCAGGCCGTCGCCGCCGCCATAAGAATTGGGAAGCGGCGTCATGCTCAAAATCTTCTGTTGGTAACCGGTGGTATCGCCAATGGTGCGGAGCGGATCCCATGCGGTACCGGAAGATGGCGTTGCTATCGTCCCGCCCGGGCAATCCGCCGCGGTGAATGGAACCATTGCGCCCGCGTTGTCCAGGCGCTGGTTGCCGAACACGCTGAAGCAGACCAGATGCCCCGTGTATGGAGACCCATCGTAATTGAACTTCGGAGCCACCGGATTGCCGTTCACATCCACAGAAACCGCGGTGGCCTGGGCCTGTGCCGTAGCGGACAACGGGAACGTCGGATTGACCACGCCCGTGCTGGTTGTATTCCACCCGATCGGATTCCATCCGGTAAAGTAACGGAAGATTCCCAGGCGGGCCGTGGGGGTGAGCACGTTCGATGTCACGTTCGCGCGAGTGTCGTGAATGTTCTGATTCCACAGCGCGTAGAAGAACGTCTTGTTCTTGCCGTTATACACGCCTGGAATCGAAACGGGGCCGCCGAAACTGACCGTGTACTGGTTGTTGTTATTCCAGCTCAGCGGGGTCGGCTGCCCATTCACAATCGTGTGGTTATTGGTCCATGTATTTGCGTTCAGCGCGGTGTTCTGGATATTCCAGGAAGCGGCGCCGGTGTACTTGTTGGTTCCAGAGCGGGTCATGATCTGGACCTGGGAGTTGCCCCGGCCGAGTTCGGCATCGACTGGAGCAATGATCAGGCGAATTTCACCGACCAGATCCGGAAGCAACGTGGTTGAGGTGAACGTATTGGTTCCATACGTCGTGCTGGAATAACGGGTGTCATTGATGCTGAGTCCATCACGCGTAACGTTGATGGCATCCATGGTCAGACCGCCAATCGTATTCCCGGCGTCACCCGTGGGACTTAACCGAAGGCCCGGCAGAGTCTCCAACAGTGAGAGCACATTATTTCCTACCATGGGAAGCGTGCCGATCCTCTCAGTCGTTAGGACGTCGCCCACCGACGCGGACGATTCGCGGAGCGCGGTCGCCGCCGATGCGGTGACTTCCACGGTCTGCGCTGTCGTACCGATAGTCAGCGAGAAGTCCAGGCGCGACTGTGATGCGTAAGCTAACTTGAAATTTTCGTAGACGCCCTTCTTGAAGCCCGTCAGTTCGGCGGAAACCTTGTAGGTTCCCGGCAAGAGCGACGGAAAATTGTAAGCGCCCGCCTCATTGGTCAGGGTCGTGGTAGTCACGTTCGTGTCCACGTTGATCGCCGTGACGGTCACACCCGGAATCAAGGCTTTGCCTGGATCTTGAACGATCCCCCCGAGCTGTGCGTTGCCTCCTTGCGCCAGTGCGTTGCCTGCAAACAAAACCAGGAGCAGCGCTGTAAGAACCAGATTTCTTTTCGTCATCTAACCCTCCTCACTCCATGCGGTGCGTCTGAATCCCCGACATTCTTCGCTGCCGCTTCGGCACAGGCGCCCAGCTTGGGCGGTCTGCCACGCCGCTCAGTACTTGAAAAATTTGAAGACTACGATATTTGGCGCAGAGTATTGAAGAACCATATGGACATTGCAAGGGATTTCGTCCGAACGAATGGTGAGGAAAATTCAAAAGTGTCAAGAGCATGAGGAAAATACGAAGTCTTTCCACGACGGAAGACTTCGTAGATGTCCGCGATTCTCATCCCACCTGGCATCCACAGCTCGATTAACTTCGCGGACCTTACATTGCGAAGAACCAGATCGCGGGATCCAACAGGAAAACGACGATCGATACCACGAGGATGCGTGGGCTATCGTCTTCTGGCCGTTTCTTCCGGAAGTATAAAACTGTAGGCAGCATCCAAAGGACCTGTACCCGTCGATCAAGAGGAGCGCCACAAGCCAACATTCTCGTAAGCCCACTGCCTCTTTGCGCGGACCTTTTCCGCGTACTTCTTGCGAGCCTTCACTCGATTGGTCTCTTCATCCAGGAGCATATTCAGACGAAACACCTCTTCGCTGAATGCAACCGCGACCACATCGACCACAAACATCTGGAACGGATCCTGTTCGTCGCTGCGAACGTCAAGGGTTGGATTGAGTATGGATTAGTGGGATTATGCACATGTGCCTTCAGTCAACCCCCCGGCAATCAAGCCCGGTGTCTCGAGATTGGTGCTGGGGTTTTACGGCAGTGTGGAACATGCCGAAGAAGCCCTTCACGAGATCCGGAAGAATCACTTTCGCCGATCTGGCGTAGTTCAGTGTGCGGATGATGGTGTTCTCAACTTCCTGTATGCCGGACTTTCGCCTTACCACCGGACGGCACTCGCTGGCGCGATGGCGGTCGTCCTGGTTCTCCTGGGCAGAGTTCTGCGGGAAGAAGGATGGCAGCAAGTCCTCCTGGCGTCGTGCGGTTTTCTGGTCACATGGTTTGGCACGCTCTGGCTGGGGTTGGGGCTCCAAAAGAAACTGCTGCGCTACTATGGCCGCTTCCTTCTTCCTGGAGAGAGTCTTGTCGTCGTCCAGGCCTCGGAAGTCGACACTCCGCCTGTCATCGAAGTCTTGAGGCGTATCTCTCATCCGTCGGTATTCGCGATTCGTCCCGGGTTGCGATTGCGTTCTTCCCGGCAGCCCGATGAAACACTGCGCGATCCTGTAACGCTGGCCACCTTGCCGGATTGCGCGATCGAACTGGCCGCTTCACACCAGCTGAATGGATCCACGACATCGCGGCCGCTGCTGCCCATCCTTCGAGAGTGCGAAGTTGCAATCGAGAGTGCGCGAGCCGATCTTGGTGAAGCGGCGCGTCTGGACTACGGTATCGCTCACGCTGCCGAGTGGCTGCTGGACAATACTTACCTGATCCGCTCTCACATTGCCGAGATCCGGCACAATCTGCCCGACAATCACGTCAGGATCCTTCCCCGGATTGCAGACACAAGTTCTTCCGTGCGATTTCGTATTTACCATATCGCCGCTGATTTGATTTCCCGCACCGGACACCGGGTAGCCGCCGAGAGTATCGTCAGTTATCTCAATGCCTATCAGCAGAAAGCTCCATTGACCATTGCCGAGCTGTGGGTGTTCCCGTTGATGCTGCGCCTGGTGCTCCTGCAAAGTCTTCAGCGTTTGTCGGAGCTGGCGAGCCGGCGGCAACACCAAAAGGAAATGGCGGATTTCTGGGCGAACCGCCTTCTGAACGCGGCACAGCGTGGTCCCGAACAGTTCGAGAAAATCATCACGGAGCTGGATCGCGACGGCAATGAACTGACACCGCATTTCATTGCGCGTCTCGGCGAGCAACTGCATAAGGAAGAGCTGTCGCTGGCTCCGATTCAGAAATGGATCGAGGCGAAAACGGGGTTTCGCCTGGCCGACATTAACCTGCGCGAGCACGCCGAAGAAGCAAATGATTTGTTGTTCATCTCGACGGCAATCGGAAGTTTGCGGCAACTCTCCGAGCTGCAATATCCAAAGATCGTGGAGGCAGTGAGCCAGCTGGAGGCAATCCTCCGTGAAGATCCATCCGGCATCCATGCCCACAGCGATTTTGCCACCCGTGATCGATGCCGCCGCATTGTTGAGGAAACAGCCCGCCACTCGAAGTCTACGGAGTGGAGCGTGGCGCGCCTTGCTGTTGAGTTGGCGCAGACCGGGAAGCAGGGAAGCCGTGAAGGATGCGTCGCATTCTACCTTCTGGATGACGGGCTGGCGGAGCTCGAAAGGCGCCTGGGACGGCGGCTTCTGTGGCGCGAGCGGCGGTTGCGATTCCTGTATCGGCATCCAGTCCTGACGTATCTCGGTGGGCTCGCCACACTCACAACAGGAATTGTGAGTACTTTCCTGCTTGTGACGCACTCGATGGGAGTCAGTTCACCGTCAATACTCCTGCTTCTGGGAACACTCGCGCTTCTGCCGTCCAGCGAACTTGCACTTTATCTGGTCCAGACCTGGCTGACCTGGTTTGTCCCTCCACGCACACTGCCGAAAATGTCCTTCGATCTGGGCATACCCGAAGACTGCCGCACGCTTGTCGTCGTCCCCATGATGCTCCTGACAGAAGACTCGATTCTCGGCGAGATCGACAAACTCGAAGTGCGTTATCTGGCCAATTCCGCGCCGAACCTGCATTTTGCGCTGTTGGCGGACTACACCGACGCAGAAGAATGTGAGATGCCGGAGGACGATTATCTGCTTGGGTTGGCGATAAAGGGAATTGTGCAGCTCAACGCACTCCACGGTGCCGGCACCTTCAGCCTCCTTCATCGTTCGAGGACGTGGTGCGAAACCGAGCGCCGCTGGATCGGATGGGAACGCAAGCGCGGGAAGCTGGAGCAACTCAACCGTTACCTGAACGGGGAAGACTGCGAGTTGTTTGTGCACGCGGGAATGGCACCCACGGACATTTCTTTTGTAATCACGCTCGACGCCGACACACAACTTCCACACGGCAGCGCCCGAAGACTCATCGAAACGATTTCTCATCCACTGAACAGGGTGGAGCTCACGAAAGATCAGCGAAACCGCTCCCGCGGCTACACCATTATTCAACCGCGTGTCAGTATCACTCTCCCTTCGGCAACTGCAACGCGCTTTTCCAGGCTGTTCACGGACGCACGCGGGAGTGATCCGTACTCCCATGTGGTTTCGGACCTCTACCAGGATGTCTTCGGAGAGGCGATCTATCACGGCAAGGGTATTTATGACGTTCGGGCCTTCCACAAAATACTCTCGCATCGTTTCCCGGAGCAGCGGCTGCTCAGTCACGATCTTATCGAAGGAGTCCACGTCGGTGTCGGATTGGCGACGGACGTGGAACTGTTCGAACAGTTTCCTTACGACTATGTGAGCTACAGCAAGCGGCAGCACCGCTGGGTGCGCGGCGATTGGCAGATCGCTTCCTGGATGTTCGGCGGAGTTCCGGGCGCGGCGAAATCCGAGCGTTTGCCGAATCCACTCACGTTGATCAATCGCTGGAAGATTTTCGACAATCTTCGACGGAGTCTGCTTTCCCCGGGAGCCATGGTGCTTCTGGTCTGCAGCTGGAGCTTCAATGCGGGCTCCGGCGTTGCGAGCTCTCTGGTAGCGCTAATTCTTCTGGTGCCCCTTTCCGTTCAGCTACTGCAGCGATTGGTTCAGCGATGGCGTGGAGATGTCCGTGCTTTGCACGAAGTGAACAGCGATCTAAATCGAGCTGTCGTGATGGCCGCCTTTATGCCGCATCAGGCGTACCTGGCATTGGATGCCATCGTCCGGGTCTGCTATCGGTTGAGAGTCAGCCGGCGGCACCTGCTGGAGTGGCAGACCGCGGAGATGTCGCATCTGGCGGCGGCGACACACGTGGATGCTTTCCGGGCGCAGTTCTTCTTCATCTCCGGGCTCGCGGCCGTATTCATGCTGGCTCTGGATTTCCGCGGCCATTTCTCTCCGGCATATTCGCCCTATCTCCTGCTCTGGGTCGCCGCGCCGGCGGTTCAGTACTGGATAGGCTGGCAGCGGCGCTCCGTGCGCAAGCTGGAACGGATCGAAAATGAGGATCAGCGCTATCTCCGGCGGATCGGACGAGAGACATGGCGATACTTCGATGACCTGGTAGGACCGGAGCACAACTGGCTTCCACCAGACAATTCTCAGGAAGCATTGCGCATCGAAATCGCCGAGCGCACGTCGCCTACCAACATTGGGATGTGGCTGATGTCCGCAGTGTCCGCACGCGATCTTGGATATCTGACTCCGGAACAGATGGTTGACCGATGTTCGGCCACGATAGAGACACTCCAGAAGCTGGAGCGGTGCGAGGGCCATCTTCTCAATTGGTACAACACTCGGACTCTCGACCCCCTGCGGCCTCCATATGTATCGACTGTCGACAGTGGAAACCTTATCGCCAGTCTGTGGGTGCTGGAGCAGGCCTGTGAGGAGATAGAACGACAGCCGCAATTGGAAGGACGTGCGCTTCGCGGGTTAGCCGATACCCTCGCCGTCGTTATCGAACGCTTTCCACCGGATCGCACGACCGCCATTCCTTTGGAGACGCTTGGGGTGTTGTTCCACGAAAAATCATCCGGCATTGAAGTGATGGACCGGATCCGGCTGGCTGCTGAACCCGCACGGAAGCTGACGGAGTCGTTACGCTGGACCGTATCGGAGATCGAGGAACGAACCTACTGGTTCACTCGTCTGGAGGAGCAGGTACAGTCCTGGATCCGGTACTTCGATCGTTACCTTCGATGGGCGGATGTTCTGTCGTCTCCTCCAGACGAGTTCCTTCGTCCGTTGGGAGAAGATGCCATAACAGAGCGCCAGCGGCTGCTTCGGGAACTCCCTCCCTGCGGCGATCTGCCTCTTGGAGAAACGGGCGTTCTTCCCGGCATCTTTCCAAGCGGCGGGAGGGAGGACCGACTTCCGGCACATCTCCGATCCTGGCTGGCCGACCTGAGAACGGAGATTGAGAAGGCACGCGAAGCGTCGGATGCCTTGCTTGCTCGTGCCAGACGCCTCGCTCAGATGAGCGAAGACCTTGCCTCGGCCATGGATATGCAATTTCTCTATGATGCCGATCGGCGCCTCTTCGCAATTGGATATCAGGTGGGAGCGCCGGTGAACTTTTCAGCCCATTACGATTTACTCGCAAGCGAAGCGCGGCTGACCAGTCTGGTAGCCATCGCGAAAGGTGATGTCCCGGTGAATCACTGGCTGGCACTGGGACGACCGTACACGTCATCGAGCGGACAGGTGCTGCTTTCCTGGAGCGGCACGATGTTTGAGTACCTGATGCCGCTTCTTTTCACGCGCAGCTTCCGCAACTCCCTGCTCGAGAACGCCTGCGCCGCAGCGGTGAAATGCCAGATGGAATATGCCGAGGAGCGGGGAATCCCATGGGGAATCTCCGAATCCGCATACGGCGCTCTGGATATTCACAAGATCTATCAATACCGGGCGTTCGGTGTTCCTTCGCTGGGCTTGAAACGTGGGTTGGAGGACGACCTGGTTGTGGCGCCTTACGCCACAGCTCTGGCCTTGCTGGTCGAGCCAGAGGAATCGATCCGGAATCTCAAGCGTCTGGAGCAGGCTGGCATGTACGGACGCAGGGGATTCTACGAGTCGCTGGATTACTCCCGCCAGCAGGAACGCCAGGGTGGCAGCGGAGTCATCGTCTATACCTACATGAGTCATCATCAGGGTATGAGCCTGATGGCGATAAACAATGTGCTCAACAGCGGCATCATGCGTCAGCGCTTTCATTCCGATCGTCGGATCAAGGCTGTCGAGCCGTTGTTGTTTGAGAGAATACCGCCTCAGCCTTCGATGCTGGTTCACCTTCCATCCGATCATGTTGCGATTCGTCCGCTTTCGGAGCCTTCCGCGACTCCGTACCGAGTGCTCGATGAAGACACCCGGATTCCGCGCGTTCATCTTCTCGGCAACGGCCGGTATTCAATGATGATTACCAATTCGGGTGCAGGCTACAGCCGTTGGCGCGACTTCGAAATCACGCGCTGGCGCGCGGATTCGACTCGCGACAATTGGGGGATGTTTTTCTATCTGCGCGAGGAAGAGGGCAATCAGGTCTGGTCGGTAACCCATCAACCGTTGAATGTGAAAGATCCCGCCTACACCGCCATCTTCAGCGCAGACCGTGCCGAATTCCGGCGGCGCCGGCGACGGATCGAGTCTCTTGTCGAAGTGACGGTGTCTCCGGAAGACGACGTGGAAATTCGGCGGGTGACGCTGACCAACCATGGTTTGCGTACGCGTAAACTGGAATTGATCAGCGCGGCCGAATTGAGCCTGGCTCCCCACGACGCGGATCGAGCGCACCCGGCATTCAGCAAACTTTTCATCCAAACCGAGGCGCTCCCCGAACTGAACGCCCTGCTTGCGTGGCGTCGTCTCCGTTC
>Ga0070670_100001923_pt1 | contig 17004 bp, 8 predicted proteins | sample KBSS63metaG_FD_64665 | JGI IMG/M metagenome (GOLD analysis project Ga0070670, IMG submission 64665) | Switchgrass rhizosphere microbial communities from Kellogg Biological Station, Michigan, USA - KBS S6-3 metaG | ecosystem: Host-associated > Plants > Roots > Rhizosphere > Soil ... | reverse complement strand
CGACTGGTCGGCCGCAAGCCCCACGTTGTACGTGCCCGCGCTCACGCGCAGCCGGCCCACGATCGTGGGCGAACCGCCCTGGGCGAGGGCGACGAAGTTCGGGTTGTCGAGCCACAGGCCCGTCGTCGCCGGCACCTGGTAGGCCGGAGTCGCGAACACCGAGTCGCTCATGGCGAAGTTGCCGGCCACGCGCAGCGTGCCATTGGTCAGCGTGAGGAACGGGCCGGCATTCGAGGCGCGCCCCTGGATCGTCAGCTGCGCCGGCGCCATCGTCAGGACGGGATCGGCGGTCGTCCCCTTGTTGATCGTGACCGTGCGCAGGTCGGTCGTGCCGCTGCCGGCGAACGTCGCGTCCGCGCCGCCCGAGAACGAGAGCCGCGCGCCGGCGAGGTCGCCCGCGGTGCTCAGGTCGAGCGTGCCGTCGTTCGTCAGCCCCGCGCCGACCGAAAGGACGTGCCCGGCCTGCGTGCCGGTCGCGGCGGTCCGCACGACCGCGTTCGGCCGGATCGTCACGCTGCCGCCGACGGTCAACGTGCGCGCGGTCGCGGCTTCGAACGTCAGGCTCCCGGAGCCGCCCTCCCCCACGGTGAGCGCGTGGCACGAGCCGCTGGCATCGAGCACGACGTCGTTCCCGTCGGAGATCCGCACGTCGTCCGAGGGCGTCGGCAGGACGCCGCCCGGCCACGGGGCGTCGGGGACGGTCGAGCTCCAGTTGCCGCTGCCGGTCGTGGCGATCACGCCCGGGGCCAGCGTCTGCTGCGCGCCCGTCAGCGGGTTGCTCAGGGCACCTTCGTTGAGGGCCACGACCGTCCACACGTAATTGGTCAAGGGCACGAGGCCCGTTTGCGCCAGGGACGTCGTGTTCGCGGGCAGCTGCGCGACCAGCGTCTCCCCCACGCCGTCGACCGAGCGGAAGACCAGGTAGGCGGTCTCGTTCAGCGCCGCGTCGGTCCAGTGGACGGTCGTGGTGGTCGCGCTCACGCCGGTGAAGGCGAGGCCGGTCGGCGCCGCCGGCCGCGGCGGGGCGAACCCGTAGCGCGTGCCCGAGGCGATCGTCCCGACGTTCGCGTTGTTCGAGGTCCCGTAGGCGACGGTCGAGCTCGCGGCGGTGACGCTGGCGAACGCGGTGGCCGAGCTGCCGAAGCCGATCGACGCCCCCCCGTTGATGCCGTTGGCCGCCATGCCGCTGCCGTAGACGAAGTCGATCCGCCCCGTCGTCTCCGACAGCCAGCACTGGAAGGTCGCCACGCCCGTATTGCCCGCGCCCACGCGCGGTACCTGCAGGTTCGACCATTCGACCACGAGCTTGCGGTTCGGCGCCGTGCCCACGACCCTGGAATGCACCTTGCCGTTCGTGCCGACGAAGAGGTCGTCCCAGTACGGGGCGACCTGCGGCACGTTGGTCCCGTTCGCCAGGTCGTTCGAGAACGCACCGGTCACGACGGTGCCGCCGAGCCGCAGGAGGCCGTTCGCGTTGACCGAGAACTGCGTGTAGCGCGAGCCCGCGAGCCAGAAGTCGAAGCCGATCGGGGTGACGGCGGAGGGGTTGTCGTCGAGGTTCGGAGCGAGGAGCTGCGTCGTCCCGCTCTGCATGTCCTCGAGCGCGAGCCCGCTCGAGACCGACAACGGGTAGCTGGAGGCGGAGATCGACTGCGCAAACGCGGGGCTTGCCCCCGCGGCAAGAAGCACCGCGGCGACCAGCAAAGCCCCGATCCGCACTCGAACTGCCTTCACGAATGCCTCGTTACGACCGGATGAGTTTCCCGAGGAGGGACGGGCGACTGGAGGGTGCCGCCCGCTCGATTTCCACCTCGACCGCACACGGGCGGAGACACTCGAATGAGTGCTCCGCCCGGGCGGCTTTCATTGCGCCGGCGACTGGGGCCGCCGGTGAGGTTCGACTTCTAGCGATAGATCGCCTTCACGCTGCCCCACGTCTTCGTGGCCGTCGGGCCGCCGTCGAGACGCACGAGCTCCGTGCCTTCGACCCGCATGGCGGCGCCGCAGTGCAGCGGGCAGCCTGCGAGATCGCCGTTGTTGAACTGGTCGAGCGTCAGCGTGAGCGCGCTCGTCGAGCCCGGCGCCAGGAAGTCTCCACCCACGGGCGGAGCCACGCGGCTGCCGATCAGCGCGTCGGCCGCGTTGATGGCGCTGACCACCGCCTGGCAGCCGCCGCCGTTGGCGATGTTGAGCTTGGCCGCCATGAGCTGGTGCGCCAGCGAGATCAGGCCGTTGCCGCCGGCCGGCTCGTTGAAGATGCTGCAGAGCTGGACGTCGCTATACGCCACCGTCCCGAGCGAGAGGGCGTTGACCGGCCACTCGTTCGAGTTGTTCCCGGAGACGCAGCCCGCGGGGCCGTGGTTCTTCCAGTAGCCCTGCGTGAACGTGCAGCCGCCCGCCGGGCACGGATCCGTGCTGCAGACGACGTTTGCCGACCAGTCGCTGCGACCGAAGCCGCGGCCCGCGTGCGCGAAGGCGCGGAAGACGTACTCGGTGCCGCACTTGAGCGGATCGAGTCCGCAGCCGCTGCCCGAGACGCCGGTCTCGTCGAAGTTGATGTCGCCGATGATGATTTCCTGGCACTGGTTCGGGCCGAGTTCCCAGCGCGAGGCGCCGGGATGCTGCATCGAGGGCTGTCCCGAAAGCGACAGCGCGCACTCGTTGTCCCCGCCCCAGCCATACTGGTCGTAAAGCGACCTTTCCATCCAGTGGATCGTGAGGCCGGCGGGCGCACCCGAGGCTCCGGCGCAGGCCTTGATCGTGATCTCCGCCTGGCCGCCGCTGACGCAGGAGAGCGACGGCGGATCGTACGGCGTGAGACCTGCATGGGCGCTCGACGACACGAGGCCCAGACAGACGATCGCGGCGAAAACTCCGAACAGACGATTCAACGAGTGCATGTGCGTCCTCTCTCGCTCCGCACGGGGAGCGATTTGATGCCAACATTGCATCGGAAGGCTGAATCGGGGGGATTCACGATTCCGACGGTCAACTGCGGGGGGAACAAAATGAAGTCGGACAATGCCAACTCAGTGACGGGAAGAATTGTAAGAAACCACCCGGGGAGCACACAACAAAGATCGCATGAATTTTAGCGGGTTTGGTGGGTCCACCGTGTAATTCTGCGCTGCTTCCGGGAGCTTCGGTCCGAGTGCGTCGGCGCAGGCGGAACGGGAGCGTTCTATCGCGCCCCTTCCCTCGCGCCCCCGTCCCCGGCTATGATTGTTGGCCCCCGGTCGCGCCCTGTCGCTTCGACGCCCCCCGGCTTTGCGGCCCCGTCTCGGAGGATTCCACCATGGCTTCGCCCGCTCGCCGCGCCGCATTTGCCATACTTGCCGCCTCCCTGCTGGGGGGTGCCGAGGCCCGGGCGACCCCGCCGTTCACGCTCGAGCCCGTGGACGCCACCGCCGCCTTCGTCGGCCAGTACGCCTCGATCGCGCTCGATGCGGCGCAGGTTCCGCGCGTGAGCTACTACGACGAGGACGCGGGAAACCTCAAGTACGCGCACCGTACGGGCGGCGTCTGGACCCGGGAGACCGCCGATCTCTCGGCCGACGACCAGGGCCTGTTCACCTCGATCGCGGTCGACGGGACGGGCCGGCCGCACATCAGCTACTACGACAACACCAACAGCCGGCTGCTCTACACGTTCAAGTCCGGCGGCGTCTGGACGCGCGAGATCGTCGACGCCACCAGCGCCGACGTCGGCTGGTACACCTCGATCGCGCTCGATGCGGGCGGAAACGTATGGATCAGCTACTACGACAAGGCCAACGGCGACCTCAAGGTCGCCCATCGCGTCGCGGGGATCTGGACGCTGGAGACGGCGGATCCGTCCGAGGATGACGCGGGTCTCTACACCTCGATCGAGATCGGTCCGGACGGCGAGCCGCGCGTTCTCTACTACGATCAGACGACGCACGACCCCGCCTACGCCTGGCGTTCGGCGGGAACGTGGCATCACGAGTCGGTCGAGCCTTCCGACGACGACACCGGCCTCTACGGCTCACTCGCACTCGACGGCGCGGGCCGCCCGTACGCGAGCTACTACGACGCGACCAACGGCGACCTCAAGTTCGCGCAGAAGGCGGGGCCGAACTGGACGGCGATCACGATCGATCCGTCGGACAACGACGTCGGCTACGACACCTCGATCGCGCTCGACGCCGCCGGCAACCCGCACATCACCTACCAGGACTCCTCGGTCGGCAACCTGCTCTATGCCCGCCGCTGGTACGGCACGTGGCAGCTCTCGATCGTCGACGACTCGTTCAACAACGTCGGGCTGTATTCGGGTCTCGCCCTCGACCAGTACGGCGGCGCCCGGATCGTCTACCAGGACGGGACCACGAGCGACCTGCGCTACGCCTACGGCCCGCAGGAGCTGATCGGCGTGGGTGATTCGCCGGTGGCGCCGATTTCCGGGGTCACCGTGGCGCCGAATCCCGCCCCGCACGGCGCACAGGTCCGCCTCGCGTTCCCGGCAACCGGCGCGGGCGCGCGCATCGCGGTCGTCGACGTCAACGGCCGGCTGGCCCGGACCCTGACCACGGGCGGCGAGGGCGTCGCGCTGTGGGACGGTGCGGACGAGCACGGCGTGGCCGTGCGCCCGGGGCTCTACTTCGTGCGCTCGCTCGAAACGGCGGACGCGCGCGCGGTGGGACGGGTGGTCGTCCTGCGTTGAGCCGGATTCACCACGGGTACTGCTTCCCGTCGTGGAAGTACCCGCCGCTCGGCCCGTCCTCGGGGAGTGTCGCCAGCCGGAGGATTTCCTTCGCGCCCTCGGCGACCGAGCGCGTCGCGTTCTTCCCGCCCATCTTCGTGCGCACCCAGCCCGGGTGCACCGCGTTGACCTTGACGTCGGGCGCGGCCTTGCAGTCCTCGGCCAGCTTGAGCGTGAGCGCATTGAGCGCCGCCTTGCTCACGCTGTAGGAGGCGGGACCCTTGAGCCCCAGCCCGAACGACCCGTAGTCCGACGACACATTGACGACCCGGCCGAAGCCGCGCGCGATCATCCCGGGCACGAAGGCGCGCGCGGTCCACAGCGCGCCCAGGAAGTTGGTCTCGATGAGCGAGCGCCATTCCTCCTCCGGCGCATCGAGCACACCTCCCTCATCTCGATGTGGTGGATACAGCGCCGCGTTGTTGACGAGGACGTCGACCGGCTCCTCGATCCTGGCGGCGGCCCTGGGATCGGTCACCTCGAGCGCGGCGGGGACGACGTCGCCTGCAAGCGCGCCCCCCGCCTTCTGCGCCTTCTCGAGCGTGCGGGCGGTGAGGATCACGCGGTAGCCGCGGCCGGCGAGCTCGCGGCAAACCTCGAGCCCGATGCCCTCGGCGGCGCCCGTGACGAGCGCGGTGCGTTTCATGGCGCCGAGGATGCGCGGCGACCTCTTTGACGGTCAAGCTTGACGCGGCGCGCGGCGCTCGCGTAGTCTTTCCCGGTCCAGCCGCACCGCAGCGCACCCGATTGTCGGAAAGGAGCACCAAGCCCATGACTGTCCACTCGGCCCTCCTGCTCTCGACGACACGCCCCGGGAACGCTCGCCGCTAGACGACCCCTGCGCCACGCGCGCGGACGATCGGCCGCTTCCCACGGGGAGCGGCCGATTTTCTTTTCCCGCACGCGGCTGGCGCCGCAGGGGTACTTCACCGTCATGAGTTTGACCGAACTCGGCTTCGCCGCGTCCTTCGCGGACGCGTTCGCACCCTTTGCCTCCCGTTCCCTCCTGCCGGCGCGCGTCGCGCGCATGGACAAGGGCCTCTATCACGTGCTGATCGCGTCCGACGCCGACCCGTTGCGCGCGGAGACGAGCGGACGCCTGCGCCACGAGGCGCGTGAGCCGGCCGACCTCCCCGCCGTCGGCGACTGGGTCGCGATCGCTGCGCCCGAGGGCGGCACGACGCTGATCCACGCGGTGCTGCCGCGCGCGACCGCGTTCACGCGCACGGCGCCGGGCCGCGAGACGGTCGAGCAGGTCGTCGCGGCCAACGTCGACACGGCGTTCCTGGTCGCCGGCCTCGACAACGACTTCAACCTGCGCCGCCTCGAGCGCTACCTGGTCGCCGCGCGCGAAAGCGGCGCCCGGCCCGTGATCGTGCTCAACAAGGCGGACGTCCTGCCGCCGACGCAGTTCGCAGTGCGGCTCGCTGAAACCGAGGAGATCGCGGCCGGCGCGCCGGTTCACGCCCTCTCGGCGAGCCGCGGCGACGGGCTCGAGGCGCTCGTGCCTCATCTCGTGCCGGGTTCGACGATCGCCCTGCTTGGCATGTCGGGCGTCGGCAAGTCGACCCTGGTCAACGCGCTGCTCGGTTTCGAAAGGATGGCGACGGGCGGCGTGCGCGAAGGGGACCAGCGCGGCCGCCACACGACGACGCATCGCGAGCTCGTACGGCTTCCCTCGGGCGCGTGGCTGCTCGACACGCCGGGGATGCGCTCGCTCGCGCTCTGGGGCGGCGAGGAAGGCGTTTCGTCGACGTTCGACGACGTCGCCACGATCGCCGCGCGCTGCCGCTTCGGCGATTGCGCGCACCAGGGCGAGCCGGGCTGCGCGATCGCGGCCGCGCTGCAGTCGGGCGAGCTGCCGGAGGAGCGCTATGCCTCGTGGCGGAAGCTCCAGCGCGAGGCGCGCGCGTTCGCGGCGCGGCACGACAAGCGGCTGGCGGCGCAGGAGAAGGCGCGCTGGAAGGCGATCACGAAGTCGGTGCGGGACCGGCCGACCAAGCGCTAGCGGGACGCCTCGTCGAGGACGGCTTGCGCGAACGGATTGCCGGGCATGTCCGCGAGGCTCCGGCGCGCGGACCCGATCGCCGCCGCGCGATCGCCACGGCCGAGTTCGATCGCCGCGCGCAGCGCCCAGTAGTTCGTGTCGTCGCTGGCGAGGCGACGGCTGCTCTCGTTGAGCGACTCGGCGCGCGCGATCCGGCCCTGGAAGAACGTCGTGCGCGCCAGGTTCGCGTCGACGAACGACTGGAACGTGCGCGACGCCCGCGGCTGCGCGTGCTGGCTGGCGATCAGCAGGCTCTCGGCCTCGACGAAGCGACGCCCCATCGCGGCATCGATCCCGGCGACGAGCAGGCGCAGGGCCCTCGGTTGCAGGAGGACCGCCTGCCAGGCGGTCGTGTCGAGGTCATAGGCGACGACGGGACCGCGCGCTTCGCGCAGGCCCTGGTCGCCGCCGAGCGATTTCCAGATCGCGGTCGAATCGCCGAGCCACACGCGCAACGCACGTGAACCCTGGAACGCGACCTCGGCCATGCGCGGACTGTGGACCGTGCGGATCTCGATCGGCGCCTTGCTGTCCACGAGGTCGGCGAGCACGGCACGGCGCGAGGCGTCGGCGACGGCTTGGAGGCGCGTGAGCCGGACGAACGACATGTCGGACGTCGTGACCGGCGGAGACGTGTCGATGCGCGTCGTCGCCGGCGCCGCCCCGAGCAGCGCAACCGCGCGCAGTACGACGAACGCTGCACCGATTTCCGGGGCGGCGAGCGCGGCGAACGCCGTCAGCGCGGCGGCGAGGGCGAGCCCGGGCACGGTGCTGCGCCACGCATTCCAGTCCGGCAGGAGGGCCGCGAGCGGCAGCGTGCCCACGGCGTACACGGCGAGCGCGACGAGCAACGCGGGCGCGGCGCGCTGCGCGCGCTGGCGCGCCTTCGTGCCGAACGCGGCCGTCGCCACCGCGGCGAGCAGGATCAAGCCGTAGCCCAACATGAGTCCCGAGCGGAGCATGCCCGCTGCGTCCTCGAGGTCGAGGGTCGCGATCACTCCGAGCCGAATGGCGTCGAGCGCATGACCGGCGAGGTCGCCGCCCGCGCTCGGAAGAACCACGCCGTGGCCGCGCGCGATCATGTAGCCGGCCTGCCACCCGGCGAGCACCGCGAGCGCGGGCAAGGCGCGGCGGGGCCCCGTGGCGAGCAACGGAAGCACGGGCAGGACGAGCGCGCACGACTCGTGCGCGAGCACGCCCAGGAATACCGCACCCGCGGCGCGCCAGGCCCGGCCATGCACGGACTCATGGAGCGCGAGCACGGCGAAGAGCATCGCCAGCAGATGCTGCGCCCCGCTCGGCCAGGTGAAGAGCACGCGCGTTGACTCGGCAAGCAGCGGCGCGACCGCGACCAGGGCGCACGCCGGCGCGGACCACCCGAGCCGCCGCCCGATTCGCGCCAGGAGCAACGAGACGAGCACAAGCGCCGCCCCGTGGACCAGGGGCACGATCCATGGCGCGGTGAAGAGGAACGGCCCGATCGCGGCGAAGTAGGCCTGCCGGCCGAGCGGGCGCCAGTAGAACGCGCCCCCCATCGAATCGAACGGGTCGAGCGGCCGCTGGAACTTGAGTCGATCGAGGAACGCATAGTCGTCCGCGACCGGAATGCCGAGCGGGGCGTCGCGCAGGGAGTAGGCGAGCGCCGCAGACGCAAGGACGAGCGTGCCGAGCCAGAGCAGCGTGGGATTCACGGAGACAGGGGGCGGTGACTTTCGGTGCACGGCGGAAGACGCTAGAGACGCCAAACAGGCCGGTCAAGTAGACTCGATCTCCTATGCGCCGGGCCCTCATATCATTCTGCCTGTTCGTCGCCGTGCTCGCCGCCCCGACGCAGGCCCACGCCTGGGCGTGGGGCGACACGCTGACCACCGTCTGGAAGCCGCTGCCGAACCTCCCGCAGCTCGCGCGGCCGGGCGACACGGTCCAGGTGTGGGCGAACGCGCCGCAGTCGGCGACCGGCTGGCTCGCGACGCTCGCCTACGGCGACCTCGAGATCGCGCTGCCCGCGGCCGGCGGCGGCTGGCAGGCGACCCGCCAGCGCTGGGAGCTGGGCTTCGTCGTGCCGCCGGGGACGCCGGAGGAGGTCTACGACCTGGTGCTCGCCGCCGACGCGACGGCGCCGGACACGAGCCGGCACTCGGTCAAGGTGCTGCCGGCGTACCGCCCCGATTTCTACTTCGCGCAGATCTCGGACACGCACCTGCCCGAGCACACGTTCTCGACGCCCGGCGCCGGGTTCTCGGTGGCGGACACGTCCGGGTTCCCCGACTTCAACGCGGTCGCGGCCGACCTCAACCTGATCCATCCCGAGTTCATCCTGCACACGGGCGACCTGGTGAATGAGGGCGAGCTCGAAGACTGGCTCGCGATGTACGAGATGAGCCGCGCCAAGGCGGCGCTGAGCCGGCTGCGTGATCCCGTGTTCGTCGTCAGCGGAAACCACGACATCGGCGGCTGGGACGCCTCGCCGCCGCCCGACGGGACGGCGCGGCGCAACTGGTGGAAGCTGTTCGGCTGGCCCTACCTGGACGCGCCGCCGGCGGGCGATCCCGTGCACCACCAGAACTACGGATTCGACTATGGGAACCTGCACGTCGTCGGGCTCGAGACCTACATCAATAACGGCTCGTACGACGGCTTCCGCATCGCGCAGTACGGCGCGCAGAGCTTCGCGCCCGAGCAGATGAACTGGCTGACCGCGCACCTCGCGGCCGTGCCGGCGGGCCGGCAGAAGCTGCTCTTCTATCACTACGACTTCGGCGGCACGCTGGCGAACGGTTCCCCCGGCGCGAACTTCTCGCAGATCAACCCGGCGACGCTGGGTGTCGACGGCGTCATCTGGGGCCACAACCATAGCGTCGCCGAGGGCAACCGCACGGTGAAGCCGTTCAACCTCGGGCTGCAGTCGGTGATCGACGGCAAGCGCACCTTCCGCACCTTCCGCTATTCGAATGGCGTGATCACGCCCGGGCCGATGCACCACGCCGGCACCACGCTCGACTCGCTGTCGCAGTCGTGGAACCGCAACAACGACGGCACCGCCGACGACATCACGACCACGATCATCAATCGCTACGGCGAGTCGTGGCCGAACGCGCGTCAGGTCTTCCACATGAACCCGGGCTGGCCGACGTACGTCGCGACCAACGGCACGGTCGTGCAGGAGCTCGACCACGACGGAATGCACGACGTGTACGTCGAGTTCACGCTGCCGGCGAGCGGGACGATCGCCTTGCGCGTCGAGGGTACGTACCCCCTGGGCGTGCCGGGCGACCTTTCGACGCGCGTAGAGCTGCGGGCGCCGGCGCCGAACCCCGTGCCGCGCGGCAGCGAGGCGACGCTCGCGTTCACGCTGCCCGCGCGCGCGGACGACCTCGACCTCGGCGTCTTCGACGTGAAGGGACGGCGCGTTGCCACGCTCGCGCGCGGACCAGTCAGCGTCGGTCCGCACGCCGAGCGCTGGAATGCGTCGGGATTCCCGGCCGGCCTCTACTTCGTGCGCTTGCGGGCATTCGGCGCCGAGCGCGTCGCGAAGCTCGCGCTCCTGCCCTAGAGCCTCACCAACCTCAGGACGGCCGAGCTCTCTCCCTGGACGAGGCGCGCGAAGTAGATGCCCGCGCTCGATCCCCTGGGCTCGAGCGCGATCTCGAAGGCGCCGCTGACGGAGCGCCGCGCGACGACGCGTCCCCGGACGTCGACCAGCTCGACACGCGCCTGCGAGCCCGGCGCGACCTGGCCTGCGAGCAGGACCGGCCATCCGCGGCCGACCGCTCCGCGCGGCGAGCGCAGCGCGAACTCCACCGATCCAGGAATGTGCACGGGGTCCGATGCGGCGGTGAACCGCGTCGCGCCTTCGGAGTCGAAGCGCGCGCGGTAGCGATACGTCGCGCCCGGTTGCACCTGGTCGTCGAGCCACTCGTAGACCTCGGGCGACAGCTCGCGCGCGATCCCGAGCTCGGACCACTCCGACGATCCATCGATCTCCCGTTCGACGTGGACGGGGCCCTCGGCTCCCGTTCCGGCGAAGCGCACGCGCACGGCTCCGGACTCGAGCGTCGTCCCGGCGAGATCGAGCCGCGTCGGGACGGCATCGTCGAGCTGGAGCGTCCAGGCGCCGAACAGCGGCGTGTCCTGCTCCGACGGATTGCACAGGCGGCAATAGTTTTTGATCTGGTAACCGTTGATCAGCAGAAGACGGTCCAACGTGGGGTCGTAGGCCATGGTCCCATCCATTCCCGGCGGCTGGACTTCAGAGGTCACGACGAGAGAGTCCCTGAACGTCTCTCCATTCCATACCCCCGTCGGAAGTGCCGGAAACTCGTAGTTGTAGAACCCGGCCCGCAGCGCGCCCCCGTGCACGAACAACACGTTGCGCATGACGTCGAACGCCCCGCTCACTCCGTCACGACCGAACAAAGTGAGATCGACGAAGCTGACCGCGAATTGAAATTCCGTGATGGGGCTGGTGGAATCCGATACATCGATCGTGAAGGTGCCGTCGTGCCCGACACCGAGAATGCGTCGATGAACCCGGTCGAAACCGGCATCCGCCTCCAGCACACGCGGGCCGGTCGATCGCAGAAGCATCCACGTTGCGGGCTGCGCCGTGAGATCGAGCGCCCACAGAAATCCGGGCTGGACGGCAGGATCCGGATTCTGGCCACCGACGAGATAGATTCGCCTGCTCACCGGATCGATGGTCATTCCCGCGTAGCGGCGCTTCGGTCCGTTGTTGGTGGTCGCGATCTGACTCCAGTGAAGCTCGGGCTCGAGTTCGAGCGCCCAGAGTTCCGCATGATCGCCACCCTGCTGGTCGTTCCAACCACCGTAGATGACGACGCGCCGTCCCACCGAATCGAAGACGGCCTCCGCGTCCAGCAGCGGTCCCGGGCCGATGCCCGACGGCTCGAGATGCTCGTGATGCGTGGGGTCGTCGAGATCCACACGATAGACATCGCCGGAGATTCGAAATCCAGTGTCGTGGTTTGCGTTGTCTTGCCAGCGATAAAGCGGCTCCTCCCCGCCGAACAGGTAGAGGGACCTTCCTGCCGGATCGACGGCTCCGGCTACGCGCCTGGACGCATTCGGGCGCTCGACGTCGTCGTGGCGCTCCCAGTGGACCGCCACGTCGGGGACGACGGTCGCGCGCCTTTCGCGTTCCGGGAAGTCCATCATCGGAACTTCGATCGCCCCGGTCACAGGGTTGGCCGCCCATGCGAAATCTTGATTCACGTAAGGTCGTCGTGCGGCACTGAGTTGATCGAGGGGAATCTCGGTGGAGTCCAGCGAGGCGAGGTCGTACATGATGAGCGCGTAGTCCAGCCCGCTCAAGAACTCGCCCGCTTCGTTGTAGTCGAGGTCGAGGATGAGCCGGTTGTGGACCGGATCGATCGCGATCCGGGGCCTGAAGGAAACCCAGTTCTTTCCCGGAACCAGTTCGAAGCCGCTCGGATTTGACAGGTCGACGACATGCAGCGCGCTCGGCTCGGGATAAAAGGGACTCTGAAAAAAGAGCCGATCGCCGAGAGAGTCGTAGGCAGCCGCAGCCGGCATGTAGATCCCGGCCCGCGCAAGAACGTACGGATTCAACGAGAAGGCGCTGGCGATCTCGAGGCTCGTCCACGAGAGCGTGTCGCCTGACAGATCGAGAAACCAGATCAACGGGTGCTGTCCGGCCGCCGCGTTGTTCACGTAGACCAACCGGTCCCGCCGACTGTCGTAGGTCATCGCGAAGTCATTCGTGACCGAATCCGGTCCGCCCGCTGCGACCGCGAGCTCCGACCACGCACCCGACGTGCGGTCCCACGCCCACACGTCGGCGTGCCGCGTCGAATCCGAGTCGATACCGCCGAGGAAGAGGAAGCGGTCGCGCCGCGCGTCGTAGATGGATTGCGGTCGCCGCCGCGCCGGCGGCGATCCCACCTGGGGAACGGATTGCCACTTCAGCGTCGGGTCGTCGAGGTCCTGGAGCTTGAACTCGTTGGAGATGACTCCGCCGCCCAGGCCGCCGAAGCGGAAGCCCTGCCCGCGCACGCCGTCGATCGCGTAGGTGATCTCGCGCAGGTGACAGATGTCGGGATCGACGTGGTAATCCCAGGAGCGGCCAAAGCTCGATGATGGCGCGATGACGAATGCGGCAAGGAAAGCGAGGAAGGCGAAAGACGAAGGCAGGGCACGCATGAGGTCCTCCCGAAGAGGGGAAGATCCTACCAATCCACGTCGGGAGCGCTCCACATCATTTCAGGCCGGTGGCCAGGCGAACTCGCGCTTGTAGATCTCCACGCGCTCTCGCACCCCCGCGATGAACGGCTCCCACCGCGGATCCCCGAACAGCTTCCCGAAGTCCCGTGCCTGCAAGTACAGGTCGAGCTGGTCGTTGCCGAGCTCGACCGCGCGCTCGAGGTAGGCGAACGCGCGGTCGGGATTGCCCAGCTTTGCGTGCATCGCCGCGACGCCCACTGCCAGGTCCATGTCGGCGCGGCCGTGCTCCGACAGGCTCTCGACCAGCGGACGCGCTTCGTCCAGCTTGCCGGCGTCGATCAGGGCCTCGGCGAGCGTCCCCTTGTGGAACACGCCCGATTGTGGATCGTCCACGCTCCGCAGGATCTCGATCGCCTCGCGCGGGCGGCCTTCGAGCACCAGCTGCGACGCGATCACGCTCGGCATGCGGGGGTTGCCGGGGAAGCGCTCCTGGATGCGTTCCATCCACGCCCGTGCCTCGTCCGTGAAGCCGCGCTCCGCAAGCGTGCGCCGGATCGCCCAGTAGGCCCACGGCAGCGACGGGTCGGTCTCGATCGCGCGCATCTCGGCCGCGGTGAACGCGTCCCACAGGTTGCACAGGCGGTACAGGTAGGCGAGATAGTGAATGAGCAAGGAATCGTTCGGCCGTTGGCGATACGCCTGCGCGAGGCTCCGGTAGGCTTCGCGCTTGCGGCCCCGCACGAGATCGAGCGCGCCGAGAATGAAGTGGGCCACCGGATGTTCCGGGTCGAGCTCGAGCGCGCGCCGGGACGCTTCCTCCGACCGCCTGAGCCATCGCTCGTCGGGGTCGATGCCGCTGTCCGACATGCCGTGGCAGGCCTTGCCGAGCGCGGCCCACGCGTCGGCGTAGCGCGGCTCGATCAGGACCGCGCGTTCGAGGGCGGCGATCGCCTCTTCGAACACCTTGCGGCCGCCAACCATGACGGCCAGCTTCGAGCGCAGGAACAGGTCGTAGGCTTCGGGCGAGGGCGTGAACGACGTACGCGCGAGCCGCGTGGTCAGAGCGTTGGCGATCCCCAGCGCCACCTCGTCCTGCACGTCGAAGATGTCCTCGAACTTGAGGTCGACCTTGCCCGCCCACAACCCTTGCCCGCCCGGCGCCTCCACAAGGCGCGCGGTCGCGCGGAAGCGCTCGCCGGCGCGCTGGAACGATGCGTCGAGGATCGTCGAGACGCCCAGCTCCTTCGCCGCGTGCAGCGGATCGACCGCCTGGTTCTCGTAGCGCGCGATCGACGAGGTCGCGCGCACGATCAGGTCGGGCGAGGAGGCGAGCCGCGTGATCACGGCATCGGCGAGGCCGATGCCGAGATAGTTCAGGTCGGCGTTGCCGCCGATGTTCTTGAACGGCAGCACCGCGATCGCGCGCGGGCCCTGCGCGGCGGCAACCGGGGCGGGCGGCGCCGCGAGCTTCGCCTCGCAGGCCTCGAGATCGACGTCGAGGTCGCGCGCGTTGGCGTAGCGGCGCGCCGGCTCCTTGGCCATCGCCTTCGCGAGCACGAAGTCGAGCGCGGCCGGCACGGCGGCGGCCAGCGTCGAGGGCGCAGGCGGAGTCTCGTGGAGGATCCGGTGCATCGTGTCGACCGGGGTCGCAGCCGCGAAGGGATGGCGCCCGGTCAGCAGTTCGTAGAGCAGCGTGCCGAGCGAGAACACGTCGCTCGCGGGGCCGGCCGGCTGGCCAAGCACCTGCTCGGGCGACATGTAGGGCGCGGTGCCGAGGATCGTGCCCGGCATCGTCTGGGCCATCGTGGCGCCGTCGCGCTCGGGTGCCACGCTGCGCGCGAGGCCGAAGTCGAGGATCTTGAGCAGCCCGTCGCCGCGCACCATCAGGTTCTCGGGCTTGAGGTCCCGGTGCACGAGCCCCGCCGCGTGCGCGACGCCAAGCGCGCGCGCGGCCTGGCGCACGAGCGCAAGCACCTCGGCCGGAGGGCGGCCCTTCGCCGCCGCCCAGTCGCGCAGCGAGACGCCCTCGACCCGCTCCATGGCGACGAACAGGTTCCCGCCCTCGTCGCCGACGTCGTACACGGTCACGATGTTCGGATGATTGAGCGCGGAGGCGGCCCGCGCCTCGTGCAGGAGGCGGCCGCGTCGCTCGGCATCGGCGGCGAACGCGGGCGGCAGCACCTTGATCGCGACCTTGCGCCCGAGCGCGGGATCCTCGGCCAGGTAGACGCGGCCCATCCCGCCCTCGCCGATCGCTTCGAGCACGCGGTAGCGCCCGAGCGCGTTCCCGATCATCGCGCCCTCAGGCGGGAGGCCACGTGAACTCCTTGCGGTAGTCGGCAACGCGACGGCGCATGGGTTCGATCAGAGCCGTCCAGCGGGGATCGTTCCGCAGGGACGCGAGGGCCTCGGTGGTTTCGTACAGGTCGAGCGAATCGTTGCCGAGCTCGATCGCGCGCTCGAGGAAACGGAACGCCCGGTCCGACTGCCCGAGCCGCGCGTGGAACCCGGCCTGGCGCAGCGCGTAGTCCATGTCCTCGCCCGCGCCCGGGTCCAAGGCGTCAATCAGGGGCCGCGCCTCCTCCACCCTCCCGAGCGCAAGGAGACAGGCGATCTTCTCCATGCGCGCCCCTGTGTTCGGGAAGTGTTCCTCCTCCCTTTCGAGCAGCGCGAGCGCTTCTTCGGGCCGCCCTTCCTCGCGCATCTGGGCCGCGAGCGCCGGGCCCACCACGGCGATCTCCGAGAACCTGCCCTGGATCCTCTCCATCCAGAGCCGCGCCTCCTCGATATGGCCGTGTGCCGCGTGCATCCGCCGAATCATGAGGATGGGCCAAGGCGATGTTGGGTCGATTGCCATCGCCGCCTGCTCGGCCTCGAAGAACAGGTCCCACAGGTTCGAGAGGCGATAGAGGTACGCCAGGTAGTGGATCAACCCCTGATGGTTCGGCATCGCGGGAAACGCCGCCGTGAAGAGGCGGTAGGCCTCGCGCTTGCGGCCGCGAACGAGAGCGATGCGGCCGAGCGCGTAGTGGCCGGCCGGATGATCGGGCTCGATCGCGAGCCCGCGGCGGTAGGCCTCCTCGGCCAGCTCGAACCAGTTCGAGCCGACCTCGTAGCCGATGTCGGCGATCGACTGGCGGACGTGGCCGAGCCGGAGCCATGCATCAGCATAGCCCGGCTCGCGAGCGACCAGTTCCTCGAGGATGCGGAGCGAGCGGCGGAAGTTTTCGGCAGTTCCGCTGCGCGCATGGTCCATCGAGCGGAGGAAGTCCTCATAGTCCGCCGGCTTCGGCACGAACTTCGACGGCTTGAGGCGCGTGGTCAGCGCGTTCGCGATGCCGTTCGAGACCTCGTCCTGCACCTCGAAGATGTCGTCGAAACGCACGTCGACCTTGCCCGCCCACAGCGCCTGTCCCCCGCTCGCATCGACCAGCCGCGCGGTCGCGCGGAAGCGCTCGCCGGCGCGCTGGAACGAGGCGTCGAGCACCGCCGAGACGTCCAGCTCGCGTGCGGCCTGCGCGGGATCGACCGCCTGCTTGTCGTACCGCGCGACCGACGACGTCGCGCGGACCACCAGGTCGGGCGAGGAGGCCAGCCGCGTGATCACCGCGTCCGCGAGCCCGAGCCCCAGGTAGTCCAGGTCGGCACTGCCGCCGATGTTCTTGAACGGCAGCACCGCGATCGTCCGTGGCCCCCCCGCGCGCTTCGCCGGAGCGGGCGAAGCGACCGCCGACTCGCAGGCCTCGAGGTCAATGTCGAGCTCGTGGCCGCCGGCGTAACGGCGCGCCGGGTCCTTCGCCAGCGCCTTGGCGAGCACGAAATCGAGCGGGCCGGAGAGTCCGGGCACGATCGACGAGGCCTTGGGCGGCGTCTCATGCAGCACGCGGTGCATCGTGTCGACGCCGCTCGCGGCGGCGAACGGGTGCCGGCCCGTGAGCATCTCGTAGAGCAGCGTGCCGAGCGAGAAGACGTCACTCGCGGCCCCGACCGGCTGCCCCAGCACCTGCTCGGGCGACATGTAGGGCGCCGTGCC
>Ga0070670_100001916_pt1 | contig 17030 bp, 15 predicted proteins | sample KBSS63metaG_FD_64665 | JGI IMG/M metagenome (GOLD analysis project Ga0070670, IMG submission 64665) | Switchgrass rhizosphere microbial communities from Kellogg Biological Station, Michigan, USA - KBS S6-3 metaG | ecosystem: Host-associated > Plants > Roots > Rhizosphere > Soil ... | reverse complement strand
GCCGGTTTACCCCCCAAATCCCTGTCGAATTCCGGCCAGCGTGTTTGACGGGGCGCCTGAGATCAAAAGCAGGGTCAAGATCGAGATCAACAGCGACTCGCTTCGCATCGTGGTTAGTGTGGTTGCTACTGCGTTGTGTAGATGCCTATGGTCATCGGGGGCAAGCCCCCTCCCACATTTTTACCTGTGTCTACTTGGGGCCTTTTTTGACCAGCTTCATCACCACCACAAAAAACACCGGCACAAACACCACCGCCAGCGTCGCGGTGATCATCCCGCCGATCACCCCGGTACCGATTGCCTGCTGGCTGGCCGAGCTGGCCCCCGTGGCAATTGCCAGCGGCACCACGCCGAGGATGAACGCCAGGGACGTCATGATGATCGGCCGTAAGCGCAACCGCGCAGCCTTCAAGGTGGCGGTGATCAGGTCTTCACCCTGGTCGTACAGGTCCTTGGCAAACTCGATGATCAGGATCGCGTTTTTCGCCGACAAGCCAATGATGGTGATCAAGCCGACCTTGAAGAACACATCGTTGGGCATGCCGCGCAAGGAGACGGCCACCACTGCACCGAGCACGCCCAACGGCACCACCAGCAACACCGAGGTCGGAATCGACCAGCTTTCATACAATGCCGCCAGGCACAGGAACACGATCAGCAGCGACAGGCCGAGCAGCAACGGTGCCTGGGCGCCGGACAGGCGCTCCTGCAGCGACAATCCGGTCCATTCCTGGCCCAGGCCGGCCGGCAACTGGCTGACCAGGCGCTGGATCTCATCCATCGCCTCACCGGTGCTGTGCCCCGGTGCCGCTTCGCCGGAAATCGCGATGGCCGGGTAGCCGTTGTAACGGGTCAACTGCGTCGGGCCCTGGGTCCACTTGGCTTCGACAAACGCCGACAACGGCACCATCTTCCCGGCGTTGTTGCGCACGTTGATCTTCATCAAGTCCGCCACCTGGCTGCGCTGGTCACCCTCGGCCTGCACCACCACCCGCTGCATGCGGCCCTGGTTGGGGAAGTCATTGATGTAGGCCGAACCGATGGCTGAGGACAGCACGTTGCCGACGTCGGCAAACGACACGCCCAGCGCGTTGGCCTGCTTGCGGTCCACCTCCAACTGCACTTGCGGGGCCTCGGCCAGGGCGCTTTCGCGCACGTTGGCCAGGATCGGGCTTTTTGCGGCGGCGGCCAGCAACTCGGTGCGCGCCGCCATCAAGGCGGCATGGCCGACACCACCACGGTCCTGCAAGCGGAATTCGAAGCCGCTGGACGTGCCCAGGCCATCCACCGGCGGCGGCAGGATCGCATAGGCGATCGCGTCCTTGAGCTCGCTGAAGGCCATGTTGGCACGGTCGGCAATCGAGGACGCAGAGTCATCGCTGCTGCGTTCCGACCAATCCTTGAGCGTGGTAAACGCCAGCGCCGCGTTCTGCCCCGAGCCGGAGAAGCTGAACCCCATGATCATGGTGGTATCACCCACCCCAGGCTCCCCGGCGTTGTGCGCTTCGATCTGCTCGGCCACCTGCACCGTGCGGTTCTTGCTCGCACCCGGAGGCAACTGGATGTCAGTGATGGTGTAGCCCTGGTCTTCCACCGGCAGGAACGAGGAGGGCAGGCGGCTGAACATCCATCCCAGGCCAACCAGCAGCATCAGGTAAATCAACAGGTAGCGACCGCTGCGCTTGAGGGCGTAGGCCACCCAGCCTTCATAGCGGTCGGTGAGCTGTTCGAAGCGCTTGTTGAACCCGCCGAAGAAACCGCCCTTGGCGTGGTGCTCGCCCTTGGCAATCGGCTTGAGCAAGGTGGCGCAGAGGGCCGGGGTCAAGGTCAGGGCCAGGAACGCCGAGAACAGGATCGAGGTGGCCATCGACAGCGAGAACTGCTGATAGATCACCCCGACCGAACCCGCCATGAACCCCATCGGCAGGAACACCGCCACCAGTACCAGCGTGATGCCGACGATGGCACCGGTGATCTGGCCCATGGCCTTCTTGGTCGCGTCCTTGGGCGACAGGCCCTCGGTGGCCATGATCCGCTCGACGTTTTCCACCACCACGATCGCATCGTCCACCAGGATGCCGATCGCCAACACCATGCCGAACATGGTCAGTACGTTGATCGAGAAGCCCAGCAACAACATGGTCGCGAAGGTGCCCATCAACGCAATCGGCACCACCAGCGTGGGGATCAGCGTGTAACGCACGTTCTGCAGGAACAGGAACATCACCGCAAACACCAGCGCCATCGCCTCGAGCAACGTGTAGACCACCTTGGTGATCGAGACTTTGACGAACGGAGAAGTGTCGTACGGGATCTTGTATTCCACATTGGCCGGGAAGAAGCGCGACAACTCGTCCATCTTCGCCCGCACCCGCGTCGCAGTGTTCAGCGCGTTGGCACCCGGTGATAGTTGCACGCTGACCGCGGTGGACGGTTTGCCGTTCAGGCGCGTGGAGAACTGGTATTCCTGGCTACCGACTTCCACTCGCGCTACGTCGCCGATGCGCACGGTGGAACCGTCCGGGTTGGCCTTGAGCACGATGTCGGCGAATTCGGCCGGCGTCGACAACTGGCCCTTGACCAGCACCGCCGCGGTGATTTCCTGGCTGTTCGTCCCTGGCAAATCACCGATGCTGCCGGCAGACACCTGGGCGTTCTGCGCGCTGATGGCGGCGTTCACATCGGCCGGGGTGAGGTTGAAACCGATCAGTTTCTGCGGGTCGATCCAGATGCGCATGGCGCGCTCGGCACCGTACAGCTGGGCCTTGCCCACACCGTCCAGGCGCTTGAGTTCGTTCATCACGTTGCGCGCCAGGTAGTCACTGAGCGCCACGTCATCGAGCTTGCCGTCGTTGGACGTGAGGGTCACCAGCAGCAGGAAGCCGGCGGAGACTTTCTCCACCTGCAAACCTTGCTGGGTCACCGCTTGCGGCAGGCGCGGTTCCACGGCCTTGAGGCGGTTTTGCACGTCAACCTGAGCCATTTCCGGGTTGGTGCCCGGCTGGAACGTCGCGGTGATGGTGGCCGAGCCCAGGCTGCTCTGCGACTCGAAATACAGCAGGTGATCGGCGCCGTTGAGCTCCTGCTCGATCAGGCTGACCACGCTTTCGTCCAGGGTCTGGGCCGAGGCGCCCGGGTACACCGCATAGATCTCGACTTTCGGCGGCGCGACGTTGGGGTACTGCGCCACCGGCAGTTGCGGGATGGCGAGCGCGCCGGCCAGCAGGATAAACAGGGCCACCACCCAGGCGAAGATCGGGCGGTCAATAAAGAACTGCGGCATGACAGGTTATTCCTTTACGAGCGGGCTAGCGTCCACTTCAACTTTTTCACCGGGGCGCGCATGTTGCAGGCCTTCGACGACGATACGGTCACCGGGCTTGAGGCCGCTGCTGACGATCCAGCGGTCCTCGATCACCGCGCCCAACTCCACCGGTTGCTGGGTCACCGTTTGCTCGGCGTCCAGTAGCAGCACCATCGGAATGCCGGCGCTGTCACGGGTGATGGCGCGTTGCGGCACGCTGATGCCTTGCTTGTCGACGGCCTGTTCCAGGCGCACCCGTACAAAGCTGCCGGGCAGCAGGTCGAGGTCCGGGTTGGGGAATTCGCTGCGCAGGATGATTTGCCCGGTGCCGGGGTCGACGCTGATCTCGGCGAACAGCAATTTGCCCGGCAATGGGTAGAGACTGCCGTCGTCCTGGATCAGCGTGGCTTTGGCCTGGTCCTGGCCGACCTGCTTCAAGCTGCCGGCGCGGAAGGCCCGGCGCAGATCATTCAGCTCGCGGGTGGACTGGGTCAGGTCGGCGTGGATCGGGTCCAGTTGCTGGATGATCGCCAGCGGCGTGGCCTCGTTCTGGCCGACCAGTGCGCCTTCCGTCACCAGCGCCCGGCCGATGCGCCCGGAAATCGGCGCGGTCACGGTGGCGTAGCCCAGGTTCAGCTTGGCGCGCTCGACCGCCGCCTTGTTGGCGGCGACCTCGGCGTTGGTCTGGCGCACGGCGGCGCGGGCGTTGTCGTAGTCCTGGCCGCTGATGGCGTTGCCTTCCACCAACTGGCTGTAGCGCTGCTCTTGCAGGCGCGCTTGGAAGGCATTGGCCTCGGCCTTGCTCAGGTTGGCCTGGGCGCTGTCGAGATCGGCCTTGAACGGCGCGGGGTCAATGCGAAACAGCACGTCGCCCTGTTTCACGTCGTGGCCTTCCTTGAACACCCGCTGCATCACCACGCCGGCGACCCGTGCGCGCACTTCGGCAATGCGCGGCGCGGCAATGCGCCCACTCAGTTCGCTGGTGATGGACAGGGGCTTGGCGGCGAGGGTTTCGATGCGCACTTTGGCCAGGGGCATTTCCGGTGCCTCGGCGGCGGAGTTGTCACACGCGCTCAGCGCCAGGGTGAGGGCCAGCAGGCAAAACGGCGCAAACAGATTCTTCGACATGCTCTTATCCCAATATTGACTGGCGCATCCTAAAGTCACCTGCGCCGTGGTGCTGTGAAGCTGTGTAGGCCGTGTGTGAAGAAATGTAAGGTGCGGCGCGCGGGGCGCCGGGGGCGTATATCCTTGCACAATCCTGCACCACACCAACAAACCGCATTATTTGGAAACACCATGCCCAACATCCTCCTGGTGGAAGACGACGCCGCACTCTCCGAGCTGATTGCCAGCTACCTGGAACGCAATGGCTACCAAGTCAGCGTGCTCAGCCGCGGCGACCACGTCCGCGAACGCGCCCGCTTGAACCCGCCGGACCTGGTGATCCTCGACCTGATGCTGCCCGGCCTCGACGGCCTGCAGGTGTGCCGCCTGTTGCGCGCCGATTCGGCGGGCTTGCCGATCCTGATGCTCACCGCCCGCGACGACAGCCACGACCAGGTGCTGGGCCTGGAAATGGGCGCCGACGATTACGTGACCAAACCCTGCGAGCCGCGTGTGCTGCTCGCCCGTGTCCGTACATTGCTGCGGCGCAGCAGTTTGTCCGAGCCCCAGGCGGCCAACGACCAGATCATCATGGGCAACCTGTGCATCGACCTGTCGGAACGCACCGTGACCTGGCGCGAGCAGTCGGTGGAGCTGTCCAGCGGCGAATACAACCTGTTGGTGGTGCTGGCGCGGCACGCCGGCGAAGTGCTCAGCCGCGACCAGATCCTGCAGCGCTTGCGCGGTATCGAGTTCAACGGCACCGACCGTTCGGTGGATGTAGCCATCTCCAAGCTGCGCCGCAAGTTCGATGACAACGCCGGTGAGGCGCGCAAGATCAAGACGGTGTGGGGCAAGGGCTACCTGTTCAGCCGTTCCGAGTGGGAATGCTGAGCCATGTTTCGTGTACTGCTGCGCCTCTACCTGATCACCATCGTCACCTACAGCCTGGCGATCTACTTGATCCCCTCGCTGGTGATCCAGCTGTTTGAACACCGCTACATGAACTACAACATCGAGCAGACCCGCGGCCAGCAGAAGCTGATCGTCAAGCAATACCTGCGGGCGCCGGTGGAACGCTGGTCACAGGTGACCGAGCAATTGGGCCACGACTTCGCGCCGCTCAAAGTGCAGTTGCTGCTGCGCCAGGACGCCAGCTATAGCCCCGCGCAGGAAAAACTGCTGGAGCAAGGCAAATCGGTGGTGCGCCTTGGGGAATGGGGCTGGATGGAGGAAATCAGCTCGCCGATCAATGAGCAATTCGTGGTCAAACTGACGATCCCGCCGGATCCGATGGACATGAACGTGCTGTACTGGGCCATCAACGTGCTGATCGTCGCCGCGCTGCTGGCGTGCCTGCTGGTGTGGCTGCGTCCGCACTGGCGCGACCTCGAGCGCTTGAAAAGCACCGCCGGGCAATTGGGCCAGGGCAACCTGGCCGAGCGCACGCGTATCCCGGCCAGCTCCAGCATCGGCAGTCTGGCCTCGGTATTCGACACCATGGCCGACGACATCGAGCACCTGCTCAACCAGCAGCGCGACCTGCTCAACGCCGTCTCCCATGAACTGCGCACACCGCTCACACGCCTGGATTTCGGCCTGGCCCTGGCGCTTTCCGAAGACTTGCCCGAGGCCAGCCGCGAACGCCTGCAAAGCCTGGTGGCGCATATCCGCGAGCTGGATGAACTGGTGCTGGAGCTGCTTTCCTACAGCCGCCTGCAAAACCCGGCGCAACTGCCGGAGCGGGTCGAGGTGGTGCTCGATGAGTTTATCGACAGTGTGCTTGGCAGCGTCGATGACGAACTGGAAAACCCCGAGATCGTCATCGACGTGGCGCTCGATTGCGCCGTGGAGCGGTTCAGTCTTGATCCGCGCCTCACCGCTCGTGCCTTGCAGAACCTGCTGCGCAATGCCACGCGTTACTGCGACAAACGCATCCAGGTGGGCGTCAAGGTGTGCCCCAAGGGCTGTGAAATCTGGGTCGACGATGACGGTATCGGCATCCCGCTCGATCAGCGTGAACGCATCTTCGAGCCGTTCTACCGCCTGGACCGCAGCCGTGACCGCGCCACCGGCGGTTTCGGCCTGGGCCTGGCCATCAGCCGGCGCGCCTTGGAGGCCCAGGGCGGCACCTTGACCGCATTGGCGTCGCCATTGGGCGGCGCACGGTTCCGGGTGTGGTTGCCCAGCGTCGCCTGATCACAGCACTTTGACGGCGCGGCCGATCGCTTGGATCGGCCCGGTGGGCTTGCCGGTCGGCGAGCCGCGCGGGTCTTCCAGGGTCAGTTCGAACAGCTGGTTCTGCGTCAGCGGCGGCAACTTGTCCAACGGCACCGACAGCGTCTGGCCGGGTTTGACCAACCCCAGCGACACCGGCCCTTGCCAACCATCGCCCTTGGTCCAGAACTGCAGGGCCTTGTCCGCCGGTACGTCCATCACGCCCAATGGGATCAACTGAATCTGCTGGTTATTGCTGGCCTGAATCACCCAGCCCGGGGCCTGGCTTTGCGGAGCCACCAGCACCACCACAAAGCTGGGTTCCAGGTTGGGCGGACGGGTCAGCAGCAGCGCGGCCAGCACCAGCGTAGCCACCAGCCCGGCACCGGCCAGGCCACGCCATACGGCGAGCAGGTCCCACCAAGGTGTGCGGGCGCCGGCGGTGCTGCGTTCGATGCGTGGCCACAACTCAGAGGAGGGGGGCACGGGCTCCGCCAAGGCGGTCAACGGCAACAGGCGTTGCTCCCAGGCGTCCACTGCGGCGCGTAACTCGGCGTCGTGGCTCAGGCGCTGTTCCACTTCCGCGCGTTGTTCGCCAGGCAGGGTGCCCAGCACGTATTCGCTGGCCAGTTCGTCCAGTGGGTTGCTCATGTCATGCACTCCCGCAGCGCGGCGAGGCTACGTTTGATCCAGGCCTTGACGGTCCCCAGCGGGGTGTCGAGTTTCTGGGCGATTTCGCTGTGGGAATAACCGTCGACATAGGCATGCAGGATGCACGTGCGACGGGTCGGGTCGAGCTGCTCCAGGCAGGTGTGGACTTGCCCCGTGCGTGCGCTGAACTCAAAGGTGTCGGTCGCAGCGACTGGCTCATGTTCGTCGCCCAACGGGACTTCGCGATAATGGTTACGCACGACGTTGAGCGCCAGGTGCCGGGTCACGCTGAACACCCAGCCACGGGCCGACCCGCGACTGGGGTCAAAGCTGCCGGCGCCGCGCCAGATCTTGATGAACGCGTCATGCACGATATCTTCGGCCAGGGACTTGTCCCTGACGATACGCAGCGCCACGCCAAGCAGATGGCTGCTTTCCTGCTGATAGAGCGCGCGCAAGGCGCGTTGATCGCCACGGGCGCAGGCCAGCAGACAGGCTTCGTAATCAAACACGCGGTGCTCCCCCCAACCAACGTCATTGGGGGCAGCGTAGCCGTATTTGTTCAGTTGGCTGCCCAGAAGATGTAATCAGCCTTGTACTTGACCACTTCCTGCTTGCCCTTGTTGGCCGCCGTGCACGCGCTGTTCGGTGCTACGCCCCCCTCTAAAGCAACCCGCTGGATGTAACTCACACCGCTCATCGCGCCCTTGCCTTCGGCCGGGTTGGCCTTGACCAGTTGGTAGGGAAGGTTGCCCGCACCGGACGGCGCCACGGCCAGCTGGGTGCCGGTGACTGTCGAACCGTCCTTGGCCTGCCAGGTGGCGGGCGGGCCGAAATAGGTGCCGACTTGCTTGCCGCTGCGGTCATTCAGCACGGCCTTGGGGCCGACGAAGGTCCATTCGGTCTGGCCGGCGGCGTTGGCTTTGTCGCGGCACTCGTAGGTGATTTCGCCGACGCCGGTGGTCTCCAGCGCCACCTTGTGGCCGTCCGGCACTTTGATGCTGTCGGGCAAGCCGGTCTGGGCAAAGGCTGCGGGTGCGGCGGCGAGCAGGGCGGTGAGGCAGAACAGTGCTTTAGCGTTCATGGGTACTTCTCCATTTCAGTAAAACAGCGGGGTGACTGAAAGGACTACCCATGGCACGCACGATTGGATGCAGCGATTAGAAAATAAACGCGGGAGGGCGCACACTGTGCCCCCGCTTTACCCGAGGAGAGATTGGCAATGACTGGTGTTCACACGTCTGCTCAACAAGGTTTCTCTACCCAGGCCGTGACCTACGCCCAAGGTCGGCCGGATTATCCAAGGCAACTCACGGGCTGGCTGGCCGAGACCTTGCGCATCGACGCACAGTCGAGCGTGGTTGACCTGGGTGCCGGCACCGGCAAGTTCACCCGTTTGCTCAGCACCCTGGCGCCGACGTTGACCGCCGTCGAGCCCGTGGCGGCGATGGGCGCGCAGTTGCGCAAACTGCTGCCGGATGTGCGCCTGGTCAATGGCACCGCCGAATCCATCCCATTGCCTTCCGCCAGCGCTGACGCGGTGGTATGCGCCCAGGCATTCCACTGGTTCTCCACCGAGGCTGCCCTGGCGGAAATCCATCGCGTGCTCAAGCCCGGCGGCCGCCTGGGCCTGGTGTGGAACGTGCGCGATGAGTCGGTGGATTGGGTCGCAGCCATCACTGACATCATCACGCCCTACGAGGGCGACACCCCGCGTTTTCATACCGGGCTCTGGCGCGAGGCCTTCAACGGCATGTACTTTTCCGCCCCCGACGTGACCTGTTTTCCCTACAACCATGTCGGCAGCCCTCAGGAGGTGATCATGGATCGCTTCCTCTCCGTGAGCTTTATCGCCGCGCTGGCTGATGGGCCCAAGGCGAGTGTCACCGCGCAATTGCAAGCGCTGATCGACACCCACCCGGCGTTGAAGGGGCGTGACACGGTTGCCTTTCCGTATCAAACCCAAGCCTACGTCTGCCATCGCCTGAGCTAAAAGGCATAAAGTCAGATCATATTGATATAAGTCGTTATAAGAAAAATCGCTATCCTGCGGCCAGAAATTTATAAGGCCGCAGGTAGCGTTAATGGATGTAGGTAATGTTGGTTTCGTGGTGGCTGGCCTGATCGTTGGTTTTATCGTAGGGATGACCGGTGTGGGCGGGGGCTCGTTGATGACCCCGATCCTGCTGTGGTTCGGCATCAACCCGGCCACGGCGGTGGGTACCGACTTGTTGTACGCGGCGATCACCAAGTCCGGTGGGGTGCTGGTGCATGGCAAGAACAAGAACATTGACTGGACAATCACCGGTTGGCTGACCTTGGGCAGCGTGCCTGCGGTGTTGCTGACGCTTTGGTTCCTGGCCAGCCTGCACACTGATCCCAGTGCGATGAACGCGGTGATCAAGCAGGCGCTTGGTGTGGTGTTGCTGCTGACGGCGCTGGCGATTCTGTTCAAGAAAAGCCTGTTGGCGTTTGCCCAGCGGCATGCGGGCGATGACTATCACATGAGTCCGCGCAACCTGAATGTGTTGACGGTGGTGACGGGTGCGATCCTGGGGACCATGGTTGCCCTGACCTCCATCGGTGCGGGTGCGCTGGGGACTGTGGCGTTGTTTATTCTGTATCCGTTTCTGGCTACGCGACGGCTGGTCGGGACTGAGATCGCGCATGCTGTGCCGCTGACCCTGGTGGCGGGGTTGGGGCATGCCAGCATGGGGAATATGGATTGGCATTTGTTGGGGTTTTTGTTGATGGGGTCGTTGCCGGGGATCTATATCGGTAGCCATATGACTGGCAAGTTGCCGGATGGGGTGTTGCGGCCGTGTTTGGCGGTCATGCTCATGGCTATCGGCTACAAATTGGCCTTCTGATTGGGGGGCATACCCGTTATAAAGCCTGTACGGACCGGACACAGGGTTGACGGGGCGCCTAAGATCAAAAGCAAAAGCGCGGCGGCCTTAGAGCCGACGGGTGTGGCACCTGTCGATCGCGGTCCAAATGTGGGAGGGGGCTTGCCCCCGATAGCAGTGGGGCAGTCACAGATGCATGAGCTGACACACCGCCATCGGGGGCAAGCCCCCTCCCACAGTTTGATCTCCATACATCAGGTAGACATCGGCCTGCTTTTGATCTTGCAACAGCCAACTCAAGCCCCCGTCCCTGGCCCATTTCCAATCTGCCAAACAAACGGCGGCTCAACCCCATTGATCACCCAATCCCCCACAATCCTTGCCTTGTAGATCACCGGATTATGCGACGACACAGTCCGCGCATTCCGCCAATGCCGATCCAGCGCTTTCCCCTGGCGCACATCCGAAGCCCCCAATGCATTGAACAATTCACTGGTCGCACGCTGGATCAACTCAGACACCACCACCTGCGCGGTAGCCGACTCAATCTCCGCCGCCACGTTGGCCTCACGCTCCACTGCATCATCCCCACCAAAGCGCGCCACGTACGCGCGTTGCGCCGGCAGCGTCGCTTTCAACGCGCTGGCCTCGGCGGCGTAGACCAGCGCAGCCACTTCGCCCACCACCTGTTGAACCTGTGCGTCCTGGCTGACATGGGGCGCATTGCCATGGCTGTAGATGCGTTTGCGGCTGCGCACCTGATGCGCCACATCGCGCAATGCCGCACGGCCAATGCCAGCCAGACTGGCCAGTAACACGAGTTGGTAAAACGCGGTCTGGTATTTGAATCGGGTGGCAAAGTCGATGACGTTGTCCGCGTCCACCACCGCATCGGTAAAGCGCGACGTGCCGCTGCCGGTGGTGCGCTGGCCAAAGCCGTCCCAGTCATCGCTGTGCACCACGCCCGGCTGGCGGGCGCGGGTGGCGGCGATCACATCGGCGCCGGTGTCGCTGCGTTGGGCGTACACATCGATCCAGTCGGCGAAAATGCTGCCGGTGCTGTAGAACTTTTCACCGTTGAGCTTCCAGCTGTCGCCGTCAGGGCTGACCTGGGTGACCACATCGCCGATGGCCACATTGCCGATCTCGGTCCAGGCGCAGCCGACGATATCGCCGTCCACGAAACGCTTGAACCACAGGTCGCGGCCGGCACTGGGTGGCGCGTTCAGACGGTCTTCGGCAAAGGCAAAATGCCCGCGCAGGGCCTGAGGGACATTGGAGTCGGCTTCGGCCAGCTCGATCAGCAACTCAAATAACTGCGGCAGGGACGCGCCGCCGCCGCCGTACTCCACCGGCACCCGCACCGCGCCAAAGCCGGCCTCTTTGAGCCACTGGATCGGCTCGTGGGGCAGGGTGCGCTGTTGTTCGCGCGCCAAGGCACCGTCGGCGATGCGCTGGAAAATCGGCCGAAAGCGAGCGGCCAGGGTCGGGTAGTCGACACCGGTGGACAGCGGGTTGATGACGTGTTGTTCGGTCATGGGCAAGGCTCCGGGGCAGTGATCAATGCGAAGAGTGATTGCACAGTCCGTGCCGGGTGCCAGGGCCAATGTTTACGCGCCCTTCACGGCCTGTGCTGTTGCCCCAGCAACAGCGATCCAGCAAACCGTCGCAATCCCTGACATTCGCCGGCAAGCCGTGCCTGCCGGGTTTTTTCGCCGCAACCCTCATGGCGCGGGCGTTTCTCGTGGCCTGGCACGCTTGCTGCTCAAGCCCTGGGTACATCCCTATGTACGAGGTACCGCTCGATGAGTCAGCAAGCCGTGAAATTTGCCTATTGGGTGCCCAACGTCAGCGGTGGGCTGGTGGTCAGCAAGATCGAACAACGCACCCATTGGGGCATTGATTACAACCGCAAACTGGCGCAATTGGCCGAGGCGGCCGGCTTCGAATACGGTCTCACCCAGATCCGCTTCACCGCCGGCTACGGTGCCGAAAACCAGCATGAATCCGTTGCGTTCAGCCATGCGCTGCTGGCTGCGACCACCACGCTCAAGGTCATCGCCGCGATCCTGCCTGGCCCGTGGCAACCGGCGCTGGCGGCCAAGCAATTGGCAACCATCGACCAGCTCACCAATGGCCGTATCGCGGTGAATATCGTCAGCGGTTGGTTCAAGGGTGAGTTCCAGGCCATTGGCGAACACTGGCTGGAACACGACGAGCGCTATCGCCGTTCCGAAGAGTTCATCCGCGCCCTCAAAGGCATCTGGACCCAGGACGACTTCACCTTCAAGGGCGATTTCTACCGCTTCAACAACTACACCCTCAAGCCCAAGCCGCTGGGCCAGCCGGAAGTGTTCCAGGGCGGCAGCTCGCGGGCGGCGCGGGACATGGCCGCACGGGTGTCGGACTGGTACTTCACCAACGGCAACACCCCGGAAGGCATCAAGGCCCAGGTCGATGACATTCGCGCCAAGGCGGCGGCGAATAACCATTCGGTCAAAGTCGGCGTCAACGCCTTCGTGATCGCCCGCGACACTGAAGAGGAGGCCCGTGCGGTGCTGGCGGAAATCATCGACAAAGCCGACCCGGAAGCCGTCAACGCATTTGGCGACGCCGCGAAGCAAGCGGGCAAGGCCTCACCGGAAGGCGAGGGCAACTGGGCCAAGTCCAGCTTTGAAGACCTGGTGCAGTACAACGATGGCTTCAAGACCAACCTGATCGGCACGCCACAGCAGATCGCCGAGCGTATCGTCGCGCTCAAAGCGGTGGGTGTGGACCTGGTGCTGGCGGGTTTCCTGCACTTCCAGGAGGAAGTCGAGTACTTCGGCAAGCGCGTATTGCCGCTGGTGCGCGAGCTGGAAGCCAAGGCCGGGATCAAGCAGGTGGCGTGAGCAAGGTTTTTTCCAGGCGCAGGGCAGGGCTGTGGTCTTCGTAATAGTCGTTGACCACGGCAAAGCGCCGGTAGCCATTGCGTTCATACAGCGCCAGGGCGCCTGGGTTGTCGGTGCGCACTTCAAGGCGCAGGTGCGCACAAGCGTGCGCTGCCGCACAGGCCTCGGCACGCTTGAGCAACTGCTGGCCCAGCCCAACGCCGCGTAAGTGCGCGGCGATAGCGATGGAATACAAGCGCGCGCACGCGCTGCCACGCCGAAACAGCACCAGTGCATAGCCGAGCAGTTGCCCGTCTTCTTCCGCCACCAGCAATTGGCCATGGGCGCGGCTGATCATCCATTGAAAACGACGCGATGAGAGCCGGTCAGTGGTGAAACACTGCTGTTCCAGTGCCATTAATTCAGGCACATCGAAGGGGGATGCAACGCGAAAAGAAAGTGCCATATGACCGCCATAAAAGTTACGTAACGAAACGGGACTTCTCTAAAAGATCGTGCTTAATAGAAAAGGTCGAGTTCTCTAAAGCGGATCAATTATTATGTCGGCGGTACAAAGTCATTGGCGTGAAGTATCGGAGCAAACTGTCGCGGCGACAATAACGAGCCAGGGTTATTTTTCCGCCCCCCTCACAGGCGTCCGTCAAGTAGTGATCATTGTCGAGCGCAAGGAAGACTGGGCCTCCTACTTCCCCAGCGAAGACATCGTCACCGCCCAGGAGTACCTGGAACAGACTCGGGAAAACCAGTCAGGCAAGCGTGTGCAGGTGATCAACCTGTGCCGCAGCTACAAATACCTGGGGCACGGTTATTACTGCTCGTTGCTGGCCGAGGCACGCGGGCACAAGGTGATTCCGTCGGTACGCACCATCAGCGAACTGACGAAAAAGGCGTTGTACGGCCTGGCCTTGGACGACTTGGACAAAACCCTCGATAAAGCCTTGAGTCATCATCTTTACAGCAATACCGAAGGCTTTACCCTGACACTTTATTTTGGACGGACGACTATAGAGCCGTTGCAGGATCTGGCCCGGCAATTGTTTGAAGCCTTCCCCTGTCCTATTTTGTTAGTGGGTTTCAAACAGCATAACGGCTGGCATATCGAAGGGATCAAGTCCGGCGTATTACACAAGTTGCGCGATGACCAGGAAGATCAATTCGCTCATGCGCTGGACAACTTCAGCCGCAAGATCTGGCGCCAGCCTCGCTCACGCCGCCTGGCGCGTTACGACCTGGCCATCCTGCACGATCCCCAGGAACAACTACCACCGTCAAATGCCCAGGCGTTGGATAATTTCATTCGCGTAGGCAAGGGCCTGGGTATCGATGTCGACCTGATCGAGCGCAAGGACTATGCGCGCCTGGCCGAATACGACGCCTTGCTGATCCGCGAGACCACCAGCGTCGACAACCACACCTATCGTTTCGCCAAGAAAGCCGAAAGCGAAGGCCTGGTGGTGATGGATGACCCGGCGTCGATCCTGCGCTGTACCAACAAGGTCTACCTCACTGACCTGCTCAACAGTCATCAACTGGGCATGCCCGCCACCGAGATTCTTTACAAAGAGCGACCGCAAGACTTCGAACGGGTCGGCGAGCGCCTCGGGTTCCCGTTGGTCTTGAAGATCCCCGATGGTTGCTTTTCCCGTGGGGTCATCAAGGTGGAAAGCCAGGCAGCCTTGCTCAAGGCCACCGCCGAGTTGTTCGAACATTCGGTGCTGTTGCTGGCCCAGGAATTCTTCTACACCGAGTACGACTGGCGCATCGGCGTACTCAACCGCAAGCCGATCTTTGCCTGCCAATACTTTATGTCCAAGGGCCATTGGCAGATCTACAACCACAAGGCCATCGGCCAGGCCATCAACGGCGAATGCCGCACCCTGGCGGTCCACGAGGCGCCCAAGGCGGTGGTGGAGCTGGCCGTGAAGACCGCCAACCTGATCGGCGATGGCCTCTACGGCGTCGACCTCAAGCAGTCCGGCGACAAGGTGGTGGTGATCGAGGTCAACGACAACCCCAACCTGGACGCCGGCATCGAGGATGCTTACTTGCAGGACGATCTGTATGGCCTGGTGCTGGAGGAATTCGTGCGGCGCCTGGAGTTGAAGCGTCAGGGCCAGGTGTGGTGACTCGGCACTGACATTTTGATGGTAGGGATGAAACGGATAGCGGGTACGACGATGTCGATGTGGCGAGGGAGCTTGCTCCCGTTGGCGTGCGTAGCGCGCCTTTCTTTAGGGCCGCTGCGCAGCCCAGCGGGAGCAAGCTCCCTCGCCACAGGTCATTCGCCAGTCTGCACCTGCAGGGTCAGGACTTCAAAGCCATCCGCCGTCACCGCCACGGTATGCTCCCACTGCGCCGACAAGCTGTTGTCCTTGGTCACCACCGTCCAGCCGTCCTTCAGGCTGCGCACTTTGGCGCTGCCCTGGTTGAGCATCGGCTCGACGGTGAACACCATGCCTTCACGCAGTTCCAGCCCGGTGCCGGGACGACCGAAGTGCAACACCTGCGGCTCTTCATGCATCTGCCGGCCGATGCCGTGGCCGCAATACTCGCGCACCACGCTGTAGCCGTTGGCCTGCGCGTGGCTCTGGATGGCATGGCCGATATCGCCCAGGCGGGCGCCGGGCTTGACCTGGCGGATGCCGGCCCACATGGCTTCGAAGGTCATCTCCACCAGGCGCCGGGCTTTGGGGGCGACGGTGCCGATCATGTACATCTTGCTGGCGTCGGCGATATAGCCACCTTTTTCCAGGGTGATATCGATGTTGATGATGTCGCCGTCCTTGAGAATCTCCTTGGCGCTGGGCATGCCATGGCACACCACCTCGTTGATCGAGGTGTTGATGGAGTAGGGGTAGTCGTATTGGCCGAGGCTGGCGGGACGGGCTTTGAGGTCATGGCGGATGAAGGCTTCGACGGCGCTGTCCAGCTCCAGGGTGGAACGGCCGGCGGCCACGAAGCCATCGAGCATGGTGAAAACCTGGGCCAGCAGGCGTCCGGATTCACGCATCACGGCCAGTTGTGCGGCGGTCTTGATCATCAATGGCGCCCCCGGATCAGGTCGGGCTTGTCCAGCAACAGTTTGTTGATCAGCTCGTTGTAGGGCAGGCTGGGATTGAGTTCGGCGAGCAGGCCGATCTTGATCCAGAATTCGGCCTGGGCGTTGATGGAGCGGTCCATCGCGGCGCTGGCCAGGCGCAGTTGTTCATGCAGCTGGTCGGTGATCTTGACGATGCCCATGGTCTTCACTGTGCGGTAGGGATATACAAAGCGTATACGTTTCGTATATTAAACGTAACCCCCCGCACCACGAAATGGCGCTTGGCCATTGACTTGCCCGCCAGTCGCCGGTTAGTTTCGCCCTATGACTTTTCAAGCCTTCCGCAGCCAGCCAAGCATTATTACCGCCATTCCTCATTTGGCGGGATAGCGCACGGCTGTACCCAAACCCGCCCTAGAGGCGGGTTTTGTTTTTCCGTCTCCAGGGTCTTTGACAAAAAGCCAGGAGACACCCATGAGCACCTGCACCGCGCCCCACACCGCCGACCCGGGACTGCTTGAACATTATGTGAAAAAGATCCTCGCCGCCCCGGTCTATGACCTGGCGGTGCGCACGCCCTTGCAGGCGGCCCCGGCCTTGTCGGCGTTGCTGGGCAACCAGGTGTTGCTCAAGCGTGAAGACCTGCAACCGACGTTTTCCTTCAAGATCCGCGGCGCCTACAACAAGCTGGTGCAGCTCACGCCGGAGCAAAAGGCCCGCGGGGTGGTCACCGCGTCGGCGGGCAACCATGCCCAAGGTGTGGCCCTGGCGGCGCGGGAGCTGGGGATCAAGGCGCGCATTGTGATGCCCAGCAGCACGCCGGAACTCAAGGTGCTGGGCGTGCGTTCGCGCGGTGCGGAAGCGGTGCTGCACGGCGCGAGCTTCCCCTTTGCCCTGGCCCATGCGTTGCAACTGGCCGAGCAATCCGGGGGCACCTTCGTTTCGCCGTTCGATGACCCCGAGGTGATTGC
>Ga0070670_100001910_pt1 | contig 17062 bp, 14 predicted proteins | sample KBSS63metaG_FD_64665 | JGI IMG/M metagenome (GOLD analysis project Ga0070670, IMG submission 64665) | Switchgrass rhizosphere microbial communities from Kellogg Biological Station, Michigan, USA - KBS S6-3 metaG | ecosystem: Host-associated > Plants > Roots > Rhizosphere > Soil ... | reverse complement strand
GGCCGGTATCCAGGTGCCGCAGGCCGTAATGCAGGGCAAGCCGCTTGCCGAGCGTCCCCTTGCCGGAGGCCGCCGGTCCGTCGATCGCAATGATCATGAAAGGTCGGCTCCGAGGCCACCCATCGTGGCCGCGAAGCCGGGAAAGCTCGTGGCGATGAACGCGGCATCGTCGATGCCGACCGGCTTCTCGCTTGCCAAGCCCATCATCAGAAAGGCCATGGCGATACGGTGATCCATGTGGGTCAAAACCATCCCGCCGCCGCGCGCCCGGCCTCGGCCATGCACGATCAGGTCGTCGCCATCGATCTCCACGGCGACGCCGTTCGCCCGCAGGCCGTCGGCGACGGCGGCGAGCCGGTCGGATTCCTTCACGCGCAATTCCTTGAGCCCACGCATTACTGTGGTGCCCTCAGCGAAGCTCGCGGCCACGGCCAAGACCGGATATTCGTCGATCATCGAAGGTGCACGCGAGGCCGGCACCTCGACCCCGTGCAGCGCCGATCCCCGCACGCACACATCCGCCATCTCCTCTCCGCCGTCGCTGCGTACCTCGAGCTCATCGATATGGGCGCCCATCTCACGCAACGTGACGATCAGGCCGGTGCGCAGCGGATTGGTCATGACCCCGGTCAGGACCACCTCCGAGCCCGGCACGATCAGCGCCGCCACCATCGGAAAGGCAGCCGAGGAGGGATCAGCGGGGACGGTGACCGGGGCAGGCGCAAGCTCGGGCTCACCCTTCACCGTGATCTTGCGGCCGTGGGTGCCTTCGGCTTCCACCGCGACCGCCGCGCCGAAATGGCGGAGCATGCGCTCGGTGTGATCGCGGCTCGCCTCGGTTTCGATGACGACGGTCTCGCCGGGCGCGGCCAATCCGGCCAGCAGCACGGCCGACTTGATCTGGGCCGACGGCACGGGTGTGCGATAGACGACCGGGACGGGATCGCGCGCGCCCGCCAGCGTGATCGGCAGACGGCCGCCATCTGTGGCGCTCACGGCGCGCGCCCCGATCAGCTCGACGGGATCGAGAATCCGTTTCATCGGTCGCTTGCGCAGGCTTGCATCGCCATCGAAGGTGGCGGTGACCGGACAGCCGGCGACCGCTCCCATGACCAGGCGGCAGCCGGTGCCGGAATTGCCGAAATCCAGCACGGACTGTGGCTCGCGAAACCCGCCGACGCCGACGCCATGAACACGCCAGGCGCCCTCCCCCGTGCGTTCGATGGTCGCCCCCAATGCCCGCATGGCCTTGGCGGTATTGATCACGTCCTCGCCTTCCAGCAGTCCGGAGATGCGCGTCTCCCCGACCGTGAGCGCCCCGAAGATCAGGGCGCGATGTGAGATCGACTTGTCGCCGGGCACGCGCAAGCGACCTCTGAGGGCGCCGGCGCGGCGCGCCGTGAGTGGAGATGGGGCGGCGTGATCCACGTGCGATCTCTTTGTGCGGGAAAGCGCTCTCTAGCATGGGTCCGCACAGGCGTCATCCGAGCGGCAATGAGCGCGGACACGGGCTGCCGGAAGCTGTTCGGGAGCTATTGACACTGGCACGGCAACTCGCCAAGTGAAGCACCTCATTTTAGACCCCCTCGAGGAACCCGAACCGTGGCGAAACCCGAGCTCGGCACTAAGCGCCTCTGCGGCAATTGCGGCGCGAAATTCTACGATCTCAGCAAGGACCCGATTATCTGCCCGAAGTGCCATACCGTGCTGGAGCTCGCCGCGGTGAGCGCACGCTCACGACCGGATTCTGCCGCTGCGCGCGCGGCCGCGCCGGTGCCTGAAGAAGAGACGGTGGTGCCCGAGACCGCGGAGGCCGAATTCGTTTCGCTCGAGGACGCAGACGCCGAAGCCCAGGGCAAGAAGACCGCCGATGGCGAAGCGGTTGAGGGCGCCGAGGACGAGGTCGAACTCGAGGACGAAGGCTTGGACGACGCCGCTTTCATCGAAGAGCAGGAAGAAGGCGACGACGACGTCACCGACATCATCGGGGACGTCGACGACGAGGAAGAGACTTGACCTTGCCGGCGCGGACGGCAACAAGCCGCATTCTGGTCACGGCAATGAAGAGCCGTTACAATTCGCCTTAAGATTTGGACGCGATTGTCCCGACACCGCGTCCCCGATGGGGCCATAGCTCAGTTGGGAGAGCGCTTGAATGGCATTCAAGAGGTCGGGGGTTCGACTCCCCCTGGCTCCACCATTTTTCTAGCCGACTCAATGGCTTACGCGTCATCCCCAGCGGCAGCGATCGCGAACAAGAATAGCAATCGCGGCGCGCGCGATATTGCGGATCGCGCGACGCCAAGTCTGCCAAACGGATGCGCGGGTCGCGAAGGGGCCGCGGCGCGACGTTCAACCAGTCATCGGTGCTTATGATGCTCTGGCGCTGATTCCGACCGATTGAGCCGCCTTCTCATACCAACCGAAGGACCTGAAATCTGTCTGTCGCGGGGTACGTGCCCGCTTTCTCTTGGATGAATTCTTCGGGCGAGAACCAACCGATTTGCCCTGGACTTTTCGCGATACGTTGCGGCTCACATTCGTCTCCCTTGGGCGAAAAACGCTCTTTCTTGTGGCGCGATTGAGGCATCAAATCAATGGAGAGGTGTCGCGTCAAGTGATTGGTTGTCCATTCCATGGAAACCGGGCCTGCCCACGATCGGATCGCGAAAGCACCTGCCCCGCCGCCTCCGGACCAGGGAATCATCGGCTAAAATCGGCTGAAAAAGCATGCGGCCTGAGGAGACCACTATGCTGGGAAGATCTCGTATGGCAGCCGCACTGTGCTGCCTCGCCACCCTGGGCTCGATGTGCGTGTTTGCCACGCCATCTGACGCGGCGAGGCACAGGTCGTCCGGTGTGGCGAAACACAAGTCGGTTACGGCGAAACAGCGGTCTGCCGCCCCCGCGGCGACACAGAAGCCGGCCGTCCCAACCGATCAGACCCCAACCAACAAAAACGATTGTCTCACCGTCTCCCAAATCCTCTATGGGCGGGCGGAAGCCCTCTCCAAGCGGGGAAAACAGGCTGTTCCGCGAGAATTTACGCGCGTTGCATCGAACCTCGATGAGTCCTGCGGTGAGGAGGATTTCGAGAAGGCGCGGATCAGCATCGACTGGATGAACACCTGCCTCGCGAATTACACCAAAGACTACAGCTTGGGGTTCTGCACGAGAGACAAAAGCTATTTTTGCGCCATCAATCCTCGCTCGGACGCCTGTCTACAGAGCCAGTAAAGGCACACGGTTCAGTCCTGGGAAGAACAGGCTCTTATCCAAGCTCAATGTTAAACGCCGTGGCGCGCGCGCTCGGTTCAAAGGGTCTCGGCGACCGAGGTGCGCTCGGTCCGCGTCAACGAAGCATCGCTGTCGTTATCCTGTCCGCTGCTTCGATTTCCGATTCAAACATAACGCAGCGTCGTGAACATGCCGGCTTCGAGGTGGTAGAGGAGATGGCAGTGGAGCGCCCAGAATCCTGGATTATTGGCGTCGAACGCTACGACGACCCGGCGGCCGGGCGGCACCAGCACGGTGTCGCGCACCGCCCCGGCGAAGCGTTTGCCATCGATCTCCACGACCTGAAACTCATGCCCGTGCAGGTGCATGGGATGCGGCATCGGGGTGCGGTTGGCGAAGACGAGCTCGACCCGTTCGCCCTTTGCGAGCGGTAGCGGCGGCACGTCCTTGTTCCAGGCCACGTTGTTGATCGACCAGACGTAGCCGGCCATCTCGCCGGTCAGGTCGAGGGTGTGAACGCGGTCGGGCTTGCGGGGCTTGAGCGGCTTTGTGGCGCGCAAGCGGCTTTCCAGGTCGAGCGTGAGCGCGGGCGAAGCCGCGCCAGCCGTGTCGGGAATGCGCACGACCGGGCCCCGCCCGGCCTGCAGGACGATGCCAGTTTGCTTATTCTCGCCTTCGAGCAGCGCGAGCACGGGATGCGCCGCGGGGGCGCGCGGAATCGCCAGCCGGATGTCCAGCCGCTGTGCCACCGCGATCGGGAAGCGGCGTGCGATGACGGGCGCGACCCGGAAGCCGTCCACCGCGATCAGCTCGCCATCGAGCTGGCCGAGATCGACGTGAAAAGCGCTCATGGAAGAGCTGTTGATCACCCGCAGCAGCACGCGCCCACCCGGCTCGACCTTGACCACCTCGGGATCGCCAAGGGTGCGATCGTTGGCCAGAAACGCGTCGTAGGTGACGTCGTTCAAATCCGGCTTGGCGCCCATGGCCATGCCGGCCGGCATCGCGCCAGCCGCAGGGCGCATTGCCTTCGCGCTCGCCGAACCGGCGGCGGGCGGCGGGCTGTTCATGGACGACATGGTGCCGCCCTTCTTGAGCGCCGCGAAGATCTGCTCGGGAGGTGTGAAGCTGAAGTCGGCCAGCGTCAAAACGACTTCCTGCTGGTCCGCCCGGTCGCGCTGATCGCGAATGATCAGCGGAGCCGACATCAGCAACTGCTCCTGCAGTCCCTGGTGCGAGTGCATCCAGAATGTCCCGCCGAAACGGAGCGGGAAGTCGTAGTCGGCGCTGTCCCCCGGCGAAATCGGCGGGCCGGACACTCCGGGGACGCCGTCCTGCTGCCAGGGCGGCGTGAGGCCGTGCCAATGGATCAGGCTAGGCTCGTCGATTCGGTTTTCGACCCGGACTCGGAACCGCTTACCGGCCTCGGTCCGGATGCCGAAGGTGCCGTCGGGCTGCTGAATTCCATACACCGACGCCGGCTTGCCGTTGACCTCGATGGTGCGGCGATGCAACCGCAGCACCGCCGATTGATCGCCTCCGCCTGGCCCGGCCGGCGCGGGCTGAGAGCGCGCGAGCGTAGGCAAGGCTGTCGAGGCCGCAGCAGCCGACAGCATGAAGGCACGCCGTGAAAGCATGGTCAGGCCTCCCGGGCAAAAGCCATGGCGCGGAGCGGGAATGCGATCCGAGACTATTCTGCGCGCGACACGTCGTGAAGCCTGCGAGTACGCAATCCGTCACACCCGTCGCAAGAGCAGGGCCATCGCGATCCCCGCCGCCAGCGCAAGAAACGAGAGCAGCGCCATCACCGGAACCGGCGGCCATGGCTTCTCGCCGCTACCCATGCGCATGGGCTCGGCTTGCGTCGTCATGTCCATGCCGGCATGGGATTGGTCAGCGAGGCCCGCCATGGCCGCTGAGCCCGTCCGGCGCACCGTCATCATGCCGTGCTTCAAATGGTAAGCCACCAGCCACCAGTTCATGGGATAGGCCACGATGAACCCGACCAGCAGTCCCATCGACATCACGAACCAGAAGCTGGGCGTGGTCGGGTCGCTCGCGGCCGGGATTCGCGCCTTCAGCGCCATCACTGTCGGCACCATTCCCGCCATCAGAAGATTCATCGACAGAAGCTCCGACATGAACGTACTGGCCAGCGCGCGCCGGTATGAGCCGCCGGCCATGTCGCGCATGAACAGCGCCTGAAAAATCGTCCAGCCGAAGACAAATCCCAAGAAGTATTCGAGGGCGATTTCAACCAAGCCGGAAATACCAAAGGCACTCGCCAACACTGCGCCGGCGAGGATGCCGACCCCATCCCCAGCGACGCAATGCATGGTCGATCCTAGCGCCTGGCGCCACTGCTCGGCGACGTAGCGCTCGTGCAGACGCGGCAGCGGCTCACGGCAGCCCAGCACATAGAGGAACGCACCGACCACGCCGGTATACGCCGTCAGCAGCACGAATCCCCACTTGAGCACCGGAGATTCCGGCGTCGCGCGAATATCCATCGCGACGAACAGCAGCGATGCCGCTGCCAGCACGAACCACAGCAGCATCACGCCGTCCAACATCGAGACCTCCCTCTACCCAAAGGACTGCCGCGATCGGTCCGGTTGATATCATAGCAACATTCGTCACCATCCGTTCCCGAGGCCGCCGCCATCGGCCGTCTGGCGCATGCACCGAATCCAAATACGATATAATTTGCGGCAACAGGGCACGCCCGAGGACGTCGGAGAACAGCAGTGAATCCCGTCGGCGCGATCACCAGACCGCTGATTGCCCTCACCGGAGCAACCGGCTTCATCGGGCAATGCCTGCTGCGGGAACTGCCCAGGCGCGGCTATCGGCTGCGCGTTCTGCTGCGCCGCCCGAGCGTGGTGCCCTTGGACGCCGCGAGCGCCGTCGTCGGCGACCTCGCACGCCCGCAAAATATGGCGGCGGCGCTGGCCGACGTCGACGCCGTCATTCACTCGGCCGGGCTCGCCCATGCCATGTCGGGACTGCCGGAAGATGATTACCGGATGCTCAACACCGAGGCCACGATCGGGCTCGCGCGCGCGGCCCAACGGGCCGGGGCTAAGCGCTTCATCTTCCTGTCCTCGATCCGGGCGCAGGCCGGAGCTACCGCGGACCACACCCTCACCGAGGATCTCGCGCCGCAACCGACCGACGCCTATGGCCGCTCCAAGCTTGCGGCGGAGCAAGGCTTGGCCGCTCTCGACCTCGACTGGGTCGCGTTGCGACTTGTGCTCGTCTATGGCGCCGGCGTGAAAGGCAATATGGCGGAGCTTCTGCGCTTCGCGCGCTCGCCTTACCCACTGCCGCTGGGGCTCCTTCGAGCCCGACGCTCGCTGCTCTCGCTCGACAATCTGGTGGCTGCCGTGGACGCGGTGCTCGCGGCGCCGGAACGGATCCAGCGCCCGCTCATCGTGGCCGACCCCAAGGCGTTGACCATTCCCGAAATGATTGCGGCGTTGCGCGGCGGCCTTGGGCGCAGGCCAGGCCTCATTCCGGTACCGCTCGCATTGCTTGAAACCGCGCTGCGGGCGGCGGGCCGAAGCGAGGTTTATCAGCGGCTCGCCGGCTCGCTGGTGGCAGACCCGTCCGCACTTTCTCGCCTCGGCTGGACGCCGTCGGTGACGACCCCGGAGGGCCTGGCGGCGTTGGCGCGCAGCTGAACCCCGCTACCCCCGCGAGACCCAACCATTTGGCAGGCAAATGCTAGCGCCTCTAACGATCATGCCCGGCCAAATGGCCGGGCATGACGAGAGGCTTTGAATTTTCGCGCTGGTCGTCAGCGCGTCAGCACGATGAAGTCGGTGCCTTTTCCGGTTTCCCCGCTGATGCCCTTATCGGAGATGATCAGCGAGGCGCCCGGCGACATCAGCCGGGAAATCCGGTCGATGGCGTCCTGGGGAATGGTGACGCGATTGAGCGCGTCAGTCGCATTCGAGGCCGGCATCGTCGCCGCGACCTCCACCTTCTTGCCTTTCTCCGCCTTCTTGACCGGCTTGGCCGGTGCCGAGCCGGCGCCCGGCATGGACATCACGTTCCAGCGCAACGTCGTGTTGTCGTCATTGAACGCCAGAGCGGTGAAGACATGGGTGCCCAGCGGCTGGTCGGGCTGCTCGAAGGTGACCGGCACGTCGAAGACCGGCTCGAAGCCCTTGCGCACGAACAGCTTGCCTTCCTTGCGGCTGATGAACACCGAAACCGGGCCGGGCTTGAGCGGCCGAAGTTCGTCCACTGTGGTGTTGGTGGCGGTGTTGGCGACGCGCGCGTTGCCGGTCGATGCCGGCTTCGGATCCGAGGCCGTCACTGCCGTTTCACGCGGGGCACCGACCGCATAGGCCATGGCGTCGAGCGCACGGTCACCCGGCTTGGCGGTATCCCACGGCGACTTGGCGGCGTCCGATGCGACTGCATTGCCGTTGCCCGGCCGGAGCAGGGCCGTTTCGAGGATGCCGTAGGCGGCCTTGATCTTGTCCGCCGAGGACGCTTCCGACTCCGGCGTCGATTCGGGTTTCGCTTCGGGGTTCTCACGTTTGAACGTGAACAGGCGGTCGTTGGCAACCGCCACCGGCGTCACGTCGCCATAGGTGACGATGACGCGGACACCGAGCTTGGTGATTCCCCACATCTGACGCGCGAACGCCTCGGGCAGTCGGATGCAGCCGTGCGACGCCGGCCCGCTCGGAACCACACCCTGGTGCATGGCCACCCCCGACCAGGTGATCCGCTGCATGTAGTACATCGGGGCGTTGTAATAGATATTGGAGCGGTGCCAGCGATCCTTCTGAATGACGCTGAACACGCCGGTCGGCGTCGGATGGCCTGGAACGCCGGTCGATACGCGCGAATGCGCGATCGGATGTCCGTCGGAATAGAGTGTGAGCTGTTGCTTGCTGATCGAGACGACAACGGTGAGCACGCCTTTCGCTCTGGCGGCCACATCCTCGCTTTCCTTGGGCTTGGTCGCCGCCTTGTCGCGCGATGCCAACACCGTGGCTTTGGCTCTGGCGGGACGCACGGCGTCGGGCTGCGGGGCAGCCCCGGGCTGCACGTTGAATGGAACTGCGTTGGCGGAACCGGCCAGCCCGGCGAGCAGGGCGGCGCTCGCCGTCATGACCAACAGAGCTTCGCGGTTGCGGTAATAAACGGAATGGCCCTTACCGGGCCGCTGAGACTTCTGCACGAAGGCCCCCCTAGTGCAAGTTGCCACGGACCTCCCTATGAGGTCCGAACTGGGCTCAAAGGGTTAGTCGCGCCAGCAGGCAAAAGGTTCGAGGACCGCAATCCGTGAAATTTGCATAAATTCAAGCGGGTGCCGCGGGGAACGGGCCTGGGGTGTCAGGAATTCCCGAGTCCGGAGGTGATGTGCTTCGCGTTTCCCCGCCGGAGACGCGAGGCTGCTTCGCCCGCCACGCATCGAGCGCCCAGGCCCCCGCGCCGCGGGCAAACAGCACCAACAGCCCGCCGGCGATCGCCAGGTCCTTCTCGAAATGCAGGAGCTGATTCCGGTCGCTAAGCTTGTCGTGGAACAGAATGGCGGTGGCCACGCAGAACCCCGCCAATACCAGGGCGGCGGCGCGGGTGTAATAACCGTAGGCGATCAAGAGGCCACAACTCAGTTCGACGGCAATGGCGAGCGGCAACAGTTGTCCCGGGATGCCGAAGACGTGCATGTAGGCAAGCGCGGCTGAATAGCCGGCGAGCTTGCTCCAGGCCTCATGCAGGAAGAGGCCCGCGAGCAGGAGGCGGCCGACGACCGCCGCCGCCTCCATGAGCGTCGAGGACACGCCGCGTCCTCAATTGGTTTTGGGCGGGGCAGCGCTGGCCCTCGGCGCGGCTGAAGCAATGGCCTGTTCGAGATCGGCAAGCTCCTCACAGCCACCGGGGCACAGCTTCTTCAACAGCACGACGTTCTCCCGCGCCTTCTCCACTTGTCCGGTTTCGACATAGAGCTCGCCGAGATATTCCAGCGCGCCCTTGTGCTCGGGGTCGAAATCGAGCGCTTTGCGATAAAACGTGTAGGCCTGCTTGTGGTCGCCGGTCTTGCGCAGGCTGAAACCCATCAGATTGTAGACGTCCGCATGTTGATACGTCTCCAGCATCGGGGTGAGTTCGGCGATCGCGGCCTTGAAATCCTTGGCCTTGATCTTGGCGCGTACGGCAGTGAGGTCGGGCGCGTCACGCGAGGTGACGTTATCGACGGCGAGCGCGCCGGGAGCGGCAAGGGCCGCGCCGAGCAGGAACGCTGAGAGCCAAAGCACGGAAGTTTTCACGGGTGGACTCCATTTCGTCATGGCGTTGATTCAAAGACGCGGACGCTCACTCACGTCTTCATGACGGTGAGCGCATAGCCGGTGCCGTCCTTGGCGATGGTGCCGCCGCCGGGGAAGGGGAAGTGGTAGCCACAGATCATGATTTTGTCGGCGATGACGCGGTCGAGCAGCTTGCGCCGCGAGGCTTCCGCCGTCGCGCCATCCTGGTCGTACTGGCCGCGCCAGCCGGGATTGGCCACCACCAGCGCCGGCACATAGGCGGTGTCGTTGGAGATCATGAGCTGGCTCAAGCCGGAAGAGAGGTGGAACGCGCGATGGCCGGGTGTGTGCCCGGGCGCGCTGACGAAGCGGATACCGGGAGCGACGTCTGCTTCGCCCTCCACCTGACGAATGTTCTTCCAGGTCGGAAACACCGCCTGGATACGCCGCGCCAGACCTTTCCTGGCCTCCGGCAGCCGGTCGATCACCGCCGGGTCGGTCCAGAATTTATATTCAACATCGGAAATGATGATCTCGGCGTCCGGGAATACCGGCTTGTTGCTGTCCTTTTCCATCAGCCCGAAAATGTGATCGGGATGACAGTGCGAGATGAGGATGGTGTCGATCTGGGCAGGATCGATTCCGGCCGCTTTCATATTGGCCATCATCTTGCCGGCGGTCGGCTGCACCTGCCCCCCTGTGCCGCTGTCGCAGAGGATGGTCTTGCCGCCATTCCTGACGACAACCACGGTGAAGGGGATGGAGACGAAGTCGGCTGGCAATCCCGCCTTCACCATCGCTGCCTTCACGTCTTCGACCGAGGCATTGGCGATGAAGGCCGGGTCGTGCGGCTTTTCCCAGATGCCGTCGTAGAGCGCGGTGACTTCGGCCGCGCCGATCTTGTAGGTCACGAATCCTCGCGCTGGGTCAGGCGTCTTCTGCGCGAAGGCCGGCGACACCACCAGTCGCGCATTGAGGCCGAGCGCGGCTGCAAGGCCGGTAGAAACGACAAAGTCGCGACGCGACAGGTCGAGCATGATCGATCTCCCTCGGGATATCCAAACGTGGGTGGCGGCGCGCCCTGCGCCGACCGCACCAAGACTCGGCATACCCGGGGATTATTCCCGCGCCCGCGGTGCCCCTTTACGGCCAACACATGGACCACGCGCGGCTATGCGGCCGAAGCGCGCGGGAGCCTAACCCGAACACGTGGATGTGATGCCAACAGCATCCGTTCGACCGCATCATTTCGTCCCACCGGGCGGCGGCTTTTCGGGACCAGGCTCTGGGACGTGCGATGATGACATTGACCCTGACGCTCGTCGGCGGACCCACCGTGCTGATCGAGGCGAACGGTTTCCTGCTCGTCACCGATCCCACTTTCGATGCTCCCGGCGAGTACCGGCTGAGCTACGTCACCCTGACCAAGACCTCCGGACCGGCAATGTCCGCCGATGTGATTGGTCCGGTCGACGCAGTGCTGCTCAGCCATGACCAGCATTCAGACAATTTCGACCGAGCCGGTCGCGCGTTCGCTGCGAAGGCGCCGCACATCTTCACCACCGTGGCCGGTGCCGCCCGGCTCGGCAGCGCCGCCGAAGGACTAAGACCGTGGGACACGAAGCAATTGATCAATGCCGCCGGAGCGGAACTGACGATCACCGCGACCCCCGCACGCCATGGCCCCGCCGGCATCGAGCCCATGAGCGGCGACGTGATCGGCTTCGTGCTGACATTCGAGGATGTCTCGATGCCGCCGATCTACATCACCGGCGATACCGTCTGGTACGACGGCGTTGCGGAGGTCTCCCGCCGCTTCCGCGCGGGCGTGGTGCTGCTGTTTGCCGGCGCCGCGCAGACGCGTGGACCGTTCCACCTCACCATGGACACCAATGATGCGATCGAAACCGCGCACGCATTCCCGGATGCCGTGATCGTCCCCGTGCACCGCGACGGCTGGGCGCATCTCACCCAAAGCAGCGCCGACCTGGAAAACGCCTTCAACGCGCTCGGTCTGCGGTCACGCCTGCAAATGCTCAAGCCCGGCATTGCAACGCCGATCGATCTTGCAAAATGATGGGCGCCGCGCGTCACATCGGCTTGAAGGCGCGGTCGAGCTCGACGTCGATGAGCAATGCCCCGCCGCCCTGCAAACCCTGCGCCACAAGATCCGTCGCCTCGTGCACGGTCTTCGCGCGCTCCGCCTTGATGCCGAGCGAACGCGCAAGGCCGACGAAATCAATCTTCGGATCGAGGAGCTCCATGCCGACATAGCTGTCGGCTTGCTCGGCGAGCCCGCGCATGTTGTGCAGACGCTGCTTGAGGATGCGATAGGAGCTGTTGTTCAGGATCACGAACACGCAGTCGATGCGATAGCGCGCAGCAGTCCACAGCGCCTGGCACGTGTACATCGCGCTGCCATCGCCGATGAGCCCGAGCACGGGCCGATTCGGCAAGGCGAGCTTCACCCCGATCGTCGCCGGCAGGCCCCAGCCGATGCCGCCGCCGCGCAAGCCGAAATAGCTCTGCGGATCATCGCTGCGAATGAGCTGCCGAATGCCCGGCGCCGAGGAGAGCGCCTCCTCGATGACCACGGCATCCCTCGGCAGCATCTCGCCGATCGCATGCAACAACGCCAGCGGCTGAACCGGAATCGTGTCCGCTTGCGCGCGGGCTTTCGCCTTGAGCGCCTCGCGCTCGGCGGCGATCGCAGCGCTTGCGCTCCCGAGCCGCTCGCGCGCAGCGCCGCGGGCACCGCTCGTCATCCGTTCACGGACGGCAGCGGTGATATCCGGCAGCGTTGCTTTCGCATCGCCGAGAATGGCGACGGCGGGCGGATAGTTCTTGCCGAGCTCCCACGGATCAATGTCGAGATGAATAAGTTTGATATCCGGCGGCATGGGGTCGACGTCGGAGGGAAGCGACAGCGTGAACAGATCGCCGCCGACCGAGAACAGCACGTCGTATTGGTCGAGCACCTTGCGGACATCGGGCGCGAGCCGGATCATCGAACCGCGAAACAGCGGATGCGAGGCCGGAAACGAAGCCGTGCTTGGCACGAATTCAGTGTAGACGGGCGCGCCCAGAAGCTCCGCCAGTTCGACCAGTTCGGCATGGGCGCGGCTTTGCGCCACCGCATCGCCCGCCATGATCACCGGACGCTCGGCGCTCGCGAGCAATGCGGCGGCGGCATCGATCGCCGCGCGGTCGCCGCGTAGTCGCGGTGCCACGCGTGTCGGCGCAAGAAGATCCACTTCGCCGTCGGCGCGCAGAATGTCGCCGGGCAGCGACAGGAATACCGGCCCTGTCGGGGGCGCCATCGCGGTCTTGGCGGCGCGATGCACAAGCCGCGGCAGATCGGCAAGACGATGCACTTCGGAGGACCATTTGACGAGCGGACGCGCAATGGTCGGAAGGTCGGCCCAGAGAATCGGCTCGGTGGCGTTGAAGCTCTGTTCGTGCTGGCCGGCGGTGACAAGAATCGGCGAACCGGCCTTCTGCGCGTCGTAGAGCATGCCCATGGCATTGCCGAGACCGGGCGTGACGTGGAGGTTGACCACCGCGAGCTTGCCCGATGCCTGTGCATATCCATCCGCCATCGCCATGACGGCGGCTTCCTGCAAACCCAGCAGATAGCGCAGCTCGTTCTCGGTCGCGAACGCATCCATCAGCGGCAATTCGGTGGTACCGGGATTGCCGAATATGATCTCGACGCCCTCCTGCTTCAAAACGTCGAGGAAGGCGCGCTTTCCGGACATGACGGGCAAGAAGTCCTCCAAATGCTGAGGGCTGGGGAAGGGACGTCGCGGTTGGCCGGCGAAACTCAGCGATCGAACAGGTAGCGGCAGCTCCGATCGGCGGGATCGCGCGCCATGATGCGATCGTAGAGCCCGCCTGCGTCGCTCACCAGCACATCGACGTCCTGCGGCAGCAAAAAACCGCTGCGGACGACGTCGGTGGCGGCGGCGCGCACCTTTTCCTCATAGGCGGCACGGCTGGCATAGCGCGCCGCGAGGGATGGGCGCGGATCGCCCGACGCCTGCCGCTCCGCCTCGGTGCGCGCAAAGGGCACGAACGAGCCATCCCACCGGCCGGTGGCGCCGGGGAAGCCCGCAGCCTCTTTGCGGGTGTTGAAACCGGTCCGGGTGCCGAGGGGAACCAGCACTTCCGGCAGGGCGATACCGCCCTGGTCGAGCCCGTCGGCGTTGGGCTTCGGCACCAAGGTCACGAACGGTTTGCCCATGCGCGGCGGCACCAGGTCGGCGACGCGGTCGGTGTCGAACCGGCCGCCGAGGTCCAGGCGGGGTGGGCGCAGGTTTCCTTCGGGCAGCCGAAAGTCGGGAATGACGGGGAAGGCCTTCGCATGCGCGGCGACCGTGACCAGCGTGCCGTCGGCGATGCGCGGATAGGTACTCGGCGGCGGCTCCACACCGTCGCGGACCCAGCGGTCGAACGCCCGCATCAGCGCGCGCATCGCACGGTAGTGGTTGAGGGTGTTGACACAGTTGGCGAAGGTGCCGCGCTCGGGCAGCGCGCCGACGTAGTGTTGCGCGCCCGCGATGAGATAGATACGGGCCTCCGGCGCCGGCGGCAGGTCACGCTCGCCGTCGGGGTCGGTCGCGATGAGCGAGGCGGCGCGATTCCAGTACTCCGATGAGTTGTTCACGTAGAATAGTTTCGGCACCGCTGCGAGCGCGCGTGCGCGATCCAGGATCGAGGCCTCGGCGCCGGTTACGGACTCGCGCGTGGGAACGGTCGCGAATGGAAAGAAATCGGTCGGATAGATGTGGTCTTCAAGCATGCTGAAATGCCGCGTCGGCATGGCGAAGCGGTAGTCGAAGCCGCCTTTGCCGCCGCCCGCGACATGGATGAACGCGCCATCGAACACCGCCCGGCCGTCCTCATCCACATGCAGACCGCGCAGCAGCATGGTCTGGATCAAGCGCCCGGACTGGGAAATGCCGAAGATGAGGCTCGTTCGCGGCGCCGGCGTTCCCGCCAGCGGATGGTTCCGCAGGTAGGAGAGGAGATCGCGGATTCCCGCCATCCCAGCGGCGGCAACGATCGGATCGCGTGCGGTGTAGACGAGTTCATAGATGCGCCCGGGCTTGAAGCCACCATCGAGCGCGATCTCACTGGCAACGCCGTCCTCGTTGCGCTGCACGAACGACCACGCCGCGCGCGCAATCGGACGGCGCTCGCCCTCCGGCCGATCGCGTTCGGTGAGCAACGCATCGGGAGCACCGTCGGTCGCAAACGGATAGGCGATGCCCAGAAGCCCGGTGAACCGGGCGATCGGGCGTGGCTCGTCCACGATCAGCTCGTAGGCAACCTTGCCCGTGATCGGGGTGCCGTCGTTGGTCGCGATCGGCGCCCGCAGGACCAGCCGGTTGTCGCCCGGCCGTGCCGCGACGTCAATTCATGGTTGACCCTGGCTCGACTCACTCCGGGGGCGGGGTCATGCGGGCGGTGGTCAGGCGTCGCTGGGCGTGGACGTTTGTCTGCGCGGTGCTGTCCGCGGCTGGCTCGTCCGATAATTTTGTGACGTCCGTTTGGGCCCAAGCCCAGCGCTCGGACGAACCCGTCGAATTCTCCCAGCCTACATTGACTGGCGATTGGGGCGGGCTGCGGTCCGATCTCGAGCGCAAGGGCGTCACTTTCACCCTCAACTATACCAACGATTTCCTGGCGAATGTCCGCGGCGGAATCGGACGTGGTGCCATCGGGATCGGCGCTTTCCAGCCGCAGCTCGACCTCGATCTGGGAAAGCTCGTGGGATGGGACGGTGGCCGCTTTCACACTCACGGCCTCATCACGCATGGGTCTGCCTTTAGTCCGACCTACCTCGGAAACATCCTGGCCGTCTCTAACCTCGAAGCCGGGCCGGTCGCACGGCTCTATTCGTTTTGGTACGAGCAGAACGCGTTCAACGACCGCTTGTCCGTTCGGGCAGGCCTGATGTCGGCGGACAGCCAGTTTCTCCAGAGCAAGACCGCGGCAAATTTCATCAACAACGGCATCAGCTGGCCAACCTTTCTCGCCGCCAATCTTCCTGCCGGCGGGCCAGCCTATCCGCTGCCCGCTCCCGGCGTTCGCGTGCGGATCAAGCCGCGCGACGACGTGGCATTTCAAGCCGCTGTTTTCAGCGGGGATCCGAGCGGGGGGAACGGCTCCAATCAGAACCTTCCACTCCCCACCGGCACCGTCATCAGCTTTCGCGGCGGGGCCTTTGTCATCGCGGAACTGAGCTTTTTGCCCAACCAAGGGAAGGACGCCGCGGGACTTCCGGGCGCTTACCGGATCGGTGCGTGGCATCACACCAGTCCGCGCTTCGGCGATCAGCGTTTCGACAATACCGGCCGCTCGCTCGCGGATCCGACGTCGACCGGCATTCCGCTCGAGCATACCGGCGACTCCGGCATCTACGCTGTTGTGGATCAGATGCTCTATCGCGCCCCCGGCAGTGACGACCGGGGCCTTTCGGGATTTGTTCGTGCCGGCGGCGTTCCCAGCGATCGCAATCTGATCAATTTCTACGCCGACGCCGGCCTGCTGTACAAAGGACTTATCGCCGGCAGGCCGGACGACAAGGTCGGCGTCGCCACCGGTTATGCGCGCGTCGGCGACAATGCGCGCGGGCTCGACTCCGACATCGGGTTCTTTGGAAACTTTTTTTATCCGGTGCGGAGCGGAGAAGTTATGGTCGAGATGATCTACCAGGCTCAACTGGCACCGTGGTGGATGTTGCAGCCGGAGGTCCAATATATCGTCCGACCGGGCGGAGGCGTCTTGAACAGCGACGGAAGCCTTCGACAGAATGCGTGGGTGATTGCACTTCGTTCCGCGCTGAACTTCTGAGCCGCCCTGGAGTCGCGGGGCGTCCGGCGCCGATCATCGCTGCAACATGTTCGCGGCTAGGCGTGAGCGCCGGTCATTCATAGAATGTGGGCATGACGCGGGGGGACTCGCGCGAGGAGTCGCATGAGACCGAAACGAATTGGCCTGCCAGGAACTGCGATTTTTGCGCTGGTGCTGACGAGCCCCATCGCGGCGCAACCGGCCGGCGATAGCCTGGCCGGAAAGTCGGTGTCCATGATCATCGGCTTCGGGGCCGGCGGCGGCTATGACCTCTGGGGCCGCACCGTCGGCCGGCATATCGGCCGTCATCTGCCTGGCGCTCCGACCGTCATCCCACAGAATATGCCGGGCGCCGGTAGCTACGCGGCGGCGAGCTACATCTTCAACATCGCCCCGAAGGACGGCACCGTGCTTGGCATTATCGCCCGCGATGCGGCGCTCGGGCCGCTCTCCGGCGCGACCGGCGCACGCTTCGATCCGACCAGGCTGTCGTGGATTGGAACGCCGACCAAGGAAACAAATGTCTGCATCGCCTATCACACGTCACAGGTCAAATCGGTGCTGGACCTGTACGACAAGCAGTTGATCGTTGGCGATACCGGCCCCGGCACCGGCACCCGCTCCTATCCGAAGGCGCTCAACGAACTGCTGGGCATGAAGTTCAAGCTGGTCGGCGGATTTCCCGCCTCCTCCGACGT
>Ga0070670_100001909_pt1 | contig 17062 bp, 14 predicted proteins | sample KBSS63metaG_FD_64665 | JGI IMG/M metagenome (GOLD analysis project Ga0070670, IMG submission 64665) | Switchgrass rhizosphere microbial communities from Kellogg Biological Station, Michigan, USA - KBS S6-3 metaG | ecosystem: Host-associated > Plants > Roots > Rhizosphere > Soil ... | reverse complement strand
CAGATGAGCTCCGCGTCCGTCGTCGCCAGCGCGTGGCGCAGGCCATCGATGTACGAGCGCCCGAGTCCGCGCTTGCCGGTGCGATGCATCACTTCGACGCGTCCCGGGTACTGTGAGGCCAGTCCCTCGGCAACAGCACCGGTTCCGTCGGGTGATCCATCGTCGACCACGAGCATGCGGAAACCCTCGTGCGCCAGCACGCCGCGCGCGAGGATCGGCAGATTGTCGCGCTCGTTGTACGTCGGGACCACAGTCAGCGCATTCATGAGCGATCAGCCGCGAAAAGTCCTACACAGACGATCAACGCGGGGTCGATGACCGGAATCCGGAATCGCTCCTGCGGGAAAAAGAGGACGCATACGAGAGCCGCGGAGGCCGCCAGCAGAAACAACGCCTCGGGACCCTTGGGCGCCCTCAAGGCCGGCTGTCCGCGGCGCCGATGCGCGCGCACGCCGGCAATCGCGAATGGAACCAGGAGCAGATACGAGACGATGGACGAGGCGGCGTACAGCGTCGAGTGTAACGTATACGACGGACCGATCGGCACGAAGGTGTAGAACAGTTTCCGGCCGAGCAGTCCCACCCACCATACGGGGTGGTGCGCGATGTATTCGACCGCTTCGCGGTAATAGAGCGGTTCGAGTTGTTCCGCCGTCAAATCGGGATGACGTGCGCGGAACGCGATCTCTGCGACCTTGATATCCGGGTTGGCCGCCAGATCTCCTTCGCCGCGCGCGAGCGGATGATTGCCCGTCCAGAATGTCACACCGCCTTCGGATGCGACGAGGACGAACCGCCCGTAGGTTCGGTAGTTCCGAACTGTCCAGGGCGCGACGACTAGAAGTGACGTCAGGATCACGATTGCCGCGAGCGCGAGGCGGTGGCGGAGAAACAGCCAGACGCCGGCCACCGGAAGAAAGAACAACATCGCCGGCCGGACGAGAATGGCGACGCCGCAAAGGGCGCCGGCGGCGATCGCCCATGTCTTCCATGGCTGTGCGGCGTCGGCGCGATCGATTGCGCGATCCAGCGCCAGCGCCGTCGATAAAGCAAGCGCGCAGTACAGGGCTTCGGTCAAGACGTACGCGTCGATCCAGATCAGCGGCGGGTAAACCGCCGCGATCCACGCCGAGGCCAGGCCGGCGGCGGGTCCCCCGAGGCGCCATGCGATCAGCCCAATCACCCAGACGGCCAGGGCGCCGACGAACGATTGCGCAACTTTGACGCCCGCTGGCGCCGCATCGTGGTCGGCGCGACCGGCGCCAATCGCGGCAAGAAACAGCGGATACACGGGCGCGCGGCCGAACTGCTGCGTGGTGCCGCTCTCGTGACCCGGCTCGTACGCAAAGCCGCGTCCTGCGGCAATGCTTTGTGCGAGCGCGAGGTATTCGCGCTCGTCGTGCGTCAGCGGCTTGCCCACCCAGTACAGCAGCCCGAATGCCAGCCGCACGGCGAGCCCCGCTGCAGCGGCTGCGAACAGCAGCCGCCGCGCGGCGATCGGGTCGATGTGCATGCGACGAAGGCTACTGTCGGCCCTCGAACCGGAGCGCGGAGATCTGCTCCGACACGAGGCCGACGAGGAAGACCATCACCCCGAACAGGATCAGCAGCACGGCGCCGTTCGGGATGCGCGAGTGCGCCAGCACGTTCCACAGTCCGTAGACGATTCCCACCAGGACGCTGGCGCCGGCGAGCGGAATGAAGACACGAAGCGGACTGAAGATGGTGACGATCTTCAGGATGATCACGAAGAATTTGGCACCGTCGCGAGCGAGCCGGATTTTCGATTTGCCGATGCGGGCGCGGGCGTCCGTCGGCTCGAAGGCGACGTTATATCCCGCCTTGATGAACGCGAGCGTCGTCGTAGTGGGAGTCGAGAATCCGTTCGGAAGCAGATGCAGGAACTCACGGAGGCACTCGCGGCGGGCGCCGCGGAAGCCCGACGTCAGGTCCGGAATCTCCCGTCCGGTCAGGTAGCTCGCGAACCGGTTCAGCATCGAGTTGCCGAACCGGCGTCCCTGGGTCGCTTGACTCGACATCGCGCGGGCGCCGACCACCAGATCGTACTCCCCGAGTTTCGCCACCAGCCGGCGCGCGTCGTCGGGCCGATGCTGACCATCGCCGTCGATGATCATGACGAACTCGCCGGATGCGCGCCTGATGCCGCTCTTCACGGCCGCGCCGTTGCCCTTGTTGTATGGGTGCGTCACCACGGTCGCGCCTGCGGCGCACGCGCGCGCGCCGGTATCGTCGCGCGAGCCGTCGTCGACGACGATGATCTCGTGCCACGAGGCCGCCGCGGCGAGCGCCGCCACGACTTCGCCGATCACGTCCGCTTCGTTGTAGGCCGGGATGACGACGGAAACGGCTGACGGCTCGGCCACTAGCGGTCCCAGCGATCCTTGGTGGTGAGCGCCGGCCGCGGTTCATCCGGTTGGTTTTCGCGCTGACGCAGTTCCATCATTCTCACTCGGTAGAGCAGATCTTCGAGCAGCTTGCGGTTGCCCGCGTTGACGTCGGCGATCAGACCGATGACGAGAACGATGAAGCCGAATATCATCACGACAGCAGCGGCGATCAGCGACTGCAGGTGGCGCTCCGGCGCAATCACCGGCTCGGTGAAATAGGAGTGCAGGAACGGGAACGTGAACAAGAACCCGGTCGCCATCACCATCAGGCCGATGTAGGTGAACACTTTCAGCGGCTCATACATCGTGTAAATCCGGACGATCGTCGCGGCCGATCGCTTGATGTATGAAAACAGGCTGCCAAACAGGCGCGAGTCGCGCGTGCGCGGGTTCGTTGCTACCGGCACATGCGCGATCGCCATTCGGTTCTTGCCCGCCTGGATGATCGACTCGAGCGTGTACGAGAACTCCGACACGATCGTCATGCGGAGCGCCGCTTCGCGCGTATAGGCGCGGAAGCCGCTTGTCGTGTCCGGTACGGTCGTGTTCGAGACCTGACGCACGACCCAGCTGCCGAGGCGCTGCAGCTGCCGCTTCCGCCACGACATGTGCTGGAGCTCGGCGATGTTGCGATCGCCGATCACGATATCCGCGTCGCCGCTCAGGAGCGGGGCGAGGAGGCGCGGAATCTCTCGGGCTGCGTACTGATTGTCCGCATCGGTGTTGATGATGTAATCCGCACCGGCCTTGAGCGAGGCATCAATTCCGGTCATGAACGCCGCGGCCAGCCCCTTGTTGCGGCGCAGCCGGACGACGCGATCCGCGCCGCACCGCCGCGCGACCTCGGCCGTGCCGTCGCGCGAGCCATCGTCGATCACCAGGACCTCGACGACGTCGATGCCGGCGACCGAACGAGGCAGATCGGCAAGCGTCGCCGGAAGCGTGGCCGCCTCGTTGAGGCACGGGATCTGGATGATCAGCTTCTTCAATGATGAATTGCCAGAATTGCCTTAATCGCCACAATCGCCGACTTGAAGATCTCCGTGAACTCGCCGGTTTATGGCAATTATGGCCATTATGGCAATTCTGGCAATGTCGTGAGCTTCTCAATCACGCCGTCCCAGGTAACCCGCGCGGCGGCATCGTGACCGGCGTCACCCAGTAACCGCGCTCTCCCGCGATCGCTCGCGAGGCGGTTGATCGCGATTGCCAACTGGTCCGGCTCCGGCGCGCTCACGAAGCCGTTCACCCCGTCCACGACGAATTCGTTCGGCCCTCCCGAATCCGAGCAGGTAATGACCGGCTTTCGCGCCAGAAACGCTTCCAGCGTGACGTAGCCGAAGTCCTCGTCATACGGCGGATAGATCACCGCGAGCGCCCCTGCATACAACCCGACGAGATCGTCGTCACCGACAGAGCCGAGGAACGTTACCCGATCGGAGAGACCCATTTCCTGCGCCAGACGTTCGGCGTTTTCCCTCTGCGTCCCGTCGCCGGCGACGATCAGCCGCACCGGCGCATCAACGTGCGCGAGCGCCCTGATGATCAAATCCACGCGTTTGACCGATTCGATCCGGCCAACCGAGAGCACGTAGTCGCCGTACGAGCCGGCGACAAGTCGAGGCGCGAGTTGCGGCGGATGGTAGAGCGGCTCGGCGTGTAATCCGTTGAACTTCTCCAGCCGCGCCGCGGTGTTGCGGGCGTTCGTGAAGACCTTGCGGCACTCGCCGAGCATCTCGGTATCCAGCCGCATCAGCGTGTCACGCAGCCCAACGTCGAGTTCGGTATGGGCGAAGTCACTGTACTCCGTGCCGCACAACTCGTACGCCGCGCGGTACTGGTGAATCAACCAGGCAACTTTCCTGGGATGCCGCGCGAAGTAGGAAGGAAACTTCGTCCCGATCACCAGGTCGATCCGGCGGCCATTGCTCTCGCTCAAGTCGAGCAGCCGCCACGCCGCTGCGTGGGGAAGGATCTCTTCCTTCGGGTACCATTTGAATGGAACACTGACGAGCTCGGCCTGAAACCCGCGCGCGCGCAGCTCGCGGACAAGCTGGCGCACGTGAACTTCGGCCCCCCCGTGCACGAAGGGCACCTGCGCTTCGCAGACGAGAACAGTCTCAATGCTCAATGCTGAAGCTCAAGGATGAATCTTAAATCAGCGCAGTCTCCTAGGTAGCGTGGCGGAAGTTGATCACATCGCCATCCTGTACGATGTACTCCTTGCCTTCGAGGCGCAGCTCGCCATGGTCGCGGCACGCCGCCAGCGTCTGGCGTGCCAGCAGGTGCTCGTAGCGCACGACTTCCGCCCGGATGAACCCGCGTGAGATGTCGGTGTGAATCTCTCCAGCCGCGACGACCGCCGGCGTATTTCGCGGGATCGACCAGGCGCGGTTCTCGTCTTCGCCGACGGTGAAAAAGGAGATGTAGCCGAGCAGGTCGTAGCTGGCCCGGATGACGCGATCGAGCCCCGATTCGTGCAGCCCCAGGTCCGCCATGAAGGCGGCGGCGTCCTCCGGCTCCAGTTGAGCGATCTCAAGCTCGATCTTGGCACAGATCGGCACCGCGCGGGTCGCTGCACCTGCGAGAAACGACTCGATGCCGGCAAGCTTCACCGCGTCGTTCGCCTGCGGCAGATCCGCTTCATCGAGATTCAGCACGATGAGCAGCGGCTTGGCGGAAAGCAGTTGGAAGCCGCGGAGCCGCTTCGCATCCTCGACGGACAGGTCGAGCGCGCGCAGCGCCTTTCCTTCCTCGAGCGCCGCGCGGCAGCGCAGGAGAATCTCCTGTTCCTTCTTCAGATCCGCGTTGTTGGCTTTCTTGAGATCTTTGTCCAGGCGTTCGAGGCGCCGTTCGACGACCCCCAGGTCGGCGAGGATCACTTCGTCCTCCATCGTCCGCACGTCGCGCGCCGGATCGATTGAGCCGGCAGGATGGGGAACGGATGGATCGCGAAACATGCGCACGACGTGGAGGAGAGCATCGGCGTTGCGGAATGGCGCGACGTCGAGCAGCGCCGCGGCCCCCGTCTTTGCTCCGCCCACGCCGGCGATGTCGGCGAATTCCACCGTGGCCGGAACATGCTTGCGCGGCTTGAAGAGGACGGTGAGCTGGTCCAGCCGGTCATCCGGCACACGCGACACGCCGACGTTGGCGTCCGACTTTCCGCTGGCTCGCGGCGCTTCGCGCGCACTGGTCAGCAGTTGAAAGAGCGCGGTCTTCCCGGACCCGGGAAACCCTATCAATCCAGCACGGAGCATCTGTCTGGGCCCTTCGCTTGAGCAGATCTGCCCATGCTAGCACGCAGTGGCACCTCGGCCGCGCACCTTCGCCGGTTTCTTCGCCTGGCGAAAATAAAACGTAAGCCGCTCTCCTTGTTGGTTTTACGTTGACAGACGGGCTCGGCTTCTCTACTATCGCGTGGAATTTCGTGGAGCAAAGTGGAGTAAAGGTGCGTGCTGCGGGGCAACTACGCCGCCAAAATCGATGACAAGGGCCGGCTCAAGATCCCGAACGCCTTCCGAAGCCTCGTGGAAACGAAGCACGGCAAGGAGTTGTTCGTGACCAGCCTCACGGGGGAGTGCGTCCGCATTTACCCGATGCCCGTATGGCTCGAGCTGGAGGAAAAGCTCGGCCGGATGCCGACCACGCATCCGGCGCGGCTGAGGTTTCTCGACCGCGTCAACTACTTCGGCCAGGCCGCCGAGTTCGACACGCAGGGCCGGGTACTGATTCACGGCCGGCTCCGCGACACCGCCGGCATGAACGGCGAGGTCGATGTGTTCGGCCAGGTCGCGTACCTGGACGTCTGGAATCACGAACGGTTCGTCGCGAAGCTGCAGCGCGAACCCTACACCGACGACGACGCGCGGGCGCTCTCGGACTTCGGAATCTGACATGGACGCGGCGCACGAACCGGTCATGCTCGCGGAAACGACCGCGCTCCTCGAACCGTCGCGCGGCGGCTTGTTCGTCGATTGCACGGTCGGACTCGGCGGGCATGCGCGGGCGCTGCTGAACGACGGCGCGTCGCGGCTGATCGGGCTCGACCGCGACACCGACGCGCTGCGGATCGCGCGCGAGGCGCTCGCGCCCTGGGGCGATCGGGTGGAGCTGGTCCATTCGGATTATCGCGAGCTGCGCGCAGTACTGGAGTCACGCTCGATTGACGGCATCGACGGCGGACTCGCGGATCTCGGCGTCTCCTCCATGCAGCTCGACGGCGAAGGGCGCGGATTCAGCTTCCGGCGCGACGAGCCGCTCGACATGCGCATGGATCGGACCAGCGGCCGCACCGCGGCCGATCTGCTCGCCGATGTCGACGAGGAAGAGCTGGCGAACGTGATTTACCAGTACGGCGAGGAGCGGTTCTCGCGCCGTATCGCGCGGCGGATCGTGGAGGCGCGCGGCGCCTCGCCGATCGCGACCACGGGCGAGCTCGCCGGGATCGTCCGCCGCGCCGTGCCGCGGAAGGGCTATCAGCGGATCGATCCGGCGACGCGCACGTTCCAGGCGCTGCGCATCTGGGTCAACCGGGAACTCGATGGGCTCGACGCGTTTCTCATCGACGCGTCGCGCGCGCTGCGCGCCGGCGCACGGCTCGCGGTGATCACGTTTCACTCGCTCGAGGATCGCATCGTGAAGCACGTGTTCCGCGCGCTCGCGGCCGGTGGCAACGCCGTGCGGGTGCTGACGCGAAAGCCGCTGCTGCCCCGCGAGGAGGAACTGGCGCGCAACCCGCGCGCCCGAAGCGCCAAGCTCCGCGCGATCGAGAGGCTCGCATGAGCGGAATCGATTTCGAATACGCGATCAGGAAAGACGTGCGGAACAACCCGATCGTCCGCGAGGTGGACGAGCAGCGGCATCGCCAGCTGCTCCAGACGCTCGCCATCGGGGGCTTTCTGTCGCTCGTCATCCTGTTCTCTGCGTGGCAGCGCTTCGCGTTGCTCGGCCACGGCTACGAGATGCAGCGGATGCAGCAGGAGCGCGCCGAGCAGGAGGAGATCAACCGGCACCTCCGGCTCGAGATTGAAACGCTGCGCGCGCCGTCGCGGATCGAGCAGATCGCGACCAAGCAATTGCACCTGGTGGCGCCGACGCGCGACCAGGCGATCGTGCTCGAACGGGTGACGCCGTCGGCGCCTCCCGCGAAGTCCATCATCGCCGCGCGGTGACGGACCGGCGTGTCCCGAGGAGGATCGGTGGCGGACGAACACGGCAGCAGATTCAGGCTCCCCTGGCGCCGGCCGGCACAGCGGGTGGCGCGCCGCGAGCCGCTGGCCGCGGCCGCCGAATGGCGCAACCGGCTGCGGTCGCGTCTGGGCTTCTGCGCCCTGTTCTTCGGGCTGTGGACCGCCGGCATCGAAGCCCGCCTGCTGTTTCTCCAGGTGTTCGAGCACACCGAGATGATGGCGCGCGCCAACCGGCAGCAGTTGCGGACGGTGAAGCTGCCGGCCAAGCGCGGCGAGATTATCGACCGCGCCGGTCACGTCCTCGCCTACAGCGTCGATGCCGACACGATCGCGGCGGATCCCTCCGAAATCATGAACCCCGATCAGGTGGCGTCCCTCGTGTGCGGCGCGCTCGACCAATGCTCACCGCAGCAGCGCGCGGTCATGGCGGAACGCCTCCGCACGAAGAACCAGTTCGCCTACCTGGCTCGGCAGATCTCCCCAGACGAAGCGCGCCGCGTCAAGGCGCTCGATCTGCCGGGCCTCCTCTACTACAAGGAAAGCCGGCGCTATTACCCGAAGAAGGAATTAGCCGCGCATGTGCTCGGCTACGTCGGCATCGACAACGCCGGCCTCGCCGGATTGGAATCCACGTTCGACCGGCGCATACGCGGACGTGAAGGACAGATTCTCGTGCAGACCGACGCGCGGCGCCATGCGATGTCGTCGCGCGAGGAGCGGCCGCCGACCTCCGGCGACGGGCTCGAGCTCACGATCGACGAGTACCTGCAGCACATCGCTGACCGCGAGCTGCGGGCCGGGGTCGCGGAAAACGCCGCGTCCGGCGGCAGCGCGGTCATCATGGACCCGCGTAGCGGAGAGATTCTCGCGCTGGCCAACTGGCCGACGTTCAATCCGAACGCCTTCGGTGAGGCAGACGAACTGGCGTGGCGCAACCGCGCGGTCCAGGACCTCTACGAGCCGGGGTCCACGTTCAAGGTGGTCACCGCCTCCGCCGCGATCGAAGAAGGTCTGATCACCCCGGACGACCCCATCAACTGCAGCCCCGGATACATCACGTTCGGGTCGCGCATGATCCGCGATACCCACGAGTACGGCGTGCTGCCGTTCATCGACGTCATCGCGAAATCGAGCAACGTCGGCGCCATCCGAGTCGGCATGAAGCTCGGGCCGGAGCGGTTGATCCGCTACGTGAACCGCTTCGGATTCGGCCAGTCGATCGCCCCCGATTTCCGCGGCGAGAATCCGGGCATCGTGTGGGACGCGGCACGGATGGACGCCAGCGCACTCGCCTCGGTGTCGATGGGCTACCAGGTCGGGGTGACGCCGATCCAGATGGCGACCGCGGTCAGCGCGGTCGCAAACGGCGGCGAGCTCGTCGAACCGCACGTCGTGCGCGCCTTCATCCGGAACGGCCGCCGCGAAGAAACAGCGCGCAAAGTGATTCGCCGCGCGATCAATCCCGAGACCGCCGCGACCGTCACGCAAATCATGGAAGCCGTCGTCGAGCGCGGCACGGCGAAGTCCTTCGCACAGATGGACGGCTACACGGTGGCCGGCAAAACCGGCACCGCCTCGAAGCTGGTCAACCAGCACTACTCGAAATCCGACTACAACGCGTCGTTCGTCGGCTTCGTTCCCTCGCGCAAGCCGGCCGTGGTCATCGTTGTGGTGATCGATTCACCGCACGCGAAGGGCTACTACGGCGCGGTCGTCTCCGCCCCGGTTTTCAAGCGCATCGCGGACGCGACCTTGCGTCACCTGGGCATAGGACCGGATGTCAATCCGGCGCCGCCGGTCCTGGTCGCGCGGCACGAGGCGGCGTCGGATATGGCAGCCACGCGGATCGCCGCGCCGCTCGGCCCGGTTCGAGCCGTCGAGACGACGGAGCCGGGGCAGATGCCGGATCTGCACGGCCTCAGCGCGCGGGAAGCGCTGCGCACGCTGACCCGGATCGGACTCACCGCCCGCATGAGCGGCGACGGCTTCGTCATCGATCAGTCTCCCGCCGCGGGCGCGCTCCTCGCCCCCGGCGACGAATGCGTGCTGAAACTTGGACGGCGTGCGCTGATCATGTCGCAAGGGGCGCAGCAGTGACAGTACGGGAACTGCTCGGCGCAATCCAGCCAGCGGAATCCCTGGGTTCCGTCGGTGACACCACGGTGACCGCGGTGGCGTATGACTCTCGGCAGGCAGGGCCGGGCGCCGTCTTCGTCGCTCTCCGTGGTGTCAAAGCCGACGGAACCACCTTCGTGCACGATGCGGTCAAGCGCGGCGCCATCGCCGTCGTGTCGGAAACCGAGCGGCCGGACGATGTGGCGGTGACGTGGATTCGCGTCGGCGATGCCCGGCTGGCGCTGGCGGCGCTGGCGGCCGAGTTGTACGGGCACCCGAGTCATGAGCTCACGCTCATCGGCATCACCGGGACGAACGGAAAGACGACGACCTCGTACTTGCTGGCGTCGATCTTCGAGGCCGCCGGGCTGAAATCGGGGCGGATCGGGACGGTCGGCTACCGGATCGGCGATCGCGAGATCGACGCCGCGCGGACGACGCCCGAAGCACCTGACCTCCAGAAGATGCTGCGCGAGATGCTCGCGCAGGGCTGCACCGCGTGCGTGATGGAGGTCTCGTCCCACGCGTTGGCGCTCCGCCGCGCAGATTACCTGCATTTTGCCGCCGCGATCTTTACCAACCTGACGCGGGACCATCTCGACTTCCACGGCGACATGGAGGAGTACTTCCGCGCGAAGCGGCGTCTGTTCGAGCTGCTGCCGGAAGAGGGGTTCGGCATCACGAACGTTGACGATCGCCGGGGGGCAGAATTCGCGGCGGTCGCCCGGCGCCCGGTTACCTATGCGATCGACGCTCCGGCGGATGTGCGCCCGGGGCCGCTGTCCTACTCGCTCGACGGCCTGTCGTTCGAGGCGCGCACGCCGCGCGGCACGCTGCGGCTGCGGTCTCCCCTGGTTGGGCGGCCGAACGCCTACAACATCCTGGCGGCGACCGCCGCCGCGATGGCGCTGGATCTGCCCTTCAGCGCGATCGAAGCCGGCGTCGCAAACCTCGCGAACGTCCCCGGCCGCTTCCAGCTGGTCTCCGGTCCGCACGACGACGTCCGCGTGGTGGTGGACTACGCGCATACGGACGACGCGCTGAAGAACCTGCTGGAGACGGCGCGGCCGCTCGCGACGGGACGGCTGATCACGGTATTCGGTTGCGGCGGCGATCGCGATCGCACGAAGCGGCCGCTGATGGGGGCGGTGGCGGCGCGGCTCAGCGATCTGGTCGTGGTGACATCCGACAACCCGCGCTCGGAAGATCCCGAACAGATCATCGAGGAAGTGAAGCGCGGCATCGTCGTGCCCGCGAATCGGGTGCCGCCCAAAGGACAACCCGCGCCCAGGTCGACCCCCTGCCTCGCGATCGTGGATCGCAAGGAAGCGATCGCGCAGGCAGTGCGCGACGCCCGTTCCGGGGATCTCGTGCTGATTGCGGGGAAGGGCCACGAGAAATATCAGCAGATCGGCGATCGCACGCTGCCGTTCGACGACGTCGAGGTGGCGCGCGAGGCGCTCGCCCGCAGGCGCTCGCGAGCCAGGGTGTCGTAGCGGGTGGAGCGATTGCCGCTGACCGCCGGGGACATAGCGGCCGTGACCGGCGGGCGGTTGCTGCAAGGGGACGCGGGAAACGCGATCGATCGGATCGCGATCGATTCGCGGAGCATCGCGGCTGGAGATTTCTTTATCGCGATTCGGGGCGAACGATTCGACGGGCAGCACTTCGTCGGCGACGCGCTGGCGCGCGGCGCCATCGGCGCCCTCATCCAGCCGGCGGCGTCGGAGCTGCCGGCCGCTGAGAAGGGGGCCGCACCGCCAGTCGTGATCGCCGTTCCGGATACGACGATCGCGTTGCAGCAGATCGCGCGCGACGTGCGGCGGCGGTCCGGCGCCCGGGTGGTCGCGATTACCGGGAGCGCGGGCAAGACGACAACGAAAGAAGTGGTGGCGGAGTTTCTGTCGGGTCGCTACCAGGTGTTCCGCAACAAGGGGAATTTGAACAATCACATCGGCCTGCCACTCTCGCTCCTCGAGCTGCGCTCGAGGCCCCAGGTGGCGGTCGTCGAGCTCGGTATGAATCATCCTGGTGAGATTCGCACGCTCGTCGGCATTGCGGAACCCGAGGTACGCGTGTGGACGAACGTCGGCGACGCCCACCTGGGATTCTTCGAATCCGCGGAGACGATTGCCGACGCCAAGGCCGAGATTCTCGAGAACGCGCGCCGCGACGACGTGCTCGTGGCCAACGCGGACGATCGCCGTATCGCGGCGCGCACGCGCAGCTTCGCGGGCCGCGTCGTCACCTTCGGAATCGGGCAGCTCGCCGATGTGCGGGCGACACCGGTCGAAGAGCGCGGACTCGAGGGCACGCGCGCGACCGTGCGCACGCCGATCGGCGACGTCGCTCTCGAGACGCCGCTGCTCGGCCTCGGGAACCTCGCCAACGTGCTCGCCGCGACCGCCGTTGCGCTGCAGTTCGAGATCCCGCTCGACGAGATCAAGGCGCGAGCGGCCACCCTCAAGCCCGCCCACCGCCGCGGCGAGCTGTTGCGGCTGCCCGGCGGCATCACCCTGATCGACGATTCGTACAACTCGAGCCCCGCGGCGCTTCGCCGCGCGCTGCACACGCTGGAGACCGCGACCGGCAGCGCGCGCAAGATTGCGGTGCTGGGCGAAATGCTCGAGCTCGGCGCGCACGCGGTGCGGCTGCACGAGGAGTGCGGCGCCGCTGCCGCCGCTGCGGGGCTCGATCTACTCATCACGGTCGGCGGCCCGCCGGCGCGCGCACTCGCCGACGCCGCGCTTCGTGCGGGGATGCGGGACTCCGCGGTCAGCCACGTGACGGGCAGCACCGAAGCCGCCGCGCTGGCGCTGGAGCGTACGCGTCCCGGCGACCTCGTGCTCGTCAAAGGGTCGCGTGGCATCGGCACCGATGTGGTGGTCGATCGGCTGAAGGCGGAGTACGCCTGATGCTCTATCACCTCCTCTACCCGCTGCACACGCAGATGGCGGTGCTCAACGTCACCCGCTACATCACGTTCCGCACCGCGGCGGCGAGCCTGACCGCGCTGATCATCGGCCTGTTCGTCGGCCCGATGATGATCCGCAAGCTGCGCGAGTTCCAGATCGGCCAGGTCATCCGCCAGGAAGGCCCCGCCACACATCGCACCAAGGCCGGCACGCCGACGATGGGCGGCCTCTTGATCCTCACTTCGGCGCTGGTTCCGACGCTGCTCTGGGCCGACCTCACCGATCCCTTCATCTGGATCGCCGTTCTCTCGACGATGGCGTTCGGGACCATCGGGTTCGTCGACGACTATCTGAAGATCGTCCGCAAGTCGCACCACGGACTGCGGCCGCGCTACAAGATGGCGTGGCAAATCGTCGCGGCGCTGGGCGTTGGCGTCGCGCTGCAGGTCATGGCCAGTCATGACCCATCGCTTTACAGCACGCGGCTGATCTTTCCGTTCTTCAAGCGGGTCATCCCGGATCTCGGGCTCTTCTACGTCGTCTTTGCGATTGTCTTTCTCGTCGGCGCGACGAACGAGGTCAATCTGACGGACGGCCTCGACGGTCTTGCGATCAGCGTGTTCGCGGTGTCGGCGGCGGCGTTCACCGCACTCGCCTATGTCTCGACGCACGTCGTGTTCTCGAACTACCTGCAGCTCGTCAGGCTGCCGCCAGTCGCCGCGGAGCTGACGATCTTCTGCGGCGCGCTCGTCGGTGCGAGCCTCGGCTTTCTGTGGTGGAACTGCTATCCCGCCGAGATTTTCATGGGCGACGTCGGGTCGCTCGGCCTGGGGGGCGCGCTCGGCACCGTGGCGCTGCTCATCAAGCAGGAGATCCTGTTCGTGATCGTCGGCGGCGTGTTCGTGATGGAAGCCGCATCCGTCGTCGTGCAGGTGGCGTCGTTCAAGACCACGGGACGGCGCGTCTTCAAGATGGCGCCGCTGCACCACCACTTCGAGTTGATCGGCTGGAGCGAACCGAAGGTCATCACCCGGTTCGTCATCCTCGCGATCATTTTCGCGCTGTTCAGTCTCACCACGTTGAAACTGCGATGACCGAAGCGTCCTTCTCAGTTCGTGGCAAACGCGTCACCGTGGCCGGTGCGGCGCGGAGCGGCATCGCGGCCGCGGAGTTGCTCGTCCGGCGCGGCGCGGCGGTCACCCTCAGCGACCAGCGCGATCGCCTCGAGGAAGAGGACCGCCTGCGTGCGGCCGGTGTCGAACTGGAGCTGGGCGGTCACCACGAAGACACGTTTACCGGCGCCGATCTCGTGGTCGCGAGTCCTGGAGTTCCGTTCCGCCAGCCGGTGCTCGAGGCGGCGCGCCGGAGAGGCGTGCCCGTGATCGGCGAGCTGGAGCTCGCCTTCCGGTGGCTGCGGGGCAAGGTGATCGCGATCACCGGCACGAAAGGGAAATCGACGACGACGACGTTGACTGGACGAATGCTCGAAGCGGGCGGCCGGCGCGTGCTGGTCGGCGGCAACATCGGCCTCGCCCTCAGCGCACAAGTCGAGGCCTCCACCGAGGACACGATCCACGTCGTCGAAGCGAGCAGTTTTCAGCTCGAGGCCACCGAGACGTTCCGTCCCTGGATCGCGGTGCTCCTCAACTTCTCTCCCGACCATCTCGATCGGCACGCGACGGTTGAAGAATACGCGTCGGCCAAGGCGCGCATCTTCGCGCGGCAGACCGGCGACGACTGGGCCGTGCTGAACGCAGACGATGCGGCGTCGCTGGCGCTGGCGGCCGAGACCCGCGCCCGCCGACTCCTTTTCTCGATGAGCGCGGCCATCCGCACTGGGGTCCTCGTCGACGGCAACGCGATCGTGGGGCGGCATGGGGAGCGCGTCGAACCGCTGGTGCCGCTGTCGGCGATTCGTCTCCTCGGTCCCCACCTCGTCGCGGACGTCGTGGCGGCCGCGGCGGTGGCGTGGCTGGCGGGCATCGACGCGGCGGCGATGACCCGCGCGGTCGAAGCCTTTGCCGGCCTCGAGCACGCGCTGGAACTCGTCGGCGACGTCGGCGGCGTGCGATTCGTGAACGACTCGAAGGCCACGAACATCGAGGCGGCGCGGCGCGCCATCGAGAGCTTCGGCGACGGCCTGGTCGTGATTCTGGGCGGGCGGTTCAAGGGAGGAAACTTTCGCGATCTGCTGGCGCCGCTCGAGGCCCGACGCGCAACGGTGATTGCGATTGGCGAATCGCGGCCGCTGATCATGGATGCCCTGTCGGGACGGGTCGGCGTACGCGAAGCGGCAGATATGTCGTCGGCGGTGCGGACGGCATTTGCGTCGGCGTCGCCGGGAAGCACCGTGGTGATGGCGCCGGCGTGCGCGAGCTTCGACATGTTCCGCGATTACGCGGAGCGCGGGCGCGTGTTCAAGCAGGAAGTCTTGCGGCTGCAGGAGGAATGGAACGTCACGCGTGAGCAGTGAGCAGTCATCAGTCCGGAAGGTGCGGTGAAGAACCGTCCGCTGGGAACGCAGGCTGCCCCGGTCTGCGAGGGTGGTGTCTTAGCCCCCGTCCGGCTGATGACTGCTGACTGCTCACGGTGACGCGATTCGCGAGTCGCGGTTCGCGATTCGCCGGTTCGAGTGCAGTTCCGTGCACCCTGCAGGGACGTCGTTCGCGGCGCGCTGTCAGGGTGATTGTCGGTCCCACGAGGGGCGACCTTTAGGCGGCGAAGTATGGCGCGAAAGCTGAAATCCGACAAGTTACTGTTCACCGCCACGCTGCTGCTCGTGTGTACGAGCGTCGTCATGGTCTACAGCGCCTCCGCGGTCGTCGCGATGGAGACGAACCACGACCCCTATCTCTATCTCTTCAAACAGGCGACGTGGGCGCTGATCGGACTCGTGCTCATGCCGGTGATCATGCGCGTCGACTACCGGAATTATCGCCAGCCGGTGGTGATCTGGGCCGGGCTCGCGCTGGTGGTGCTGGGACTCGTCGCCGTGCTGTTCGGGCATCCCGTGAACGGCGCGACGCGGTGGCTCAATGTCGGTCCGCTTGGCGTGCAACCTTCGGAGCTGGCCAAGGTCGTGGTGATCTTCTTCATTGCCGCGCTCCTGGAACGGCGCATGGACCGCATCGACGAGCCGACGTATGCGTTGGTGCCAATCGGCGTCGTGCTCGCGGCGATCGTCGGCTTGATCCTCGCCGAGCCGGATCTCGGCACCTCGGTTTCGGTCGTGATGATTGCCGGCGTGATGATCTTCGCTGCCGGGATCAACTACCGCTACGTCGCCGGCGTGTTCCTCGCGTCGTTGCCCGCGCTGTACTTCCTGCTCGCATTCTCCGATTACCGGCGCCGGCGCGTGCTCGCGTTCCTGAACCCGTGGGCTGATCCGCTCGGGGACGGGTTCCAGATGATCCAGTCGATGATCGCGATCGGCACCGGCGGGGTGTTCGGGCGCGGGCTGATGGGCGGCGTGCAGAAGCTCTTTTATCTGCCCGAGCCGCACAACGACTTCATCTACTCGGTGATCTCCGAAGAGCTCGGACTGATCGGCGCGACCATCGTCCTCGCGTGCTTCTGCGTCATTACCTGGCGCGGCCTGCGCACCTCGGTGCGGGCACCCGATCGGTTCGGGGCGTTTCTCGCGCTCGGACTGACGACGATGGTCGCCTTTCAGGCGTTCTTCAATATCAGCGTCGTACTCGGGCTGCTCCCGACCAAGGGCATCCCGCTGCCGTTCGTGAGCTACGGCGGCTCGTCGCTGCTGATCAACCTTCTCGGGATGGGGATCCTGCTGAACGTGTCGCAGCACGCCTCCTCCACGCACGTCATCACGACGACGTTGCCAACGCAGGATGCATGAACCCGATCCGCGTTGTGATCGCAGGTGGCGGGACGGGCGGGCACCTGTTCCCGGGGATCGCCGTCGCCCGCGAGCTGCTGCGCCGGCGCCCGGATGCTCGGATTACGTTTGCCGGAACCGCGCGGGGCATCGAGTCGCGCGTCGTGCCGCGGGAGGGATTCGAGCTCGATCTGTTGCGGAGCGCCGGACTGAAGGGCACGTCGGTCGCGGCGCGCATCCGCGGCCTGCTGCTGCTGCCGTTGAGCGCGCTCGACGCGTGGTCGATCCTCTCGCGCCGGGCGCCGGATCTCGTGATCGGCGTCGGCGGCTACAGCTCGGGCCCGGTCGTGCTGTTCGCCGCGATGCGCCGCATCCCGACGCTGCTGCTCGAACAGAACGCCGTGCCCGGCTTGACGAACCGGCTGCTCGCGCGCGCCGTCAGCGCGGCGGCGGTGACGTTCGAATCGACGGCTGGGTATTTCGGAAGGAGGGCGATTGTTGCTGGCAACCCTGTGCGTCCAGAGTTCTTGTCGCAACCCGAGCGTCCTGCGCCCCGCGTCGCGGGCCCGCCGAGGATTTTGATCTTTGGCGGCT
>Ga0070670_100001906_pt1 | contig 17068 bp, 17 predicted proteins | sample KBSS63metaG_FD_64665 | JGI IMG/M metagenome (GOLD analysis project Ga0070670, IMG submission 64665) | Switchgrass rhizosphere microbial communities from Kellogg Biological Station, Michigan, USA - KBS S6-3 metaG | ecosystem: Host-associated > Plants > Roots > Rhizosphere > Soil ... | reverse complement strand
CAGGCCCAGGCCGTCGAGCTTCGGCATGTTGAAGTCGGAGATGACCAGGTGCGAAGGCCGGGTGATGAGGAGGCGCAAGGCGTCCTCGCCGTCCGCGGCTTCGCGGGTGTTGGTGATCCCAAGCTGGTGCAGACCGCTGCGCACGAGCGAGCGGATCGTCAGCTGGTCATCGACGATCAAGGTTTCGATGGCGGAGCCTGCGGGCATCAGCGCGTCTTTCCAGTGAGGGTTAGGATTTGCCGGCCGATCTTGTCGATCGGCGTCTGGCGTTCCACGGCGCCGGCTTCGAAGGCGCACCGGGGCATGCCGTAGACGACGCAGCTCGCCTCGTCCTGACCCAGGGTGCGCGCGCCGGCGTCGCGCATGTCTTTCAGGCCCTGGGCGCCGTCTCGCCCCATGCCCGTGAGGATGACGCCCAGGGCGGCTGGCCCGGCGGCCCTGGACACGGATTGGAAGAGGACGTCCACCGACGGGCGGTGGCCGTTGATCGCCTCGCCGTCGCGCAGGCGGCAGCGCAGGCCGCCGGCCCGTTCGACCGTCAGGTGCTTCTCGCCGCCGGGCGCCAGGTAGACCTTGCCGATTTCGAGCGGCGCGTTGTCGTAGGCCTCCTGCACCTGGGCCTGGGTGCAGCGGTCGAGCCGCCCCGCGAAGCTCTTGGTGAAGGTCGCCGGCATGTGCTGGGTGATCACCGTGGGCGGGCAGTTGGCCGGGTAATGCGACAGCACGGTCAGCAGGGCCTCGACGCCGCCGGTGGACGAGCCGATGGCGACCACGTCGCCCGAGGGCGTGTAGCCGGCGTCGGCGTGGATGGGGTCGGCGTCTGTCCGCGGCCGGATGCGCGCGGCGGCGGCCGCCCGCACGCGGGCCGAGAGCTCGTTGAACTCGTCGGACGCGACGGCGCTGGTCGGTTTGGCCAGGCAGTCGACGGCGCCCAGTTCGAGCGCCTTCAGGGTCGCCTCCGCCCCCGCCTGCGTCAGGGTCGAGACCATGACCACCGGCATCGGCCGCAGACGCATGATCTTTTCCAGGAACTCGAGCCCGTTCATGTTGGGCATCTCGATATCCAGGGTGATGACGTCGGGGTTGAGCGCCTTGATCGCCTGGCGGGCCTCCAGCGGATCGCCGGCGGTGCCGACCACCTCGATCTGCGGGTCGCGGCGCAGGCAGGCGGAGATCAGTCCGCGCATGGTGGGCGAATCGTCCACGACGATGACGCGGACGGGGCTCATGCGCGCCCTCCGGCCCGAGCGCCTTCGGGACGCGTGCGGTAGACGGTCAGCCCGTCGCTCACATAGGCGCCGCCGGCCGCGCCCAGGCGTTCGGAATGGCCGATGTAGAGCCGCCCGTCGGTCCCGAGCAGCGGCGCGAAGCGCGACCAGATCTTTTCCTGGGTCGGCTCGTCGAAATAGATCACGACGTTGCGGCAGAAGATCGCCTGGAAGGGGCCCTTCACCGGCCACTCGGCCATCAGGTTCAGCGGCTTGAACGCGACCAGCGCCCGCGGTTCGGGGCCCAGCCGCCACTGGCTGCGGTCCTGAGGATCGCGTTCCAGCCAGCGGCTGCGCATGCCCGGCGGGATCCCGTCGATCATCTCTTCCGAGTAGATCCCCGCCTGGCCCTGGCGGATCATGTTGGTGTCGATGTCGGTGGCCAGGATCTTCACGTCGAGATCGGCCGCGTCGGGGATCAGCGACAGGATCGACAGCGCGACGGAGAACGGCTCGGGGCCACTGGAGCAGCCGGCCGACCAGAGACGGACCCGATCGCCGGACCGGATGTGGTCGACCTTCGGCGCAATCACCTTGTCGCGCAGGTGCTCGAAGTGGTGCGGCTCGCGGAAGAAGCGGGTGAGGTTGGTGGTGAGCGCATTGAGCATGTGCCCGCGCTCGTCGACGCCGTCCCGCGATTCCACCAAGTCGCAATAGTCCTCGAAGCCCGAGAGTCCCAGCGTGCGGACCCGCTTGGCCAGGCGCGAATACACCAGGGTGGCCTTAGAGTCGGACAGGCTGATCCCCGCCTGCTCGTAGAGCAGGGCGGCGATGCGCGCGAAATCGTCACGCGTGAAGGCGAATTCGCCTTCGACGAGCGCCGGTTCCGGGGATCGGGCGAGGGCGGACCTCATGCGGCGAGGGTTTCCAGTTCGGGCAGCAACCGCTCCAGGGCGATCTCGCTGATCATCCGGCCGTCCATCGAGATCAGCCCCTTCACAAAGGAGCGCACCCGGTCGCAGGCCACGTCCGGGGTCGGCTGCACCAGATCCTCGGTGATCGACAGGATGTCGGACACCGCATCGACCAGCAGGCCGATCAAGCGCTCGCCCACCTTCACCACGATGATCACCGAACGCGCGGACAGCTCGTTGACCGGCAGGCCCAGCCGCGCGGCCAGGTCCATGATCGGCAGCACCGCGCCGCGCAGGTTGATGACGCCGCGCATGTAGTCGGGCGTCTGGGGCAAGGGCGTCGCCGGGCTCCAGCCGCGGATCTCGCGCACGGACATGATGTCGACTGCATACTCCTGCTCGCCGATGCAGAAGGCGATCAGCTCGCGGCGGTCGGAGGTCGTGTGGGTCAGGGGCTCGCTCATGGGCTATTCCGCTGCGAAAGAGAGGGGTTCGGGCGAGCGCGAGGGCTCGCGGCGGACGGCCACCAGGGCGTCCACGTCGATGATCAGGGCGACGCGGCCGTCGCCCAGGATGGTCGCGGCGGCGATGCCGTCGACTTGGCGGTAGTTGGCTTCCAGGGACTTGATGACGACCTGGCGCTGGCCCTGGATCGCGTCGGCCACCAGGGCGAAGCGGCTGCCGTCCTCGCTTTCGATCAGGAGCACGACGCCCTCGTCCGGCCGGATGGCGGTGTCGCGGAAGCCCAGGGCGCAGCCGATGTCGATCAGGCGCACGAAGGTGTCGCGGACCGCCAGCACCGCGCCTTGCGGACCCAGGGCGCGGACCTCGCCGGTCTTGGGCCGCAGGCTCTCGACGATGGCCGTGAGCGGCACCACTAGGGTCTGGCCCGCCACGTCGACGACCATCCCGTCGAGCACCGCCAGGGTCAGCGGCAGGCTGAGGGTGAAGGTCGAACCCTCGCCGGGCCGCGAGGCGATCGAGATGCGGCCGCCCAGCGCCTGGACGCTGCGGCGCACCACGTCCATGCCGACGCCGCGGCCGGAGATGTCGGAGACCTGGCTGGCGGTGGAGAAGCCGGGCAGGAAGATCAGGTTGTCGGTCTCGTCGTCGGTCAGCGTCGCGTCCGGGGCGATCAGCCCCTTGTCGATGGCGATCTGGCGCACGCGCGGACGGTTGATGCCGGCGCCGTCGTCCTGCACCTCGATGACGATGCGCCCGCTGCGGTGCAGGGCGGCCAGCCGCACGGTGCCTTCCGCCGCCTTGCCCGCGGCGATGCGCTCCTCCGGCGACTCCAGCCCGTGGTCGAGGGCGTTGCGCAGCATGTGCGTGATGGGGTCGGACAGGCGCTCGATGACGGTCTTGTCGACTTCGGTGCCTTCGCCTTCCATGATCAGGCGGGCCTGCTTGCGGGTCTGGCTCGCCACCTCGCGGACCAGGCGCGGCATCCGCTGGAACACGGACTTCACGGGCTGGGCGCGGATCGCCATCACCCCGTCCTGGATCGCGCGGGTGAGCTGCTCCAACTCGTCCAGACCCATCGAGATGTCCGACGAAGGCGCGAAGCCGTGCGCGGCGACACGCTGGGCCAGCATGGCCTGGTTGATCACCAGTTCGCCCACCAGGTCGATCAGGCGGTCGATGCGCTCGGGATCGACCCGGATGGTGGATTGAGGGACCTGGGACTCGCTGGCGGCGGGCCGGGCCGGCGCGGCCTTCGCGGCGGCGGGATCGGCGCGGGCGATCGGGGGGGCGGCCGGCGCCGGCGACGCGGCCGGCGGGTCCTGGGCGACGTCGGCCTTCGCAGCCGCGAGCAGGGCGCTGATGTCGATATCGTCCGGGGCGGTCACGGCCTGCGGGAGGGCGGGCTCCCCGGGCGCGGCCTGGGCGGCGGCGAGCAGGGCGCTGATGTCGACGTCGCAGCTCGAGCTCGCTGCGCCTTCGCGTTCGATGTGCAGGTCGCAGTCGCCGTCGACGAATTCGAAGACCTCGCGGATCGCCGTCTCGTCGGCGGCCGTCGCCAGGGTCACATGCCAGGTGAGATAGGCGCCCTCGGGGTCCAGCGCGTCGAGGGGCGGGATCTGATGGTCGTCGAGCTCCGCCGTTACCGTCCCCAGCCGCGCCAGCTCGCGCAGCAGCAGGCCGGGCTCGTTGGCCTTGGCGTAGAGCGCCGGCGAGGGCGTGAAGGTCACCCGCCAGGTCGCGGCGGCGGCCGGGGCGGGCGTATCGAAGTCGAACGAGACGGCGGCCGGCTTGAACCCGAAATCGTCCTCGTCGTCCGCGGCGGGCGCAACCGCCTCGGCCGGCGTCGCGGCGGCCTCGCCGCGGGTCCAGGCTTCCAGTTCCGCGACCATGGCCGCGCTCGCCGCGTCGTCGGCCTGACCGTTGGTGCGCGCCGCGCTCACATGGTCGGCCAGGACGTCGGCGGCGCGCAGCAGCACGCGCACCAGGTCGGTCTCGGCCTCGATCCGGCCCGCGCGGATCTCGTCCATCAGGGTTTCGAAGACGTGCGCATAGCGCACCAGGGGCTCAAGGCCGAAGGCGCCCGCGCCTCCCTTGACGGAATGCACCGCCCGGAAGACCGCGTTGACGGTCTCGGGGTCGCGTCCGCCGCTCTCCATGGCCAGAAGCCCCGACTCCAGGTCGGCCAGGAGTTCGTCGCACTCCTGGAAGAAGGTGGCCTTGATCTCTTCGAATTCGTCCATGGCGTCAGGCGGCCACTCGACGGATGGCTTCGACGAGGCGGTCGGGGTGGAACGGCTTCACGATCCAGCCCGTGGCGCCGGCCCGGCGGGCGCGGTCCTTCTTGGCCTGGTCGCTTTCCGTGGTGAGCACCAGGATCGGCGTCGCCCGGTGGGCGCCGTCCTCGCGGACGCGCTCGATGAAGCCGAAGCCGTCGAGCTTGGGCATGTTGATGTCGGTGATGATGACGTCGGCGCCGCATTCCTGCAGCATTTCGAGGCCGTGCTCGCCATCCACCGCGGCCACGACGTTGAAGCCGGCCTTGATGAGGGCCATGCGCAACATCTCACGCATGGTGCGGGAATCGTCGACAGTGAGGATCTTCATTTCACATCCGTTAGTTCGAGGCTCTGCAGATCGAGCCGGCTATGAGCGCCGAACTGGCGTAAGGCGTCGTCGAAAGCTTCCGAGCGCCCCGCGATGGTCAGCGGAAGGCCATCGTCAGCCCAGGTGCGGTGCGCCGAGATCAGCACCTGGAGGCAAAGCCCTCCCAGGCGCTGGACGGCGGATCCGTCGATTTCCACGGCCTGGCCGCGCCGCGCCAGCAGCGTCGTCTGCAGGGGCGCGGCGGCCTTGAGGTCGAGGACCGGTTCAAGGAGAATCGGGTCGGACATCGTCTAGAATTCCTCCCAGCCGTCCGCGGCGGGCGCGGCGGCGGCGCCGAAGCTGGCGGCGATCTTTCGGGTCATGCCGTGGACCGGCGATGGCGTGGGCGCTGCAGCCGGGGCAGGGGCGGCCGCCAGCACGGGCGGCGCGGCGCGGCGGGAGGGCGGCGCGCGCGGGGGCGTCGGCGCGGGTCGCCGGCTCGTCACCGGGGCCGCCTGCGCCGCCGCGCCCAGCGAGAACTGCGAGATCAGCCGATCCATCTCCTCGGCGTCGTGAGCCAGGGTGTGCGCCGCGGCCGTGGACTGCTCGACCATGGCGGCGTTCTGCTGCACGACGTGGTCCATCTGGTTGACCGCGGCGTTGACCTCGGCCAGGCCCGTCGCCTGCTCCTGGGACGAGGCGGAGATCTGCGACACCAGGCCGTCTATCTCGGAGACCTTGTTGACGATGGACTGCAGCGCCTTGCCGGTCTGGCCCACCAGGTCGACGCCCTGGCCGACCTGCTGAGACGAGGTGGAGATCAGCGCCTTGATCTCCTTGGCGGCCTCGGCCGACCGCTGGGCCAGCGCCCGCACTTCCTGGGCGACCACCGCGAAGCCGCGGCCCGCCTCGCCGGCCCGCGCCGCCTCGACGCCGGCGTTCAGAGCCAGCAGGTTGGTCTGGAAGGCGATCTCGTCGATCACCCCGATGATCTGGCTGATCTGCTGAGAGGACCTCTCGATCTGGCCCATGGCGTCGACGGCCTGGCTGACCACCGCGCCTGAATTCTGCGCCTCGCCCTTGGCCGCGCTCACCGCGTCGCTGGCCTGGCGGGCGCCGGCCGCGGTCTTCTTCACAGTGGCGGTGATCTGGTCGAGCGCCGCGGCGGTCTCCTCCAGGCTCGCCGCCTGCTGCTCCGTGCGCCGCGAAAGGTCGTCCGAGGCGTCCGCGATCTCGCCCGCGCTCGTGTTGATGCCGATCACGCGCGCGCGGATCTTGCCGACGGCGTCCTCGAGGTTGGCCATGGCGGCGTTGAAGTCGTCGCGCAGACCGGCGTGCTCGCTGGGGAAGTCGGCCGGCAGCCGCTGGGTCAGGTCGCCGTCTGCCAGTGCGCCCAGGCGGTTGGCCAGCGCCTCGACCATGAGGGCCTGGTCGCGAAGTTCCGCGGCGCGGGCCTGCTCGTCGCGGGCGTGCGCGTGCTCGGCGTCCTGGCGCGCGCGTTCCGCCTGCGCGCTTGCGGCGGCGCTGTCGCTCGCGGCCTGGCGCAGGCTGTTCAGGGCCCGCGCGACGTCGCCGATCTCGTCGTTGCGATCGGCGCCCTTCAGGGTGACGACGGCGCCGCCGGCGGCCAGGCTGCGGACGTCGCGCGACAGGTCGCGCATCGGGCGCGAGACGGCGCCCGCGGCGCGCATGGCGGCCGCGACGGAGGCGCCTCCGATCAGCAGGGCCAGCGAGCCGCGCAGGATCAGGCTCCACCGTGCGGCTTCCATCGACTTGTGCGCCGGGACGGAGAAGTCCTGCTCGCCCGCGGCGGGCGTCTGGCTGGCGACCTGGTAGACCGCTTCCGAAGCCTTGAACTTGCCCCAGCTATCGCCGACCGATTCGGCCGCGAATCCCGCCAGGCCAAGCAACGGGAGGCTGCAGGCCAATCCTATTCTGGCGGAGATCCTGGGCATTCTACCTTTCCTCCCGTCGTCTTCAGAAAATCTTGGTGTTCGACGGGTCCGATGTTTACAAAGTACAATACAATTAGATAGTTGGAAGATTAGGTTCGAGACGGTTAACAAACCCTCTAATGCATCTCCCCCGCCTCGTGGCCCGGCCCCTCTTCCGTCCCGCCCTGGTTGTATCCTGGCAAAGCTACGTCGAGGTTAAGACTGGACGCCCGGCCATCGCGGGCGCCGCTGCGGCCCGGCTCGGAGGTCTCCCCGGTCGATGAGTGCGCGGCCGAGGTCGACGGCCTCGGCGTTCAGGTCGTGGAGGCCGATCCGAAGGCTTGCGTCACGGTCGAGGTCCTGCTTGATCCAGGCTTCGAGCGACCGCCGCCGATGGCTTGCGATTTCGATGACATCGACGGCGTCGTCGGCCGAACTGTCGGCGCAGGCCGCCGCCGCCGCCCCGCACCGGGCGCGCCATGCCGTTTCCGTCGCCAATGCCAGCCCCCGCTGTCTTAGGCCGAACGACCGTCGGGCCGTACGTATTGTGTAAGTTTGCGAAGCCCGGTTGTTGCTCGACGCATCTGCATATGAGATAACAATGTTCTACGAAACATACTGAGACTAGAGATGATCTTGGCGGTCTTAAGAAACGCTGAGGAATTGCTGAGTGATCGCCGGGCTGGCGCCGCGGAAAAGCGCGACAAAACGCCGCTGCTGGACGCGGGCGTCCCGGCAGCCCGCGGCAAATTTGATCATCTGGAAATCAAATGACACAGTTGAGTCAAAATATGCCGGTCAATGTTAAGGGGAATTATGAAATTAGTACTCCTGTTAAAGAAAATAAGAACTCGCAAGTAGACCGTGATGATGACTCGTAATTAACTCTTTATATTATCAGGTAGTTTAGCGATACACGCGTAAAAAGCATCTCGTGAGGGTTGGGATGCTAGATATTCGACAAGTCGGCCGAGAGGCTGTGGCGAATGCTCGGGGCAACGTGGCGATCCTGTTCGCGCTTTGCCTTCCCGTGATCGTGGGCGGCGCAGGTTTCGGCGTCGAGACCACGTACTGGTATTACAAGCGCCTGGCCCTGCAGGCCGCCGCCGACGCCGCGGCATACAGCGCCGCGCTCGAGAAGCGGTCCGGCGGGAACACCACGGAAGTCCGGGCGGTGGTCGATCATGAGATCACCGACAACGGATTCAATCCGGCCGTCATCACCGTGCAGGTCAATCCGGCCACGGTCAGCGGCGGCGGCTCGGTTCAGGTGATCCTGACGGACAGCGCCAAGCGCTTCTTCACGGGCATGTTCATCTCCCAGGACCCGGTGTTCACCGCGCGGGCTACGGCGACCTACAACTCCGCCGCCTCGGCCTGCATCCTGGCTCTTTCGCCGACCGCCAACAAGGCCGCGGACTTCTCGGGCAGCTCCAGCGTGACGCTGGACGGCTGCAGCGTGATGTCGAACTCGAACAAGTCCGACGCCGTCAACATCTGGGGTTCGTCGCTGCTCACCACCACTTGCGTCATCGCGGTGGGCGGGGTCGCCAACAGCGGCGGTCTGACGATGAGCCAGTGCACGACGCCGGTCACCAATGCGCCGTCGGTGGCCGACCCCTTCAGCGACGTGCCGGCGCCCACGCCCTCCGGCGCCTGCCTGAACCAGAACGCCAACAATGAGACCATCAGCCCGGGGCGCTATTGCAGCGGCCTGTCGCTGAAGAACAACGTCACGATGAGTCCGGGCGTCTACTACATCGAGAGTTCGTCCGGGTTCGACGTGAACGCCAACGCCAACGTCATCGGCACGGGCGTGACGATCTACCTGTCCGGATCCGCGCACGTCAGCATCAACGGCAACGCCACCGTCAACCTGCAGGCGCCGACCAGCGGGACCTATTCGGGCGTGCTGTTCTTCGGCGACCGGGCTTCCACCGGCCTCAACAAGTTCAACGGCACCGCCGCCTCCAAGCTCACCGGCGCAATCTACTTCGCCAACCAGGACATCCAGTACAACGGCAACTTCTCCGGCCTGAACGGCTGCACCCAGGTGGTCGGCAGCACCATCGCCTGGACCGGCAACACCACCGTCGCCGTCGACTGCACCGCCTACGGCATGCGCACCCTGCCGGTGCTCACCGTCGTGAGGCTGACCGCATGATCAGGCGCTTTCTCGCCGACCGCCGGGGGAACGCCGCCATCGAGCTGGCGCTGGTCGCCCCGGTGTTCGCCGGCGTCGCGGTCATGTCGTTCGGGGTCTGGGAAGCTGGCGCGCGCAACCAGGATGCGCGCAGCGCCCTGGACGTCTCGGTGCAGTACTACATGAACGGCGGAACCGACGACACGGTGGCCACTACCCTCGGCCTGAGCGGCTGGCGCCACATGCCGGCCGGCGGGAGCATCACGTCGAGCCGCTCGTATCGTTGCGGCGACACGGCCGCCACTTCGACGACGATCTGCACCGGCGGGCGAACGCCCGGGACCTACGTCACGCTGACGGCGTCCGCGACCTCCAGCCAGGCCCTCGTCCGTCCGACGCTGACGCTCAATCGGGTGGTGCGTGTTCGCTGACCGGTTTTGCAGGCTCGCCCGGGACGTCCGGGGCACCAGCGCGATCGAGTTCGCGCTCTGCCTGCCGATGTTCCTGATGCTGGTGTTCGGGATCATCCAGTTCGGGTGGACCCAGCATACGTTCTCGTCGATCCGCTATGCCATGCAGCAGGCCTCGCGGGCCCTGGTGATCGACCCGAACACCACGCAGGCGACCCTTCAGTCCCTGGTCAACGCGCGGCTGTCCAAGGCCACCAACGCGACGGTGACCGTGACGCTCACCAAGACCACCACCGCCAACGGATTGATCGCCACCCTGCAAGGGTCCTACACGGCGACCGTCGGCGTCCCGACGCTGGCCGCGATCAGCATTCCCTACAACGTCACAGTCACCACGCCGCTCCGCACCGGACCGTGACGGAATGCGGGCGACCGCTCGCCCGCTCTGTCGCCTTTCCCCGCCGGGTCAGGCGGCGTAGATTGCCGGTGATCGCGCGGCGCGGACCAGGCGCCGCCGGACCATCGGAGGCGTCCAGATGACGTTTGTGTTCAGTGCGGACGGCCACGTCCGCGAGCCGCAGAACCTCTACACCGACGGCATGCCGCCCTCGCTGCGGCAGTACGGCATCCGCACCGAGCGGCAGGACGACTACATGCTCACCCTGTCGGGCTCGACGGTGATCAACAAGATCCGCCTGAACCGGGCGCCGCCCCCGGACGAGATCGCCAATTTCAGCCGTCCGAACCAGAAGGGCGCCTCGGACGTCGACGCTCGTCTCGAGGATATGAAATTCGAGGGCATCGACGCCGAGATCGTGTTCCCGAGCGCCGGCCTCTCGAGCTTCATGATCGAGAACCCCGAGGCGGAGCTGGCCAGCGCCCAGATCTACAACGACTGGAACAACGGCTTCTTCTCCGGCCACCTGGACAAGTTCATCCGCTGCGGGATCCTGCCGGTCCGCGACTTCGGCAACACCGTGGCCGAGATCAAGCGGATCGCCGGCCTGGGCTTCACCGCGGCCATGCTGCCCAGCCTCATTCCCCCGGGCATGCCGGAATACAACGACGAGGTCTGGGACGCGGTGTTCGAGGCGGGCCAGCAATACGGGATCGTCTTCGTGCTGCACACCGGCACAGGCCGTCCGGACGTCCGCGCGGCGAAGGGACCCGGCGGGGCGGTGATCAACTACACGATCCAGATGTGCGATGCGCAGCGCAGCCTGATGTACCTGGTCGGCGGCGGCGTGCTCGACCGCTTCCCCAGGGCCAAGGTGGCGGTGATCGAGTCCGGCGCGAGCTGGCTCTCCGCCCTGGCCGAGCGGATGGACGAGGTCTACGACGCCCACCACATGTTCGTGCGCCCGAAGCTGTCGGTCACCCCGCGGGAGATCATCCGGCGCCAGGTCGCCGCCTCGTTCCAGTATGACCGCGCCTGCATCATGTCGCGCTCGGTCACCGGCCATCAGGCGCTCATGTGGGGCTCCGACTACCCGCACCACGAAGGCACGTTCCCGAAGTCGCGCGACGTGCTCGCGGCCCTGTTCGAGGGCATCGAGATCTCGGAACAGGAAAAGGCCGACATCATCGGCGGCAACGCCGCGCGTCTGTTCCGCTTGCCGCGGCCGGAGTTCGCCAAGGCGGCGTAGGAGCCGATAGGTCCTCCCCCGGGCCGAAGAGGACGGGGGAGGGGGACCACGAAGTGGTGGAGGGGGCGCAAATCCGCCTCCGATCCGCCCCCTCCGTCACGTCTCGCGTGCCGCGAGCCGCGCCACCTCCCCCGAAGTCTTCGCTTCGGGGGAGGAGCGACGCCCTACTTCGTGCAGCGCTTGAGCGGCGCGGCCATGGCCACGGCGCGGTGCGCCGGCGGGTAGTTCTGCGCGCCCTGCTTTTCCATCGACAGCACGCCCTTCTTCTCGCCGGCGTTGAAGAAGAAGTACGGCTCGATCGGGTTGCGGTCCGGTCCGAGCTGCGAGATCCAGACGACGATCCCGTTGTAGCGGGCCCCGCCCTCGCAACTGTAGCAGGCGTCGATGGGTGCGAGCCGGGTGGACTTGCCGCCGGCCTGGATGGTCAGCGCCTTTTCCTCCAGCGTCACCCGCGGCTCGCGCTTGCAGTCGCCGCCCGGCGCGTAGCGGCCGAGGAGGTCGGGCGCCGGCGCGATCTGGGCGGCCGCGGAGCCTGCGGCCGCGAGCGCCGAGATCAGGACCAGGTTCGTCAGGCGCATCATCGTGGGTCCCCAAGGCTTGGGCCCAGACCATGCCAAAGGCCGCGTTCGGGCGACAGAGAATTCAGCGGGCCGGCGCGGCCTCTCCGCTGGCGATCGCGGCGTCGCGGTCGGCGGTTCGTCCCGTCCACCAGAACGCCAGGGCCGCCAGCACCCAGGCCAGCGGCACCAGCAGCAGCGAATAGCGGATGGCCATCTCGCCGTGGGTCGCCTTGAGGGCGTCGCTCACCGACCCCAGGATCATCGGGCCCAGGGCCATGCCGAAGATCTGCACGCAGAACAGCAGCACCGCGGTGAGGAACCCGCGCATGCTGCCGCGCACGACGCCGAGGCCGGCGGTCAGCGAGGCGGTCGTCGCCCCGCCGGTCACGATGGAGATCGCGAACAGGCCCACGATCGCCACCTCCGTCCGGCCGAGGATGACCATCAGCATGAACGGCACGCCCGCCAGCAGGGACAGGGTGCACCAGTAGGAGCGCCAGCTCTCGCCGCGCCGGGCCAGGAGGTCGCTGAAGAAGCCGGCCAGCAGTTGCGAGGCGACGCCGCCGATTCCCACGGAGGCGCCGAAGAGCGCGCCCGCCTCGGCCGCCGTCATGTCGTGGACGCGGATGAAGAAGGTGGTCACCCAGGTCAGGAAGCCCTGGAATCCGAGCTGCAGCATGATCTTGGCCAGCAGCAGGCGCGGAACGGTCGGCACGCTGGCGAGGTAGCGCACGCTGCGCCAGAAGCTGGCGTGATCCGGGTCGGGCTTGGCGCCCCCGTCGAAGGTCCCGCGCGGCGGCTCCGGCACCGTGAGGAAGGCCAGCGCGCCGACGACCAGCCCCGGAATTCCGAGCACCAGGAACGCCGCGCGCCAGCCGTACCGGTCGTTGATCAGTCCCGCCAGATAGGCGCCCAGGCCTATGCCCAGCGAAGCGCCCACCGAGACCAGGCCGACCGCGATCCCGCGGCGGCGGCGGGGATAGAGGTCGCCCAGCATCGACAGGATCGAAGGCTGGTACCCGGCCTCGCCGGCCGCCACGCCGATGCGCGCGGCGAGCAGGGTGAGGTAGTTGACGGTCACCCCGCACAGCGCGGTCATGGCGCTCCAGAACGCCACGGCCGCGGCGATCAGGTTGCGCCGATGTCCGCGGTCGGCGATGCGCGCCAGGGGCAGGGCGACGGTGGCGTAGACGACGGAGAAGACCGTCCCGGTCATGATCCCCATGGCCGTATCGCTGACGCCCAGGTCCTTCTGGATGGGGTGCAGCAGCACCGCCATGATGTTGCGGTCGGCCGCCGCCAGCATGAACACCAGCGCCAGGACGAAGGTGATGTAGCCGGTCTGGGCGGCGGAGTAGGGAGCCTTGGCCGTCTCGGCGGTCTCGTCCCGGGCGGGCTCGGCGGGCCCGTGATCGGTGATGGCGGCCATCAGGCGCGGCTCGGCGCGCCGACGCGCCGCGCTCCGGGCGCTGGTCCGAGCGTTCTTCCCATCGTTCCGTCCTCGTGCGGGGCGTTGGCTCCACAATCGCAACTGGCAGGATGAAGTCAATTGCGGCCCCGGAATCCGCTCAGCGGGTCAGGGTCAGCCCGACGAACACCGCCCGGCCGTCGCCTGGCCAGTAGGCCGCGGTCGCCGGCGTGGCCAGGATCGCGGCCTGGACGTTGGAGGCGTAGGCCTTGTCCGCCAGGTTGCGGGCGTCGACGAACAGCGAGACCTGGTCGTTCACCCGCCAGCCGGCGTTGAGGCCAAGGACCGCGTAGGCGGGGGCTTTGGCGGTGTTCCGGTAGTCCACCCAGATCGCCGAGGCCGACCATTCCAGCGTCGGCGCCACGAACCAGCCACGGGCGTCCTCGTAGCGCAGCTCGGCCCGGTAGAAGTGCTCCGGCGCGATGGGCAGGCGATTGTTCCCGTACTGGGCGTCGCCGCGGAACCGAAAGTCCGACCAGGTGTAGGTCTGCCGAAGCCGCCAGCCCGGCGCGAACCGCCAGTCCACCGCCGCCTCCAGGCCCTGGTGGACGGTCCTGCCGGCGTTGAAGGTCGAGGCCGGGATGTCGGGGCCCACCGTGAACTGCAGGAGCTCCTTGCGTAGCTGCGCGCGATAGACCGACACGTCCCAGGTGAAGGCGCCGAGCCGGCCCCGCGTCCCGGCCTCGGCCGTCCAGGCCTCCTGCGCTTTCACTGGCGCGAAGCCGACGTTGGTCGGGGTCAGCGACCCGAAGTTCGGCGGCTCCACCGACTTGGTCAGGTTGGCGAACACCTGCGCGCCGGCGTCGTTCTCCCAGAGCACGCCCACGCGGGGCGCGACCCAGTCATAGGTCTTCGAGGCGGCGAGATCGAAGGTCGAGGCGACGCCGGGAACCCGGGCGCTGCGGTAGTCCCGCGTGGCCGTCCCCCAGGTCGCGCCGCCCACCACGGCGACCCGGTCGCTCACGAAAAGCCGGCCCTCGCCGAACAGGTCCGCGGCCCTGGCGTTCTGGCGTGACTGCGACTGCCGCGCGCCGCGGGCGCCCTTGAGGTTCAGGAAGAAGTTGGAGTCCAGGTCGCCCTGGCGCAGCCAGGCGCCGGCGAAGCCGTCCGCGCGAGCCCCTGCGATCTCGCCGCGCCAGCTCAGGCGGCCGAAGGCGCCGTAATTGCGGCTCTGCTGGTCGATCACCTGGAAGATGGGATGGTCGAGGTCCTTCCACACCGCATAGACCGCGCCCTCGAACACGGCGCTGTCGTCGAGCCGCCAGGTCGTGCGCAGCGATCCGCGCAGGCCGCGCTGGTTGCGTCCCTGATCGTTGGCGTAGTTGGCCGCCGCCGGCTGGCGCGGGTCCTGCCGCAGCTGCGCCAGGGTCAGCGCGCCGGGGATCTCCTGGTTGATGTTCGAGCCGTTGACGATCAGCCGCACCTCGCGGTCCTTGCCGAACCGTCGCCCCACGTTCAGCGAGCCGAACTGGAGGTTCTGCTGGCTCTGCGGCCGATAGCCCTGGGCCGTCTGGTTGGTGACGGCGGCGAACACGTCCCAGTCGCCGGCCTGGCGGGCGACGGCGAGGTTTTCCCGGGCCGTGCCGAACGAACCGCCGTCCAGCCGCACCTGGGTCTCGAAGCCGGCGTTGCGCCCGGTCGGCGTGACCATGTTGATCGCCCCGCCCAGCAGCGCCCCGCCGAACCGCAGGGCGTTGCCGCCGCGATAGACCTCGACGTAGCGGGTGATCAGCGGGTCGGCGATCTGGCTGTCGCCATAGCCGTCGGCCTCGTTCAGCGGCACGCCATCCTGGGCGATCAGCAGGCCCCGGTTGTGGCTGGCGTTGCCGAGGCCGGAGCCGCGGATCGAGATCCGCACGTCGCCGCCCCATTTGCGCTGGGCGTAGACCCCCGGCGCGTCGCGCAGCATGTCGTCCAGCGCCAGGGCCTCGCGCCGGGCGAAGGACTCCTGCGAGATCACCGAGACCGCGCCCGGCGTCTCGGACAGCCGCCGGCGGCTTTCGGCCACGCTGGGGGGATCTTCGGGGTCGGGGTGGCCGGTGACGATGACGGAGTCCACCGCGACGGCGGCTTCCGCGCGCGCGGAAGCCGGCGCCAGGGCGGCCAGCGCCGCGGACGCGGCGAAGAGTACGGATTTCATGTCCCGGAATCCTTGCGGCCGACGCATCGGCCATGCGCTGAGGCAGGGCCGCGCGATCGGGCGCGGCCGGCGGGTCAGGCGCTTTGGACGGGCGGGCCTCGATTGGGCGGCGGCGGCGCGGCCAGGCCGCGGCCGGGCGCCAGGTCGGGGGGCTCAGGGACCCGGGCGAGGCGATAGGCGACGAACGAAACGGGCGCTGCGCCAGCGAGGGCGGCGGTCAGCGCCCCCTGGCCGTGGCCGGCGAAGGCGCAGGGCGCGTCATGGCCGGACTTGCCGTCTGGCGCCTTGGCCGGCTCGCCCAACCTGTGCAGCGCGCCATCCGGACCCAGCACCATCGCGCCCTGGCCGGTGCAGAGCACCAGGGCGAACGGCGCTTGCGCGAGGCGGGGCGCGGCCATGAAGCCCGCCGGGATGGCCACCTTCACCGCAAGCGCCAGCACCGCCAGGGTCATGAAGACCCGGCGCCAGGCGTCGGAACGGCGCGTCATCGCAAACACGCGCGGGGTGATAGCGGAGGTCGCGGGGCTTCGCTACCTCGCGAATGGCCGCACCGGGTCGGAGCCGTCCCAGCCTCGGTGGGCGGCCTTCATCACCTCGAACATCTGCAGCGTCGCCGGCGGCGGGGTCATGCATTCGATCATCGGCAGGTCGGCGACGCCCGCGGCGGCGTAGAAGATCTCCATCCCGTCGCCCTGGATCTCCTGGAGCACCTCGTAGCCCACGGACTCGCAGCGGGCGCGCGCCGCGCCCAGGTCGGGCACCACCACGCCCAGGTGGTGCACGCCCTCGCGGCCGGCCTCCATCCACTCGCTGTAGACGGACGGTTCGCTGTCGAGCTGGCGGATCATCTCGATCTGCACGTCGCCCCAGTAGCCCAGCGCCACGTCGATGGTGGTCCCCACCGGCCGGCCGCGGAACGTCGAGTGCGGGAACCGGCGGTTCTCCATCTTGAAGAAGGGTCCCGCCCCCAGCGTCAGCCAGCGCTCGAGCGCCGCGTTGAAGTCCTTGGGAAGGAAGGCGATCTGGAACGCTTCGCCGAACGGGGTCCTGAGCATGGGGTTTCCTCCTGGGGGTCAGCCTAGATCATCCGCCGCGTGGGAGAAGCGCCAAGTGACGGGTCAGCCGGGCCTGACGCGCAGGACGGCCTCGAGCACCGTGACGGCCTTGCCGCGCAGCAGAACGCGGGCGCCGCGATGCTCGCAGACCAGGTCGCCGCCGCGGCCGGGATAGGCCTGGTGGAACGTCAGCGTCCGCCGCCCCAGGCGCTCGCCCCACAGCGGCGCGAGCCCGCAATGCAGCGAGCCCGTCGTCGGGTCCTCGGCGATGCCGGAGCCTGGGGCGAAGAAGCGGCTCACCACGTCGTAGGGTCGGCCCGGATCGGCCGGGGCGGTGACCGCCGCGTTTCCTCGGCCCTGGATGGCGGTCTCGCAGGAGATTGCCTTCAGCGCCTCCAGGTTGGGGGCGACCGCCCGCACCGCGGCCTCGTCCGCCAGCAGCGCCACCAGGAACTGGCCCGCCCAGCAGGCCAGCGGCTCCACGCCCAGGGCGTCGGCGAGGCCGGGCGGGGTCTCGACGGGCTGCGGCGGGATCGCCGGGA
>Ga0070670_100001902_pt1 | contig 17076 bp, 14 predicted proteins | sample KBSS63metaG_FD_64665 | JGI IMG/M metagenome (GOLD analysis project Ga0070670, IMG submission 64665) | Switchgrass rhizosphere microbial communities from Kellogg Biological Station, Michigan, USA - KBS S6-3 metaG | ecosystem: Host-associated > Plants > Roots > Rhizosphere > Soil ... | reverse complement strand
GTTCCCATCGTGTCTTCGCGCTGACCGTGTGTGCGCTCGCCGTGGCGGTGGCTGCCGCCGCGCAGCCATCGCCGCAGGCACCTGCCGTTCCGTCAGGGCCGCTGACGCTCGAGCAGGTGCTCGCCATCGCCGAAGCGCGCAGCGAGTCGGTGGGCATTGCCCAGGTCGGGGTCACGCGCACCGAGGGCGACGCCGTGCGTGCGCGCGCGGCCGAGCGGCCGCAACTCTCGGCCGCGGCCTCGTACGACCGCTCGCTGGCCAACGAGTTCCAGGGCGTGTTCGACAACGTCGACTTCGGCAATGGGTCCAACGACGGCTCCAGCAGCAACAGCTTCAAAGACCTGCCGTTCGGCCGCGCCAACACCTGGCGGGCCACCTTGTCGTTCTCGCAAAACCTCTACTCGGGCGGCCGCATCGGCGCGCAAAAGCAGCTGGCGACCCTGGGGCGCACGACGGCGGAGCAGTCGCTCGTCGGCGCGCGCGCGCAGCTTCGCTACGACGTCACGCAGGCGTACTACGACGTCCTGCTCAGCGAGCGCCTGGTGGCGATCGCCAGAGCGACGCTCGAACAGGCAGGTGCCACCCTGCAACAGACGCAGTCCGGTTTCGACGCTGGTACGCAGCCCGAGTTCGAGGTGCTGCGCGCCCGTGTGTCGCGCGACAGCCAGACGCCGGTGCTGATCCGCCAGCGCAGCAATCAGGAGATCGCCATGCTGCGCCTCAAGCAGCTGCTCGAGCTCCCGGCCGATTACGACCTGCGGCTCGCCGACGATCTGGGCGGCGCGGAGCTGCCACCGGCGGCCGTCTTTGCCACGCGCATCGCTCCGGTGGAGGCGGCGTTGGGGCCGACACAGTCGGCCGTGTCGGCGCTGCTGGCCGCTCCGCTTCCAGAGCGCAACGCCGTGGCCGAAGCGGGCACCGTCGTCAGCCTGCGCGAGGCCGCGCTCAAGGCGGTGCAGGCCGAGCGGATGCCGTCGGTGAGCTTCACGTCGAACTACAGCCGCATCGCCTATCCGACCAACGTCGTCCCGGTATTCGACCGCGCGAACTGGTCGCTCGGCGTTTCGCTGAGCGTGCCGATTCTCACCGGCGGTCGCCAGAAGGGCGACGAGATGCTGGCGCGCGCCGACATCGACACCGCGCGGCTGCAGGAAAAGCAGGTGCAGGAGCTGGCGGCGCTCGACACGCGCTCCGCGTGGGCCGAGCTGGTGGCGGCCCGCGCCGCGTGGGAAGCCACGGCTGGCACGGTGCAGCAGGCCACCCGCGCGTATGAGATCGCGGACGTCCGCTATCGTGCCGGCGTGTCCACGCAGCTCGAGCTCTCCGATTCGCGGCTGCTGCTGCAGCAGGCGGAAGCCAACCGCGCACTGGCCGCGCGGGATCTGCAGGTCGCGCGGGCTCGCGTGGCGCTCCTGCCCGAGCTGCCGCTGGGTGAAGGCGGCGCCACCGGCGGTGCGCCACGGCCCGCCACCGGGCAGGGCACGCCCGCGGCGCCGCCGCAGCCGCAGCAGCAGCAACCAGGAAGGGGTCAGTTCACTAGCGCGGCCGCGCAGCAGGCGCAGCCGCAGACGGGGACCAGGTAGTCGTCATGAGAAGAATCACGATGGCCGCGGCGGTCGCGGCGGCGGTGCTGGCGGCGGCGTGCGGTACCACGGAAGCCGAGAAGGCGCCGGTGGCGGCGCCGCCGGCGGCGGTGCAGATCGGTCCGGAGAACGTGGTCTCGGTCGAGCGAGGCACGATTGTCGTCGGGCCGATTCTCTCGGGCGAGCTGCGCCCGCAGCGCGAAGCCAAGATCCGCGCGGAGCTCGGCGGATCGATGCTCGAAGTGCACGTCGAGGAAGGGCAGACAGTGATGCGCGGCGCCCTCCTGGGCCGCATCGAGACCCGCACGCTGGACGACGCGCGGCAGTCGGCCTCGTCGGCGGTCCGCAACGCTGAAAACCAGCTCGGTCTGGCCCGGCGCGAGGTCGAGCGCACCGAGAAGCTCGTCAACGCAGGCGCCATCGCGGCCAGGGATCTCGATCAGGTGAAGAGCAACGTCACCGCGGTCGAAGCGCAGCTTGCCGACGCCAAAGCCCGGCTGGCGAGCGCCGAGCGCCAGCTTGGCGACGCCGTGATTCGCTCGCCGATTAGCGGCATCCTCTCCAAGAAGTCGGTCAACGTGGGCGACGTGGTGAGTCCCGGTACCGAGCTCTTCACGGTCATCGACCCGTCGTCGATGAAGCTCGAGGCGTCGGTGCCCTCGGAAGACCTGTCGCAGCTCCGCATCGGTGCGGCGGTCGAGTTCACCGTTCGGGGCTACGATCAGAGCTTTGCGGGGCGCATCGAGCGGATTGCGCCGCAAGCCGACTCCACGACGCGGCAGGTGCCGATCTTCGTCGCCATTCCGAACGTCGGCGGCCGGCTGGTGGCGGGGCTCTTTGGCGAGGGCCGGGTCGTGGCGCAGACGGCCACCGGCCTCGTCGTGCCGGTGAACGCCGTCAACTCCACCACGCAGACGCCGTGGGTGCTGCGGGTGTCCAACGGGAAGACCGAGCGCGTGAACGTCACGCTCGGCCTGCGCGATCCGCGCACGGAACGCGTGCTGGTGGCCTCGGGGCTCGCCGCCGACGACACGCTCCTGCGGGGCGCATCACAGGGGATCACGCCGGGTACCAGTGTTCAGTTGAGTGGGCGCTGACATGTATATCTCCGATACCGCCATCACCAAACCCGTTCTCACCGTCGTCGCGATGCTGATGTTCGTCGTGTTCGGCATCGTGGCGCTCACCCAGCTCGACACCGACGAGTACCCGGAGATCGACGCGCCCGTCGTGGTCGTGGCCGTGCCCTATCCGGGCGCGTCGCCCGACATCGTCGAGCGGGAAGTGGTCGATCCCATCGAAGAGGCCATTTCGGGCATCAGTGGCATCGATCGCATGCGCTCGAGCTCGCTCGACAGCTACGCGAACATCGTGGTCGAGTTCGACTTCTCGAAGGATCCGAAAGTCGCCACGCAGGAGATTCGCGACAAGATCTCGGCGATTCGCAACGACCTGCCGGTGGAGATGAAGGAGCCCATCCTCACCCAGTTCGATCCCGCGGATCGACCCATCGTGTCGCTCACGTTGTCGTCGCCGGGGCTCACGGGCGCCGAGCTGACGCGCATGGCGGATCCGGATATCACGCGCCGGCTGCGCGGAATCAACGGCGTCGCCACGGTGAACCTGGTGGGCGCGATCGAGCGCGAGCTGGTGGTCGAAATCCGCCCACGCGACCTCGAAGCGACCGGCGTGAGCGTCGGCCAGCTGGTGCAGGCGCTGCAATCGCAGAATCTGGCGGCGCCCGTGGGTCGCCTCGAGGGCTCGCTCGAGGAGCGGACGATCCGCCTGAAGGGGCGTCTCGACTCGCCGGCCGACTTCAAGCAGCTCGTGGTGTCGCAGACGGCCGGCCGCATCGTGCGGCTCGGCGACCTCGCCGACGTCAAGGACGCCACCGAAGAGCCGCGCTCCTACGCCGCCTACAACGACGAAGAGGCGGTCGGGTTCGACATCCTGAAGTCCACCGGGTTCAGCACCACCAAGGTCGCCAACGAAGTGCGCGCCAAGGTCCAGGAGATCCAGCGTGAGCTCCCCGCCGGCGTGACGCTACGCGTGGCGCAGGACGGCGGCGAGCGGGTGGACGCGTCGGTGAAGGGCGTCGAGGAAGCGCTGATCGAAGGCGCCGCGCTCACCGTGGCGGTGGTGTTCCTGTTCTTGAACTCGTGGCGGTCCACCGTGATCACGGGTCTCGCCCTGCCGGTGTCGGTGCTGGCCTCGTTCGTCGCGGTATGGGTGTTCGGCTTCACGCTCAACACGATGTCGCTGCTCGGCCTGTCGCTGGCCATCGGCATCCTGATCGACGACGCCATCGTGGTGCGCGAGAACATCGTCCGGCACGTGGAGATGGGCAAGGATCACCTCAAGGCCGCCCACGAGGGGACGAGCGAGATCGGGTTGGCGGTGACCGCCACCACGCTCTCGATCATCGTGGTGTTCATCCCGATCGCCTTCCTCGGCGGCATGGCGGGGCAGTGGTTCAAGCCGTTCGGCCTGACGATTGCGTCGTCGGTGCTCGTGTCGCTCTTCGTGTCGTTCTCGCTCGACCCGATGCTCTCGGCCTACTGGCCCGACCGGCACGGTCCGCTGCACACCCGCTGGTTCATCAGCCGCTGGCTTGGCTACTTCAACCTGTGGTTCGACCGGCAGGCCGAGCGCTACAAGGCCGTGATCGCCTGGGCGCTCGACCATCGCTACTCGATGATCGGGCTCGCGCTGGCGACCTTCATCGGCGCGCTGGCGTTGCCGGCGATGGGCATCATTCCGGCCGCGCTGGTGCCGATCCAGGACAACTCGATGTTCTCGATCGACCTCGACGTGCCACCCGGCTCGAATCTCGTCTACGCCAAGGCCAAGGCGCAGGAAGTGGCGCGCATCGCGCGGAAGCGGCCAGAGGTGGCCTACACCTACATCGCGATGGGGCGCGAGGGCGACGTGGTGGACGAAGGCTCGGTGTTCGTGAAGCTGAAGCCAAAGGCCGAACGGTCGCGGATCCAGGCAGATGTCGAGGCGGACATCCGAGGCGAAATCAGCAAGATCAGCGGCGTCATGTCCTCGATCAGCGGCGGCTGGAACCCCGGCGAGAAGGCGATCCAGATCCAGATCAAGGGGCAGCAGGCCGGCGAGCTGACCCGTCTGGCACAGCAGGTCGCCAACGAGATGCGCCAGGTGCCTGGTGCCGTGGACGTGGACCTTTCGACCAAGGGGCAGAAACCGGAGCTCGAAGTGCAGGTCGATCGCGGCCTCGCCGGCTCGCTCGGCATCACCGTGGGCCAGGTAGCGCAGGCGCTGCGGCCTGCTTTTGCCGGCATCGACGTCGGCGACTGGGTCGATCCCTCCGGTGAGACCCGCGATGTCACGATTCGCCTGGCGCCCGAGGCGCGCAGCGTCGTGGCCGATCTGGAGTCGATGCCGCTCGTCGTCCCCGGACCGAATGGACCGCGGACGATCCCGCTGGGGCAGGTCGCACACATCAGCCCGGGATTGGGGCCGGCACGCATCGATCATCTCGATCGCGACCGCGTGATCAACGTCGAGGCCAACACCGAGGGGCATGCCCTGTCGGAAGTGGTGAACGCTGCCACGGCGCGCATCGCGCAGAACGTGAAGTTCCCGGCCGGCTATGGCCTGAGCCAGGGCGGCCAGACCAAGGACCAGCAGGAAATCTTCACGCAGATGCTGCTCGCGATCGGTATCGCCGTGATGCTGATGTACTTCGTGCTGGTGGTGCAGTTCGGGTCGTTCCTCGAGCCGTTCTCGATTCTGCTCTCACTGCCGCTGTCGCTCATCGGCGTGATGCTGGCGCTCTACTTCACCAAGACCCCGCTCGACATCATGAGCATGATCGGCGTGGTGCTGCTGGTCGGCATCGTGGCGAAGAACGCGATTCTGCTCATCGACTTCGCGAAATGGTCCGAGGAGGGCGGCATGGAGCGCCGCGAGGCGCTGATCCTCGCCGGCCGCGTCCGTCTGCGCCCGATTCTGATGACCACCTTCGCCCTGGTGGCCGGCATGATTCCGGTGGCGCTGGGCAGCGGCGAGGGCGGCGACTTCCGCGCCCCGCTGGGCATCTCGGTGATCGGCGGCGTCATCACCTCGACGCTGCTGACGCTGCTGGTGATTCCGACCGTCTACGAGTCGCTCGCCGACACGCGGGATTGGATCATCGCGCGCATCCGGGGCGAGAAGCGGCATCATAAGAAGGCGCACGAGCCCGGCGCGCCGCTGGTGGCGCCCGATCGGGCCAGACTGACCGACGCATAGGGCGTTCGTTCAGCGCTTTCGGCCGGGAGCCGGAGCCGGGAGCCGGGAGCCAACAAGAATCACTATGCACAATCCGTTCGTTCCCGAAACCCTCGAAGGATGGAGCCTGCTCCACCTGATGTTCCGCGTGAAATGGGACGAGGTCCGCGCACTCTCCGACGCGGACCGCGCCCGCCTGGCGGAGGAGGCGGTGGCGGCGGTGTCGGGCGCAAACGACGGCCCCACTGCGTTCGCGCAGATGCTTGGCCACAAAGCCGACCTGATGGTCACCTGCTTCCGCCGCAGCTTCGACTCGCTCGCCGCGACGCAGCTGGCGTGGTCGCGCACCGGGCTGGCGACATATCTCGAGCCGACGACGTCGTACGTGTCGATCGTCGAGCTCGGGATGTACGAGATGACCGCCAAGATCCACGAACAGCTGGGGGCGAAGTTCAAGCCGGGAAGCGAAGAGTTCGAGAAGGCGTTCGACGGCGAGATGGAGACGCAGCGCGGCCGGGTGCAGAACCGGCTGTTCGGCGAGGTGCCGCCCTTCCGCTACGTCTGCTTCTACCCGATGAACAAGCGGCGCGGCGAAACGCTCAACTGGTACAGCGAGGGGTTCGAACGCCGCGCGCTGATGATGCGCGAGCACGGGCATATCGGCCGTCACTACGCCGGCAAGGTGACGCAGATCATCTCGGGCTCGATCGGCTATGACGACTGGGAGTGGGGCGTGGACCTCTACGCGCCGGATCCGGTCACCTTCAAGAAGTTGATCTACGAAATGCGGTTCGACGAGGCGAGCGCCAAGTTCGCCGAGTTTGGCCCGTTCTACACCGGCGTGCACTTCTCGGCGTCGCAGCTCGGGGCGTTCCTCTCCGGCCAGGTTCCGGCACTTCTCTCGTAACACTGCCCTCGTGGGGACCGCCTTCAGCCGGCCCATCAGAGGTGGGCCTGGATATTAATTCACAATTTGTGCAAATATTCGGCGACGGAGGAACGATCAATGCGAATCGTGACCGCCCTGGCGTGGTGCGCGTATGTGGCAGTCGGAAGCGTCATGGTGACGGCGCAGGCGGCGCCGGCGCGCGCGCCGGTCGCCCTGGCGGCGATCGCTGCAATCATCGAACGCTTCGCTAGCCACGACGTCGTGGCGCTGTCCGATCCGCACGGCAATCGCCAGGTGCAGGACTTCATCTTGTCGCTGATTCGCGACCCGCGCTTTGCGTCTGCGGTCGACGATATCGTGCTCGAAACCGCGAGCTCCAGATATCAGGACGTCCTCGATCGTTTCGTCCGAGGCGATGACGTGCCCAGGGACGCTCTGCGGAGGGTGTGGGACGATCACACCGTTCCGAACAGCAGTGGCGTACAGGCCGAAGAGCTCATTCAGGTCGTGCGCGAGGTGAATCGTGCGCTGATCGGGTCGCGACGCCTGCGCGTGGTGGCCGGCGATCCGCCCATCGACTGGGACAATGTCACCTCGCCCGGCGATCATCGCCGATGGATCGAGCTGCGAGACAGCTATCCGGCCGACCTGATTCGCCGCCAGGTGCTCGACCGCGGCCGCCGGGCCCTTGTCATCTACGGCCAGGGACACCTGCAGCGTCGCCAGATCCTCAGTAATTACGACATGTCCAGCTGGCAGGCGCAGACTGTCGTCAGCCTGCTCGAGCGCGACCGGTCGGCGAGAGTCTTCACCATCTGGACCTGGCTCGATCGCAGGATTCAGTTGCTCGAGGCTCGATCGTGGAGCGCGCCCAGCCTCGTCGCCGTGAAAGGCACCGGGCTCGGGGCCCGCGACTTCGCCTCTTACGCCGAAATGGCCGGCCCTCAGCGTTTCAACGTCCGCGACGGACAGTTGGTGCCCATCACCCGCGACCAGTGGCAGACGCTGCGCATGGACGAACAGTTCGACGCGGTGCTGTATCTTGGGGATCCCTCGGAGATGACATTCCAGGCGCTGCCAGAAGGGTTGTGTCGGGAGCCGGCCTATGTGACCGAACGCATCCGGCGGCTCGCCATCGGGACGCCGCCGGTCGAACTGGCGACGTTCAAGAAGGCATGCGGAGTCTGACTAGCCCCGATCCAACGTCAGCGTGACGACCAGGACACCGAGTATCCAGGTGACGTAGGTTGCGAACAGCACTACGGCCGTCATCGCGAGTTGGAGTGCCCAACGTTCCGCGGTGCCTCGCTTGTCTTGCCACACCTTGCGGCCTGCCGCCAATGCGGTGGCGTGGACGAGCTGCGACCAGAACCAGCGGGCCGAGCGTCCGCGGTCGAGCTCCTCGAGCAGATCGCCGTATAGCGACTCCTGATCGGGATGCTTCAGCGTGAGCCACCGGAGGACGCGCTGGGCCATTCGGGCTTTCATATGCCTCCCCGTTTGAGCGCGGGAACCCCGGACCACAGCGCGACAAGAGCCCGCTGTGTGTCCTTGATGGCACGGATGCCGCCACCGGACACCGTGAACAGGCGCTTGGCCCGTCCTCCGCGTTCGCGAGTCGGTGCGCCGAGTTCCGAGGTAACCAAGCCGCCGGCTTCCATCCGTTCGAGCGCCGCGTACAAGGCCCCGAGCATGACGGTGCGGCCCGCAGTCGACTCGATCTCGCGGGCAATCGCGGCGCCGTACGCCTGCTCCCCGACGCGCAGGACGGCGAGCAGAACCATCAGCTCGAAGTCGGTCAGCAGAGTTCGGGCGGCCATGTGGTCGGAAGACAGTCAATCCTACCGATCGAACAGCCGCGCCGTCGAGAGCAGCGGCGAGCCCAGCCCGCCGCCCGGCAGGCGCACCGGAGCGACCGGCGAACAAATCCGTGATCGCGAGTGCCGTTTTTGAAATCGGCACTCGTCGTCCTCTCGTCGTTCCTGCTCGCGATCGCGCGCGCTGACGCCTGAATCGTGGTCTCCCGCTCCGTCAAAGGCGGGGCCCGGGAATTGCTCCGGGACACCCGTCTGGAGACCGCGATGACTCCTCAGGAGACCTTCGTTACCCGCCTGCGCCGCCACCGTGAGCGCAACCGTATTTCACTCGAGGAAATCGCGGCCGCCACCCGGGTCAAGAAAGAGCTGTTCGAGGCGCTGGAGGCCAACGACCTCTCGGCGTGGCCGCGCGGTCTCTACGCGCGCGCCTGGGTGCGCATCTATGCGTCCGCGGTCGGCCTCGATCCCATCGACACGGTCGACGAGTTCTGCCGGCTGTTCCCGCACGGTGATCGCCGCGGGCACGCCACCATGCAGGACATCGCCTCGATTGTGGACAGCGCGGGCGAGTTCAAGGACGAATTTCCGCTGCCGGAGCGCCGGCAGTCGGCGCTCCGGGCCAAGCCCCCCGCGGCCCCGGCCCGCCACTCGTGGCAGACCGCCGTCGTGGACGCCGCCAAGACCGCCTCGGACGCGGTCTTCGGGCTCGCGCGACACGTGAGAACCCGCCGGGCCGCGTCCAAGCCCACATAGAGACAGCTGGGGGGCAGGGCCCAGGGAAGGGCAGCAAGCGCAGCAGGCGCGGCTTTGTATAATCCGCCCATGCTTGCATTCCGAATCGCCGCGATTGTCGCTTTTGCCGCGCTCGTGGGCGCACCGGCCGTGGCGCAGCAGGCGCCGGTTCCGACGCGGACGCCCGACGTCATCTTCGTCCCGACCCCGCAGGAAGTCGTGGACGCCATGCTCAAGCTGGCGAAGGTGACCAAGAACGACGTGGTCTACGACCTCGGGTCGGGCGACGGGCGCATCCCGATTACGGCCGCCAAGACATACGGGGCCCGTGCCGTCGGCATCGACATCGACCCGCAGCGCATCCGCGAGGCCAACGAAAACCTGAAAATGGCCGGGGTGGGGGATCGGGTGAAATTTCTCAACCAGGACCTCTTCACGACCGACATCAGCGAGGCCACGGTGGTGACGCTGTACCTGCTGCCGTCGCTCAATCTACGCCTGATTCCCAAGCTCAACGCGCTCAAGCCGGGCACCCGCATCGTGTCGCACTCGTTCGACATGGGGAACGCCAAGCCGGTCGAGACCCTCAACGTCAACGGCCGCACCATCTACTACTGGGTGACCCCCATCCAGTAGCGGCTGAAGCCCGAAGCCCCACGCCGGACGCTGTCAGGCGGGCAGGCTTGATCCCGGCTGCCCGCTCCCTATACACTTCCTGAGACTGATTCTCAATTTCGAGAATCGCGATTTCTCAGCGCCGGGTTTCCCATGTTCCCAGCCTTCATCGTCACCCTTCGTGAAGGGCTCGAGGCGTTCCTCATCGTCGCCATCAGCCTCGCGTTCCTCCGCAAGAGCGGACGTCACCAGCTCGTCCCGGCGGTGCGTTGGGGCATTGCTGCGTCGATTGCGCTGAGCGCCGGCGCCGCGTTCCTCTTCCGCCGCGCCTCGAACCAGGCGCTCTGGGAAGGGCTGCTGGCCATCGTCGCGGCGGTGCTCGTGGCGTCGCTCATCGTGCACATGTGGCGGCACGCCAAGACCATCAAGCGCGACATCGAGCACCATCTCGCCGCGTCGGCCGCGCAGATCGGATTCAAGGCCGTGCTCGGCGTGTTTCTCTTCACGCTGCTGATGATCACGCGCGAAGGCATGGAGACGGCGCTCCTTCTCGGCACGCTTTTCTTCCAAGGCATGGCCAGCCGCGTCATTGCCGGAGCCGTGCTGGGCACGGCGGCCGCCGCATTCGTCGCCTACCTGTGGTCGCGCTATGGGCACCGCGTGAACCTGGCCCTGTTCTTCCAGGTCACCGCCGTGTTCCTGGCCGTGTTCGTGGTGCAGCTCTTCATCTACGGCTTCCACGAGTTGGCCGAGGCCAACCTGCTGCCGAACAGCCAGGCGTTGCACGATGCCACGGAGCCGTACGGCCCCGACGGTCTCTACGGCCAGTATTTGAGCTACTCGCTGGTGCTGCTCCCGATGGCGTGGCTGGCCGTCTCGGCCATGATGGGACGTAAGCCAACGCCTCCGGCGCATCAGCCCGCAACCCGGTAGGCGCGGCAGTATCTGGCAAACCGGCGTAACGCCGGTTCGCGATTTATCATTGCCACGTGGGGCGCCGCGGGTATCTCGACTGGCTGCGAGGAGTCGCGGTCCTCATCATGGTCGAGGCGCACACCTTCGACGCCTGGACCGCGCCCCTCGACCGCCACAGCCCCGGATATCGTCTGTTCATCTTCGTCGGGGGCTTCGGGGCCCCTGCGTTCCTGTTCCTGGCCGGCGTGGCGCTTGCGCTCGCGGTGGGCGCGCGCATGCGCAAGGGGCTGGCCCCCGGCGACGCCGTGCGCCTGGCGCGGCGTCGCGGCTGGCAGATCTTCGGCCTCGCCTTCCTGTTCCGCTTCCAGTCGTGGGTCATCAGCCGCGGTGCGGCGATCACGCTGCTGAAGGTGGACATCCTGAACATCCTCGGGCTGTCCATGCTCGCGGCCGCGGCGCTCTGGGGGCTGGCGCGCACGCGGGCGGCGCGAATCGCGCTGTTGCTCTCGGCCGCCGTGGCCGTCGCGGCGGTTGCGCCGGCGATTCGTGCCTCGCCGGCCATTGCCGCGCTGCCCGACCCGCTCGAGTGGTACTTCCACCCATGGGTCGGGCGCTCGTCGTTCACTCTGAGCCCGTGGCCGGCCTTCCTCTTTGCCGGCGTCGCGGCGGGCGAGTGGCTCGAGGGCACCCGCACTGCCCCGGCGGAGCAGCGGGTCACCTGGCAGCTGGGCGCCATCGGGATGGCGCTCGTGGCGGCCGGCTACGCCGCGACGTTCTTTTCGCCCGTCTACGACGACGGCGCCCTCTGGACCGTCGCGCCGTCGTTCTTCGGGGTGCGCCTCGGCATTCTGCTGATGGCGATGCCGCTTGCCCGTGCATGGGCGGCGCGGCGGCGCGGCCCCTCATGGCTCGAGGAGTTCGGGGTATCGTCGCTCTTCGTCTACTGGATCCACGTCGAGATGGTCTACGGGATCGTGAGCCTGGCCCTGCACCGGCGCCTCACGCTGCCTCAGGTGGGCGTCGCCTACGTTGGCCTGTGTCTTCTGTTGTTTGCCCTGGTCCGGCTGAAAAAGCGCCTCACGCAGAGCGCCGGACCATCGGGTAGCCAGGCGAAAGTCGGGCAAACGGCCATCCTGGGTTAGAATTCGCCTCTTTATCGGTCGGATGAGGCCGGCCGAGGGCAGTTCACTCGGGCGCTCCCTGGAGACGCCCTGAACCGGCATAGACACGACCCATGATCAACGTCGCTGCCATCCGTATGAAGCAGTTCGGGGTCCAGTTCTATCAGGCCTCTTTGACCGCCGGCGATATCGACAAGCTGGTTCGCTTCGAAGTCCTCAACTACGGACAGTCCGCTCAACCTCCGGTGCGCGGCGGAAAGAAGAAGACGCCGTCGAAGGTGAACTGGGACCTGCTCGAGCGCCGCATTGCGTCGAGCGAGAAGGCCTATCAGCGCCATATCATCCGCAAGAAGATCGACGAGCTGGTGCAGTACTACGAGCAGTGCCGTCAGGCGCGCGACCTGCCGTCGATCCCGGGCGCCGTGATCATCTCGTGCGACGAGAAGCTGACGTTCGAGGCCGCCGAGGCAGGTGCGTCGGTGGGCCGCCTGAAGGTGCCGGAGCGCGAAGGGATCCTGCGTGCCATCGACGGCCAGCACCGCCTGCTCGCGCTGCACGCCGATCTCGAGAACATCCAGGGCGACGAGTTCACGGTGCCGGCCATCATTTTCGACCGCCTGCCCGAGGACCACATCGTCCAGATGTTCGTGACGATCAACGCGAAGCACACGCGCCTGAACGCCTCGCACCTCGTGAGCCTGTCGGGCCGCCAGCTCTATCGCGACGAAGCGCTGGCCGCGGCGCACGACGTCGTGCGCGCACTCAGCGAGCGTGAGGACTCGCCGCTCAACGGCGAGATCAAGCTGCTCGGCGTCGGACGCGGCCGTGTGGCCCAGGCGCCGCTGGCGCAGGAGCTGAAGAAACTGTTCGCGAGCGACGCATTCGGCAACCAGCGCAAGACATCGGCGTTTCTCGACGACTCGAAGAAGTTCTTCGTGAACTACTTCAAGCAGGTGTCGGTGGTGTTCGGCGCCGCATGGGGCGGCCGCAAGTACAGCGTCCGCTCGGCCACCGCGTTGCGCGCGTTCATCCGCGTGGCGCCCGACGTGGTCCGGAAGCTGGACCAGATGCACGCCGACCGCAGCGACTTCCGCGCCATCGGCCGGGTGATTGCGCCGTGGGGGCGCCGCATCGGCGATCAGCGGTTCGAGAGCGAGGGCGCGTGGAAGCGCACCGGGACGACCGTGGACACGCTGTCGCGGGAACTGAAGCTGGCGCTGGAGTACCCGGAAGGGGCCGCCTAGCGAACCGGCGTCACGCCGGTGTGCCAGACGGCGTCGGCGTACAAAAATACAGGATGGGGTGCAAGCACCCCATCCTGAAATGCCGGCCTGGCTCCCCCCAGCATTTACGGCGCCCTGCCGTAAACCACAGACCGACGCTCCCTTATTAGGCAACCGCCATGCCGTTTGAAAACCCGCCCAAACCCGCCGAAACGCCGCTTTCAGGGCCGACGGCTATGAGGGAAGAATTACAAGGGTGTCCGCCGTCGGACAGGGACCGGAACCGGCGCGGAGCCGGTTTGCCGCATAGGGTGCCGTGCCGATTGACCTGAACGCCGACGTCGGCGAGTCGGTCGGGGACGACGAGGGGGTGCTGCCCTTCGTCTCGTCCGCCAACGTCGCCTGCGGTTTTCACGCGGGAAATCCGGCGGTCATGCGCATTACGGTCCAGCTTGCGCGGCGGTACGGGGTGGCCGTCGGGGCCCATCCGGGCTTCCAAGATCTCGAAGGCTTCGGGCGTCGGGAGATACGTCTCAGCACGCCCGAGCTGGAGACCCTGGTCGCGTATCAAATCGGTGCGCTCGCTGGCGTGGCTGCGGCCGAGGGCGTCCGGCTCAGCCATGTGAAGCCGCACGGCGCCCTCTACAACATGGCGGCGCGCGATGCCGGAATGGCGGACGCCATTGCGCGCGCCGTCCGTGCCGTGGACGCGTCGCTCGTGCTGTTCGGCCTGTCGGGTTCTGAGCTCGTCGCCGCCGGGGACCGAGCGGGGCTCCGCGTGGCGTCCGAGGTGTTTGCCGACCGCGGCTATTGGCCGAACGGAAGTCTGGCGCCTCGCGGGACGCCGGGCGCCGTGTTGACGGAGGTCCAGGACGTGGTGCGCCGCGCTATCGGCATGGCTCGAGGCCAGGCCGTGACCTCCGTGGACGGGTCGAGCGTTTCCGTGCGAGCCGACACCATCTGCATTCACGGCGACACGCCCGGCGCCGCCGCGCTGGCGCGTGCCGTGCGCTCAGCGCTGACCGCCGCCGGGATCGACGTCGTGCCGCCGGAATGAATGCGCGCCTTACGCGCCCGGCTTGTTGTCGTCCAGGCGCTTGACCGACGCCTCCACGCGGTCGATGTAGTCGCGGACGCGATCGCGGCTGACGCTCCACCAGTCATCGGCAGAGGCCCTCGCCAGAGCGTCGAGGTCGCTGGCGATCTTCTTCACGCGATCGCGCGTGTCGTTCAGCTCGGTCTTACGTGAGCCCTTGGCGTTCACCTTGTCGAGCGCGCGACCCAGGGCGTCGACCCGACCCTTCATCGCCGCCACGAACGCGTCGCGCCGTGAGGTGAATGGTGCCGTCGCCAGAGTCTCGCCGGGCGCGGCGGGCGCCGGCTCCGCGATACGGCCGCCGAAATGCTTCACGTCGGCCGAGACATCGTCGATGGTCGCCCGCATGGCGTCTTCTTCGCGCTGCCACCAGTTGTCGGCTGTCGTGGTGCTGAGGTTCGCGATGGCCTGTTTGACGTTGTTGACGTCTTCCTGGACCTCTTCGCGAAGACTCGACGTGGCGGTGCGCTTGCCACTCGCCAGCACGGCGGACTTGTTGGAGTAGTCGTGTTCAAGCTGTGCCACCCGGTCGTTGAGGCGCGCAATCTCGTCGTTGCGCTCCTTTTCGACCGCCGCGGCCTTGTCGGCAACTTTCGTGTCTTCCTTGATCGTGTCCTTCCGCGTCTCTTTCGCGTCCCGATTGCAGGCCCCCGCGGCGAGTGCCAGCGCCAGGACGCCACTTGTCAGCGTGTTGTATCGTGCCATCTCATCCCCCAAGTGCGAGCCAGGGTCGCAATCAAGGGAAAAGCAAGGCAACGGCCAACACGGCGCGGATCCGCTTCAGGTGACGGCACGTATCAGCTTCCACGGCCAATCTGAGTTGGCCGTACGGATTGAGAATTGCAGCACCCCGGCTGGAGGAAATGTATGACCTCGTCAGGTTCATTGTGTAAATGGATGACCGTAGGGTTCATCGCGGCCGCATTCGGTGCGGGGCTGGCCGATCGCGCGGAGGCACAGCGCTTCGGGCGAGGTCCGACTCCAGGCGCCGGCGCCTGTTTTTACCAGGACCCTGATTTTCAAGGGGAGTACTTCTGCGTCCGGGCCGGCGACGTGGTGGAATCGTTACCCCGTGACATGAACGATCGAATCTCGTCGATTCGGACGTTTGGTCGGGTGGAGGTCACGGTCTTTCAGGACAGCCGATTCGAGGGGCGCGCCGCCCGATTCGACGACGTGGCGAACCTCAAACGCCAAGGCTGGAACGATCGCATCTCGTCGCTGCGCGTGGAGGGCCTCGGTGGCGGGTTTGGGCGCCGGGACGATCGCGATCGCAACCGCGGCCAGTTCGGCAATCGCGGCGCACAGGCCGACACCATGGTGCGGCGCGCCTATCAGGACGTTCTGCACCGCGAGCCCGACGAGGCCGGCCTGCGTCTCTATCGCAGCCATGTCATCGACGACGGCTGGTCGGAGCAGCAGGTGCGGGACGCGTTGCGGAGCAGCCCGGAGAATAGAGTCGTCACGCGCGAGCGCGCGTCCGAGATTGTCCGGCGCGCCTACCTGTCGGTGCTGAATCGCGAGCCGGATGCCGGCGCCCAGGGCTACATCAACAGCGTGATGCGCGAGGGGTGGACCGAGCAGGACGTGGCCCGCGAGCTGCGGCGGAGCCCCGAATACCGGCAGGGCCACCAGCGTTAGGCACCCGCCAGCTACGACGCCGCGCGCTCGGCAGCCGCCAGCGCGCGGCGCAGGATCTTGCCGACCATCGTCTTGGGCAGCTCGCTGCGGAACTCCACCCGGCTCGGCACTTTGTAGGGGGCGAGCCGTTCGCGGCAATACGCGCGCACCTCGTCCGCGGTGGCCGTGGCCCCGGGCTTGAGGACCACCCAGGCCTTGGCCACTTCGCCCTTCACCGGATCCGGCACGCCGGCGACGCCCACCTCGAGCACGGACGGCAGCGCCGAGATCACTTCCTCGATCTCCCGCGGCCACACCTGGAAGCCGCTCGTCTTGATCAGGTCCTTCTTGCGGTCGACGATGAAGAGATAGCCCTCCTCGTCCATGTAAGCGAGGTCGCCCGTGTGCAGCCACATGTCGCCGTCGTGCGCGCGCAGCGCCTCGGCGGTCTCGAGCGGATTGTTCCAGTACTCCGACATGTACTGCGGCGCGCGCAGGATCATCTCGCCGACTTCTCCGATGGGCATCGACGCAGTGCCGGTGTCCGCATCCACGATGCGCACCTGCACGTCTGGGAGCGGCATGCCGATCGACCCGATTTTGTTGGTGCCCTGCACCGGGTTGACCGAACACGCCATCATGCCTTCGGTCAGCGAATAGCCCTCGATGATGCGCGCACCGGTCGCCGCTTCAAACTGTTTCTTGGTCTCGGCCATCAACGCCGACGCGCCCGAGAAGCACAGCTTGATCGAGCTCAGGTCCGCCTTGCCGGCGCGCACGTCGGGATGATTCAGGATGGCGGTGTAGAGCGTCGGCACGCCGTTGAAGAAGGCCGGCCTCACGCGCTTGATCGTCGCCAGCAGGTCGTCGAGGTCGCGCGGGTTGGGGACAAGCGTCAGCGGGTTGGGGGCCACGAAGGCCATCGGCTGCACGCCCACGTTCGCGTACACGTGGAACAGCGGCAGCGGCAGCATGATGTTGTCCACCCACGGCTTCTGGGCGGACTTGGTCCATTCGTACAGCTGGAGGCCGGCGGCCACGTAGTGGCGATGCAACCCAACGACGCCCTTGGGCGTGCCGGTGGTACCACCGCTCGAGAGGATGACCGCGCGATCGTCGGGGCTCACGGCAACGGAAGGGCGCTGCCCGCGGTGCGAACGCAGCATCGCCCACATCCACGGGTCGCCCGCCTGCGGCGTGATCCGGTGCCCTTCCCTTTTCTCCTTCAG
>Ga0070670_100001900_pt1 | contig 17083 bp, 19 predicted proteins | sample KBSS63metaG_FD_64665 | JGI IMG/M metagenome (GOLD analysis project Ga0070670, IMG submission 64665) | Switchgrass rhizosphere microbial communities from Kellogg Biological Station, Michigan, USA - KBS S6-3 metaG | ecosystem: Host-associated > Plants > Roots > Rhizosphere > Soil ... | reverse complement strand
CGACACCGGCTCGGTCGATCCGATCGAAGCGATTGCCGACGTTTGCGCGAAATACGGCGTCTGGTTTCACGTCGATGGGGCATATGGCGGCTTGTTTGCGCTGTGCGACGAGGGCCGGGAGAAGCTGCGCGGCATCGATCGGGCGGACAGCGTCGCGCTCGATCCGCACAAAACCCTGTTTCTGCCCTACGGGACCGGCGCCGCGCTGATCCGTGACGGCAACCTTCTGTTGCACGCCTTCACTGCCACCGCCGAATATATAACACCGTTGGGCGAGAGTGAGGTTGGGCCGTCCCCGGCCGACCTGTCGCCCGAGCTCACCCGTCATTTCCGCGGCCTTAGGATGTGGCTGCCGCTGCAGCTGGGCGGGATCGCGGCCTTTCGCGCGGCGCAGCAGGAAAAGCTGGGGCTCGCGCGCTATTTTCACGCCCGCCTGTCGGAGCTGCCGGAGTTCGACGCCGGTCCGCCGCCCGACCTGTCGGTCGTGGCATTTCGCTATATTCCGGAAAATGGTGACGCCGACACGGCGACGGAACGATTGCTTCAGCATTTGCTGCAAGAAGGACGCGTCATGTTGAGCGGAACGCGGATCGATGGCCAATTCCACATTCGATGCGCGATTCTCTCGTTCCGGACCCATGCCGAGCATGTCGATGAAGCGATTGAGGCGCTGCGGCGCGGGGTTGCGGCGCTAAATGGCTGAGGAACCTCGACCGGCAGTCACGACTCGCCGCGACGTCGGCATTTGGGGCGCGGCGCTACTGGCGCTGAATGGCATGATCGGCGCGGCGATCTTCGGCCTTCCCGGCAAGCTTGATGCGGCGGTCGGCAGCTTCGCTCCCTGGCTGCTGCTGCTCGCCGGGATCGGGATCATGCCGGTCGTGCTCTGCTACGCCGACCTCGCCAGCCGTTTCGATAGTTCGGGCGGGCCGCAGCTTTATGCCGGCAAGGCATTCGGCCAGTTCATCGGCTTTGAGGCCGGCTGGATGCTCTATGCGGCCCGCGCCGCGGCGCTGGCCGCCAATGCCCATGTGCTCGCCGCCTATGCGGGCGCGCTGTGGCCGCCGCTGGACGGCCCGCTTACGATCATCGTCACGGTGGGAGCGATCACCCTGGTCAATGTGATCGGCATCCGGCGCGCGGTCGACACGCTCGGCGGAATGACCATGCTCAAGCTGGCGCCACTGATCCTGATTGGCGCCCTGGGCTTGCTGCTGGCGCCCATTCCAATGCCCAAACTGCCCGAATTCTCGGCGGTCGAAGGGGTCGCCCTGGCCGCGCTTTATGCCTTCGTAGGCTTCGAGGCCGCGACCATACCTGCCGGTGAAACACGCGATCCCGAGCGCAATATTCCAAAGGCCCTGCTGCTCACCGTGGCCGGGGTCACCCTGCTTTATGTCTTGGTCCAGCTGGCATATTCGGCGTCAGGCATCGGCGCGAGCGATGCGCCATTGGCCGCGCTGGCCTCGCAGTCGTTGGGGCCGGCGGGCGTCGTCATCCTGGGCTTGACGGCGATCGTTTCCGTCCTGGCCAATCAGCTCAGCGCGGTCACCTCCATTTCGCGGATCACATCCAGTTTTGCCGACCAAGGGCTGCTGCCGCGATGGTTCGGCAAGATTTCCGCTCGTTTCGCGACGCCGGCCAATTCCATCCTTGCGGTTGGCGTCCTCGGTGTCGCGCTGGCGCTGTCGGGTACCTTCATTACCCTTGCGGTGATCAGCACCGTCGCGCGGCTGTTCGCCTATCTGGCCTGCGTCGCTGCGGTTCCGCGGCTCGATTACCTGGCCGGTAAGATGAGGTGGGGGAAGGGCGTCTTGCTCCCTATCGCCGCCGGCGCCCTGGTCATCTGGGCGGCTTCCTATTCCAACTGGGAGGAATGGCGGGCGTTCGTTGGCTTCTTCGCGGCGGGAGCCCTGCTCTACCTGATCGCGGGGCGAGGGCGGAACGCTTGAGCCAGACGGCCATCGAAACCGAGCGGCTTTGCCTTCGCGAATGGGGTGAGGGGGACGGCGAGCGCTTCTACACGATCATGAACACGCCGGCGGTGATGCGGCACCTGGGCGGGGTCCAGGACCGCGCAACCTGGAACGCGGCCTTCGAGCGGTTGAAAGGCTATCAACGCGACCATGGCCACACTTTCTGGCTGGTCGAGCGCAAGCAGGATGGCGAGCTGCTCGGCTTCTGCGGGCTGAAGCGGGTCAATTCTCCAGGCGCCGGCGACCTTGCGGGCCAGTTCGAAATCGGCTGGCGGCTGCGCGAAAGCGCGTGGGGCAAGGGCTACGCGAAGGAAGCTGCGATGGCTTGCCTCGACCTTGCCTTTGACAGGTTCGGGGCTCCGCATGTCGTTGCGCTCACCGTCGGCCCGAATGCCGAGAGCCAGGGATTGATGAAGCGGCTTGGCATGACGCGCCGCGAGGATCTCGACTTCATCGATGCGCGCTTCGGCCCGGAAATGAATCCCTCGATCGTGTACCGGATCGACGCCGATCAATGGCCGGCAGCGCGTGCCGCCGCTCTGGTTTAGCGAGCGAGCTGGCTCGTCAGCCGATCGATTGCTTCCGCCTGACGGCCGCTAATCGCCGCAACCTCGGCCGCCGCCGCGGCGATCGCCTGCTGGTCTGCGGGCCTGATCCAGCGCTGCCCCTGGATGCGGCTGGAGCCAAGCGCGTCGATATTGGCCGCGGCCCGCGTCGTCACGCCGTGCTGCTCGACCAGCAGGGACAAAGCCTGCTCAGCTGCCACCCAGCTTTCGCTGGCCATCGGCCCGGCGCCGGTCGCCAGCCGTTCGGCGGTAGCCTGCTTGGCATCGAACGCGGTGACGCCGGATCGGGCCTCTCCGACCAGTCCGGCCAGCTGGCTGGCGAGCGATGGATCGACCGCGGTTGGCTGGACGTCGCTCGGGATGGGCAAGCGTGGATCGATCGCTTCGGCGGCACGGGGGGCGAGGCTGGGCTGGGATCCCGCCTGAGGTGCCGAACAGGCCGCCGCCAGCGACGCTGCAAAGAGGGGAACAAGGGCGCGCATTGCGATCGGTCTAAGGGCCTGTGCCGGTCGACGCAATGCGGCCTCAATTGTCGGCAAGGGGGGTTGCGTGGGATCGTCCCTCCCCCTAAGGGACGCCCCGGCACGCGCCCGTAGCTCAGCTGGATAGAGCATCAGACTACGAATCTGAGGGTCGGACGTTCGAATCGTTCCGGGCGCGCCATTTCCTGAAGCGCCGAGCTTAAGCGAGCGAATGCATCGCAATCGTAAGCTTGTGCCGGAGAGCCGCTGAAGGAGGGACGGCTAGCGCCCGCAGGGCGACAGGACCGACGGCCCGGAAGCGAAGCTGGCCGAAGGTCAATTTACTTCGGGCCGGCCCACCTCAGCAAATTGCCCAACGCAAAACGGCCCGGGAATTGCTTCCCGGACCGTTCCTGCCCCCAGGGACAGCGAAGCTGGCTTGCCGCTGCCCTTAGCGGGTGTTGATGTTAGCCCCGTTCCGGCTCCGGCGGAGGCGGCGGAGGCGGTGGAGGTGGCGGCGGTGGCGGACAGGCGTCCGTCGCCAGGATCACCGAACCGTCCGGACACGTCTGCGTCGCCGGCGGCGGAGGAGGCGGAGGCGGCGGAGGCGGTGGCGGCGGAGGCGGCGGCGCCCTGTAGAAATTATAGGTCAGCGTCGCGAGCAGTGAGTGCGACGTGAACCGGCCCTCCACGTCGGCGCCCTGGCCGATACTGTCCGAGACCTTGTGCGGGTGGAAGTAGCGATACTTCAGGCCCAGGTCGACATTGTCGTTGAGTGCGTAGCGAGCCCCGGCGATCAGCTGCCAGGCGAAGCCGCCTTCCTTGATGCTTTCGTCGAATTCGCTGTTGCAGCAATCGGCTTCAAACTTGCCCCAAGCGAAGCCCGCACCGGGACCGGCATAGAAGCTAAAGCCGTTCTCGTCGCCGAGATCGAGCAACAGGTTCGTCATGATTGCCGTGTAACTGGTGTGCCCGTCGGCATCGACGGTGCCTTCCGTCCCGAAATCATATTCGTTGTGGGAAGCCCGCTTGTAGGACAGGTCGAGCTCGGCGCGGACGATGCCGGCGTCATATCCGAAGATCACGCCAATGTCGTAGCCCATCTTATGGTCGATATCGAAGAAGTCGAACTCGCCTTCCGTAGAGTTGATGTCGACATCCATATCGTTGGCCCACATCGGCCCAAGTTCGACGCCCAGGTATAAGGTCTTGTCGCGGGCGACCGCCGGGGAGGCGATCATCGCGGATGCCAGCATTGCTGCGGCACAAGTTCGACGTAGCATGATTAAACCCCCGTTTTTCGTGACGAACCCGGATTATTTAACAGAGTTAAACTCTGACTGCTAGAGCGAGCGTGAATGGCTCAAAAATAAGAAAATTCCGGGACATTTTTGCCCCGGATCAGCAGTGGCCGCTGAATTGAAGTTGCTGGCGTCAGGCGGTGATTGCGACGGCCGGCGCGACCGCGCCGCTCTCAATCGCGCGGCGCGCAAAATCCTGGGCCAATTTGCTATGCCATTCACGGGCCTGCGGGGTAACGGCGCGATGCGCGGCCGTCCGCTCTTCTGCTGCGCGGCGCAGATAAAAACGCTGGTTCGACTCCACTAGTCGCCTCCCCGGACCAACACTTCGGCAGCGGCAACTCTGCGCGCAAAAAGTAAAGTGATGGTTAATATCCACAGGGGGTTGCAAGTCCCTAGGTGGCACAAGGGTTTCTCCCGTGATGACAGGTTTTGCGAATCGCCTTATCGTTGAAACCTAACGACTCGTCGCACGTTCGAGCCTTAACAGGAGGATGAACGGCCATGCTGAGTTCAAATGTAATAGGCTTCGATCCTGCCCGCCGTGGCTATCATGTCGTGTACCGCGACAATGAGGTGAACCATTGCCCGGGTTGCGGGCGCACCCATTGGTACGTCGGCCGGACCCTCGCCGAATGCGGATTCTGCGCGACTGCGCTGCCGTTGAGCGAAAGCTTCCGGCAGCCGGCGACCGCCGTCATTATTACCCGGTCGCGCCCACACAGACCTTCGGCCTTCGCGGCTTAGCCGCGGGGCTCTGGCGCGCGTCCAGCGAGCGGGGTGGGCGCGCGCCAACCGTTTCAACGCCAACTATTTGAATGGTGAGCCCGCCGGGATTATATTGCGGACATGAAACGCTTTCTCGCCCCGTGGCTTGCTGCGGCGATCGTCGCGGCTCCTGCGCCGGCCATCGCTGCCGCCGGCAACTTCACGCTGGTCAACAAGACCGGATCGGCGATCAGCTCGCTGCAGATCCGCCGCGTCGGAACCACCGCCTGGCAATCGCTTGGGGGAAATCCCGCAAACGGTTCAAGGGTCGCCGTTGCCTTTGCCAACCCCGACTGCGCGTTCGATATCAAGGCGACCCTGGCGGGCGGCCAATCGGCGACCTTCGCCGGAGTCAATCTGTGTGATGTGACGACGGTAACGTTAAACCGCGGTCCGAGCGGTGACGTTTGGGTCGACTACGACTGATCGCTGACCGCATCGTGTGACGTGGGGTCAGTTTCACCGGCATGCCACCCACAGGCTGAGGCCGGACGCTGTCGAGCAGCTTGGCTCCGGCAACGAATGGAACGCCGAGACAGGCAACCGCCAGCAACACGCCGCCATTGCCCGGATAATTCTGCATATAGTGAGCGCCGCGTTCGATCGCGCCGACGGCGATGGCATAGGTCACAAGGAAAGCCTCAAGGCGTGTCTTGATGACAAACAGTCGACCGATCTTGCGAAGCTTCATCATGGTAAATCCAACGCCACTGGAATGGCGCTGTTCCGCCCTTTCCCGATTAAGGACAGTGGTTAACTGCCCTTTAACACTTCATCGCTAACCGAGAAATTGAGTCGGGTCGAATGGCTTTATGCAGCCTGTCCCAAAACGGTCTAGTTGAGTTCGGCCAACTCCAGGGCATCGAGCAGGGCCGCACGCGCCCGCTCGATTTCGTCGACCAATGGCGGCGACTGGATATCCGCCGACGAAATCTCTGACGGCCAGCTCGAGCCAATGACGTGAGCGAGGCGGTCCAGCTTGGCCTCGTCGACCAGGAAGCGCGGATCGACATCCGCTGGGTCGCATTGGACGCGCAGCCGCAGGCAGGCCGGCCCGCCGCCATTGGCCATGGACTGGCGGACGTCGACGAAATTGACGCGGCGGATCGCGCCGTTGGAGGCAAGGTGGCGCTCGATCCACGCGGCGACCGACGGCGTGTCGCGGCATTCGGTCGGCGCAACCAGAGTCATCGCTCCATCCGGCGGGGTCACCAATTGCGCGTTGAACAAATAGCTCTTTACCGCATCGGCCAGCGGCACTTCGCCATCGGGCACCTCGACCAGTTCGAAACCCGCAACCTTCGACGCGAGGTCGGCGACCAGCGCATCGCGGTCGGCGAATGCCTTCTCATGGGCGAACAGCACCGGTCCGTTGGCCACGGCGACGACGTCATTGTGGAAGGCTCCGGCAGCGATGGCCTCCTCGCTTTGAGCCGCAAACAGGGTTCGGGCCGGGTCAAGCCGGTGCAGGCGGGCAATGGCTTTCGACGCCTCGATATTCTGGCGGGCAGGGAAGGGGCCACCCGTCACGCCGTAGACGAACACCTCGACGCCCGGCTCGCCATGGGACGGAGCCAGCCGCATATGATTGGCCGCGCCTTCATCGCCATATGCCGGCGGCACGGGTCCATGGACGGCGAACCCATTGCCGGCAAATGCCAGCCGAAGTTGGGCCAGCGTCGCCGGCCATTCGTGGCTGCGGTGGGGCATGGTCTTCAAATTGGCGACCGTCAGGTGGCACTTGCCGTCGGTGGTATCCGGCGGCGGGCTGACCGTGGCCGCATTGGCCGCCCACATCGACGACGCGCTCATCGCGTTGGCAGCGAGATGATGTTCGGCCTCGCCGACTGTCGTGCCAAGCTCCGAGAGCCAGGCACGCGCCGGCCTCGGCTGCGGGACGAAGATGCCTTGCACCAGGCCAAGCGCAATGTTCGATCGCATCTTGTCGATGCCCTGCAGCGCTGCCGCCTTCGGCTGCGACACATGGCCGGCATTGCGGGCGGACGCGAGATTGCCGAGGCTAAGTCCGGCATAATTGTGGCTTGGCCCGACGATGCCGTCGAAATTAATCTCGCGGATCACCGCTCTACCGCCAGCACTAGATCACCCGGACCGATCCCAAGCATCGCCATCGCTTCCGCATCGATCACCAGTTCGCCGTTGTCGTTACGGGCGGCATGGCTGTAGCAGGCGATGAAATCGTGCATCACCCCGGTGGCCAGCATCATCGTGTTCTCGCCGCCCCCGTTGGTCCCGGCGACGCGCAGCCATTCGCCTTCGACCAGCGTTTTGATCTTGTCGGTGCGGGCGGTCACAGTCGGCCCGCCGTCGAAGATGTCGATATATCCGTCCCAGTCGAAATTCTCATTCTCGAGCATTTTCAGCGCCGCCCGGCCGGTAGGATGCGGCTGGCCGATCACCGCCTTGGCGCTTTCCGGCAGCATTGCCACATAGATTGGCGACTTGGGGAACAGGTCGGCGATGAACTGGGTGCCGTGGACCGCGTTGAACTCGTCGGCTTCCGGAAAGGTCATGCCGAAGAAGCGGCCGCCGAGCGCGTCCCAGAACGGCGAGTGGCCGGCCTGGTCCATCACGCCGCGCAGCTCGGCAAGCACCGACTCGCCGAACCTCGGGCGATGCTGCTTGATGAACAAATAGCGGGAGCGGGCGAGCAACATGCCGAGCCCGCCGGCGCGTTCCTGCGGGTGAAGGAATAGCCCACCTACCTCGCTAAATCCCTCCAGGTCCGTCGTGAGGTTGAGCGTCTGGTTGCGGAAGATTCGGCCGAGCTCCTCGCTTTTCTGGGTGAGCGTCGAGATCAGGTAGCTGTAGAATGGGCGGTCGGTGCCGACTGCGCCGAAGATCTGGCAGGTGCCGCGAATTGCGCCGGTTTTGAAATCCTCGAGCATGAAGACGTAAAGGTCGTCTGACTGGTTCTCTCCGACGCGCTTGAACCCGGCCTCGGATCGCTCGAGCTTGGCCTCCAGCGTCGCCTTTTCGGCCGGCAGGTTGGTGAAGCCGCCGCCAGTGAGCTTGGCGAGGTCGTAAAAGGCGCGAAAGTCGTCGGGCCCCGCCGCACGGATACGATAGCTCATGCCCCCTCCGCCAGGCGCAGGATGGTCAGGGCCGAAAGCGCGGCGCGCTCGGCAAGGCTGTCGACGATCAGATATTCCTCCATCGAATGAATGCTTCCGCCGCGCACGCCCATGGTGTCGATCACCGGCACACCGCAGGCGGCGATATTATTGCCATCGCATACCCCGCCCGTCGACTTCCAGTCGATCGGCTGGCCAAGGTCGGCGCCCGCCCGCTTTACCAGGTTGAAGAGAGCCTCCGCCTCCGGAGTCATCGGCTTGGGCGGCCGCGCAAAATGACCGTGAGCGCTGATCCGGACATCATGGTCGCCCGCCACCGCGGCGACGGTGGCGTCGATCAGCTGCTGCGCCCGCGCCTGGTCGTCCAGCGTCTCCGGCCGCAGATTGACGCGCAGCACGGCAAGGTCCGGGACGACATTGTTGGGAGAGCCGCCATCGATCTTGGCCGGATTGATCTTCAGCCCCGAACCGACCGCGGCCTTAAGCCGAAGTGCAAGGTCGGCCGCGGCGATCAGCGCGTTGCGGCCGTCCTCGGGATTGCGGCCGGCGTGGGCCGAGCGGCCATGAACGGTGAAGGAGAAATTGCCGCTGCCGGGCCGCGCTCCGGCCAAGGTCCCGTCGGGAAGCGCTGACGGTTCATAGGTCAGCGCGGCCCGCTTGCCGCGAGCGGCTTCGGCGATCAGCGCTGCGGACCCGAGCGAACCGACCTCCTCGTCCGAATTGATGATCACCTCATAGCCGAGCACGCTTGCTGCCGGGCTCGCCTCGACCGCCTTCAGCGCCGCCAGCATGACCGCGATGCCGCCTTTCATGTCGGCGACGCCCGGCCCGCCCAGCACCTTGCCGGGCTCGAGCCAGGCCAGCGACTGGAACGGATGGTCCACGCCGAACACCGTATCCATGTGGCCGGTAAGCAGCAGCTGGACCGGGGCGTCCGGCCGGACCTTCAAGTGCAAATTCTTGCCGTGCGGAACCTCATAGCGCTGGCCGGACGCATCGATCGCCTCGACCGGCGCCGGTTCGCGCATCGCAAGCTCGCCTGGCAGGTCGGCAAAGGCTCCGGCCAGCCGGGCGCCGATCGTCGCCAGTCCGTCGAGGTTGCGCGAGCCTGAATTGACGTTCGCCCAATTTTCGACCTGCATGAGCATCGGCTCGGCCGACGCCGCTTCGACAGAGGTGCGTTCCGGGCTGGTCAATTCCCCCATGCGCCGTGGCTCTAGCGTGGCGGCTTCAGTAAGGCCACACCTGCCGCATTTACCCATTGTTGTACGAAAGGGGCTAAGCGCCCGTATCGTCCCATTGATGACGCCCCTTGAGTTTGGAGAGTGAAATGAAATCTGCACTTCTGGCGTTGGGACTCTTGACGGTGGTGGCCCAGCCCGCGGTGGCGGCGCCGGCAGCGGGCACGGAAGCCCAAAGGGCCGAGCTGGCCCAATGCGTGGTGATGCGTACCAGTGGCGCCGATCGCACTTTGACGGCGCAGTGGATGTTCGCGGCGATGGCAAAGTCGCCGCATATCGCAAGCCTTTCCGCCGTCAGCGATCAGCGGAGGACGGAGCTCAACAAGGGCTTTGCTCAGTTGCTTACGCGCCTAGTCATCAAGGACTGCCTGGACCAAGTGCGTCCGCTTGCAGTTGCGAATCTTCAGGAAGCATTCGAGATGGTCGGACGATCGCTTGGCGAGGTTGCGATGCAGGAGTTGTTGGGTAATCCGGATGTCGACAAGGCAATCGGGTCCTATGCCGATTTTCTTTCCGAAGACGACTTCAAGCCGTTAACCGACAGCCTCGACAAGGCTCAATCGAAATAGGTCCGAAACCCTTCGACGATGGTCCGGTACATATCGCGCTTGAACGGCACGATCAGCTCCGGAAGCAGGTGCGGCTCGACCCATTTCCAATGGCTGAATTCGGCGTGCTTGGTCGCGATGTTGACGTCTGAGTCCGTGCCGAGGAAGCGGGCCAGGTACCAGTCCTGCAACTGGCCCTTCCAGTTCCCGCCCCACAGGCGTGACGCAATCGCGTCCGGGATATCGTAGCGGAGCTGCTGGGGTAGGCATGCAAGCCGCTCGACCAGTTTCGAACGAATGCCGGTCTCTTCCTCCAGCTCGCGCAGCGCTGCGGGCCAGGGTTTCTCGTCCTTGTCGATCCCGCCCTGCGGCATCTGCCAGGCCTCGTCGCGGTTATCGATCCGCCGTCCGACGAACACGAGGTTTTGGGAATTGAGAAGCATTACCCCAACCCCGCGGCGGTAAAGATGGTCGTCGGTCATTCGCGCTCCGTCATTGCTCCGCCTTTTCTTCGAATTCGGCGAAACAGGGAAGGCGGACTCCTGGCATGTGGCGCGTCACCGTCGCTCGACACTGAACAGGGCCGCTTCCACGATCCTCTCCAAATTCTTGGATGAGGTGCGTACCGAGTCTGAATAGATGAGCGCGTCCAGAGCGACGCCGGTTGCTATCGCGCTCGCCCGTTCGACCTGCTCGATCAGCTCATGGGCCTTTGCCCGATCGAGACCCTTTGACTCAAACTTGGCCGCGAGAGCCTCGCGCACTTCACCCCGCTTTCGTCTTACGAACTCCCGCAATGGCGCATTTCGGGCGACCTCGGCAGTGATCTCAAGCATCAACGCGAGCTGGTCCCGATTTTGAGACTCGTCGGCGAGTTGCTTGATCATCAAACGCGGCAGCTCTGCCAGGTCCGTCGAACCATCCCCAACCGCCCGTTCGATCTGACCCATTTGGAGTTGGACATCTTCGGCGATGATGGCCTGCACCATTTCCGACTTGGACTTGAAGTAGCGGTAAAGGAGGCCGACGCTCACCCCCGCTTCCATCGCGATCGCATCGACGGTCGTCGCCTGAAGGCCGTGCATCCGGAAGCTTTCCTTGGCCGCTTGCAGAATCTGCGCTTTGCGCTCTTCAGGTTGTCGTCGTTTGCCGCCCATGCGCCCGTTGCCCCCAGTCTCACCTGAACGTGCCACAGCATCTGCAAGCCGCCTAGCTTGAAACCTTCCCTATTTCGATATAATGAATGAGCGCTCACTCATTACGTAGGAACAGGAGAGCGACGATGCGTGGAATCCTTTGGTTCTTGTTGATCTGCTTCGGCTTCGCCTGGGGGTGGTGGGAGCTCGTCATTCGGTCAGGGACCGATGTGCTCTCTTGGCAGTTCCAGCTGTATGCGCTGCCGGCCGCATTCTCTCCGGCGTTAGCGGCAATTGTGGTCCGAAAATGGATCACGGGCGAAGGCTTCGGCGATGCTGGTCTCCGCCTAAACCTGCGGCATTGGCGGCTCTATCTGTTAGCATGGCTGCTACCGCTGGCCCTCGTCGCTGCCATCACGCTCGAGGCGGTTCTCCTGGGGATTGCGCAGCCTGACTTCACACTTGCCAGGGCTTCCGTGGCCGGGGTCGCCGGACGCAGCTCCATTTCGCTTGGCCAGCACGCTTGGATCATCATCCCGCAGCTGCTGTGCACCGCGCTCATTGCAACCCCCATCCTCTGGGGGGAAGAATTTGGCTGGCGCGGCTATTTGCAGCCGCGGATTTTTCCGGGCCGGCCAGTCCTGGCCGCGGTTGCAATAGGGGTCATTTGGGCCGTTTGGCACTATCCGGTCACGCTCCGCGGCTACAATTATCCCGATCATCCGGTCCTGGGTTCGCTGGTCTTCGTGCCGGTGACGATTTCGCTGTCCTACCTGTTTGACTGGTTCCGCAGGCAAACGGGAAGCATCTGGACCGCGAGCCTGGCGCATTCCGCCACAAACTCGGCGGGTGGCCTCGCGGCGATTTGGTTCGCAGGGGCGGCCAGCCCCGTTATCGTCGGCTTTGGCGGCCTGCTCGCGATCCCTCCGCTGGTCGTAGCCTGTGCCTGCGTCTTCTTCCTTGGCAAAGGCCGAGCCGGCGATTTGGCGGCCGATGCCACAAGGGCCTAGGGCGGCCCTCACCGTCACGGTTGCGCTGGTTTGGACGTTCGCCCGCTCCTTCGGGCCCGTTGGTCGAAGCGCCCGGAACGGGCGAGCGCGGCAAGCAGTTGTCGTTGTTCCGACCACAGCAAAGCAAGGATGCTTGCAAGGAGGACCTTCCATGGCATCCGTCAGATATATCGTGACCGACGTTGATCGCTCGCTTGAGTTCTATCGCGATGAACTCGGGTTCAAGGTTGACAAGCACAACCCCGGCAAGTTCGCGGCGCTCGTTCGTGATGACCTCACCCTCTATTTAAGCGCTCCGGGTGCGGGAAGCGGGGGCACGGCCGGCGGCAACCCGGAGGCCGGCGGATGGAACCGGTTCATGCTCGTAACCGACGACATCGACGCGCTCATTGGACGGCTGGACGATGCTGGAGCAAAATTCAAAGGGGAAATCAGCGAGGCCGGAGCAGGCCGGGCCAGGCTTGTGGAGGATCCCTCGGGAAATCTTATCGAACTGTTTGAGTTCAAGGATAAGTGACTCCTGGCAGGCGGTCGGGCAGCGAACGACCGCCTATCCACTGGCTCAAAAGCTCTGGTCATAGATATTGATCTACGTTAAGTATGCTGCCCTGAGGAGCGATCGCCCCTCTAAAGGGACGCCGAGCGGGGGCTGGCGTCCCTTTACTTTGCCTGGAGGGCGCCCGCTTTCCACCCCAAGCCGCCATATGCGAAAGCAAGGGGAGGGTCGAACGTGGTTGCCTCACGAAGAAGGTGGCGGAATTCCCTTCGGGGTCCTATTGTAAGAACAAAGCCAGACAATCGAAGGACAATCATGGCCACGGCCACTCACCAGGTTACGGAAAAGGAAGCCCGCGCCCATCCGCCACAGGAAGCGGTGGTGGTGCGCTTCGCCGGCGACAGCGGCGATGGAATGCAGCTGACGGGCGGACAATTCACCCTTTCCACCGCACTGGCCGGAAACGACCTTGCGACTTTTCCGGATTTCCCGGCCGAGATCCGCGCCCCACAGGGCACGACGTTCGGCGTTTCGGCCTTCCAGATCAATTTCGGCTCATCGGCGATCGAGACCGCGGGCGACCAGCCCGACGTGCTGATCGCGATGAACCCCGCCGCGTTGAAAATGAACGCCAAGGCGCTGCGCGACGGCGGGCTGATCATCGCCGATGAGGGCGAATTCACTCCGCGCAACCTTGCCAAGGCCGGCTATGACAACAACCCGCTCGAGGATGGCAGCCTCGCCCGCTGGCAGCTGGTCCATTTCAACATATCGCAACTGACCCTGGACGCGGTGAAGCCTTTCGGCCTCGGCAACAAGGAGGCGCTGCGCTGCAAGAATATGTGGACGCTCGGCCTGGCGCTGTGGATGTTCGACCGCGACCGCCAGCCGATCGTTGACTGGCTCAACGCCAAGTTCGCCAAGAAGCCCGAACTGGCCGAGGCCAATATTGCCGCCCTGAACGCCGGCCACGCCTATGGCGAGACGGCCGAGATCGGCGGGCAAGTGCATCAGCGGCATGTTGCCCCGGCTCCGGCCGAGCCTGGCCTTTACCGCACCGTCACCGGGGCGGAATCGCTGTCGCTTGGCCTGATTGCAGGCGCCCAGCTGGCCGAGCTGCCGATGTTCTTCGGCAGCTATCCGATCACTCCGGCATCGCCCATCCTCCATCACCTGTCGCGGCTCAAGGAATATGGCATCACCACCTTCCAAGCGGAGGATGAGATTGCCGCGATCTGCGCCGCGATCGGCGCCAGCTATGCCGGCCACCTCGGCATCACCAGCTCTTCCGGCCCGGGCATTGCGCTGAAGGGCGAGGCGATGGGCCTGGCCGTGATGACCGAGCTGCCGCTGGTGATCGTCAACTCCCAGCGCGGCGGGCCATCGACCGGCCTTCCGACCAAGACCGAACAGAGCGACCTTTACCAGGCCGTCTACGGCCGCAACGGCGATGCGCCGATGCCGGTGATCGCCGCCCGTTCGCCCGCCGATGCATTCGATTGCGCGATCGAGGCGGTGCGCATTGCGACGCACTACATGACTCCGGTGATGCTGTTGACTGATGGCTACATCGCCAATGCCGCCGAGCCATGGAAGGTGCCGGACATGGGTGAATACCAACCCTTCCCGGTCAAATATGCCGAAGGCTCGTCGCTCGAACTGGATAATGACCAGGTCATGCCCTACCAGCGCAATGGCGACCTCGCGCGGCCTTGGATCAAGCCCGGTACTCCGGGACTCGAGCACCGTATCGGCGGCATCGAGAAGAACCCGGGCAGCGGCAACATCGATTATACGCCTGAGGCCCATGCCGAAATGACGAGGCTGCGCGCGGCCAAGGTTGCCGGCGTCGCGGACTCGATCGCCGGCCAGGACATTTGCCTCGGCGATGAAAGCGGAAAGCTGGCAGTGGTCGGCTGGGGCTCGACCTTTGGCCCGATCCACCAGGCGGTCCGGCGGGCACGCGGACGCGGACTGGACGTTGCCCACATCCATATTCGCTACATCGCGCCGTTCCCCAAAAATCTCGCTGTCCTACTCAAGGGGTTTGAGCGCATAATCGTGCCCGAGATGAATAGCGGCCAATTGAAAACCCTGCTGCGCGACCAGTTCCTGGTTGACGCGCGCCCGGTCAACAAAGTGTCGGGCCAGCCCTTTACCATCGCCGAGATCGAAGCGGCGATCGACGAGGCGCTGGCATGACTCGCGCGCGCACGCGTAACGCGCGCGTCCGTAGGGGTGCGACTTTTTGTGACTTTTGGGCGAGATAGGCGACAATGAAGCCGATCAACCCCTGGCCATTGATCGTAATGTTGGTCCTGGTCGTGTTCCTCTATCTCTGGCTTAACGGTTATCTTGTATGAACGAAGTTGCGAAAGTCACGACCGCCAAGGACTGGGCATCCGACCAGGAAGTGCGCTGGTGCCCGGGCTGCGGCGACTATGCCGTCCTCAAGGCCGTGCAGCGGACCATGCCGGACCTCGGCACCGCTCGGGAAAAGACGGTGTTCATCTCCGGCATCGGCTGCTCGAGCCGCTTTCCCTATTATATGGCGAGCTACGGTTTCCACACGATCCATGGCCGCGCCTGCGCGGTCGCGACCGGCACCAAACTGGCCAATCCTGAGCTCGATGTGTGGATCATCACCGGCGACGGCGACGCGCTGTCGATCGGCGGCAACCACACCATGCACCTGCTTCGCCGCAACCTCGATTGCCAGCTCCTGCTGTTCAACAATGAGATCTACGGCCTGACCAAGGGCCAATATTCGCCGACGTCGCGGATCGGCACGCGGAGCCCATCGACCCCGTTCGGGTCGGTCGACCGGCCGGTCAATCCCTGCTCCTACGCCCTTGGGTCGGGTGCGCGGTTCGTTGCTCGCGGCATCGACGTGCACAAGAATCTGGTCGACGTGCTGAAGGCCGCCCACGCTCACCGGGGCGCCAGCTTCGTCGAAATCTACCAGAACTGCGTCGTCTATAACGACGATGTGTTCGCGCCGTTCACTTCGAAGGAAGTCGCCGCGGAGAAGCAGTTGTGGCTGCAGGCGGGCGAGAAGATGCTGTTTGCCGGCGGGACCAAGGGTCTGGCGCTCGACATGGACCATCATGTGCTGAAGGTGGTCGAGGGCGACAGCGACGAGGTTATCGTCCACGACCCGAAGAACCGGTCGGTCGCCTATATGCTGGCTGAACTGCCGCCGGCCGGTTTCCCGGTCGCGCTTGGAGTCCTTTATGAGGACCCGGCGCCGACTTTCGACAGCGCGGTGATTGAGCAAAACGCATCGGTGGCGAAAGGCAAGGCCGCCGACCTCCAGGCACTGGTCAGCAAGGGCCAGACCTGGATGGTCGAGAAGGAACCAAGAGCGGAGTAGCATTCAATAGGAGGTATTAGATGGCCAAGGCAAAGACGGCGGCAGCGCCGAAGGCGAAGAGGAAAGTAGCCAAGGTGGTGAAGGCCGTTGCCAAGGCCGCTCCCAAGTCCAAGCGGAAGACGGTCAAGAAGGCGGCTGGCAATGCGGCCGACGCCCTGTGGAAGCTGGCCGACCATCCATTGGTCGGGGAACTGCTTGCAATCGGCGCCAGCGCGGCGGTGGCTGCAATGGCCGAAGGCGGGCTGGGCAAGGGCAAGAAAAAGAGCGCGTCCTCGAAGGCGGTGAAGTCGGCCGGCAAGGCCGCGGCGGCTGCAATCGGCGCCCGTTTGATCAGCGAATTCACCGAGATCAAAAAGTCGTCGAAAGCGTCCAGACCGGCAAAGTCAGCGAAGCCGGCCAAGCGAGCTAAGCCGGCCAGGGCTAAGCCAGCCAGGGCTAAGCCAGCTAAGCCCGCAAGAGCGTAAGCCGGGCCCGGCCGACGTCGCGTTCGGCAACCACCTCCCAGCCGCTGGGAGGAGTTACGGGGTCGCCGCGCTTGGACTCGATCGCCATCCAACCGCCGGGCGCCAGCCAGCCTGCCGCCGCCACCGCATCGGCAACGGCGCTGGCTGATCCCGGGTCATAGGGCGGGTCGGCGAAAACCAGGTCGTAGGGCTGGGTTGCGGGGAGGGCGGTCGCCGACATCGCGCGCATCGAAATGCGGGCGGCGGCGCCCAGTGAGGTCACATTGGCGTCGATCGCCCTGAGCGCCGCGCCGTCGATCTCGACCAGGGTCGCATGCGCCGCGCCGCGCGACAGTGCTTCCAGGCCGAGCGCCCCGCTGCCGGCATAGAGGTCTGCAACCCGCAGGCCTTCGAAACTGCCCAGCCGGCTGGAGAGCATGGAAAACAGGGTTTCGCGCGTACGGTCGGCGGTCGGCCGTGTTTGTTTTCCTTCCGGCGCGACCAGCTTCCGCCCGCGCCACTCGCCGGCGACGATCCTCATTTCAGTGTCTGACGGAACCGGAACAGGTCTTCCCGCTGAACCTCGCCCACCATTCCGGGCTCCAACCCCTCGACCGTGAACGGACCGTAGCTGGTGCGGATCAGCCGCGACACCTGCAGCCCGAGATA
>Ga0070670_100001899_pt1 | contig 17086 bp, 12 predicted proteins | sample KBSS63metaG_FD_64665 | JGI IMG/M metagenome (GOLD analysis project Ga0070670, IMG submission 64665) | Switchgrass rhizosphere microbial communities from Kellogg Biological Station, Michigan, USA - KBS S6-3 metaG | ecosystem: Host-associated > Plants > Roots > Rhizosphere > Soil ... | reverse complement strand
ACGCGCGCACCGACGCGTCGTCGAGCGTCCGGCGCGCCTGCGCCTCGTTCGCCGCGGCCACGCGCCACTGCGCCTCGGCGGCATCGACATCGCGCTGCGACACCGCGCCGGCCTTGAGCAGATCGCGGTAGCGCTCGACGTCCGCGCGCGCCAGGTCGAGCGCCGCCTTTGCGCTCGCCGCCGCGGGCGCCATCGTCTCGGCGCGGAACCGCGCGAGCACCTGGCCCTTCACCACGCGCTGGCCTTCCCGCACCGGCACCGCGGCGAGCACCTCGTCGAACGCGGCCGTCACCTTGACGTCGATCGCCGGGTCGAGCGTGCCGGACACCGGCACTCCCGCCGTGAGGTTCGTGCGCGCCGCGACCGCGACGTCGGCCGCGGCGAGCAGCGCCGCCGGCGGCTCCAGTGCGGTCGCGACCTTCTGCGCGCGGGCGGCGCAACCCGCGGCCGCGATGGCGGCGAGGAGGAGCGCGGCCGCCGCGAGGCGTGCCGCGCGCGTGGAACGGGGCGCGGTCATGGCTGGGAGTCTCCGGTATCGGTCGAGGTCAACTGGTCGATGGGGACGTAACGGACGGGCGGGGCCGAGCCGCGCGCGAACTCCAGCCAGTCGAGCGCGTCCAGGTAGTCGCGCACCGCCTGCACTTCGTTCACCTCGCTCGTCCGCAGCTGCAGCCGCGCGTCGGCGAGCTCGAGCGACGTCGACAGCCCGCCGCGGTAGCGCACCTCGGCGATCGAGTACGCGCGCCGCGCGAGCGCCGCGGTGCCGCGCCGGGCGGCCAGCGCCGCGAGCGCGCGGTGGGCCTCCTGCCGTGCCTGCTCGAGCTCGATCGCGACGTCCTGGCGTACGCGGTCACGCGTCGCCTGCGCCTCTTCGAGCTCGCCGCGCGCGCGGGTCACCGCCGCCGACGTGCGGCCGCCGAGGTACAGCGGCAGCTCCAGCTTGAGCGCGCCGGTCAGGTCGCGGTGGAACTGCGACTGCTCGGGGAACCAGTCGTGCGGGAACGCCTGGTGCGACAGCGTCGCGGACGCCGACAGGCTGGGCCAGCGGTCCGCCGTTTCGATCGACACCGCGCGGCGCCGCAGCAGCACGTTCTGCTCCGCGCTCTCGAGCGCCGCACGCTGCGGCGTGGCCGCGTCGTCGGTGACGACCGGCACGCGCTCGTCGTCGAGCGCGAGCGGCGTGGCGAGCGCGATCGGCTGCGCCGCCGGCACGTCGAGCAGGCGCTTGAGCTGCAGCCGCGCGAGCTCGGCCGCGTTGCGCGCCGCGATCGCGTCCGGCTCGCCGTTGCGGGCGTCGACCTGTGCGCGCAGCCAGTCGTATTCCGCGCGCAGACCCTGGCGGTACAGCCGCTCGACGTCACCGAGGTGCGCGCGCGCCTGCGCAAGCGTCTCCGCGGCGATGTCGGCGACGCGTCCCGCCGCGGCGGCGTCGTGGTACGCACGCCGCGCCGCGAGCGCCGCCCGCGCCCGCGCCTCGCGCTCGTCGGCCTCGCTCGCCTTCCGGTACACGCGCGCCGCCGAGAACGCGGCGCCGACCTTGCGCGAGAACAGCACTTGCGACGCGGTGACGCTCGCGTTCCACTGGTTCTCGGCCGCGAACGGCGAGTTGGAGAGGAGCGGCCCGAACACCGTGTCGGCCGACACGCCCTGGAACACGCTGCTGAACGTCCGCGTGTAGTTCACGCTGCCCGTCAGCTGCGGCAACGCGGCGGACAGCGCCTCGTGCACGCGGCCGTGCGCCGCCTCGCTGCGCGCGCGGGCGATGCGCGCGTCGGTGCCGCGCTCCATCGCGCGGCGCACCGCATCGTCGAGCGTCAGCCGCAACGTGTCGGTCGGGACCGGCGCCGGAGCGGCTGGCGCCGCGTGCGCGGCGGGTGCGCACGCCAGTGCCGCGGCGAGCAGGATGGAGCGGAGCGCGGTGCCGTCAGGCGCTCTTCGCATGCAGTCCCTCGAAGATGAGCGCCAGGCGATCGTGGATCTCGCGGCGCAGGTCGAACATGATCGTGCAGTGGAGCCAGACCAGCGTCGTGCTCAGGAACACGCCGCGCAGCAGCTCGGTCACCTGCGCCGCGTCCAGTTCGGCGCGGAACTCGCCGCGCCGGATCGCGTCCTCGATCAGCCGGCGCACCGCCGCGTGGCCCCGCTCGTGGATCTCGAACAGGTCCGCCTCGGGCCCCTTCATCATCTCGAGGAACACGATGCGCAGCAGTTCCGGCTCACGCTCGTAGATCTGCGTCCCGAGCTCGAACACCTCGTGGATCCGTTCCCGCGCCGACAACCCCGGGTTCGCGAGCGCGCTCTCGACCGACATCTCGAGCCGCTCGAGCTCGTCGATCGCCAGGTAGCGGAGCACCGCCTCCTTGCGCGGGAAGTGGTTGAAGAACGTCCCCTTCGCCACATCCGCGCGCTGCGCGATCTCATCCACCGTCGCCGCCGCGTACCCGCGCTCCCGAAACAACACGAGCGCCGCCGCCGCGATCCGCTCCCGCGTCTCGTCCTTCTTACGCTCCCGCCGCGAAACGTCCGGCGACGATGGCGACGTCGAGTTCATGTCCATAGGGCGACCACAGTACAAGATTGGCCTGAGTTCAAAAATGACCACGGTCAGAATTGACGACGCCCCAACATGAGCCACGTCCCGTCGGTCGCGCTCGCAGAAGAGTTAGTCGACTCACGCGCAAGCGCTTGCGCAGGCAAAAAGGCTGGCCGACCTTAAAGGCGCCGATTAGGGAAAAGGCCACACCAACCACCCGCACAGCCCGGCGCTCGGGTACCATCGTCGCTTGAGCCCGAGGCGGGCGGGTGTCGCGGCCGGGAGCCAAAAGGGCGGGGTGGTGGCGCGGCTCCCGTCCCGCGCCCACCGCGAGTCGAGCCACACGGTGCGGAGGCGGGCGGGGTGTCGCGGCCGGGAGCTAAAAGGGCGGGGTGGTGGCGCGGCTCCCGTCCCGCGCCGACCCCGAGTCGAGCCCCACGGTGCGGAGGCGGGCGGGGTGTCGTGGCCGGGAGCTAAAAGGGCGGGGTGGTGGTGCGGCTCCCGGACGCGACACCCCGCCCGCCTCCGCACCGCCCCGAGCGCAACGCGCGCAGCTCATCGCGCACGGCCTCGTCGTGCCGCTCACCGCAGCGTCGCACGCCTTCGCTCGTTGATACTCAGCGGAAGACCCCGCGACACATCGGCCCACACCTGGGCCATTTCGCCCGGCCCGCGACACCGCGTCCCGACCGCGCAGCATGCAGGTCGCACGCATGTCGCCCAGGACTCCCGTGAATTGCGCGAGTTCACACTCCCGACGACCCCCGTCGTGTGTTCAGCCTTGTTTTCGCTCTCGCGTATTTGGGAACATCATGTCCAGCAAGCTGGGCAGTGCCGCCCCCTTGCCGGCAACTCGCCCCAGTGAGGAGACCCCCGCCCGTGCGTCCATCCATCACCCGAGTCGGCATTCTGGCCGCCCTCGTCGCGTGTGCGACGACGGCTCATGCGGCCCCGGTCCAGGGCAGCGTTTCGCGCGAACCAGAGGCGGTGAGCGCGACCACCAACGCACCCGCCCCCACCGACCGAACTCCCGCGTGGATGACGAATTACGTGCTGCAGGGTCTCCAGGCACCCGCGGGTGCGACCCAGGTCGCGCCCGCGGGCACGGTCGCCGCGGAGCACAAGCCGCCCGCGAAGCCGCACCAGAACCCGTTCTTCCCCGCGGCGTTCGTGTTCCAGCACAACTCGGCGCTGTACCTGGCCGCGGACGTCCCCGCGACCCCCGCACGCGCGCTGCCCGCCGGCAGCTGACGGACCCACGAGCGAACGCCGCCGTCCTCGCGGACGGCGGCGTTTTCGTATTTCCACGTCAATATCAAGCAGTCAGCGCGTCGCCATCGGTGTCCGTGGCGGCCCGAGCTCGAGCCACACGATGTCGAACCCGTCGCGCACCGTCCACGCACGCACGCGCCGGATGTTCCAGTCGCGATCGTGCTGCGCCTCGTTCGGCCGCGCCACCACGTCCTCCCACCCCGGCCACGCCCGCGCCGACTCGCGGAACGCCAGCACGACCTCGTCGAACGGCAGCCGTTCGCGGCACTTCTCGATGTCCGCGGGGGTGAGCGCGAGGTGCAGCACCGGCCGGCGCGTGTACCACGCCAGCGTCGGTCCGAGGTTGCTCATCACCGGCTCATCGGGCCGCAGCTCGGCGTCGAGCAGCCGGGACAGCTCCTCGAGCGTCGTGCGCGACGGCAGCCCGCGGTCGGCGGCGACGCGGGCGGTCTCGGCGAGCCCGGTGCCCGATTGCCACGTGCCCCACGCCAGCGCGAGCACCGCGAGCGCCAGGCACACGACGCGGCGCGCCGTCGCCGACAGCCATTCCGCGGGCAGGTTCCATACGAACGCCCACACCGCGACGAGCCCCGCGGCCTCGGCCACGAGCCGGGCCGGCAGCAGGTAGCGGAACAGCGGCACCGACAGCGCCGCGACCCCCACCGTGAGCGCCACGGCCAGCAGCGCCGCGAGCGCCGCCGCGCGCGCCCCGCGGCCCAGGTCCTCGCGCTCGACCTGCACCGTCTCGACCGGCGCCGGGCCGCCGCGCGCCGCCAGCCCGAACGCCGCGGCCACGAGGCCGGCGAGCCACAGCGCCCGCGGTCCCGACGCGATCTCGGCGGCCAGCATGACGGTGTTGCGCGCGAGCTTCGATTCGAGCGCGAGCGCGGCGGCCGATCCCGTCGGCACGTCCGGCAGCTGCGGCAGGTGGTTCAGCGAGAACCACGTGCGGCCATCGACGCCGTCCCACAGCGCGAGCCGTGACAGGTCCCACGCCGGGTTGCCGAACTCGCTCCACTTGTACAGCCACCACGGCGCCAGCACGGCCGCGTAGCCCGCGAGCGCCAGCGCGAACGCGCGCACGCCCCGTTGCGACGCCCACGCGTACGCGAGCGCGAACGCGGGCGCGAGCCACAGCATGTTGCCGCGGAACAGGCCCGTGGCGCCGAGCACGAGGCCGAACGCGAACGCCGGGAGCCGCGGCCCGCGTGCCAGCGCCGCGAGCGCGACCGCGAGGCCGAACGTGAACGGCAGCTCGGTGAAGCCGCCCGTGGCGTAGTGCTGCGCCTCGGGATCGAGCAGGAACGCGAGCCCCACGACCAGCGCCGCGAGCGACGCGTCGGTCTCGCCCGCTCCCGGCGCGGCGCGCGCGACGAGCGACGCCGTCGCGAACGCCAGCACGATCGCGGTCGCGAGGTAGGCGACGAGCGGCCACACCAGCACGAGCTGCCCGGCGCGCGCCGGCGGCGTCGCGCCCAGCGCCTTGAACAGCGCCGCGTCCGCCAGCACGAGCCCCGGCTGGACGAGCGCGAGCGGCCACGGCGGGCGGACGTCCTTCGCCAGCTCGACCGGGAGCGCGAACGGCGTGGCCAGCCGGCCGTGCTCCGCCAGCTCGCGCGCGGCGACCGCGTACTGCGCGGGGTCGTAGCCGAGCACGTCGGCGCCGCCGGCCAGGTTGCGCGCGGTGGCGTGCGCGATCCACAGTGCACAGCCGGCGAGCAGCAGGGCGACGCCCACGGCGAACGCGGTCCACACGCGTGTGAGGTTCACGCGGCGCAGACTACGGGCGGCCGCGGGGAGGCACAAGCACCGGCGGACGCAGTCGCTTGCGGTCCAGCGCGTTCCACCGCCGCGCGCGGCCGGCGCGACGGATCGCCGGCCGTACCACCGCATCACAAGGCGCCATGAGCGAACGCATACCCGGCATCCATCACGTCACGGCGATCGCCGGCGACGCGCAGCGCAACCTCGACTTCTACTCCGGCACGCTCGGCCTGCGGCTCGTCAAGCGCACGGTCAACTTCGACGATCCGGGCACCTACCACTTCTACTTCGGCGACGAGCGCGGCAGGCCGGGCACGATCCTCACGTTCTTCCCGTGGAGCGGCATCGGCAAGGGCCGGCCCGGCACGGGTGAGGTGTCGGCGGTCGCGTTCGCCGTGCCGCCGGGCGCGCACGCGTACTGGCAGCCGCGGCTCGACGCCGCGGGCGCCTCGCCGGTCGCCGCGGCGCCACGGTTCGGCGAGCCGGTGCTCGCGTTCACCGATCCGGATGGGCTCCCGCTCGAGCTGGTCGAAACCGCGATCCCGTCCGGCGCGTCGCCCGCCGTGACCGGGGTGCCCGCGGCGCACGCGATCACCGGGCTGCACGCGGCGACGCTGCACCTGCGGTCGCGCGCACGCACCGAGCAGCTGCTCGAGCGGCTCGGGCTCGAGCGCGTGGGCGAGGAGTCGGGGCGCGTGCGGTTCCGCGCGACCGGCGCGGACGTCGGCACGGTGATCGACACGGTCGAGTCGCCCGGCGTGCGCCACGGCGACCTCGGCGCCGGGTCCGTGCACCACATCGCGTTCCGCACGCACGACGACGAGTCGCAGGCGGGCTGGCTCGTGCGGCTGCAGCAGCTCGAGCTGCGCGTGACGCCGGTGCAGGACCGGCAGTACTTCCACTCGATCTACTTCCGCGAGCCGGGCGGCGTCCTGTTCGAGATCGCGACCGATCCGCCGGGGTTCGCCACCGACGAGCCGCTCGAGCGGCTCGGCGAGTCGCTGCGGCTGCCGGAGTGGCTGGAGCCGATGCGCGCGCGCATCGAGCGCGCACTGCCGCCGCTCGAGCGCCGGCACGCGGGACAGGCGAACGCGTGAGCCCCGGCGCGCCGCTGGCCGGGTACGTCCACGTGTTCGAGGCGGCGCCGGTCGCCGGCGGCCGCACGCTGCTGCTGCTGCACGGCACGGGGGGCGACGAGGAGAACCTCGTGCCGCTCGGCCGCATGCTCGACGACCACGCCGCGCTGCTCAGCCCGCGCGGGCCGGTGCTCGAGCACGGTCACCCGCGGTTCTTCCGCCGCCTCGCCGAAGGCGTGTTCGACCTCGACGACCTCGCGCGCCGCACGGACGACCTCGCGCGGTTCGTCGAGGAGGCCGCGTCGCTCTACGGCTTCGACTGCGCGAAGCTGTGCGCCGTCGGGTTCTCGAACGGCGCGAACGCCGCCGCGAGCCTGCTGCTGCGCCGCCCCGGGGTGCTGCGCGAGGCGGTGCTGTTCCGCGCCATGACGCCGTTCGAGCCGGCGACGCCGCCGGGGCTGCATGGCGCGCGCGTGTTCATGAGCAACGGCCGGAACGACCCGTTCGCGCCCGAACCGAGCGCGGCGCGGCTGGCCGCGCTGCTGCGCGAGTCGGGCGCCGACGTCACGCTGCGCTGGGACGACCGCGGCCACACGATCACGCACGACGAGGTGCGCGCCGCGCGCGAGTGGCTGGCGGGCGTGCCCGCCGGCGACTGAGCGCCGCAAGCGAAACGGCGGCCGCCCCGCAGGGACGACCGCCGTCGACCGCGCGTCCGATTTGCCGAACTACGCGACCTTGCGGCGGGCGACGTCGACGACTTCGCCGCGCGACAGCCCGCGCTGCTTCATCCACGCGATGTAGTCGGCGTACGCCGTCTCGAAGTCGTGGACGACCGCGGCCTTCGAGCACGCGCGCAGCCCCGACGCGGACCGGCCGCGGAGGCACGCGGTGACGAGCGCGGCGGGCTCGGCGCCCGGCAGGTTCGTCATGTGCGCGTTGTCGCGGTGGCGGATCCCGGTCGGCCGCGCGGTCGTGAACGTCCACGAGCTGCCGTCCTCGGCGCGGCTCACGACGTCGTAGAACACGCCGGCGACCGGGTGGTCGTAGATCGCGGCGTACATCGACTCGCGCGCGTTCGCGAGCAGCCGCACGTGCACACCCGGCATCTCGGGGATCGTGAACAGCCCGGCGTCCTCGAACCCGCCGGCCGTGTAGGCGCGCGCCAGCGACTCGACGCGCTCGGCGTGGCGCAGCTTCGCGACGTCGACGGGCTTCAGGTGGATCGTGTCGGGCTGGCGGTCGAGCGCCGCCCGGCCGATCGAGCCGCCGAACACGGCGGCGAGCACGATCCGCGACAGCGGTGTCAGCAGCAGGATCGCGAGTGCGACCAGGACGATGGTGCCGAGGTTCATTCCGGGTTCCTCCCGTGGGGAAGCGGCGGGGCTCCGGTCGTTATCGGCACGGGCGGCCCGGCGGTCGAGCGCGATTTCCGCCGCGCCGGCGTGGACGGCGCGCCGGTTCGCGCTACACTCGGCGCCACCGACCGTCCTTCGCCCGGAGGCCTCCCGTGTACCAGCCGCCGTCGTTCCGCGAGCCGCGCACCGAGGTGATGCACGACCTGATCGAGGCGTTCCCGCTCGCCACGCTGGTCACCGCCGGGGCGGATGGCCCGTTCGCGACGCACCTGCCCGTCGTGCTCGACCGCGCCGCCGGGCCGCTCGGCACGCTGCGCGGCCACGTCGCGCGCGCGAACCCGCACCACCGGCTCGCGACCGCCGCGCCCGCGCTCGTGCTGTTCCGCGGGCCCGATGCGTACGTGAGTCCGTCGCTCTATCCGTCCAAGGCCGACCACGGCCGCGTCGTGCCGACGTGGAACTACATCGCGGTGCACGCGTACGGGCCGCTCGCGTTCGTGGACGACCCCGCGTTCGTGCTGGGCGTCGTCGAGGCGCTGACGCGGCGGTTCGAGGGGGGACGCGCGCAGCCGTGGGCGGTCGACGACGCGCCGCGGGAATACGTCGACGCGCTGGCGCGCGCGGTGGTCGGCGTCGAGCTGCCGATCGCGCGGCTCGAGGGCAAGTGGAAGATGAGCCAGAACCGCGACGCGCGCGACGCGGCCGGCGTCGCCGAGGGGCTCGCGGGCTCGACGGACGCCGTCGAGCGCGAGGTGGCGCGGATCGTCGCCGAGCGGCTGGCCGCACGCGGCGCCGCGACGGGCGAGGGGCCCGAGCGGAGCTAGAACGCGACGACGAGCTGTGCCGCGAACAGCTCGAGCCGGCGGGAGCGCGCGGTCGTCGTGGCGTCGATCCAGGTGCGCTGCCACACGAGCTTGCCGGTGACGGCGCGCGTGAACCGCCAGCCACCGCCGGCTTCGAGCCGGTCGGTGTCCGCATCCCACGCGCGCCGGTCGCCGGCCGTGTCCGTCACGTCGCCGAACCGCATCGCGTCCGCGCGCACGGCCGCGTACGCGCCCCACGGCGCGGCGAGCCTCGCCTCGACGTAGCCGGCGTCCACGCCGAGCGTGCCGGCGAACGGGGTCTGCCATTCGTTCCGCGCGCCCTCGGAGCGCAGCTCGAAATGCCCGGCCACCCATTCGACGTCGGCCATGAGCAGCCGCTGGTCGTAGTCCTCGACGCGCCGGCCGGCAGGCAGCGCCGGCTGCAGCCACGCGCCGAGGTACGGCCCGCGCGCACCCGAGACCCCGGCGCGCAGCCCCGGGAGCGGCGCGACGCCGATGCGGCCGAGCACGGTGCGGCCGTGGTTGTCGTCCTCATGCACGCTCGCCCAGCCGGGCGTGCCGGCGGTGACGCCGACCGCGTACTCGAGCGGCCGTTCGCTGCCGGTGAGCGTCACGCCGACATCCCAGTACGAGTCGTCGACGATCGGCATGCCCATCGACCCGAACGCGTAGCCGAGTGCTTTGCCGTGGCCGGCGTCGGCGAGCAGGCCGTCGACCCCGGCGGGCAGCGCCGCCCACGACAGCGCCGTGTGGCGCGAGTAGAGGAGCGGCGTGCCGACGAGCGGGTTGTGATCCGCATATGTGCGCGGCGCCCACGTGCCGATCGCCCACGGCAGCTTGCCCGCGAGCACGTGGAGATCGCGCTGCGGCAGTGGCGTGAACAGGGCGTACGCGCCGTCGAGGTAGGGGCCGCTCGCGTCGTCGAGCACACCCTGCACGAACACCTGCACGCGCTCGTCGACGCGGACGTCGGCGAACAGCCGCACCTGCGCGGGGTCGAACGCGCCGTCGGCCCACGTTCGCACGTTGTCCTCGAACGCGGCGCCGCGCGGCGCGGCGGCGAGCTGCAGCAGGCCGCGGAACCGCACGTCCGTCGCGGCCGCCGCCGGTCGCGCGGGCAGCACGAGCGGGGTCGCGAGCAGCGTGGCGGCGGCGAGCACTCGTGCGGCGCCGCGTGCGATCACGCCGCCCTCCGCTCGTCCGCCTCGCCCGCGGCCTCCGCGACCGCCGGCAGCCGCAGCGTGAACGTCGTGCCCGCGCCGGGCGCGCTCATGCACGTGAGCCGCCCGCCGTGCGCCGCGGCGACCGCGCGCACGACCTGCAGCCCGAGCCCCATGCCCGCCGAGTCGAACTCGAGCGTGCTCGACGAATGGTGGTTGCGCGCCTCGGGCCGCGCGAGCGTGCCGTCGAGCAGCCCGGCGATGCGCTCGGGCGCGATGCCGACGCCGGTGTCGCGCACCTCGATCGCGAGCACGTCGCCCTCGCGCTGCGCGCGCAGCTCGACGCGGCCGCCGTCCGGGGTGAACCGGATGCCGTTGTTCACGAGCTGCACCACGGCGGTGACGAGCCGCGGGCCGTCGACGCGGGCCTCGAGCCCGGGTTCCACGCGGGCCGTGACGTCTACGCGACGGGCGCCCGCGGCCGCGCACGACTGGGCGAGCGCCTCGTCGACCAGCGCGTCGACGTCGTGATCGGCGGGCGACAGGCCGGCGCCGGCGAGCTCGGCATCGCGGATGCGCGTCGCGTTGGCCGCGATCGCTTCCAGCCGCCCGACGCCGTCCAGCGTCACGTCGACGGCGCGACGCTGGCCCGCGGACATCGGGCCGAGCGACCCGTCCGCCAGCATCTCCTGCCAGCCGCGGATCATCGTGAGCGGCGTCGCCAGCTCGTGCGCGGCGACGTCGATGAACTCCTTGCGGATGCGCGCGGACTCCTCGAGCGTGCGGATGTATTCGCGCTGGCGCCGGCGCATGCCGTCGAAGCTCGTGGCCAGCGTCGCGATCTCGTCGCCCGTCGCCGCGTCGACGGGATAGTCGAAGTCGCCGCGTTCCATCGCCTCGGCGCCGCGCACCAGCCGCAGCACGGGCCCGGTGATGCGCTGTGCGATCGCGAACCCGGCGATCAACGCCACGATGAGCGCGACCACGCCGAGCTCGAGCAGCCGCGCCTGGATCGAACGCAGGAACGCGGTCTCGACGTCGACCGCGCGCTGCATCACGTACCACTGCCCGTCCGCCGCAGCGTGTGGCAGCGGGCGCACCAGCGTGACGTAACGATGGTCCGTGCCGTGCAGCACCGGCAGCGCGCCGGTCGCCGCGGGCGGCGCCGCGAGCGCGCGGACGACGGCATCGCGATCGCCCGGGTCGGCGAGCGTGGTGCCGGTGACCGCGCCGGCGGACATGAACGTGACCTCGCTGCGCGTCAGCCGCTGCAGCTGCCCGGCCAGCGCCCCGCCGATGCGGGTGCCGAGCACGAGCGCGCCGACGACGCGGCCGCCCGCCATCGCCGGCGCCACGCACACGAGGTGGTGGGCGCCCGCGTGCGCGAGCACCCGCGTCACCGGTCGGCCGCCGAGCGCCTCGAGCACGAGCGGGTCGCGGCCGGCGCGCTCCGTGCTGTCGCGGCCGACGCTCGCGAGCAGCCGGCCGCGGGCGTCGACCACCTCGAACACGTCGGACCGCGTGAGCGTGTCGAAGTCGCGCGCCACACCCTCGACGGTCGCGCGCGCCTGGCGGTCGGCGGCGACGCCGGGGATCGTGAGCGCCGAGAAGAACCGCGGGTCGCGCACGATCACGAGACCGGTGATGGCGAGTGAGCGCTCGTTCTCGGACAGCACGTTCTCGAGCACCGCGGACGACCGCTCGAGGTCGTCGCGGATGCCGCGGTCGACCTGGCGGGTCGTCGTGCGGTTCACGATCCACAGCGCGGCGAACGCCAGTGTCACGATCGGCAGCACCGTGAACAGCAGGATCCGCGGCCGCAGCCCGAAGCGCACTTTCACCACCCGGCCTCCACCACCGCATCGCCGGTCGCGGGCACGTCGACGGTCGTGGACGTGGTGCCGAAGTCGGGGTGCCACACCCGCAGCTCGTAACGCCCCGCCGGCAGCTCCGGCAGCGCGAACCCGCCCGCGGGCGACGGCCGCGTGAACGCGTGGTTCGGCAGCACGAGGATGAACGCCTCCATGCTCGCGTGGATGTCGCAGTACACGTTGACCAATCCCGCCCGCGGGAACGTGACGCGGCGCGAGCTGCCCTTCGGGTACTTGCCGAGATCGAACCGCCGCACGCTCGAGAGGCTGAACACGTTGTGGTAGATCGGGTCCTGGTTCGGGAAGTCGACCGCCCCGCCGGTCGCGACCGCGAGCACGCGCGGCACGAACGCCTGGTCCTTCTGCGCGAGCTGCGGCGCCGCCGCGCCGGCGGCCGCGCGTGCGAGCGCCGACTCGGCCGCCGCGGGGATGCGCTCCACCGACACGACGGCGTCGGCCGGCAGCCCGCGCGGCGGCGCGTGCATGCCGGGCATGGCGTGCGCGTTGCCGGGGTAGGCGTTCGCGGCTTCCGCCGCGCGGGGCGCGGGGGGCAGGTGCACGCGGCCGCGGATCGTGCCCGCGGCCGCGGGGTGCGCGAGCGCGACGATCGGCAGCAACGCGGCGATCGAGGTCCATCTCATGACGGGTGGCGACCTCCGGGCGGCTGCGGCGGCCATGCGCAGCCATCGTCCGTTATCGGCGGGTCGCCGCCGCGGCTGAAGTCCGCGTCACGATGCGCGATACGGGACGGCGTCCCCCGCGGGAGGCGCTCGTTGGGCGGTCCGCCACGCCGACGCGGGCTGGCTGGACCGGCGCGGGCGGCGGGGGCATGCTCCGGGCACATGATCCGCACCTCACGCCTGTTCCTGCCGGTCGCACTCGTCCTTGCGCTGTCGCCCTCCACCGCTTCGGCCCAGGTCGCGCGCCTGCATGGCCGGCTCGTCGACGCCGCCACCCAGGCGCCGGTCGCCGGTGCGTACGTGCGGCTCGTCCGCCTCGCCGACACCACCGACACGCGCGCCACGCAGAGCGGCGACGACGGCGCGTTCATCGCGGCCGGGCTCACGACCGGCGCGTGGCGGCTCGACGCGGAGCGGATCGGCTACCGGCCGCTGCGCCGCACCCTCACGCTCGACCGCGCCGATGTCGACGCGGGCGCGCTCGCACTGGACGCCGTCGCGGTGCCGCAGCAGGGCATCACCGTCCGCGGCCAGGCGCCGGCCGCGGTGGCGAAGGCCGACACGACCGAGTTCAACCCGCAGGCGGTGCAGACGCACAAGGACGCGACGGCCGAGGAGCTCGTACAGAAGCTGCCCGGCGTCGTGATCGACCAGGGCCAGGTGAAGTCGAACGGCGAGCAGGTGAAGCAGGTGCTCGTCGACGGCAAGCCGTTCTTCGGCGGCGACCCGCTGGTCGCGCTGCGCAACCTGCCGGCGGACGTGATCGACAAGGTGCAGGTGTACGACAAGGCGAGCGACCAGTCCGAGTTCACCGGCTTCGACGACGGCCAGTCGACGCGCACGATGAACGTGACGCTGCGCAAGGACCGCCGGGCGCGGTTCGGCCGGGCGAGCGCCGGCGGCGGCGACCAGGGCCATTACCTCGCGAGCCTGAACGGCACCGTCGTGCGCGGCCCGCAGCGCGTGACCGTGCTCGGGCTCGCGAACGACGTGAACCAGCAGAACTTCTCGCCGCAGGACCTGCTCGGCGTGCTCGGCGGCGGGCAGGGCGGTACGCGCGGCTCCGGCGGCGCGGGCGAGGGCCGGCGGTTCGGTGGCGGTGGCGCGGGCGGCGGCGGCTTCGGTGGCCGCGGCGGCCCGGGCGGCGGGTTCGGGGGTGGCGGGCGGAGCCCGTTCGGCGACTTCTCGAGCTTCTTCGTAGGGCCGCAGGACGGGCTCGTGAGCGTCGGCTCGCTGGGCTCGAACTGGACCGGCCAGCTGGGACCGAAGCTGCAGGCGAACGGCAGCTGGTTCTCGAACCGCACCGACACCCGCAACACGCAGCTGCTCGACCGCACCTACGTGCCGCCGCTCGACTCGATCGCCGGCTACGGCCAGGCGTCGCGGTCGAGCACGCGCAACGACAACCACCGGCTCGACGCGCGGCTCGAATGGGCGCCGGACTCGACCCGCTCGTTCGTGTTCCAGCCGCGCGCGTATTTCCAGCGCAACCATGCCGTCACGTCGCAGTCGGGCGGCACGACGGCGCTGGACGGCGGCGTGCCGAGCACGGCGGTCAACACGAGCGACCAGACGACGTCGGGCGACAACGTGTCGCTGCACGTCACGGCGCGGCACAAGTTCGCGACGCGCGGCCGCACGCTGTCGCTCGACGCGACGGGCGGCGGCACGGAGCGCGACGCGCCGGCGCGGCTGTCGTCGCTGACCGAGCACCCGGCGTCGGGCGCGCCCGGCGACACGCTGGACCAGCGCACCACGGCGTCGGCGACGACGCGCTCGTGGTCCGGCCGCGCCGTCGCGACCGAGCCGCTCGGCGCGCACGCGCTGCTGCAGGCGTTCTACGCGCCGTCGGTGACGACCAGCCGGTCGGCGAGCGACGGGCGCGACCTCGACCCGGCGACCGGGCAGTACACCGTGCCCGACGCGGCGCTCGTCAACACGCTCGAGAACACGAGCGTCGCGCACAACGGCGGGCTCGGCGTGCTGATGCGACGCGGCGGGCTCAACCTGATGGCGAACGTCGCGTACCAGTACAGCACGCTGCGCTCCGAGCGCATCGAGCCGGCGCGGCCGGCGATCGATCATGCGTTCGACGACGTGCTGCCGTCGCTGATGCTCAACTGGACGGGGAAGAACCGCGACAACCTGCGGCTGTCGTTCAACACGTCGACGCGGCCGCCGTCGATCGCGCAGCTGCAGGACGTGCCGGACCGCTCGAACCCGCTGATCGTCACGACCGGCAACCCCGGGCTGCGGCAGTCGCAGGTGCGCAACCTCGTCGCGCGCTGGGCGCACAGCGATCCCGCGACGTCGCGCAGCCTGTTCGCGGTGCTGTCGGTGACGCAGACCGATCGCACGATCGCGAACGCCACGGTCACCGCGCCGCGCGACACGGTGATCGACGGCATCCCGCTCGGCCCGGGCGTCCAGCTCGTGCGCCCGGTCAACCGCAACGGCGCGTGGAACGCGTCGACGTTCCTCACCACGAGCCGGCCCGTCGGGCTGCTGCACAGCGTGCTCAACGTGAGCGGTGGCGTCACGTACGCGCGCACGCCCGGCGTCTCCGCCGGCGTCGAATCGATCGCCGAGACCTGGGCGTTGAATCCCGGCGTCGTGCTCGCGAGCAACATCAGCCCCAACGTCGACTTCACGGTCAACTGGAACGGCACGTGGAATCTCGCCGGCAACTCGCGCGCGGCGGCGAGCACCGGCGACTACTACACGCACACGCTCGGGCTGCGGCTCAACCTCACGCTGCCGGGTGGCGTCGTGCTGCGCGACGAACTGAACCACGCGCTCACCGACGGCGTGTCGTCGGGCTACGACCAGAACGTGGTGCTGTGGAACAGCAGCGTGGCGAAGAAGTTCCTGCGCGACGGCCGCGGCGAGCTGCGACTGTCGGGCAGCGACGTCCTGGCGCAGAACCGCGCCACCCGCCGCAGCGTGACCGAGAGCTACGTGCAGGACGTGCGCAACCGCGCGCTCGGCCGCTACGTGATGCTGGCCTTCACGTACACGCTGGCGCCGCCGAACCCGTTCGGGCGCTGAGCCCGGGCCCCCGTCCGGGTCCGAAATCTCCCCGAAAAACGCATGTACGCGCCGCGACGTGGTGGGCGTATCATGACAGCCTCGTTCCGGCCGCCGCCGCACGGCCGCGCCCCGGTTCCCCAGCCCTCCGGAGGTCGCATGTTTGCCCGCATGCGCCGGCACACCGCCGGCCGCTCCCCGCGATCCATCGCGCTCGCGCTGTCGCTCGTGCTCGCGATGGCCGCCGCAACCGCCTCGGCCCAGACCTACGCCATCACGTCGCGCAACGACCTCGCGATGGGCGACGGCCTCGAATGGGTCATCATCGCGGACGTGAATCAGGACGCCGTGCCGGACCTGGTCACCGCGAACTACAACTCGAACGACGTCTCGGTGCGGCTCGCGACGTCGCCCGGCGTGTTCGGGCCGCCCACCAGCTACCCCGCGGGCGGCAACCCGTACACGGTCGCGGCGTTCGACTTCAACAACGACCTGTTCGTCGACCTCGCGGTCGCGAACTTCAATGGCGGCACCGTGTCGATCCTGCAGGGGACGGGCACGGGAGCGTTCGCCAGCAAGGTCGACTACGCGGCCGGCCCCGGCTGTGCGGTGGCGGCGCTCGGCGAGTTCAACGGCGACGGCATCCCCGACCTCGTGACGGCGAACTACCTCGGCAACACCGTTTCGCTGCTGTTCGGCAACGGCGTTGGCGGGTTCCAGCCGCACGTCGACGTCGCGACCGGCGCGAACCCCAACTGGGTCGCGGTGTGCGACATCGACAACGACGGCAAGTCGGACCTCGTGACCGCGAACGCCGGCGCGGCATCGGTGTCGGTGCTGCGCGGCAACGGCAACGGCACGTTCCAGCCCAAGGTCGACTACGCGGTCGGCAACGAGCCGCTCACGCTCACCGCCGACTACCTGAACGACGACGACTACATCGACATCTGCACCGCGAACTACTCGTCGAACTCACTGTCCGTGTTGTTCGGCCTCGGTGGCGGGGTGCTCGGCGGTCGCTCGGACATGACGACGCCGACCGGACCGGTCACCGTGACCTCGGGCGACCTGAACGTCGACGGCCGGCCCGACCTCGCGGTGTGCTGCGACGTGTCGAACCAGGTCTCGTACTTCCTGTCGAACGGCTTCAACTTCGGTTCGCGCGTCGACTTCACCGTCGGCACGCTGCCGTACGGCGTCGCGATCGGCGACGTGACCGGCGACGGCGAGCCCGACCTCGTGAGCGCGAACTTCGCGAGCGACAACGTATCCGTGCTGACCGGCGACGTGCCGGGCGGGTTCCGCCTGACCAAGTCCGCGGCGCTGCTCGCCGCGTACGACCAGAACATGGTCCAGCGGCTGCTGAGCAGCTACCTCGGCAAGTGGGTGCTGGTCGACTTCAGTGCGGTGTGGTGCGGGCCGTGCAACGCGATGGGCAAGGACGCGCAGCGCGTGTACAACACCTGGGTCGGCCACCCGACCGTGTCGTTCGAGTACCTCACGTACCTGATCGACGGCCCG
>Ga0070670_100001897_pt1 | contig 17086 bp, 15 predicted proteins | sample KBSS63metaG_FD_64665 | JGI IMG/M metagenome (GOLD analysis project Ga0070670, IMG submission 64665) | Switchgrass rhizosphere microbial communities from Kellogg Biological Station, Michigan, USA - KBS S6-3 metaG | ecosystem: Host-associated > Plants > Roots > Rhizosphere > Soil ... | reverse complement strand
CCGAGAAGTGGCCGGACCAGACCACCCGCGACCTGCTCGCCCTGCGCGCCGTCCAGGATGACGACGGTGGTCCCCGCAGCGTCGCGCTGCAGGCGTTGGCCGGGAAGTGGCCGGACCAGACCACGCGCGACCTGCTCGCCCTGCGCGCCGTCCAGGATGACAACGCGGACAACCGCCGCCGCGCGCTGCAGGTGTTGGCCGATAAGTGGCCGGGCCAGTCCACCCGCGACCTGCTCGCCCTGCGCGCCGTCCAGGATGACAACGGTAGTCCCCGCAGCGCCGCGTTGCAGGTATTGGCCCGGAAGTGGCCGGACCAGACCACCCGCGACCTGCTCGCCCTGTGCGCCGTCCAGGATGACAACGCGGACACCCGCAGCGTCGCGCTGCAGGTGTTGGCCGAGAAGTGGCCGGACCAGACCACCCGCGACCTGCTCGCTCAGCGCGCCGTCCAGGATGACAACGGTAGTCCCCGCCGCGCCGCGCTGAAGGGATTGGCGGAGAAGTGGCCGGACCAGCCCACCCGCGACCTGCTCGCCCAGCGCGCCGTTGAAGCGCCGGACCTTTGGGAACGCGGTGTCGCCTGTTCCGTGCTGGCTAGGATGCACAGCGAGTTCGGCCGCATCCTGCCAACGCGAGACTTCGACGGATTTCAGCCGTATCTCGATCCCCTCGAACCGATTCCACGCGAGCACATCGAGCAGGCAGCAGCGAAGGCCGGCATCCGTCCTGACGACATTGACGGCCAAGTCGCCTCGCTCTCGGCTTACCTGGGGTGGGACGTCACTGTCGGAGCGAAAAAGAAGGCAGTAAAAAGGACTGGCCGATCAAAGCCTGGCCGACGACAGGGGTGACTTTGGCGGAGGACGCCGGGATCAGAGGAACCTTGCCTCGCCGCCGGACACACGTTCGCCGTCGGCGATCCCATTCGAGGCGGGCAATGCCCGATTCAGCCGCCACCGCGGGAGCTGGACGGAATCGCCAGCGCGAGGAACTGTCGGCGGCGTTGCCGGGGTTCGCCGAGGCGATGGCCTGGCCTGGGTGACTTATCCGCAGATGACGCAGATAGAACGAGATGGGGGGACAACTTTCACCTTCGTTCAGCCCGACACCGACCGTGTCGGCATGGGGACACCTACCGTGTCCCACTGAGGCGCGACCGCGTCCCACTGGGACATCGCCGCGTCCCAGTGAGGCGCGTCCGCGTCCCACTGGGGCATCGCCGCGTCCCAGTGAGGCGCGACCGCGTCCCATTGGGCATCGACCGCGCCTCGCTGAGGCACGACCGCGTCCCAGAAGGGCGTCGACCGCGCCCCGCTGAGGCGCGACTGCGTCCCAATGAGGCATCGGCCGCGTTCCAGCGGGACACGACTCGGCCGCACTCGGATGGCTGCGAATTCGGGGGACTTGACAACTGGGAAAGCGGGCACTAGAATACCGAACACGGAATCGGAGGCTCGTACAGCTACGGTTCCGGCGGCCGTCGTCGGTACGGGCGTGCTGGATAGCACACCAATCCTGTACCGGTGCGGGAGTTGAGTTGTCTCCTCCTGCCGCGAGCACCTGAGGTGTGTACATGCCTGGGGACGACATCAACCGGGGGTATCGGCGCGTCGCCGCGACCTCCAGCCGGTGGCCGCCTCGCACTTGTCGACGAGTCGTGACGTTCCCTCCGGCCTGACAGCTCGCATAAGGAGGAAATGTCATGAGTAATACCGTCAACAACGTACTTGGTACATCCAACGCCGCTTCCGTCAGTCTGACCCCGGATGCGGTCATCGAGCAGATCCGCACGCTGCGCTCGCAGATCGGCAATGTGACGCCGCTCTCGAAAGCGCAGCGGGATCAGCTCAACCAGCGGGCACGCAAGCAGCCGGCCCCAATCGTCGACATGTCGATCGGTGTGATCGGCTCGTCGGCTACGGTGGCGCAGGCTGTGGGGCAGCCGCTCGACGATGTTCTCCAGCTTCAGGCCGAGTCGGTCCGCTGGGGGCATGTCGCCGACGAGCTTCGCACGTTCCTCAAGGGAGTCGAAAGCGCGAACCTGGTCCGCCGCGAGCGGCTGGCGTTCATCGCGGGGCAGGCGTATTCGTTCGGATCGCAACTGGCGCGGAATCCGGACAATGCGGACCTCCTCCCGCGGGTCGAGGAGATCAAGCGTCTGAAGAGCGTCGCACGCCGCAAGAAGGCGGCGCAGGCTCCGCAAACGCCGTCGCCTGCTCCGGCGCCGCCGCAAGCGCCGGTACCCGTCACGTCCACAGCTCCGAAACCGTAGAGTAAAAAGACAGTGAACCCGGGCGCGCCGCAGCGCGCCCGGGTTCCATCCAGTCATGGGAAACGACGTCATGAAAAACGAAAACAGAGCCGAACGTGTGATAGCGCTCGTCAACGAGGCAGTGGATGTGATGCGGCGGGCCGAGCGGGCTCCCCATTCGCCGCTCAGCGCGTCGGTGTCGGCGGAGAGGAGACGTGAATACCGCCGCCATGCCGTGCGCCTGCGTAAGCAGCAGGTGGGGCCGCGCTATCCCAATCTCCACTCCGCCGAGAAGCTGGCCGGCATTTATGAGCGGACCGTGGCACGTGACGAGATTCTGGAGAAGGTAGAAAAGGATTTCCGGCGAATCTCCCTGGAGCTCAAGCAGCTCCGGAAGGAAAACCCCGAGATCGAAAAAGCGGTGGTGACCCTGGTCGAAGAAGCGGCACGGCTGGCGGAAGAGCATGGTCCCGGCAGTGAGGCCGCGGAACGATACCGGCTTCTGCTCTCCTTCGGGTGCGCGGAGAAGGAATTCATCGATCGCAGGCGGAAGCCGCGGGCTGTGTCTCGCCCGAGCCTCACCCGGACTGAAGCACGCTATCTCCTGACCGCCGCCGAGTTCCTCGACTCTGCACCCGAGGGGAAGGCGGTCATCGCCATCCCGCCGGAGAGGAGCGGCTCCGGACGCCCTCGCATTCTGATCCGCATCGGGGTCGGCGAGGCATCGTGGATCGGCAGCTTCGAGACCGGTGATGACATCAGTTTCAACACGGTCGCCCTGATGCCGGACGAGAGGCACCTGCTCGTATCAGCGGATGGCGCGGGCTACATCATCGACCTGTCGCGAACGCTCGTGGAGCAGATCGGTATGGAGATCACCGGAGTGATGGCAGACGATGCGGGGACACTGCTGGTAGTCGTTCACGGCAGCAGGCGCCTGGAAGCATTCGGGCGGGGGGCCGCCTCTGGAAAACCGGGGCGATCGGTTCCGAAAGAATCCGGCACCTGGACCTGACCGGCGCCACGATCATCGGTGAAGGAGTGCACCCATTGCTCCCCGGCTGGACCAATTTCACCGTAGAGCTGGCGACGGGCAACGTTCGTTTCCATCCGCGTTAACTCCGCGGCTTCCGCGTGACTACAATGCGCGCCCCATGACTGCGGTCATCATCGCGATTGCTGTTGCGATCTTTCTCATCGCGAACGTCGCCGCATTCCGCGTCCTCGTGCGCGTGCATCCACGGCGGCGGCGGATGGTCATCGCGTTGATCGTCATCGGCAACGTGATGTGGATCTTCTTTCCGATCCTCAATGCACGCACCGATTTCTCCCGATTCGCTCGCGCCACGTTCGGGCCTCCATGGTTTGCGTGGACCTGTTTCGCGATTCTCTACTCCGCGTTCGCATTGCTGCTGGCGATCGCGTGGCTGCCGTTCCAGCGCCGCATGCCGTTCGCGGGATTTGCGCGATGGCCGTCGCGGATCTTTTTGTGGGCGACGCTGTTCGCGCTCGTCACCGGCGTCTGGAACGCGCTCGTGCCGCTGCGCATCGAACGCGTGCCGATCGTCGCGACCGGCGCGCCGGCGTTTCGGATCGCGCTGATTTCGGACTTGCATACCGGACTTTTTTCGCGCGCGTCGCGGCTGGAGCAAATCTTCGTCACTGCCGCCGCGCAGAAGCCGGACGTCATCCTCCTCGCCGGCGACAACGTCGACGACGATCCGATCTTCACCGCCAAGCTGCTCGCCGCGACGCGCGTCCTCGATCCTCACATGCCGCTCCTCGCCGTCCTCGGCAATCACGAGATGTACGGCCAGCCGTTGGAAGTGATCGATCGTCTGCGCGGCAGCCGGATCCGATTGCTGGTCAACGAAGGGGCTGCGATCCACGATGTCTGGATCGCCGGGATCTCCGACTTTGCGGCGCGCACTCCGAAACTCGAACCTGACTTCGACGCCGCGCTGCGCGGCCGGAACGGAACGTTTCCGATCCTCCTCGCGCATCAGCCGAAGGCGTTCGCCGAGGCGATCAAGCGCGGTCTGCCGATCACGATCTGCGGCCATTCGCACGGCGGACAGTGCGCGGTTCGTCCGCTGCATTGGTCGCTGGCGGGCGTCTTCCTGCCGTACCACATGGGGTTGTATCGGCGCGGCCAGTCGCAGGTTTACGTCAACACGGGAACGGGTTACTGGCTTTTTCCGTGGCGCTTCGGAATCGGGATCTCGCCGGAGATTACGATCATCGAGATACGTTCATCCGCAGATTACGCAGATGTACGCAGATTAAAAACGGTTCTCAATCTGCGTTCATCTGCGAAATCTGCGGATGGATTTTGACTTACGTCGCGGCGACAACCGTAAGTCGCCGCTCCGCGTCGGCTTTGAGCGACGCCTGCACTTCTTCGTCGCCGATTCGCGGCTCGTCCTGGGGGTGGGCGAGGTAGTAGCCCTGCAGGAGATCGACGCCGAGGTCGCGGCACCATTCGTATTCTTCGACGGTCTCCAGGCCCTCGGCGAGCGTCTTCGCGCCGATTTTGCCGCCGAGGTCGACGAGCATCTTCACGAGGTCCTGCTTGATCGGTTCGTCGGCGAGGGTGGAGACGAGGCCTTTCGTGATCTTCAGATAGTCGGGAGAGAGCGCGGCGATCGCTTCGAGCGAGGCGTAGCCGGAGCCGGCGTCGTCGATCGCGACTTCGATGCCTTTGTCGCGGAACTCATCGAGCAGACGCCGGAAGACGGCGTAGTCCTCGATCGCGGCGCGCTCGGTGAGTTCAAACACGAAATGCCCGCGATGTTCGGAGAAGAACGACACCATCTCGTGGATGCGGAACTCGGACTCCTCGAACATCTCCGCTTCGAGATTGAGCAAATATTTGCGGCCGGTGAGGTCGAAGGAGCGGAGACGTTTCAGCGCGTTTTCGAGCGCGACCGTCTCCAGCGCCCAGGCAAGTTTCGCGTCGCGCGCGAAGCCGAAGAGCATGTCGGAATTGCGGAACGACGAATTCGGCGCGCCGCGCGTCAGCACCTCGTAGCCGAAGACCTTCCCCTCCTGCGCCCAGACGATCGGCTGGAAAAGCGTGGTCACGCGCTTGCGGCGGATGATGTCGCGCAGCTCGCGCGTGAGCTGCTTTTTCCGTTGCTGCTCCGCATCGCGCACCGCGTCGCCGGCGGTCTGCATGCCTTGATAAACCTGACGCTCGAGGCGGATCTGCGGCCGGTAGTCGATGCGTGCCGCGCCGACGAAAAATCCGATCTGCCCCTGCTGCATGGCCGGAAAGCGCTGGCGCATGGCGGCGATCAGCTTCTCGCGGACGTCGTTGGCGACCATGTCGAAGGCCGTCTCCTGCCGCAGATCGGTGCCGCGCGATTCGAAGAAAATGTAGAAGCTCGATCCACCGACGAGATTCGCGGCCACGAGCGCCTTCGGAAAGCGCGTCCGCCCCTCGGCGACGACGGCTTCAGCGGCGCAACGGAGGAACTCGTCGAAGAACGCCCATCCGTATTCGGCCTCGATCGATTCGAACTGCTCGATGTCGACGTAGACGATGCCGATCTCGCTCTGCTCGATCAGCATTTCCTTGAGCCGGCTGAGCACCATCGGAACGGTCGGAAGTCCGCTGGCGCGATCGAACAGCATGCTCTCCGATGATTTCGCGGCCTCGGCGCTCGGACTCGGCTCGCGATGCTTGCGATGAAGCAGTGCGCCGATGCGCTTGACCACTTCGTCGCGATTGAACGGCTTGACGAGGTAATCGTCGGCGCCGAGTTGCAATCCGGTCAGGCGATCCTTGACGTCGCCGCGGCCGGTGACCAGCACGACCGCGATCTGCGACGTCCGCTGCACCGCCTTCAGCGCCTGGCAGACTTCCCACCCGCTGCGCTTCGGCATCATGACGTCGAGCAGGACGAGATCGGGCAGCCGGGCCTGGGCGATGGCCAGCGCTTCCTCGCCATCGCGCGCCGTCAGCACTTCGCAATCGAGCGGCCGGACGAAGAGGGTCAGCAGGCGCTGTACGTCCTCATCATCGTCGGCGATCAGCAGCACGGGCCGCTCAGACATCGTTGGGCAATGATATTGCGTGAATCGAGCCAGTGAAGCAGGGAGGAGAGGCAGGGAAGAGGGATGAGGGGATGAAGAGATGAGGGATCAGAGGCAAGGGCTCGGGAGACCGCATTTCCCTGTCCCTCGTCTCCCTCGTCCCTTATCCCTGCCTCACCTCCTGCCTCTGTGCTAGTTTCCACGCCGCAGTTGATTGGAGAGACATGATCAAATTCGGGACCTCGGGGTGGCGCGGCATCATCGGAGAGGATTTCACCTTCGACAACGTCCGCATCGCCAGCCAGGGCATCGCCAACTATCTGAAGAAAGCGAATCAAAAGGGACGCGGCGTGGTCATCGCGTACGACACCCGCTTCCTCTCCGAAAAGTTCGCGTCGGAAGCGGCGCGCATCTTCGCCTTCAACGACATCCAGGCCTACCTCTGCACCCGCGACGTCCCCACGCCGGTGGCGTCGTTCGAGACGGTGCGACGCAAGGCGATGGGGGCGATCAATTTCACCGCCTCGCACAATCCGCCCGAGTACAACGGCCTGAAGTTTTCGACGTCGAACGGCGCGCCGGCATTGCCGGAGATCACCAAGCAGATCGAGGAAGAGATCAACAAGGTCGCCGCCACCGGTCAGCGCGTCGACGTCTACGAGAAGTCGGAGTTGATCGAGGAGATCGATCCGAAGGACCGCTACCTCGACGGCCTCAAACAAAAGGTGGACGTCGATACGATCCGCAAGAGCGGCTTGCGCATCGCCATCGATTCGCTCTTCGGCACCTCGCGCGATTACCTCGACTACTTCCTCCTCGAGTCGGGCGTCGAGGTGAAGATTATTCACAACTACCGCGATCCGTATTTCGGCGGCTTCTCCCCCGAGTGCAATGAGAAGAACCTCGGCGAGCTGCGCAAGGTGGTGACGGACGAGGGCTTCGACCTCGGCCTGGCCACCGACGGCGACGCCGACCGCTTCGGCATCATCGACGACCGCAACCGCTTCGTCTCGCCGAACGTGATCCTGTCGCTGCTGGCGATCTATCTCAAACGCGAGCGAAAAATCGCCGGCGGCCTGGCGCGCTCCGTGGCCACGACACATCTGATCGACGCCATCGCTCGCAAGCTCGACGTCGAACTGCACGAGACGCCGGTCGGCTTCAAGTACATCGGCGAGCTGATTCTCGACGACAAAATCGCCATGGGCGGCGAGGAGAGCGCGGGCATGTCGATGTACCGCCATCTTCCGGAGAAGGACGGCATCCTGGCCTGCCTGCTCGTCGCGGAGATGGTCGCGCACACCGGCAAGAAACTGAATCAGCTTATCGAAGAGATGTACCAGGAGTTCGGTTACTTCTACTCGAAGCGGATCGACATGAAGCTGACGCCGCAGTTGAAGGATTCACTGGCCGAGAAGCTCGCCAATCCACCGAAGTCGATCGACGACTTCACCGTGCGCGAAGTGAACAAGACCGACGGCGTGAAGCTGCTCTTCGACGACAACGCCTGGCTGCTGTTCCGGCTGTCGGGAACGGAACCGGTGGCGCGGATTTACGCCGAGGCGTGCAGTCCGAAGGACTTGAAGCACGTGTTGGATTCGGGAAAGAAGTGGGCGCTTTCGTGAGAGAAAAGCGAATGTTGAATGTCGAATGTTCAATGTTGAATGTTGAATGTGGCTGCGCGCCGCACGACATTCGTTCTCTCATTCAACATTCAACATTCAACACTCAACATTCAACATTTCACCTTTCCTGATGCGCTACCCCTTCCAAAAGCACTTCCTGGTCTGCATCGGCGGCCGCTGCGGCAATCCCGATCGCGGGATCGAGCGTGGGGAGTTCATCCACGCGGAGTTGAAGGGGCACAACAAGAAGATGGGGCGCAAGCCGCTGGTGCGCGTCTGCACGGTGTCGTGTCTCGACCTCTGCGATCACGGGCCGAACATGATCGTCGACGGGAACGTCTACTCGCACCTCACGCGCGAGCTGGCGCGCGAGGTGTACGCGGGCGTGATGGGCGATGGACCTCCGCGCGATGACCTGCAGTTGTCCGAGGGTGAGTTCCAGGGTGGCAGCAGCGCCGCCGTGAAGAAGTAGCGATGCGGCGCGCGCTGATCGCGATCGTTCTGCTGCTGGCCGCGTGCGCGCGCGAGGCGCCGAAGAAGTCGTTCATCCTGGCCACCACCACGACCGTGCAGGGATCGGGCGTCCTGCCGATGTTGCAGGCCGAGTTTCAGCGCGACACCGGCATCGAGATCCATCCGATCGTGGCCGGATCGGGACGAGCGCTCGAGCTCGCAGCGCAAGGCAACGTGGATGCGACGCTCACGCACGATCCCGGGTCGGAAAAGCGATTCATCGCTGCGCACAAGCCGCGGCTGTACCAGCCGTTCATGTGGAACGACTTCATCATCGTCGGGCCGATGGACGATCGTGCTGACGTCGTCCACGCGAGCAGCGCGGCCAACGCGTTCTCGCGCATCGCGCAAACGCACAGCCTCTTCGTGTCGCGCAACGATCAGTCCGGAACGTTCACGAAGGAGCGCGCGCTCTGGCGCGCGGCGTTGACCGTCCCCGAGCTGAGTCCCTCGTATCTGAAGATGGGGCAGCCGATGCCGGCGCTGCTCCGTTCCGCGAGTGAACTGCAGGCGTACACGCTCAGCGACCGGGCCACGTATGAACAGCTCGCGCCGTCGCTGCGGTTGCGCCTGCTGTACGCCGGCGATCCCTTCCTGCGCAATGTCTACTCGGTGATGTTGATCTCGGCCGATCCCAACGCCGCGCGCTTCGTCGACTGGCTGTTGCACGGCCGCGGCCGGTCATTGCTCGAGCAGTACAAGATCAAGGGCAAGCCCGCCTTCCACCTCCTCTAGCGACCGGTCCTCCTTTTGCACTTCGCCGCTGCGGAGGGTTTATCGATGTTGAAGCGCACTTCATTTCTCGCAGTAGTTTTGGTTGGAGTTCTCGCTGCCGGCTGCGGCTCCGGCGGCCTCGGCGCGACAGGCAACAGCGTCTCGCTCGATCAGGAATGGCAGCTCGGCAATCAGATGGCTGCGCAGGTCGCGCAGCAGATGCAGCTCAGCAATGATGCGACTGCGAAAGCGTATCTGACGCAGATGGGCGAACGCATTCACGCAGCCACGCCGCTGGCCGATCGTCCGTTCACGTTCGATATCGTCAATGATCCGGGCGTCAACGCGTTCAGCATTCCCGGCGGACACATCTACATCAACAGCGGCCTCATCGCACACGCGGACAAGGCCGACGAACTGGCCGGCGTCGTCGCGCACGAGATCAGCCACGTCGTCGCGCGCCACGTCATCAAGCAGGTCGAAACGCAGCAGGAGATCGGCGCGATCGGCAGCATTCTCCTCGGGCAGAACCCGAGCGGATTGCAACAGTTGCTGGCGCAGGTAATCGCCGGCGGCGCGATGGCCCGGTTCAGCCGCGCGGACGAGAAAGAAGCCGATGACCTCGGCCTGCAATTCATGACCAAAGCCGGCTACGACCCGCACGGCATGCTGGACATGTTCCAGAAGCTGCTCAGCCTGGAGAAGGGCGGCGACAACTCCGTGACGCGATTCTTCGCCGACCATCCCGGAACGCAGGACCGCATCAACGACATCTCCAGCCGCATCGCCAAGATGGGCAATCCGACCGGCATCGTCGACGATCCGGCGTATCACTCGAATTTAAAGGATCGCGTAGCGAGGTAGGGGTTGTCATCCTGAGGCTGCCGGAGGCGTCGTAGCCGCAGGCGGAGCGCCGGAGGACGCCCGAAGGATCTCAAGCTTTCCAAGCTGCGTTGAATCCCACGGGTTTCAGCCGGAGTTGCGCAACTTGAGATCCTTCACCGTCCTGCGGCGTTCCGCGCTTCGCGCTCCAACGCCTCCGGCGGCTCAGGATGACAGCTAGAACAATTCGTTGATCGGCTGGTACGTCCCGTCCTTTGCGAACGGGACGTATTCGAAGCCGCGGTTCAGCGGATCGTCGTGGCGGACGGTCGTGTAGTCGATGCCGAGGGCGGAGTAGATCGTGGAAGTGACGTCCTCGGGGCGGATGTCGCGGTTCGCGCTCCATCCGAAATCGCTCACGCTTCCGCCGGTGGCGTCGGTCTTGCCGATGACCTGGCCGCCGCGGACGCCGCCGCCGGCCCAGACCGTGGTCATGCGCAGGTTGTGATCGCGGCCGGCCTGATTGTTGAGAACTCCGACCGTGCGTCCGAACTCGGCCACGACCACGACCATCGTCTCATCGAGGAGTGTCTTCCCCGACACGGAGCCGGGCATCGACGACAGATCGGCGAGCAGCGATGCGTATGCGGGATCGAACTGCGCGCACTGCGTGTAGAGCGAGTTCACGCCGTTGGCTGGCTTGTCGTAAATGCCGCTGTGGTGATCCCATCCGCCGAGGGTGGCCTGCACGAAGCGCGTGCCTTTGCCGGCGGCGACGAGATTGCGCGCCACGATGAGCGAATCGCCGAACGTCGTCGCGCCGTACTTGGTGTGATCGGTGGACGAGAAGCTGAACACCGCGTTGATGTTCGGCGCGTCCATCAGCGCCTTCGATTGCGTGTAGAAGTCGTTCATGTCCAGCGACGATTTGCCGAGGACGCCGCTGGTGCGGTTCGTATCGAGCGACTGCAGGAACGACCAGCGGTCGGAGAAGCGCGAAGCGCCGTCCGGATGCGCGATCGTCGGAAGGCCGGTCGCCGCCGGCACGACCTGGAACGGCGCATACGACGCCGGCAAGTAGCCGGACGACGGAATGCCGGTCGAGTTCAAGGCGATGAAGCCGGGAAGAACGTCGGACGGGGAGCGCTTCAGTTGCGATTCCAACGCGACGACGGCGCCGATGTGCGGCGCGATCGCTCCGGTTGCGCCGCCGGGATTGCGGGCAATCTGCGCCCACGCCTGCCCAAGCGTGTGAACCGCGGCCCACGACAAACCCGAGCGGACGAAGGCCATCTTTCCGAGCTGCGCGGCGGTCATCGGCATGAGGCCTTGCGGAAAGCGGACGTTGTTGTTGTCGTACGACGTCGGATTGAAATCCGACGGCGTCCATGGGCCCTCTTTCAGATCCCAGGTGTCGATGTTGCTCGGCGCGCCCGGCAGGAAGATGAAGATCGCGTTCTTCGCGGTGTTGTGAAGCGTGACGTTCGGCGCGGTCGTGGCAGCCTGCAACAGGCGCGGGCTGAAGACGTCGGCGAAATAGGAGGCGACCAGTCCCGTGCCGGCGATCTGCATGAAACGGCGGCGCGAAAAACCTTCGCTCTTGCCGAGCGGAAAGCCGCTCGCCTTCGTGCAGTCGGGGCACTCGATGGTGCTCTTGGGAAGTCTCGGCTTAGCCATGGTCGTCAGTCCTTCAATTGAACAGAAACTCGACGGAGTTCAGCAGCACCCACTGCAGGTCTTCGGTCTTGTTCGCGAGCGTGCCGCTCTTCAGATACGCGACGGCCTGCGTCTTCTCGGCCGCGGTTGGGTAGCGTGACAGCGTGTAGAGATAGAGCTGATCGGCGATGACGTTCGGATCCGTCGTCGACGCCAGCGTTTTCGCGACCGTCGAATTCGCGGTGCTCCGGTGCGTGCGATTGACGACCACCGTGCCGTCGTTCATCAGCGATAGAGCCTGCGCGATCGAGCTGTCGTTCGAGCGCGCCTGATCGTCGCGATTGCCGCGTCCGAATTCGTCGAGGAAGCGGCCGTACACGTTGTTCCGGACTTCGAGCGTATCGGGCAGCTTCATCGCCGAGGTGGTCGTGCCTCCGCCGCCGGAGATGTTGTAGGTGACCGGGACGCTGGTCGCTTTCGCGATCGCGTCGAGCATCGACTCCGCCATCAATCGGTGTGGGATGTGGCGCGCGTAGTACGGCGTCCACGACTCGTTCCATGCCGAGGCCGTGTACTTCGCCGAAAGCTGGTAGGCGTTCGACAGCACCATCGTGCGCAGAATCGCCCGCAGATCGTAGTGGCCCGACACGAAGTCGTTCGCGAGAAGCGTCAGAAGGTTGGGATGGTTCGGCTGGATCGTTTGTCCCGCGGGAAGATTGTTCGGATCGAGCCGCGACGGATCGATGTTGTTGGCCGGCTCGACGATGCCGAGCGTGAACAACTCCTTCCAGAGGTAGTTCACGGTGGCGATCGCAAATTGCGGCTGCGCGGTCAGCATGCGGCCGTAGGCATCGCGCCACGCTTCGCCGGCGCGCGGCTGTTCGCCGGTGAACAACCACGCCGGATTGACGCTGTTCTGGTTGCCGATCGGCACGCGCGCCGTCTTGTTGCCCGAATTCGTGTTCAGGCTGTACGCGCCGGTGGGGTTGTCGGAGATGGTGAAGCTGGAGTTGTTGTCGCCCGGCGTGGTGCGTCTGGAACGGCCGCGCGAGAAGAACGCCGCGTTGCCCCAGAAGTCGTAGCGGGCGTGCGACTTCAGATACCAGTTGACCGCTTCGAGGTGGCCGAGGCCGTTGTGGCAGGAGAGGCACTGCATCGGCATGCCGAGAAACATCTCGCCCGACTCGGCGGCGAGATTGTCGTAGGTGTCCTGCGCCGGCCCGTTGTTCTGGATCTGGCGCACCCAGAAGTTGGCGGGTCCGTTGGTGAAGCTGTCGCCCGATGCGCCGATGATCTCGCGCACCATCTGGTCGTACGCCTTCTTGTTTTTGATCGAGTCGTGAATGTACGTGTAGTAGGCGTTGCGTCCCGCCGGCAGCTCGCGGCTGCTCGACGATACCTGCACGTTCTGCACGAGATCGCCGAACCACATCGTCCAGCGGTCGACGAATGCGTCCGAGGCCAGGAGCGCGTCGACAGTCTTCGTGCGCTTGTCGAGCGATTTGTCGTTGAGGAAGGCCTGCACGGCGGCGGGATCGGGGATCTGGCCGGTGAGGTCGAGATTCACGCGGCGGAAGAATTCTTCGTCCGAGGAGATGGCGGACGGCGCGATGCCGTCCACTTTCATCTTGCCGAAGATTTCGTCGTCGATGTAGTTGACGGATGCGGGATAGACGGTGGTGCCTCCGGGCGGCGGGTCGACCGCGCGATGCCGCCCGCTCGGCGCGACCGCCTCGGCGGTGATCGAGAGCCGGTGATAAACGCTGGCCTGCTGCTCGCGCGGCGAGCGGAGGTCGAACGGGCCGAAGGGGCACGTTTCTTTTTCAGCGCCGAGGAGAAGCGTCGGCGCGACGACCGCGAGTGCTATCCATTGTTTCATGGCGTTTTTGACTCCCGTCACAGGCGAATGTTTACATCGTACGCGCCTCACTTCGCCGGTGTGTGTCGCAGCTCACGACGTCCGATCGAATTCGTGGAGCTTGCGGATGTCGACGGAGACGGTGCCATCGGGTTCGAGCGGGTTGAACATGTTGCGGAACTTCGCGCCCCAGACGATCTCGTCGGACTTGTACGACGAGCGCGTGTGCACGGTCTGCGAGAAGGTTTCGTCGAAGCCGTTGAGCAGGATGAGCAGCTCGGCGTCGATCAGGCGCAGGTCATCGGGCGAGCAGGTGTTGAGCGGACTGGTTTCGTCGATCGGATGCACGATCGTCCACGCCAGCGGAAAAAAGACCACGCGGTCGCGCTCGAGTTTGAGCGGGATGAAATCGCGGTCGGTGGCCTGCCCGCCGCGCCTGCGCCGTGCCAGCAGGACTTTCGCTTCCATCTCCACGATCTCGTTCCGCTTCTTGTTGACGATGCGGAACATGAGCGCGGTCTTGCCGCGATACGGTGCGACCACCGCGACCTCGCTGAACGCGATCTCCGCCCTCGGCCGCGCGAATCTGGCGAACATGATCCCCGCGATGATGGCGAAACCAAGCAGCCCGACTAGCGACTCGAATGCCACCAGCGCGTTCGCCGCAGGCGTCACCGGAACGATGTTGCCGTAGCCGATGGTGGCCATGCTGTCGACGGAGAAAAAGAAGGCGGAGATGAAGCGCTCCATCGGCTCTTCATTGCCGAAGCCCGTCAGCGCGCCCGATCCCAACGCGACGAAGGCCGCGGCGAAGAGCGCATTGAGCACGATGTACGCGCCGGCGACGTATCCGAGGAACTTCGGCCAACTGATGGTGAGGAAGTAGTGGTAGGCGGAGAGCGCCTCCCAATATCCGAGTCCTTCGCGCCGCACGTTGAAGGTGCCGTCGCGATTCAGCAGCCGCTTCCGGCTCTCGCGCGACACCACGCTTCCGAAGCCGAGGTCGAGATTGGGATCGTCGGTCGGGACGGGCCGGAGGTCGGCAGACATGCGCAGTAGATTAGTGGATTAGTAGATTAGTCGATTAGGAAAACACGACGCTCGTATTGAATCCCTCTGATCTACGAATCTACTAATCACTAATCTACTAGTGAATCAACGACACCGCGATTGCGAGTAGCAGCACCAGCACGACGCCGAGGGACACCCACATCGCCTGCACGGTGGGGCGATGCATGTTGACGGTTTCGCGGCGTTCGCCGAGGAGGTATTGCAGGTACTCGATGCGCGGGCGGACGCTGGCGACCTTCTCTTCCAGATCGGGATAGATCACCTGGTTGATGTCGGGGACGATGATCACCGGGATGAACGTCGCCCCGCCGGCGCGCGTGACGTAGCCGGTGAGCAGGTCGTTGTGCGGTTGATCTCCGTCGGCGACGAGGCAGTGATAGACCGTCGTCGATTGCAGCACCGATAGCGCCTTGCCGCCGAGGCTGCGCGCTTTGTACGAGTTCACGACGCTTTCCGAGGTCTGGCGCAGGATGCGCTCGTTGAGGTCGTGGACGCGGGTGAAGATGAAGATCGTTTCGCCGGCGGCGAAGGAGATCTTCTCGGCGCGGCGGTAGATGATCTCGCCGTAGCTCCGCCAGTCCTCGTCGGTCAGATCGGTCGTGAATCCTTCCTCGACCAGGCGCGCCATGAGGCGGGTGGCGGGATCGGAGTCGGCGGGTGATTCAGGCGGCTTTTCAGCTTTCAGTTCTTGCATACTTTTCAACGAGCCGGATCAGGTCCGGGAACTCAAATGGTTTGCCGAGGTAATCGTCGGCGCCGCATTGACGCGCTTTCTCGGCGATGTCGCGGTCGCCGGAGAGGACGATGTACGGAATGGAGCGCGTTTCGGGCTGCCCTTTCAACGCGCTGCAAAGCGCTTCGCCGTTCATCCCTTTGATGGTGAGGTCGGCGAAGATCATCTGCGGATGCAACTCCCTGGCGCGGAGGAGGGCAGTGGTGCCGTCCGCGACGACCTGGCAGTCGCGCCCGTTGCGCTGCAGGACCAGCGAGACCAGTCTCGCCACCTGCGGATCATCTTCAACGACCAGGATCACGTCATTTCCCCTAATCGAAACGGACTCGCAGCCGCTTCCGAAGATGCCCTGCGACGGCGCCGGCCAAACAGCCGAATGTGTTCCATCCCGCATCTTCCCAGCCTGTCACTCGTGTCGGTAGTGCGCTCTGCCACGCCACGAGGCCCAACGCAAATGTCAGGCCCACCGCCAGGGTGAGCAGATACGTGCGCAGGCGACGACCGTCGCCGCCGTCGAACGCCAGAAAGGCCAGCGCGCCCCACGGGATGAAGAAGAGGATGTCGGCGATTCCCGGCGCGGCGGTGGCGAGAAGGGCGTCGTTTGACAGCGCGCCGCGATCGTATCGATGCACCAACGCAACAACCTCGGCGACGGTCAGCCGTTGCCGTTGATAGGCGCGTCCGGACAGCATGGCGATCAGCCCGGCCATCGCGATCGAGAGAACAATCAACAGCGCGATCGTGAACCAGCGCGGTACGAGGATCGTTCGAATGGTCCGCTTGCCCATCGCGGCCGATTAGACCACGGTCCGCGAAAGGGGGTCAGTGGGCTTCGGTCGAATCATTTTGGGTCCAATATTTGACCACTCGCTCAGGCGCTGACCCGTCGAATTTGGGCAGAAAGGGTCAGCCGGTGAGCCATTTCCGGACTTGACCCGACCCATTTTCTTTTAGAATCAATCACTTACGATGTAACGGATCGGTGGCAGCGCCATTGCTCTTAGGAGCGCCAATGCCGTCAACGCGGCTCGTCTGATTCACAGCCGTTTCACACTAAACCTTTAAGGAGAGGGACCCAGTAAATGAAGAAAGTCTTGACCTTCGTATTTGCAGCAGCTCTTGCGACGTCGGCGTTTGCTCAGGGAGTCAGCGATGTGGAACTCAACTCCACGGTGGGCGACGGACACGCCAACGTCCATAACTACGCTGGTGGCGGCGGCGGCGGCAACCTGGTCTACCACAGCGGTGGCAAAGTCATCCGCAATGCGCACGTCGTCCTGATCTTCTGGGGCTCGTTCCCCAGCGGCTACACGACGGCCATGCAGAACTTCCGCAACCAGTTCGGAACGACCCCGGAGTACAACACGATCACTCAGTACACGGGCATCGACGACGCCACCGGCAGCACCGGCGCGATCGCCCTCTCCAACCTGGCCGGCGGACCGGCCGACTACTTCGACACCACGACGCCTCCGACCAACGTGACGGACGCGATCGTCCAGTCCGAAGTCAAGAAGGTCATCGCGGCGCAGGGCAGCACCGACTACAGCGCCATCTACGAAGTCTTCATCCCGAGCGGTTCGTATTCGTCCGACGGTTCCTCGACGTCGTGCGGCGGCCCGAATCTGGCGTATTGCGCCTATCACTACAACTACACCGATGCGACTGGCAAGCACGTGAAGTACTCGATCGAGCCGTGGGCCGGTTGCTCGGGTTGCCAGGCGTTCGGCAACACGTCGCTCGACCAGGAGCACTTCGTTTGCCACGAGACCCGTGAGGCCGTCACCGACGCCCTCGGCAATGCG
>Ga0070670_100001892_pt1 | contig 17100 bp, 12 predicted proteins | sample KBSS63metaG_FD_64665 | JGI IMG/M metagenome (GOLD analysis project Ga0070670, IMG submission 64665) | Switchgrass rhizosphere microbial communities from Kellogg Biological Station, Michigan, USA - KBS S6-3 metaG | ecosystem: Host-associated > Plants > Roots > Rhizosphere > Soil ... | reverse complement strand
GGCCGCGCGCGCGCATCCCGGCGTGCTGGCGGTGCTCACCGGCGATGATTATGTCGCCGATGGTCACCTCGGCATGGCGCATTTTCCCAATCCCGCCGATGCCGTCGACATCAGCATTCCGAGCTTCGTGCCCAGGCCGGAGCACAAAATCCTTGACGAGCTGCAACTGCCGCTCGCGGCCGGCCGCGTGCGCTATGTGGGCGAGGCGGTGGCGATGGTGGTGGCGGAGAGTCTCGTCGCCGCCCGCGACGCCGCCGAGAAGGTCGCGGTCGACTACGAGATCCTGCCCGCGGTCAGCGATGTCGCCGAGGCGCTTTCAGCCGGGGCGCCGGCGATCTGGCCGGCCGCTCCCGGCAATCTTGCGCTCGACAGCGCGTTCGGCGATCGCGCCGCGGTCGAAGCCGCGATCGCGGGCGCCCACGTCGTCGTCGAGCAGACCATCCGCAACCAGCGCACCGCGAGCGCGTTCATGGAGCCGCGCTCGGCCATCGGCCGCTACGACGAAGCCGAAGACCAGTACGTCCTGATCTCGGGATGCCAGGGTGTGCATCGTGTGCGGCATCCGCTGGCCGGCTGCCTCAAGGTGCCGCAGGAGCGCGTGCGGGTGATCTGTCCCGATGTCGGCGGCGGCTTCGGCTCGCGCACCAATCTCTATCCGGAGCAGGTCGCGGTGGTGTGGGCGGCACGCCGGGTGGGACGTGCGGTGAAATGGACCGGCGATCGCCATGAGGCGTTCCTGACCGATTACACCGCGCGCGACGTGGTGACCGCCGCGCGGCTCGCCTTCGACCGCAAGGGCCGCATGCTCGCGCTCGACCTGGAGCTGACCGCCAATATCGGCGCGCACACCGTCTCATATGTCCCACTGAGCAACGGCTACCGGGTGGCACCGACCGTCTATGACGTGCCGGTCGCCTGCGTGCGCTTGCGCGGGGTGATGACCAACACGGTGCCGACGGCGCCGTTTCGCGGCGCCGGGCGGCCGGAGGCCACCGCCGTCATGGAGCGGCTGCTCGACATCGCGGCGCAGCGGCTGCAGATCGACCGGGTGGAACTGCGTCGCCGCAATCTGATCCGGCACGACAAGCTGCCGCATAAGACGGCGACGGGACTCACCTACGACAGCGGGGATTTCGCCGGCAACCTCGCCCGCGCGCTCGCAAGCGCGGACTGGAAAGGCTTTCCCGCCCGCCGCAAGGAAGCAAAGAAACGCGGCCGGCTGCTCGGCATCGGCGTTGCGAACTATGTCGAAACCCCGGTGGGCATGCCGCACGAGCGCGTGGCGGTCAACGTGTCCGCCGGAGGCAGCGTCGACCTTATCGTGGGAACGCAGTCGAGCGGGCAGGGTCACGAAACAAGCTTCCGGCAAGTCATGGCCGACCAGCTCGGCGTTGCGCCCGACGCGATCAATTTCGTCAGCGGCGACAGTGCGACGCTTGCCTCGGGCGGCGGAACCCATTCCGACCGCTCGATGCGGCTGGCCGGATCGCTGATGGTGGAGACGTCGCGCACCGTGATCGACAAGGCGCGCCGCATCGCCGCCGCCATGCTCGACGTGGCCGAAGACGCCATCTCGTTCGCTGACGGCTTGTTCATGGCACCGAATAGCAACCGCCGTCTCACCTTGTTCGACATCGCCCGGGCGATCGACGATCTGCCCTCGTTGCCTGACGACCTGCGCGGTCCGCTACGGGCCGAGGCGACCTTCACCGGGCGCATTCCGGCCTATCCGACCGGCGCCGCGGTGTGCGAGGCCGAGGTCGATCCCGAGACCGGCACGATCGAAATCCGTCGCTACACCTCGATCGACGACGGTGGACAGCCGATCAATCCGCTTATTCTGCATGGTCAGGTGCATGGCGGGGTGGCGCAGGGCATGGGCCAGGCGATGCTTGAGGCGGCGGTCTACGAGCCGGGCTCGGCACAGCTGCTGTCCGCCAGCTTTCTCGACTATGGCATGCCGCGCGCCGACCACTTCCCACACATGGAGGTCGAGCTGACCGAAGACCCGACCAAGGGCAATGCGTTGCGCGTCAAGGGTGGCGGCGAGGCCGGCATCACCCCGAGCTCGGCCGTGCTGATGAACGCAGTGATCGACGCGCTGTCCGGCTTCGGCATCGAGCACCTCGACATGCCGGCCACGCCGCAGCGCGTCTGGAGCGCGATCCGCGATGCGCGCAATGGAGCCATGCAGGGCGCCAAGAGCTGATCGCACGGCCGCTCCATCCAGTCCCGGAATCGAAGTAGCCGCGCACCGCTGCGCGCTGCGGCGGCGCGCTCGCGCGCATGCGCGCAACTGCCGGATAGGTCAGTGCCGCTGGCCAATCGGTTGCCGATCCCGGGAACGCGGCGCATCCTGATTTTAAGAACAAGACCAATTCAAAACACAGGGAGGCAATCAGCATGAGCAAGCATGATGAATCTCGCCGTGCATTCTTGATCGGCACGGCGGTTGGCGCGAGCGCGGTCGCCGGCGCAGGGCTGGTGCCCACCGCCCTGGCGCAGACGAACGAGCAGCACAAGGCGACAGACGCCCCGGCCACCACGGCGCAGGCGCACGCACATGCCGGCGGGCACGGCGCGTTCCTCAACGACGACGACGCCGTCACGATCACGGCGTTCGCCGAGCGGATCATGCCGGGCGCACCGGGGAAGCCGGGCGCACGCGACGCGGGCGTGCTCAACTACATCGACCTCGCGCTGGCCGGCGCCTATTCCGATCTGCAGGACTTCTACCGCCGCGGCCTCGCTGCGCTCGATGCGCATTGCCGCACGACCTACAGCAAGCCGTTCGCGCAACTCACCGCCGCGCAACAGGACGAAGTCATTACCGCGCTCGAAGGCGGCAAGGCGACCGGCTTCACCTGGCCGAGCGCGCAGGGGTTCTTCAACACGGTGCGCACGCACACGATGGAAGGCATGTTTGCCGACCCCGTCTATGGCGGCAACAAGGACTTCGCCGGCTGGATCCTGGTCGGGTTTCCGGGCGCGCAGCCCCTGTTCTCTCCGGCGGATTTGCAGAGCAGGGACGCGTTTGCAGGCGCGCCGATCGTCGGCCTGCAGGCTCAGTCTAAAACCTCGGTCCGGAGGACATGAGCCATGGCAACAGAAAAAACCGATGTCGTCATCATTGGGGTCGGCGCGGCGGGCGGCATTCTCGCGGCCGAGCTCGGAAAAGCCGGCATGAAGGTGATCGGGCTCGAGCGCGGGCCACGCCTGACCACCCAGGACTTCAACCCGCATGATGAATTGCGCTACTTCCAGCGCCAGGATCTGCGCCCGAACATCAAACGCCAGCCCGTGACCTGGCGGCCGAACAAGGATGCGCGCGCGAACCCGATGCCGGTGCTTAACAACGGCAACCAGGCCGGCGGCGGCACCGTGCATTACGGCGCCGTCTCATGGCGCATGCACGAGGACGACTTTCGTGCGCGCTCACACACCACCGAGCGCTACGGCGCGTCCGCGATCCCGGCCGACTCGTCGCTCGCGGACTGGCCTTTGAGCTACGCCGATCTCGAGCCTTATTACGATCGAGCCGAATACGAGCTCGGCGTGTCGGGCAAGGCCGGCAATCTGCAAGGCAGGAAGATCGACGGCGGCAACGTGTTCGAAGCACCGCGCCGTCGCGAATATCCGCTGCCGCCGTTGCTTCAGGACCAGGCCGAGATCCTGTTCGACGCCGCCGGGCGCAAGCTCGGCTATCACCCGTTCTCGACCCCGCGTGCCATCATCTCGCAGCCGTATCAGGGCCGGCCGGGCTGCACCTATTGCGGCTTCTGCCAATCATTCGGCTGTCATGTCGGCGCGAAGTCGTCGATCCTCGTCACCAAGCTGCCGGAGGCCGACGCCACCGGCAATTTCAAGCTCCTCACCGGGGCCACCTGCTATCGCATCAACAGCGACAACAGCGGCCGGGTGACTGGCGTCTCCTATTGGGGACCCGACGGCTCGGACAACGCGATCGAGGCCGAGTTGGTCATCGTGACGACGTTCATCTACGACAATACCCGTCTCCTGCTGCTGTCGAAGACGGAGAAGTTCCCCAACGGACTCGCCAATTCGAGCGGCCACCTGGGCAAGCACGTGATGGCGCACATGATGGCCAACGTGTTCGTCGGCTTCGACGACCGGCACCTCAACGTCTATATGGGGCCGAGCGCGCAGAAGCATACGCTCGATGACTTCAACGCCGACAATTTCGACCACAAGGATTTGGGCTTCATCCGCGGCTCGCAGATCTCGATCGGCACCGGCAACCTGCAGGGCGGCCCGATCGCACTCACCACCACTGCCACGCCGCCCGGGGTGCCGCGTTGGGGGGCGGCGTATCGCGACTTCCTCGCGACATACTTCTCCCGCCACGCCGTCATGGTGGCGCAGACCGAGAACCTGCCCTATGCCGACCAGATGATCGATCTCGACCCCAATGTGCGCGACGCCTGGGGCTTGCCGGCGCCGCGGGTGACCTACGACTGGCGGCGTCCCAACGAGCGCGCGCGTGTCGAGTTCATGCAGAAGAAGATGGAGGAGATCGGACGCGCCATGAGTGCGCATCAGGTCTGGCGGGCGCCGGTCAGCCCGGCCGGCGCACCGGGCGCGCATCATGAAGGCGGAACGCGCATGGGCAGCGATCCCAAGACTTCGGTCGTGAATCGCTACGGCCAGAGCTGGGATATCCCGAACCTGTTCGTCATCGGCAGCTCCACCTTCCCCAGCATGAGCGGCTTCAATCCCACGCTCACGATCCAGGCCCTGGCCTATATGAGCGCCGACGCGATCGCCAATCGTTACAAGAAGAGCCCGGGGCCGCTGCTGTAGCGACCTGCTTAATGGCCCGCACGTAGCCCGGATGGAGCATTCGCGACATCCGGGCTACGCTCGCGTCTCATCGCGCACATCGCCCACATCGATTGCCCCTTTCGTTCGGCTGGATCGGCGATCTCATTCACGACCGGTCGATCTCTTCATGCCGGCTTCGGTCCGGCGATCGCCTGGCGCGAGCCCGGCGGCCTCTTCTATATCCCCGACCGCGAGCTCAAGACGCTTTCGCCGTCCGTCGGCGGATGCGGACAGCCGGGTTGTTCGCGATGAAGGTCAGGTAATCGAGCCGGTACAGCGTTCGGGCCAGCGCGAGATAGGCGATCAGGCCCGAGATCGCGGAGGCCGCGAGGAAGCCGAGGCCGAGATAGTTCGCTCCGAGCGGCAGCAGCGCCCAGGTCAAGATCCCGTTGAGCAGAAGGAAAACCGCCTGCAAGACGAAGAAGGCCATGCGGCGATCGAAGTAGAGCATGAGCGACGAGCAGGTGATGAACAGAAACTGAAACGCGGCGCCGATCACGCCCATCCGAAGCGTGCCGACCTGGCGAAACTGCATGTCGAGCGCGTCGACGATAGCCGGCGCCAGCACCCCGACGAGGGCGCAGACCACCAACTGCGGCACCATGATGCCCGACAGCGACGCGATCGTCTCGTCACGCAATCGCCGGCCATGGGAGCGGATTTGCGCCAGCGTGGCGTGCTCCAGGATGCTGGAATAGAACAGCCGGTAATTGCGAAAGAACTTTACCTCCAGATGGATGACGAAGGCGGCGTAAGCTGGAACCGCCACGAGATAGGATACGAACATCGCGCTGTCATAGAGCGGCGCATGCAGGAGGCCGTTTTCGATCTGGGTGCCGAACGGCGACAGCCAGACCACCCACTTATCCACCCAGGCTCCGATGGCCCCGAACAGTCCGCCGAGCGCTATCGGCCAGTAGCCGATAGCTGCAGCGCCCAGCGCACGCGCCGGCGCGGCGATCGTGTTCACCGCGAAGGGGAAGGTGCCGATGATACGCGCGAGCAATCCGAACAACGTGGCGCCGAGGCCGATGTTGAAGCCCCACAGCATGACCGCGAGATCCGGCCGTGCGTTGTAGCCGATGGTGACGGCCGCGACCGCCAGCGCCATGCCCAGCGCGAAGAACGCGGTGACCGAGGTGTAGTCGCGGGTGACGCTGCAGAACAGACAGGCGACCCAAATCAGCGCGATCAACGCGCAATTCGCGATCGCTGCCACCGTCGCGGCGTCGTCGAGATCGAGCGCAAGCCCGAACAGCAGGGCTGCCGCCACCACGGTGACCACGCCGGATGCCGTGAAAGTGGCGAGCATGATGCCGGGAACGGAGACGACGTCGCGGTCGTGGAGCTTGTCCGAGATCAGGCGCGCGCTGACCAGCGCAATCGGCGCGGTGATGACGAAGGAGAGGGCGAAGCTGTAGATGATGAGCGCGCGGAACGCCGCGATCGTCGTCTTGCCCTCGAGTTCGCTGATGGTGGCGCTGATCAGCCAGATGCACAGCACCGAGAGCAGGCAAGGACCCGCCGCCACGATCGACCCGTGCGCGAACGAGGCCATGCGATCGGCAATCGAGTTGCTGCGATACAGACGTTCGAGGGCAAAACCGATGCCGGCCATGGGTCAACGAACGTGTGAGTTGATGAGCGCGCCGCGTGACGACGGCGCAGGACAGTACTGCTGGTAAATTCTGGCGTAGGCCGTGTCGACGACGTCGAGGTGATAGTATCGCTTCACGCGCTCCTGCATCGCGGATCCCAACCGTTGGCGGCGATCATGATCGCGCAACAGCGCACCGATCGCCGCCGCGGTCTGCGCCGGCGAGGCGACATCGGTGAGCATGCCGCCGTCGCCGAGAGCCGGATGTTCGTCGGGCCGGCCGTACAGGATCTCCCGGCACGCACCCACATCCGTTGCCACCGTTGGAACGCCCGCCGCGCCCGCTTCCAGCACGCTCAATGGCTGCGCCTCGCTCACGCTGGTCAGGACGTTGATGTGAATGTAGGGAAAAAAGTGCGCGACATTGACCTGGCCGGTGAAACGGACGGCCTCGGACAAGCCCAGTTCCGCCGCCAGCACCTTGCACTCCCGGTAATAATCCGGCTGCTCGTCGGTCGGCCCCATGACCAGGGCGAGCAGGTCGGGAAACTCGCCGCGCAGCAGCGCGATCGCTTGCAGATAGGTCTTGATGTCCTTGATCGGGACGACGCGCCCGATCAAAGCGATGGTCGGGGGGTCGTCCCAGCTTGCCTGCGGCAAGCGGCTCAGCGCCTGATAATCGACGCCGTTGGGAATGATCTTCATGCGCGCCGGCGCGGCCCCGTGGAGCGTTTGCGCCGGCTGGTTGGCGCCGTGCAGCGTGATGATCTCCGCACACGCCTCGTAGCAGGCGCGTGCATAGCTCTCGAACGCCGCCGACCAGAAGTCGCGCAGATCGCGGCGCGGATCCGCGATCGCAAATCCTTTGTCCACCGTGTCGACGATCCAGTCCGCCTGCAGGATCTCGATGCGCCGTTCGTTAGTGTAGATGCCATGCTCGGTAATGATCGCCGGCCGGCCGGTCTCCACCGACGCACGCGCTGCCAGCAAGCCGGCATAGCCCGTCGACACCGTGTGATAGACCCGCGCCGGCGGTAGCGGAAACGACAGCGTGGCGATCAGGCCGCCGAACAGCGCGCGCCAGGCCCAGAAGAAATGCAGGAACGACTCGTGCGGCATCTCGCGATCGTAGAGATCGCAGACCAAGTTCCATGCCAGCGTGGAATCGAGCAGCTCCGCCGTCCGCCGCGCCTTGATCAGCGGCGCGAGCAGGCGGATGATTTTCGTCAGTTCGGCCAGGCCGCCGGCGCTGAGAAATATATCGACCGCCTTGTCGAATTCGACCTGGTCGAATGACCGCGGCCGGCGCCAGCCGCCATCTCCGTGCAGTTCGCTCAGATAAAGATGATGCAACGCGTCGAGATTGGGCAGCCCGGCATATTTCGCGACCGGTGCCGGCGGCTCCGGGAGGATGGCGACCACGCAAAACCGCAGGTCGGGGCGGCGGCGAATCAGGCCATGCACCCATGTGGACACGCCTCCGGACACGTGGGGGTAGGCTCCCTCCACGATCAGGCAGACGTCGGCCTCACGATCTTTTCCCTCCCTGCGCGCGCGGATGGGAAGATCGTCGGGGGCTGACGGAGCGACGTGCCGCCCGGGATGCGAGTATGTTTCGACGCGCATGCCCGCTCCTATGGACGGCTTTGCCCGAAGGCATCGCCGTCGGCGATGACCGGCTTGCCGTCCTGATCCAGCCGCTGATCGTGTCCCTCCGCGCGCGCCGCGGCAGTCGACCAGAGCCGGCTCTTCTCGTCAGCGTTGAGACGGCTGGCCACCGCCGCGGCCTGCGCCCGGATGAATCCGTTGCTGTTGCGCATGGCCTTGCGCAACGTCGCGCGAAAATCCGCGTGATAGCGCCGGCCGATGACGCCGAGAACGCGTTGCTGCTCCTCGATCGAGGCATTCTGCAGGATGGGTCCGAAGCGAGGGACCCTCGCCGCGGGGTCGCGCGGCAGGCGGCCCGACACCAGTTCGTCATGGATGCGTGTCGCGCCGGTGCGAGCGACGACGCCGGCGATGTAATCGTACCAATACTGGAGCCGATCCGGCGACGGGCGCCGGCGCCACAGCGCCAGCGCCATGATCGTGCAACCCAGCGCCCCGACCGGGCCGGTCGCGAAGGTCGCGACCAGCAGCAATACGGGAACGGTCAGATCGCCATTGCTGCTTGCGCGCGCCCGCATGAACAGCGCCGGGAGGACCAGGACTGCGAGATGGAGCAGCACGAATATCGGGAGCGTGGCAAAGGCGCTCAAGCCGTAGCCGAGCACGGCCAGGCTGGCGGCGAAGGTGACGAGCGCGAGAAGGACATCGGTGCCGCCGACCTCCAGCGCGGCTTCGTCGCGCTCCCGGAACGGTCGCCCCGATGCGATGGCTTGGTTGATCTCGGTCATTGCAGGCGCATCTCGCGGCCGGTTGCGGCTGGTCCGTCGCGCGGCGATGCCGCCTGCGCCGGCCCATGTCCGTTCGCGTGCTTCGGCGCCGCCGCGGCGCGCCAGCTGTCGACCAGCAGGATGCGGGGGATCAGCGGCGCTATCTCCGAACACGCAAGCTTGAACCTGCGCTCGGCATCCTCGCGATCATCGTCGAGCGCGGCACCGCCGACGGCGAGCATTCCAATCACGCGGTCGGAGGTCTGGCCGTCGAATAAGGGACCGGCGAGAACGCCCCGGTCGCCCAGCAGCGTGCGGTCGGCGGGGCGCAAGGCGGACAGCAGGCGGCGCTCGGTCGCGATCGCCGTGAACAGGGGATCGTGCGACGGGACGTCGGCGGCATGCCGGTATTGGTCATCCAGCGGGAACGCGGCTTTGAGCGCGTCGTTCTGTAGCACATAGACGCAAAACTCCGTGGCGCCCGTCATGAGCGCGACGAACCGTGTCAGGCGCGGCACGAAATTCTCCCAGCTCGCACGCGGAAGCTCGCTGACGGCCTCGGCGATGTCGACGTTGGGGCAACGCGCATTGGCGGCGATCTGCCGCTCGAGCAACTCGGTGCGGGTGCGCAAGTCTGCGCAGAGGTCGGCGACCGCCGCGCAATGCCGCCGGGATTCGGCAAGCTCGGCCTCGAGCTCGGCACTGTTTGCGATCTGCCGGCTGCGAATGTGGCCGAGCAGCAACGCGACGGCGGTCCAGCCCACCGGCTCGGCCGCGACGCGGCCGATATAGCCATACATGTCCTCGGTCATCAGGGCCGGGGGCAGGCCACCCCAGTAGTGCACACCGGCCGCGACGATGGCGGCCGCCAGACCGGCGGCCATGCCGTGCTGCAGACTGAGCACGATCACCGGAAGCCAGAGCGGGTTGGGATAGGGTCCGGAAACGAGCGCAAGGAGAACCTGTTTCGCCAGCACGGCGACGCCGAACAGCAGCGCGAACTCGAGGGCGAGGCGCAGCGCGGATGCCCACCGCGCGCGCCGGACCGGGCGGATATCGATCGGGCTGCCGATCGCCTCGCTCACCGGCGTCTCCTGCGGCCGAATTCGTCGTGCGGCTCGCCGTTGCTCACGGCACGGCCGATGTGATCCACCTCGGCCGTGAGGCGCGGCACGTTGAGCTCGCAAGCGGTTGGCGCCGCCTCGTCGCCTGCGCGCGCGGTCAATTCGGTTCGCTGCGCCTCGCAAAGGAGTCGGCTCGCCGTCGCCTCATCGACCGCCATCATCATCCGCACCAGGCGAACGGAGGGAATGTCCGCCCCCGCCGTCCGATGATTGCTTGCTTTGCGCCAATACCCGATCCACGACGCCGCCTTTTGCAGGGCCGTGGTCTTGTCGCCGATTTGCACCAGCACGTCGAACAAGGCGAGGCGCCCGATGCTGCGTTCCGGATTGGCGATCTCGTCGAAACGCGTGAGCGCTTCGCGCGCGCCGTAAAGGTCGCCGCGCGCCGCCAACATCAGCCCCAGCCGCTCGGCATCGTTGGGCGCGATGATCTGGTTGGCGAGCAGGGTCCGCAGCAGGGTCTCTTCGCGGTCGAACGTGCCTTCCAGGCGGTAGTGGGCCAGCAGCTCGCGGGCGGTCTGCACCGACGGCGACAGGTCGAACAGCTCTTCGAGCGTGCGAATCTGCGCCGGTTTGTCCTGCACGTCGCCGTAATGCTTCGCCAGCAGCGCGACGGCCGCGGGATCGTCGCCGTGGTCGGCGGCGAACTCCTGCATGATGCGGGTCGCTTGCTCGATCTCGGCAAACGACATGTAGAGCTTGTAGAGATGCAGGACTGCATCGACCTCGCGCTTGCCGGCGCGATAGCGGGTCTCGAGCGCCTTGAGTGCCTCCTGGTTGCGGCCGTCGCGGACCAGCATGGTCCATTGCTCGCGCTCGCCCGGCACCATGGCAACGCCCGCGGCCAGCGCCACCGCGGTCAACGAGACGATGAGAGCGATATGACGAAACATCAGGGCCGGCCGTTATCGTCTGAACACGCCACCTCGATCTCGAGTGGATTGACGGCATCCGCGTCGGCGGTGAGCGCCAGCCGTCCGTCATCGCCCACCTCGGCGATATCCTCCCACACCGTCTCGCTGGTGGTGCGTACCGCGACGTGATAGATGCCGGGCCGCAGCCCGCCCCAGGTCATTTGTCCCGTGCCGTAGCCTTTGGCCATGACCGTGAAGCCGCAGTCCTGCCGGCGCATGTCGCGGAACGTCCAGCGACCCTCGATCAGATGCGGGGCCGATATGTCCGCGCTGTCGCCGTTGTCGAGCCCGAGCGCGACGACCACGTCGTCCTGCGCCTCGTCGAGCGCCACATAGAGCGAGCTTCCCTTCTTGCGCTGCCCGAGGACGCCGACGCTGCGCGTGAAGTCGATGGTGAGACCGGCCGCATCGTCGAAGCGCACGGTCTGCAGCGCGCCGCGATTCTGGATGAGCCAGCTCGAGTCGCCGAGCGCCATCATTTGCGTCGCGAAGAAGCCGTCGGCGATGGCGGCGTAATGTGATGCTCCGATCGGCGTCACCAGCGCCTGCCGGGCGAAATCGAGGTGATGGCGCACGCCCGCAAGCTGGGCGGCGCGTTCGCCGGCGAACATGTGGTAGTAGACGTTGATCGGCTTGAGCCGCCGCGGCGTTTCGGTGGCGTTGACGGTGGCCTCGAGGTGCAAAAAGCCGTGGTCGCGGCCGTTTCCGTCGGTGATGTAGATGTAGTCGTTGGCGTTGCCGGCATAGATCTGCCGTTCGGCGCCGGCGGCGCGCGAGATCGGCGACAGATAGCTGATGGAAGGATAGTCGGCGTCGAAACGGGAATCGCCGCCGTTGAGGTTGCGCAAGCCGAGCCGGCGCGTCCGTGCGATGGCCCCTTCGAACGGCTCGGCGCCGCCGCTCCATAGGTAGAGCGTCCCATGCTTGCCCTCGGGGGCGACCTCCTCGGCCGCGGTGATCGCGCCGCGAATTTCCTGATCGAGATCGAACGGGAAATCGCTGTAGGCCCGCGGCGGATCGTCCTCGACGATTTTGCTCTCGGCTTCGCCCTTGCGGGTCAGTCCGGGAAAGAGCCGCTTGGCGAGACGGCGCATACGCTCGCCCAGCACCGCCTTCCATTCGGTCTCATCGGGGCCGGTGAGGCGCTCTTCCAGCGCCCGGTCGTAGTTCTCGAAGAAGCTCCATTGGAAGGGATGGGTGTAGGAGTGCGTGGCGACCTCGACCTGGGGCAGGAGGTAGAGGTCGCGCGCGGTCTGGCGGCCGGCTTCGGGGGTGCCGTACTTTTCGTCGATGTCGGCGCCGATGACGCCGACCGCCACCGGCAGATCGGGATAGGGCGCGATGAGCTCGCGCAAGATGACGGTCGCCGCGATCGTGGGCTTCTCGCGATAGGCTTCGACGCGCGACACGTTGTTCCAGCCGTCGCCGTCGATATGGCTGAACCAGATGCGGCGACCCGAAAGCGTGGTCACGTCGGGAATCGGCATGGTCTCCACGCCGAACGCCTTCTGGAAGAACGCGAATGGATCGATGATCCATTTGGTGCGGCCGGTGCCCGGCTCTTCGTAGACGAAATAGCCGTTCGCGGCATAGCCGCCACGGCTGCTGGTGATCACGACACTGCTCGCGAGTACCAGATCGCCTTCGCGATGCTCCAGCACGAGGTGCGACGATACGTCGGCGCCGAACGTCCCGATGATCGGAAACGCCGGCAGCACCGGATCGAGCGGACGCTCGAAGCCGATCAGCGCGTCCCGCTGCAGAATACGGGCGCCGTAGGTCAGATCGACCAGGCCGCCGCTGAGGCCGAAACCGATCTCCGCGAACAGTCGATTGGCGTCCGCGAACGCCGTGTTCCCCGATGGCAGCCCGCCGTCGCCGAGGATGACGGTGCGAATGCCCTGGCGGACCTGCTCGCGGCCCCAGAGATTGAACAGGGGCGGGGGCGTGCGCCGAAACCAGGTGAGAACGCCGCGGACATTCGCCATACGTTCCGCGCCGGGAAAGCCGGCATTGACGTCCCAGTAGGTGACGACCAGGCCGAGATGGTTGAGCGGCATCTCGGCGAAACGGTGAATCCGCGTCTGATCGGGTCTCGGCTCCTCGCGGCTGTCATAGACGGCGAGAATTTCGCGCCGCACCGGTTCAGCCGGCGGTGTGTCGGCGGGCGACTGCGCCATAGCGCCGGGCGCGAGCGACAAGACGCAAACAAGCAGCAGCGCGGAGCGCGTGAGGACCATTCGCAGGGGATCGTCGCAGCGTGTGGCCGCCGGCAGCAAAGCGAGTAATCGCAGCCAGGAGATGTGAATCAGGGCACTGAGAACAGGTTCGATCCAGAAAATGAACAAATGTTCAAAATACGATCGGCAGCGCTTGACTGGCACGATGGCACGACGATGCTTGCCTGCTACGCGTCCATGCGCTCGCATGTCGTCGATCGCTGCAACGGCCCGCCGACGTGAATCAGCGCGCGCGTCAGCCCCCTTGTGCGTCCGCACCCGCCGGCTAACCGGTTGTTTTATCAACTGGTTCAGAGCCCGCGGCGCGGCCATTTACACCGCCGCCGACGCCCGCCCGGCACTGCGTCGCGATCCGGGGCTGGCTCGACCTGCAACCTGTAGCAACAGCGGAATTGCTCGTCGAGAAAACTCTACACTCCGGCACCAGCGCCGATGAAATATTTGCGCGCTAACCTTACGCGGGCGCGGCCGGCTTGGCGCCGTGTCGCTTGGCCGACTGACCCGGGGCGCGCTCCGCCGGCTGCGACTTGCGGTTGGCGGGCCATGCCGCGGCCCCCCGAACACGCGGCCTCGGCGCGCTGCGGGGCGTTCGTCAGGGTCCACGGAGCGCGCAGGTGCTCGGGCAAAATCGCGATTCACCATGGCACGATTCCAATCTAGGATGATCGCGAGGGAGGCGGACCATGCCCGAATGCTTCGTTGCCAAGGCGTCCGAGATGCAGGACGGCGATCGGCGGATCGTCGTTGCCGGGAGCGCCGAAATCGGCGTGTTCTACAAAGACGGCGATTATTTCGCCTACAGCAACTACTGCGTCCATTCCGGCGGGCCGGCGTGCGAGGGGCTGATGATCAATCGGGTGGTCGACGTGATCGGACCCGACCGCAGCTACCAAGGCCAGACATTCTCCGACGACGTGCATTTCGTCTGCCCGTGGCACGGCTACGAATTCGAGCTCAAGACCGGCGAGTGCGTCGGCGACCGGCGGCTGAGATTGAAGAAGTTCGACGTGGTCCGGCGCGGCGACGACATCTTCGTCGTCGCTTAGCGTCGCGTTTTTCGGGCGGCTAACCGGTGGCGCCTGAAAGCGCGCTGGAAAACGCGTCGAAGCTAAAGCTTTAGAGCAGGAGAGGGCGCCCATGGATATGGTCCGCAGCGAAGTCCGCAAGCTAGCCGCCGAGGACTATTCCGTCGACGCGCACCACTATGAGAGCGAATCCTACAAGGACGTATTCGAGTACATCGAAAGTCCGGTGATCCGCCGTCAGGCGGTCGAATCGGCGAAGCGCGGCGGCCGTGCCTCCATGTTGGGCGGCCAGATCGGCTATCAGGACATCGGCGGGCGCATCATCCGCCATGAGCTGCGCCGGCACGACATCCGTCGGCACGACAAGCTCGGCGCACCCCATCACCGCGACGTCGGCATGACGCTGGAATGGATGGACGCCATGGGCGTCGATTATTCCTGCCTGTTCCCGACGCCGATGCTGTTCCTCGGCCTGCATCCCCAGGTCGAGGTCGAGGTGGCGATGTGCCGGGCCTACAATGCCTGGCTCTGCGAGCGCGTTCTCGCCGTCGAGCCGCGCATCATCTCGATGCTCTATCTTCCGTTCAACGACCCCGAAGCGGCCTATAAGACCGTGAAGGATTTCGGCGACAAGAAGGGCGTGGTCGGATTCATGGTGACCTCGCCGCGCTACAAGCCGGTGCACGACAACGCCTACGTCAAGACCTATGCCCTGCTCGAGGAGATGGGCAAGCCCATCGCATTCCATGCGGCCTACAATTGGAACGACCAGTCGCTGTCGCTGACCAACCGTTTCATCTCGGTCCATGCGCTCGGCTTCATGTGGTTCAATATGGTCCACATGACCAACTGGGTGATCAATGGTCTGCCCGAGCGCTTTCCCAAGCTCAAGGTGATGTGGATCGAGAGCGGCCTTACCTGGGCCTATTGCCTGATGCAGCGGCTCGATCATTCCTACATGATGCGCACGTCGGATTGTCCGTCGCTCAAGCGCAAGCCGAGCGAGTATATGCGCGAGATGTACTATTCCTCGCAGCCGATGGAGAAGCCGCGCGACCGCTCCATTCTCGAGGCGACGTTCAAGATGATCAACGCGGAAACCCAGCTGATGTGGTCGTCGGACTACCCGCACTGGGATTTCGATCTGCCGAGCGTGATCTACGACCTGCCGTTCCTGAGCGAGAGCGGACGGCGCAACATCCTCGGCGGCACGGCGGCGAAGGTGTTCGGGCTCGATCCCAAGCCGGTAAAGAAGATTCCGTGACGAATTTGCGCGCGGGAGCTTTGGCCGCCGTTGCAGAATCCGCCGTTGCCAGCCCGGGCGCGCGGATCGCGGAGCGTGAGGTCAAATCCCAAGCCGCAAATCCCAAGCCGCAAATCCCAAGCCGCAAACGCCAAGTCCGCAAACGCCAAGTCCGCAAACGCCAAGTCCGCAAACGTCAAGTCCGCAAACCCCGAGTCCCGCCGCATCGCCGCCCGCAATTAGCAGAACGACGCGAGTCGGCGAGGCCGCTTCGCAGCGACTGAAGGGTCGGAAGCGGAGACTAGAACCGTTAAACCTTACTTCGCTACCATGGTTGCAGAAGTGCGGAAATGTTTGTAGACAGCCTTTTGGACATTGCCGCGGGGCAAATATCATTATCCAAATACCACCCCCGACACCCATGAACCACCACGACGAGGGAAGATAGATATGTACCGCATCATCGCTGCTTTCTTTCTTTTGGTCGCCTCCGTCGCTACGTCGTCGGCCCAGCCCGCGCTGTTTCCGTCGGTCTGGCAGAACCAGAATGGTTCGCTCCTGAAGGTTTTGGCGGTCGGCCCGGCGGGAAATTTCAACGGCGTCTTCATCAACTATGGCCCGCCCTGCCCGGGCGCCGTGTATGACGTCGCCGGGGGTATGCGGGGCCCCCTGATCCAATTCCAGGCCTGGAAGGCCTGGTCGCTCGATTGCAAGTCGGTCACGCTGTGGCGCGGCCGCATGATCAACGCGACCACCGTCGTGGTGCAATGGGTCATGACCTACGGCGGCCGGCGCGTGCGCGGCGTGGACACCTTCCGGCGCATCTGACCGACGTCGCGGCGGGCTGCTTTCGTCCGCTTTCGAGCTTCACATGCCAGTGCGTCCGGCCCGCTGGGGCCGGGCGCATTTTTTAGTTGCGCGGGAGGGCCGCTATTCCGAACCCGCGAGTCCGGCCTGGTCGATCACCTTGCCCCAGCGGACGATCTCGCGCTCGACGAAGCCTTTCAATTCCTGCGGCGGCGGGCTCACCTGCGGGATGGCGCCATCCTTGACCAAAGCTTCCGTCACCGCGGGGTCGCTCATGATGTCGCGGATATTGGCGTAGAGCTTGTCGACGATCGGCGCCGGCACGTTGCCCGTGGTCGTCACCGTATGCCACGAGGCGGTGTCGTAGCCGGGAACGCCGACTTCCGCGAGCGGCGGGATATCCGCCACCGCCGGCACCCGCTGCGCGGTGGTGACGCCGAGCGCGCGAATTTTCCCGGCTTGGATCAAAGACATCGCCGGCGGCACGTCGCAGAACATCATCTGGATGTGGCCGCCAACCAGATCGTTGAGCGCCGGCGCCGAACCCTTGTAGGGAACGTGCACCAGGTCGAGGCCGAAGATGCTCTTGAACATTTCGGCATTGAGATGATGGAACGTGCCGGGGCCGGGCGTTCCGAACGCGATCTGTCCGGGCTTTTCCTTGGCAAGCTTGACCAGGTCGGCCACCGAGTGGATCGACAATTCGGGATTGACCACCAGCACGAACGGCACGCGCGCCAGCAGCGCGATCGGGGTCAGCGCCGTGCGCGGGTCGTAGGGCAGGCTCTTGCGTACCGTGACGTTGATCGCCAGCACCGTGCTTGATGCCATCATGATGGTGTAGCCGTCGGGTGCGGCATTGGCGACGGCCGCCGCCGCAGTGATCCCGCCGCCGCCCGGCCGGTTCTCCACCACGAACGGCTTGCCGAAGCG
>Ga0070670_100001888_pt1 | contig 17112 bp, 15 predicted proteins | sample KBSS63metaG_FD_64665 | JGI IMG/M metagenome (GOLD analysis project Ga0070670, IMG submission 64665) | Switchgrass rhizosphere microbial communities from Kellogg Biological Station, Michigan, USA - KBS S6-3 metaG | ecosystem: Host-associated > Plants > Roots > Rhizosphere > Soil ... | reverse complement strand
CCGTATGTGCACGTACCGCCGCATCACGAGCCGCGCCGGACGCGCCGCGACGGAGCGCGCCGTCATCCGTGCAGCACCTCGAGGTACCGGTCCGCGACCTCCTCCATCGGCGTCAGCCTGATCGCCGACCGTCGCTCCTCGAGCTCGGCGACGAGCCGATCGAGTGCCTCCGCTGCCTCTTCCGGCTCGTCGAACGGAACCCCTGCATCGCCGACGAGCTCCGGGTGGCCGCCACTCGCCCGGAACACCGCGGGAAGACCGCTCGCGAGCGCCTCGAGAAGCGCGTTCGAGCACGGGTCGTGGCGGCTGGCAGCGAGGTAGACGTCGCTTCGCCGCAGCTCCTCCGCCAGGGGCTCCGTCGCGACCGGGCCGAGCACGCGCACGTGCTCGAAGACATCGTCGGTGCGGCCCGCGAACGTCAGCTCGTAGCGCTCGTGGTCGAGATGCGCGTCGAGCCACGAGAGGACGTCTCCGCCCTTGTTGGGATTGTCGGACCAGCTCGACGCGATGACGCGGACGCGCCTGCCCGCGATCGGCTCCCGCTCGACGGGCGGGTGGAAGACCGACGGATCGACCGTGTTCGAGATGAGGCGCGGGTTCACGAGATCGATGCCGAGCGCCCGGTGGGCGTCGAGGCTGTACCGCGACTGGACGACGGTCGCGGTCGCGAGCTCGGCGTTGATCTCGGCGATGCGCGCGTCCGTTCCGTCGTCGAAGCCGCGGTACGTCGCGATCGGGCCGTCCACGCGGTGGACGAAGCGGACGTCGTCGCGCGCGAAGCGGCGGAGACGGCGGAAGTCGAAGTTGAACGAGTTGAGGAGGCAGACCCTGGTTCCGGAGGAGATCGTGTCCAGCTCGACCCTCAGACCGCGGCGCTCGAGCTCGGCGACGAGCGCGCGGAGGAACTGGTGGCCGCCTCCGGTCGGCGGCGGCGCGAACTCGTGGAAGAGCGCGAGGTCCGCCCCGTCGCGACCGCGGCGGGAACGCACGACAGCGATCTCCGTCCCCGCTTCGCGAGCCGCGCGGGCGAGCACACGACGCGCACGGAAGAGAGCGCCGCGAAGCGTCATCGCGTAGCGGCCGCCGCAGTGAGGAGCCGGCCCAGCTCGTTCGTGTACGCCGACCAGGTGAGATGGCGCTCGACGGTCTCGCGAGCCTGCTGACCGAGCGCGACCGCCCGTCCGTCGTCGTCGAGCACGCCGGTCACGGCCTGCTCGAGCCGGCCGAGCTCGCCGGGAGGGACGAGCCGGCAGTTCACGCCGTCCTCCAGGTGATAGCCCCGCGCGATCGCGGCGGTGCGTGTGACGACGACGGGCCTGGCGCACGCCATCGCCTGGAGGAGCGTCGTGGTCGCACCGGAGTAGGAGTTCTCGCGCACAGGGAGGACAACGACCCTCGCGCCGAGCAGACATTCGCGCACCCGGGCAAACGGCACGTCCGTCTCGAGGTGCACGTTCCCGGGCAAGGCACCGAGCTCCCGCACGTTGTCCGTCGACGCGACGATCCGAAACGACCGGTCCGGGAGGAGCCGCGCAAGCTCGACGAGGAGCGCGAAGTCGCGCCGAGGGTCCGCCCCGACCGAGACGACGTCGTCGGTCACAGGCGTGGTCGGGTCCGGGCGGAACTGCTCGACGTCGACCCCGAACGCGACGAACTCGACGCGCGGGCCGTCCTCCCCGAGCCAGCGGCGCAGGTCCTCGACCTCGCCCCAGCCGTAGGCAACGATCGTGTGCAGTCTCCGGAAAGCGTCCCTGAAGAGCCGCTTCGCGGTGCCGCCGCGGAGCTGCGCGAGTCGCTCCGGAAGGCCGATCGCCGCGTACACGACCGGACGCTTCACGCGTCCGAGCCTCCCGAGGAGCGCGAGGGGGATGCCAACCGTGTCGACGGTGGAGAACACGGCATCGGCGCGGTTCGCCTCGCCCAGAGATGCCAGCACCCGCGCGAAGTCGCCCGAATATCCGCCGCCGAGCCGCACGATCCCGTCGAGGAGCCGCGCTTCCCCACGCTCGCGGGCACCGGGCTCGAAGGCAGGCTCGAGGTCGTGCCGGACCTCGAAGCCGCTGTGCCGGAGCTCGTCGAGCCCGTACAGGCTGTACCGCGACGGGTCACCCTCGGGTGCCTGCAGCGCCTCGCGTCGGAGCGCGGAGTCGCGGTAGAGGACGAAGAGGCTCGCCACGGCTCGGGTAGCGTACGGCCCTGTCGTGCACCGGACGAAGACACGGTTCGCCGCCAGGATCAACCACGTCGCGAACGCCCTCGAGAAGCGCGGAGTGCGCGCGACGTACACGCTCCACGACCGTGTCCTGGCGAACCGCTCGAGCCGCCGGCACTTCGCCGGCTCGGCGCCCGAGCTCGACGACGTGCAGCAGCGAATCGTCGACGAGCTCGTCACGGACGGCTACTGCGTCGTCCCGTTCTCCGAGCTGATCCCGGAGGCGGAGGCATGGCTAGCGATCGAGCGTCAGGCGGAGACGTTCGCCGCCGACACCGAGGCCGCGCTCGCGGGCGACCGCGAGGCGCTGCGCGTCCGCGCCGGCAAGGAGTTCGTCGTGCGCCTCCAGAGCTACGGCGTCGACCTCGACCTCGACGACCCCTGGTTCGCGACGTGCGCCTCGCACCGCATGCTGGACGTCGCGAACACGTACCTCGGACTGTGGTCGAAGCTCGAGTACGTCGACCTGTGGTACTCGGTGCCGCAGCCGGCCGACGCCGACCGCAAGGCCTCGCAGCGCTGGCACCGCGACTTCAACGACAAGCACCTCCTGAAGGCGTTCCTCTACCTCGTCGACGTCGACGAGGGCACCGGGCCATTCGAGTACGTCCCCGGGAGCGCGCCCGGCGGCCGCCACGCGGACGCGTGGCCGTGGCGCCCGCTCGGCGACAACTACCCGCCCGACGGCGAGCTGGAGAAGCGGATCCCGGAGGACGGCATCCGCACCTTCACGGCGCCGAAGGGGACGATGGTCTTCTGCAACACGTCCGGCTTCCACCGCGGGGGGTTCGCAACGGAGCGCCCGCGGATCCTCGCGACGGTGACGTACTCGTCTCCGGCGTCCCTCAAGTCACTGACGGAACGGAGCTACAGCTACACCGGATCGCTCGACGAGCTCGACGACGCGACGCGGTTCGCCGTCACCTGATCCGCATACTCGGCCGCGAGCTCGCGGAGCCCGACCACTGCCTCGATGCGCTCGCTCGCGCGCGTCTCGTCGAGCAACGGCGTGTTCGACCTCTCGCGCCCCTTCTTCGTCTCGTGCCAGAGGTGGAGGACCGTCGCGCTCGCACCGGGCCACCCGCACCGCAAGCCGCTCCGCCGCAGGCGGACCGCGACGTCCACGTCCTCTCCGCCCCAGCCTTCGAACCTCGCGTCGAAGCCGTTGACGCGCTCGAGGTCCCCGCGAGCGACGCCGAGGAAGAAGCCGTAGCCGTCGTAGGGCGGCGAGAAGTCGGGCTGGCGGGGCCGCCAGGGTCGTCTGCGGTCGCGAAGCGGAAGCAAGAGCCCCGGTCGCGCAGACTGCCGCGGTGCCGACACGAGCTCCGACGGAGCGCTGACGAGCCAGCGCAGCGCCGACCAGCGCCAGAGCGGGAGCCCGTCGTCGAGCACGCGTCCGGAGATCCCCGGTCCGAGGTTCAGGCGCTTGCTGGCGAGGAACCAGCCGGGCAGAGCAGCCCGGCGCACCGCCTCGACGCAACGCGTCCGAACGAGCCCGTCCCCGTCGAGGAACAGGATGTACTCGCCCGCAGCCGCGAGCGCGGCGAGATCGAGGATGCGGGCACGGCGGTACCCCGCGTCCGGTTGCCAGGCACGCTGGAGGCGCTTCCCGAAGTGCTGCTGCCAGTCGTGGACGACAGCCTCCGTCGACAGGCCCGACCCATCGTCGGCGACGACGACGTCGAAGTCCGGATCCGTCTGGTCCGCCAACGACTGGAGAACGCGGTCGAGCGCGGCCGGCCACTCGTACGTCGTGACGACCACACTCAGACTGCTTCGTGACACGGTCATCTCACCGCAGGAACGGCACGGCGTCGACGGTCACGAGCTCGCCCCGACGGTACTTCTCCTTCTTCCAGCTCGAGCCTTCGGCACGCAACTCGACCTGGGCCGCGCTGCCCGCGGGGCGGCGGAGTGACTTCCTCACGGCGCGCTCGACGGTTCCGAGAGGGCTCCTACGATAGGCGTCCAGCTCGCCGAGATTCGAACGCGGAGCACCCGAGACATCGCTGCTGGAGCGCGGCAGGAAGCACACGTGCAGGCAGCGCAGCGAACTGTCGTCCCAGCCGAAGCGCTCGTACAGAGGCTCGACGGCATCCCAGTCGAAGCCGTCGACGAACCGGACCCGCCCGGCGTGAAGGCGCTCGAGCGCGCCCGTCCAGGACTCGACTGCGCCGAAGTTGTAGAGCGCCGAAATCGGCCTGCTCGGCGGCGACAGGTATCCGCTGGCCGTGACCTGCTCGCGGTCCAGCTCCGTCGCGTGCAGGACGGTCCCCAGGATGCGAAACGCGCTCGCGAACTCGCCCGCGACGAGACGCTCCCGAAACGCGCCGAGACGAGTCGGGTCGTACAGCTCGTCACCGTCGACCCGAATGACCCACGTGTCGGTTCCCGCGTAGGGCTCCAGCACCTCGTGCGACACGCGCGAGTGACGAGCCCGCCGGGCATCGAGGTGGTCGAGCTCGGCCGCAAGCTCCTGAATGATCTCCCAGGTTCGGTCGGTCGAGACGTGATCGACCGCGTGAATCCGGTCGCAGAACGCTGCCACGTTCCGAATCGCTTGCTCGACGAAGACGTCCTCGTTGCGCACGAGCACGCTACCGACGATGCGCAACGCTTATCGCTCCTCGGTCGTCCAGTCGAGCAGCGGTCGGACCACGCCACGCCACTGACCCGTGTACAGCCCGCGCGCCGAGTCGCCCTCCCCGGGGTCCTGCACGTGGAAGGACAGGGCATCTCGAAAGCCTGCGTGCGAGACCAGCTTCGACGTCCCGATCGAGCAGATCCCGACGTCGACGGTCGTCAGGCCCTCGTTGAGGAGGTTTGCCGGGATCCAGGCAGTCGAGACGTACTCGCCCGGAGGAGTGGGCTCGCGCCAGCGCGCGCTCGTGTCCATGGCATTGAACGCGACCTCGCCTTGTCGGTCGTAGACCTTGATCTTCGGATAGACCGGTACGTCGTCGCGTAGGACCTCGAAGCCGATCTCGATGCCCACGGCGTCCCGCACGTCGACCGCATCCGCCGTCGTGCCGTCGTCGAGCACGACCCGAGCGGAGCGGAGCCGGACGAGCCCGTCGCCGGGTGCCGACTCCGGATCGGCCCAGGCCATGGACGAGCCCGACCCTCCGACCGATTGGAGGTAGCGAGCGACGACCTCGCCGGCCTGGCCCTCGTCCACGATCTCCCCCGAGCGCAGCTGGATCGCCCGGTCGCAGAGGCGCGACACGGCCTGCATCTGGTGCGAGACGAAGAGAACCGTCCGGCCGGACTCGCTGAGATCCTCCATCCGCCCGAGACATCGCTTCTGGAACTCGGCATCCCCGACGGCGAGGACCTCGTCGACGAGCAGGATCTCGGGCTCGAGGTATGCCGCGACCGCGAAGGCGAGCCGCACGGACATCCCGCTCGAATACCGCTTCACAGGCGTATCGATGAACGCCTCGACACCGGAGAACTCGACGATCTCGTCGAACTTCCGTGCCACCTCTCGTCGCTTCATACCGAGGACGGAGCCGTTCAGAAACACGTTCTCGCGTCCGGTGAGCTCGGGGTGGAAGCCCGTCCCCACCTCGAGCAGACTCCCGACCTGCCCGGCGATCACGGCCTGGCCGGAGGTCGGTGTGGTGATGCGAGTGAGGATGCGGAGGAGCGTCGACTTGCCGGCGCCGTTCCGGCCGATGATGCCGAGCACCTCGCCCTCGCGCACCTCGAAGGACACGTCCTTGACCGCCCAGATCTCTTCGTAGCGGGCGTGAGGCTCGCGTCGCACGAACCTGCGTCCGGCATGTGCGAGCGAGTCTCGAAGCGTGCCGTACGCGCCGTGCAGCTCGCCGATCCGGTAGCGCTTCGAGAGGGCGTCGGCGGTGATCGCGGCGCTCATCAGATCATGTCCGCGAATCGAGGCTCGGAGCGCCGGAAGAACAAGAGGCCGATCGAGAACATCGCGATCATCGACGCGAGGCTGATGAGGGTCATGCCGACGTCCGGCGCCTGTGTGCCCAGGACACCCCACTGGAATCCGCTGATCACGGCCGTCATCGGGTTCAGCGCGAGCAGCCACTGCCACTTGTCGGGGAGGGCGCTGATCGCGTACACGACTCCGGAGAGGTACATCCAGATCTGCATGAGGAACGGGATCGCGTACGGGACGTCGCGGTAGCGCACGTTCACCGCGGCGAGAAAGAGCCCGACGCCGAGCGCCGTGACGAGCGCCATCGCGACGAAGAGCGGCGCGAACACGATCGCCAGGCTCGGCCAGACCGTGAACCACACCATCATCGCCACGAGCACCGTGAACGCCACTGCGAAGTCGATCAGCGGCACGGTCACGCCGGCGAGTGGCAGCAACACGCGTGGGAAGTAGACCTTCGTGACGAGCGCCTTGTTCGAGACGAGGCACGAACCCGAGATCGCCACCGCCGACGCGAAGTACGTCCAGGGAAGGAGCGCCGAGTAGGTGAAGATCGGATACGGCACGCCCTTGGACGGGAAGTTCGCGAACTTGCCGAACACGAGCGTGAAGACGACCATCGTCAAGAACGGCTGGAGGACCGCCCAGGCGACCCCGATCGACGTCTGCTTGTAGCGAACGCTGACGTCACGCCAGGCGAGGCGTCCGAGCAGCTCGCGGTAGTGCCAGAGCTCGACGACGTCGAGGTGTGGCCACCGGGGCGCTGCCTTGATCACCGTCAGCCGCGGCGCCGGCCGGGTTCTGTCGGGCGCGCCCTCTTCTACGAGCACGCGCTCCCGAACTTCGAGCTCGGTCTCGGTCATCCGTTCGATGCTAGCCGTGGCGTCGGGCACGACGCGAAGCGACGCGACTGGAGCCGCCAGGCACCTTGCTACCCTGCCGCATCGTGCAGACGGTGGGCTCTCCTTCGGTGTCCGTCGTGGTGGAGTGGGAGAACATCCTCCTGGCCAAGGCGGAACGTTCGCGCGCGATGCTGCGTCAGCTCGTGCAGGAGGCGAAGACGGTCGTGGAGCGGGGAGCCGTACGCCGCCCGATCGAGCTGCTCGTGTGCTTCGACGCCGGCGAGGTGGACGGGCCTGCGCTCGCTGCCGATCTCGCGAGCGAGCTCGACGGACACGACGCTCTGGCTTGGCGGCTGGTTCCGGTCGACGCGGGCGAGTACTACGAGCTGAAGAACGCCGGCGCCAGGGAGACGGCCGGCGACGTGATCGTCTTCCTCGACAGCGACGTCATCCCGGAGCCCGGATGGCTTTCGAGCCTGCTCGAGCCGCTCGCCGACGAGAGCATCGGAGTCGTCGCCGGGAACTCGTACCTCGAACCGCAGGGTTTCTACGGCAAGACGTTCGCGCTGGCGTGGTTCTTCCCCCTGCGGGCGACGGAAGCTCGAGTCGAGCCGGCCCGGAAGTTCTTCGCGAACAACGTGGCGTTCCGCCGCGCGGTGTTCGAGCGATTTCCGTTTCCGACGCTCGACGATGCCTCGCGCGGCTCGTGCTGGCGGCTCGCGCAGATCCTGACGGCCAACGGAGTCACGATGGTCCGATCGACGGGAGCCCAGGTCTCGCATCCGGCGCCGAACGGGTACCGGCACTTCCTCGCTCGCGGTCTCGCCCAGGGCCGCGACCGGCTCCTCGAGGAGCGCGCCTGGGGCTCGCGGCGTACCCGCAGCCCGCTCGGGACCGCCTCGCGACTGAAGCGAGACCTGAAGCGGTCGACGACCTCGATCACCAAGGATTTCAAGCAGGTGGGTCTGAGCGGCCGGGCGGTGCCGGCCGCTCTGGGTCTGTCGACCTCCTACTACCTGCTCTGCACGCTCGGCGAGGTGGCCACGATGGTCAGCCCGGGCGCGATGGCGCGCCACTTCAGGGTCTGAGCCGGCGCGCCCCCGCGTGCGAACGGATCCGCCAGGCCAGATACCGGACCGCCCCTCGGAGCTCCCGCGCGACGGGCGCCAGGCTCGTGCCTCTGCGAATCCTGCCCCAGGTGAGGACCGCCCACCCCGCGAGATACGTCCGCCGCATGCGGGGGTCGAGTGCGCTCTTCGCGTAGAAGGCACCCCGCCCCAGGTCGTACGCGCGGCGGACGACGTCCGCGGCCGGCCCGGGCTCGCGCCCGTGATCGTGGCGCACGACGACTTCCGGGTCGAAGGTGCCACGCCAGCCCGCTGCGAGCGCACGAGCGGCGATGTCGACGTCGCCGCCGCCCGGTCCCCCTCCGTGGCTGAAGAACGGGTCGAAGCCACCGACGGCGGCGAGCACACGGCGGCGAAACGCCAGGTTGGCGCTCAGGATCGTTCCCGGCGTGAGGAACATCCCGGGCCGCAAGGCGAGGGGTTCGCGTCGGGTCACGACGCCGAGCCGGGCAGCGTCTGGGTCGTGCAGCTCGACGGCGCCACCGACGAACGCGAGGTCGGGATCATCGTCGAAGCGTGTGGCGATCCTCTCGAGGAAGTCGGTGGCTGGATAGCAGTCGTCGTCCGTGAAGGCGACGATCTCCGCCGACGACGACTGCCAGCCGAGGTTTCGCGCGCGCGTGATGCCGGGGAGCGGTTCCGACACGACGACGAGCGGGGCGGGGAGCCGTCCTCGTGCCTCCTCGAGAACCGACTGCGTCTCGTCGCGCGAACCGTTGTCGACGACGACGAGCTCCCAGGGCCGCGCGCACTCGATGGCCGCGATCGCGTCGAGACAGTCGTCGAGGCGATGAGCGCGATCGCGCGTGCACAGGACGAGGGAGAGAGCCGGGCGCACTAACCTGGCCGGCGAACGAGCTTTCGCGCCGCGCGCCGGAGCGACGGCCAGAACCGCGCCTCGAGGGAGGCGATCCGCAGCTCGAGCTGTCTGATCTCCCTGTCGAGCCGCACGAGATCGACCTCGCCGACGGCGGCGCACTCGACCGCATACGAGGCGTCGTCGACGATGCCGGGAGCGACGAGCGCTGCTGCCTCCCGCGAGCCGAAGGCGTCGCGGAGTCGCTCGTCGACGATCAGCGAGCCGTCGGCGAGCCCGGCGTCGATGCGTGCCCGATCGAGCGGCTCGCCACCCCGCGGGAAGTGCAGCACCTCGACCGGGTACCACGCGCGCAACGGGATCAGCCGTCCGCCGAGCGTCCACCCGGACCGGTCGATGGTCAACCCGGGCGTGCCTCTGTACAGCGGCCGGAGAAGCTCCTCGACCGCGACGCCGCCGGCGCCGTCGGGTCCGAGGAGAGACGTACGGATCGTCCGCGACTCCGCCGTCGTGTCCGCCTCGCCCATTCGAGGCACGAAGGTCCGAACGAGCGCCTGGACGACCGCGTACCGCGCCGGCACGACCGCGAGGATGTCACCGAGACTCTCGCCGCGCGGCCACCACAGCTGCTCGAGGGTGGCCGGGATCACCCAGTCGGCGGCGAGCTCGTCGACGGCGACGCGCGCGAGCATTGTGTCGTCCGCACCGTCGACGAGCCGGACGAACCCGTCGCGCTCGTACGACGCGACCGCTGGCGCAACGTCGCGCTCCACGCCGTCGTGGCCCAGGACGACGACGTCGACGCCCGCACTCCGATGAAAGTCGAGGAACCGCGCGAGCGCGTCAGGAACCCCGTCGAGAACGGCCGTGAGCGCGACCCTCATCGCGCGTGCGCCTGGTCGAGACCGTCGAGGGCGGCGACGCGCACCTCCAAGCGGTCGAGGTGCCGGCGGAGCCGAACGATGTCGGCGTCGCGGACCGCGACGGCGTCCGCGACGTAGCTCTCGTCGTAGGCGCCGTCGAACGCATCGTCGCGTTCGGCTTGACCGCCGTCGTGAATCGCGGCGAGCGCGTCGCGAAGCCGCGTGTCCGTCCGAAGCGAGCCCTGCGTGAGCCCGAGCTCGAGCTCGCGGTCGTCGACGACGAGCGATCCGTAGCGGTCGGCGCTTCGGCCTGACTCCTTCGCACGGAGCGCCGTGACGTACTGCCCGAGCGGCTTGTCGCCCTGCGCGCGTCGGACTCCCTTGTTCTCCCACTGGGAGAGCGACCGGAACGGGAAGTGCAGGACGTCGGCCGGATGCCAGTGGTGCAACGCCCGCCAGCTCCTCGTCCACACGGTATGGGAGCCGAAGCTCACGCTGATCTCCGGATCCGCTCGATGGGCGGCCTTGAGGTGCGGGCGATAGGGACTCGTGGGGTCGTGGATCGCCGCCTGCGGCGACGCACGTACGAGCATGCGCTCCCAGAAGCGGCCGGGGGACTCCGGGCGCGGCACAAAATGGCGGCTGAGTGCGAAGACGACGCCGTACTGCTCCGGGATCGAAACGAAGATGTCCTTCAGCGTGCCGCGCCGCGGCATCCAGAACTCGTCGGCATCGGTGTTGACGATCCAGTCCGCCCCGTGCTCGACCGCCGCCAGCCGCGCCATGTGCGTGCGCCAGGGCCCGTCGCGCATGGTCCCCTCCACCTCGATTCGCCGGAGATGGCCCTCGCGCGCGTAGCGCTCGAGGATGTCGGTCGTGCCGTCCCGCGACTCGTGGTCGGAGGCGATGACGAAGTCGACGCCGGCGTTCAGGTGGTAGGCGATCTGGTCGTCGACCACGTCGACCTCGTCTCGTACGACGAGCGTCTGGACGAGCTTCATCGGATCCGACCTACGGCCATCGCGGGCGGGAGCCTTCCGGCAGGAGCAGGACGTTCACGGTCTTGTCGCGGCTCAGCCGCTCGACCTCGTGGAAGGTCGCGAGCGGACGCGGTGGAGGGGCGGGCGCGAAGCGATCGTCCGCCGGCACGCGGACGACCTCGTAGGAGGCGAACGAGAACGTCGTGCGGAGGTGCTCGAGCGCCTCGAGCGTCGCGGCGATGCGGTGCGGGTGCACCTCGACGATCAGCGCGAACGAGCAGCCGCGCTCGAGCAACGGACGGACGCCGGCGAGCACCTCCGGCTCGAAGCCTTCGACGTCGATCTTCACGAGCCGCAGCCGGGAAACGTCCTGCTCCTCGACGATGGAGGTGACGGGCATCACGTCGACCTCGCCGTCGGATGCCGCCTCCTGCTCGACGATGCGGATCGCCGCCTCGCCGGTGTTTCCCGCCGGCGCCTCGACGAGGTGTGCGCGCGCATTCGAGGAGCCGGCCGCGACGCGCACGGCCCGCACGTTGGACGAGGTGTTGAGTGCGAGGTTCTCCTCGAGCTCGCCGAACGCCGACGGCGACGGCTCGATCGCGTACACCACACCCGTAGGGCCGACGAGCCGCGACGCGATCAGTGCGTGGTACCCGATGTGGGCGCCGACGTCGACGGACACGTCGCCCGGCGAGAGAAGGCTCGGGAGCAGAGCCGTGACGTGAGGTTCCCACACGCCCGACGACGCGAGCACTCGTCCCATCGTGTCGGACGTGTCCACGACCATCCGTGAGCCGGGTGCGACCGGAACGACGAGTCGCGCGTCCATGCGCTCGACGAGCGGCCGCGACACGTTGCGGTACAGCACGGACCGAAGGCGCCGCGCGGGTGCCCGGCGCAGTCCCGTCAGCACGCCCGCGGCGAGGCGCGGATGGTGGCCGAGCCGCCGACCGAGCGCCGGCAGAAGTCGCCCGCGCGGCGACAGGAAGGCACGAGCCCAGAGAGCGTACGGTCGCGCCGCCATCGGTAGTGAGCCTACGTCGGGAAGCCGCTCGACCGCCGAACGGCCATGGCAGGTCGGCGAATGCGCGCTAGCCTCGGACGCCATGACCCGGGCCCGTGAGCGCGGCGAGCGCGTCGTCGACTGGATCACCGATCTTGCGGGCCGGCCACGTGGAGCGGTACTGGTCTTCGTCCTCGCCTGCGGCGCGTACGCGATCCGCTCGATCGCGTGGCCGTTGCAGGCCGGCCGCGACCTCGACGAGTACATGCTCGCCTGGATCCAGCTCTTCGACCACGACGTGCTCCTGCCCTGGTCGTTGCTGTTCCGGACACCCGCGACACCGCTGTTCGTGGGAGCGTCGCTCGATGCCTTCGATGGCCGTCTCGCAGAGCCGCTCCTGGGTCTCGTGTACGCGGGGTCGATCGTGTGCTGGGCGGCGGCCGCACGGTACTTCGGAGCCTGGGTGGCCATTTCCGTCGCGGCGGTCCTCCTGCTGTACCAGGGCTACGCCCTCATGTTCCACGAGCTCTCGAGCGAGCCGATGTTCGCCGCGGCGTTCTCCCTCTGGGCGCTCCTCCTCACGAGGGCCGCGTTCGGGCCGTCGGTTCGCCGGTTCGCGCTCGTCGGCCTCGGCATCGCGGTGCTCGCTCTCGTTCGTCCCGGAAACGCCGTCCTGATCGCAGTCGCGGTGTTTCCGTTCGTGCTCGCGGGGGCCTGGCGAGACCGCCTGCGCTGGGCCGGCGCGATAGCACTGGCGGCGGTGCTCCCGCTCGCCGCCTGGTCGGTGCACAACGGCGTACGGTTCGACACCTGGGCGCTCGCCCGCGGCGGAAACGCGATCATCCCGTTCTACCGCGCGTTCATCACCGACCACATCGTCTCGCCCGAGAACGGCGAGAGCTCACGTCGACTCGCTGCCGCGATGCAGCAGCGCCTTCTGACTCGAGAGCCGTACCGCTCGTACGGCGTCACCCTCGACGAGCTCTTCGAGCGGGGGAGCTTCCGCGTCCACGAGGACCTCTACCTGCTGTCCGACGAGGTCTTCGGATGGGACTCCGACTACGAGGTCCTCCGCGAAGCGGGGGTCGAGGGCGTGCGCGAACACCCGGGCGTCTACGCGCGGGGTGTGGCCCGGACGATCTGGGACGAGCTCGCGAAGGCGCAGTTCCGGGTCGTGTCGGCGCCCGCGAGAAGCGACACCTCGGGCGAGCCGGCAATCGTCGTCATCAACGGGAAGCGCCTGCCGGCGCCGAGCGAGGGCGAGCCGATTCCGGGAGGGCAGGTCGTCTGGATCTCGCGACCGGACAACAGCATTCGGCAGGTCTGGACTTCGCCGACCGAGTGGCATTTCGAGTTCACCCGCGCCTCCGAGCGTCCTCGCTTCGAGCGCATAGAGCGCAGGACGCAGGAGCTGGTCGACGCCCTCCCCGACCGCACCGGGAACGCGCGGCTCGCACTCCGCCTCAACCAGCTGTCGCGCTGGTTCCCGCGTCCCTGGATGTGGATCCTCCTCGGCGTGGTGGCGATCGTCGTACGTCGACCTCGCGGCTGGCCGACGCTCGCCGCTCTCGCGCTCGCCGCGTTCGCGGCCGTGCTGCTGAACGCACTCGGCCTCTTCGCCGACCTCCACTTCGTGCTGCCGGTGGCTCCGGCATTCGTGCTGCTCGGGCTCGCGGGTCTGCTCGGGGTGCGCGCCGCCCCTACGAGTCGACCGTCGTGACGATCGCATCGACGACCCGGTCTCCTGCGCGGCCGTCGACGTCCCCGACGACACGCTGTGCGACTCGGCGGCGCTCGTCGGCGAGCTCGTCGGGATGCGCGAGCGCGCGCTCGATCCCTGCTGCGACCTCGTCGAACGACTCGGCGCGGTAGAACGCACTCGACGCCGCGAGCTCGCGGTAGTGCTCGCCGATGACGTTCTTCATCGCGTAGCTCTCGCCGGGAGGCGCGCCCTCGTCGTAGAGGACGCAGACCGCAGGCCGGTCGTTCACGAGCGCGTCGAGCAGGATCGTCCCGGCGTTCGCGACGACGCAGTCACAGTGCTGGAGGAGGGTCGCGAGGTCCACGAAGTCCGTGAAGCTCGCCTCCTGCACGGCCACGCCGTCGGTGTCGAGCGCGGCTCGGAAGCGCTCGCGCCAATCCCGATCGCGCGGATGGGGACGGAAGAGGACCGAAGGCCTGTCGTCGCCCGCGGCGCTCCACCACTCGACCATGCGCTCGACGAAGCGATCCTCGAACGGCGTGTTCGAAGGCGTGTTCCCCATGACCACGACGAGCGGCCGCGTCGGATCGAGCCCGAAGGAGCGAAGGAGACTCTCGTAGCCCTCGCGCGGACGTCGCCGCGCATAGAGGTCGGTCTGCGGCCAGCCGGTCACGACGACGCGATCCGAGCCGATCCCGTGGAAGCGCGCGAGATCCTCACGCATTGCTTCGTTCTGGACGACGTAGACATCGCAGAAGGGCGCGATCACACCCTTGCCCACGGTGTGATCCCAGCTCGCCACGTGCGCGACCATCGGGATCCCGAGCCTGCGCGCTCCGACGAGGAACGGAACCGCCGCGTGCGGCTGGACGTTCGAGAGCACGAGCGCACCGCACTCGGCTCGCATGCGCCGGTAGAGCTCGTGCGGGACATAGCGCCGCGTGCTGAAGTGCCACCGCTCCATCGCGCGCTCGACCGAGCCCCAGCGCGGCAGGGAGCTGTCGCGGTCGGAGTCGAGCATCCAGTTCTGGTGCCCGGGCGCCATCCGCTCCCCGTGGAACCCGTGCCGGCGGTTCAGGCGCATCGCGAGCGGGTAGTAGCCCAGCTGCCGGTCGAGCAGCCGGTCGACTCGCCTGGCGACGCGCTCGCCCGTCCCGACGTCGAGCGGCACGAGCTCCGTGCGGTACAGCACTCGCCCGCGGACGCGCGGCGCCCAGTCGGCGCCCTCCTCGCGGTTCGGCAGGATGACGACGAGGCGGTCGCCGAGTCGCTCTTCGAGACCGTCCACGATCCCGCCCTCGAAGAACATCCGGATGGTGAGACCGTCCGGAAGAAGCAGCCAGACGTCGTTCACGCGCGCGGCTCCCGAGTGCGCTTCGCGCCGAACAGCGCTCCGCCCATGAGCAGGGCGAAGGCGGGAAGCACGGGGACCGAGAAGTGGGTGATCGCAGGCGCCCCAAGCGCGACCATGACGACGACCACGAGCGCGGCCACCGCCGGCGTGCTCAGGGCGAGAATCTTGGCCGGTCTCCGCCACACGAGCGCGACGACGCCGATGAGCAGCCAGAGGAGCGGCGGCGGATACCAGCGCGACGCGCGGTTGAGCGCAAGGGCGAGGCTGCGGTTGCCGCTACGGTCCGGAAGCCCGCCCGCGATCCTCTCGACGTCCGCGTGGAGCTGGTCGTAGCGCACCTTGTCCTCGGGCCGGTCGAACACGAGGTGATGCTCGTACGGTGACGTCCACACCGTGCGGATGCTGTTGTCCGGCGTCGTCGGCCCGCCCTCGCGGGCGCCTGGAATGGCCTCCCCCTCCGACGGCTTCGGGAGCACCTTGCCGTTGACGACGATCGTCTCTCCCCCGCCCCCGCCCCCGTCGCCACTGCCGCCGTCGCTTCCGCCGCCGTCGTCCGCCGACCCCGAAGCCGAGTCCAGCGGCCGGTACACGGACTTCGTCAGCAGCTCTCCCACCGTGGTCGCAACTCCCCGTGCGTACGGGCCGGGATGGGTGCGGATCGCCTCGAAGGCAATCTCGCGAAGGATCTTCTGGTCCGAGTGCCAGCCCCAGCGTCGATTCGAGAGCGCGCCGAGATCCTCGAGCATGCGCGCGGACGGATCCTCGAAGAAGCGGTCGAGGGTGATCCCGTAGGAGCGGTACGGCTCGTTGGCCAGCAGGTCCTCGCGGACCGCGTCCGCCATCGCCCGCGAGGAGGGGCCGTTGTCGGGGCGGACGAGCTTGTCGAACAGGTAGACGCGGTAGATCGGCCAGTTCGTGTTTCCAGCGCGCGACACGGTGTAGTCGCCGAAACGAACGCCGTTGTGCACGGTCCACAGCCCGAGGACGGCAACCAGGGGCACGACGTATGCGACTGCCCAGCCGATCCGGGACCGCCACGTCGCGCCGAGCACGAAGGCGAGGACCACGAGCACGACGAGCACCTGGTTCAGTGGCCGGACGAGCGTCAGCGCCCCGACGCCGGCGCCGAGCGCGACGAATCCGGCGGTCGTCGGACGGTCGACGACACGCACTGCGAGCAGCGCCCAGCCGGCGAAGGCGATCGCGAAGACGGAGTCGGATGCGATCTCGTGAAAGAGGATCCCGTAGCTCGGATACGCCAGCAGCACGACCGCGGTGAGGAGCGCAGCCGCGCCGCCAAACCTTCGCGCCGCCAGGAACCAGGCGAGGATCGACCCTGCATACAGGAGCGACATCCCGGGCTCGGCCAGCGCACCGTCGAACGGCGCGAGCACGCCGCCCGTGACGAGCGGCGCGATCGGCGTCCGGCCGAGGACGTAGCCGAGGTCGATCGGATCTGACTGGAAGAGCTCGACGAACGCGCCCACATAGGTCCCGAAGTCGCGGCCCCCTGCGAGTGGCATCGCGATCGCCTGGATCCACCAGACGGCCAGCGCGGCCACGAAGACCGCGATCGTGCCGCCCCGAGTCTCCGCGAAGGCTGCGAGCCGAGCGAGCTGCCGCCGGAGCCAGCCCATCAGTCCCAGAGCGCGCTCTCGATGCGTACGACCAGCGACTCACCGTCGAGGCCGTGCTCGCGGAGCGCCTCGGCCGGCGTGCCGCACGCCGGCCAGCCGTCCACGCCGAACACCGGAAGCTCCTGTTGGAGCTCGCGGCGCAGCGCATCACCGAGCCCGCCGACCGGAGAGTGGTCCTCGACCACGAAGACGTGCTCATAGGCGTCGAGCTCCCCGAGCCAGTCCGCGTCGAAGCGGTTGAGCCACGGCATGTTCACGACCGCGACGCTCACACCACGGGCAGCGAGGAGCTCGGAGGCTAGGAGGGCCTCGTGCAGCAGCACGGGACCGTAGGCGAGCAGCACCCCGTCGGATCCCGCACGCAAGGTGCGGCCGCGTCCGACCTCGAGCTGTCCGTCGAGCTCGATCCGCCGCGGCGACGGCCCGATCGCGAGGCGGATGGCGACGCTCTCCACGGCCTGGTCGACCGCCCAGCGGAGCGTCTCCCGCGCCTCCTCGCCGGTGCCCGGCTGCACGATCGTGAGGTCCGGAAGCGCCGCGAGCAACGAGACGTCGCGGATCGACTGGTGCGACTTGCCGGGTCCGGCCGGGATCAGGCCCGCGTAGTGCAGCGCGTAGACCACCTTCGTCCGCTCGCTCGCCTGGTTGTAGATCTGCTCGTT
>Ga0070670_100001887_pt1 | contig 17113 bp, 10 predicted proteins | sample KBSS63metaG_FD_64665 | JGI IMG/M metagenome (GOLD analysis project Ga0070670, IMG submission 64665) | Switchgrass rhizosphere microbial communities from Kellogg Biological Station, Michigan, USA - KBS S6-3 metaG | ecosystem: Host-associated > Plants > Roots > Rhizosphere > Soil ... | reverse complement strand
GCGCGCAAGGCGGCGTGCGCCGGCGCCAGGATCTCGCCGGCGAACGCACCGTGACTGGCCTCGAGCCTGGCGATGAAGTCGGCGAGTCCCTTGGCCTGGAATGCAAGCGAACGCGGATTGGCCTCGTCGCGAACAACCATGTCGAGCACCGGCATCCATTCGGGCGCGGCGAGATAGCGCGAGCGATAGGTGACTCCGGAATCAGCCAGCTCGAGCAGCCAGTCGAGCTCCTGCAGGCGGCCTTCGACGGTCGCGACCTGGAGCGCGCTGCACATCGTCGCCAGCCGCTCGACGCGCCTGCCGATCGAGACGAATTGCCAGCCGACGCCACGCGTCATGCCGTCGAGGACGAAGCCGGAAAGCGTCATCAGCGAGGTGATTGCGCGATCGAGCCAGACCAGGGTCATCGGCAGCGCCGGCTCGCGCTGCAGCGCCGGGTCGCCGATCAGGCGGTTGAGCGTTCGCCAGTGGTCGACCGACATCCGGTCGCGGAGCGAGAACGCGACCCGCGACAGGCTCGCCAGACGCTGGCTGAAGGCGCCTTCGCGATGGGTCGCGGCGCGCCTGAGGGAGCGCGCCGCGCTCCGGCTCTTCTCGACGATGCCGAGCCGCTCGGCGAGCGTCCAGGCCGGCGCGGTGCCGACGCGCGAGCCGCTGTCTTCAACAACCTCGCCGAGGGCGACACGCAGGAGCCGCGCCGTCGCGTCGCAGCGCTCGCCGTAGCGGCCGAACCAGAACAGGTTCTCGGCCGCGCGTGAAGGCAGCGTCGCATCGCTGCCGACCAGATCGGCGGCAGTCACGGTGTTCGAGAGCAGCGTGAACTCGGCGTTGACCGGCCCGTCGGCAAGAACCCAGGTGTCCTTCGAGCGGCCGCCACGCTGCATCGCGATCACCGGCGACGTCTCGTCGCCGGCGACGCGCGTCAGTCCACCGGGCATGACGCGCCAGCCGCTCGGCGTCGCTACCGCGAACACGCGCAGGCCGACGGTGCGCGCGGCGAGCGAGCCGAGCGTCGTTCCCTCGAGCACCGGCGCTTGCGAGACATGGACCCATTCCTGCGCGACGTAGTGCTGCGGCCGCTGGGCGATTCGCTCGCGCAGCGCCTCGCGCTCCGGGGCCGAGAGCTGGCCGACAACGACGCCCGGCTCGTTCGGCGAGCGCTCGATCGGCTTGATGATGAGCCGCTCGGGCCGGCGCCAGGCGTCGTCGAATGCCGCCGGCTCGCCGAGCCACCAGGTCGCGATCGACGGCAACTGCAGCGGCTCGCCCAGGAGCTCGCGGCTGAGGCGCGGCAGGTAGCCGAGCAGCGCGCCCGATTCGAGAACGCCCGAGCCGAGGGCGTTGGAGAGCAGCACCCTGCCGCGGCGGGCGCAGTCGGTGAGCCCGGGAATGCCGAGCGCCGAGTCGGAACGCAGCTCGAGCGGGTCGCAGTAATCGTCGTCCTGGCGGCGCAGGATCGCGTGGACGCGCTCGAGCCCGGCGATCGTTTTCAGCCAGACGCGGTCGTCGCGCACCGTGAGGTCGCTGCCTTCGACCAGGGCGAAGCCGAGATAGCGCGCCAGCAGCGCGTGCTCGAAGTAGGTCTCGTTGTAGGGCCCCGGCGTGAGCACGACGATCCGCGTCGGCCCGTCGCCGCGCGGCGCCCAGTGGCGCAGCGACGTTCGCAAGGCGTCGAAGAACGACGCCAGGTGCTGCACCGGCAGCTCGCGGAACATCTGCGGGAAGACGCGCGAGACGACGAGCCGGTTCTCGAGCGCGTAGCCCGACCCCGACGGCGCCTGGGTGCGGTCGCCCACCACCCACCAGCGGCCGTCGGGCGAGCGCGCCAGGTCCGCGGCGTACTGCAGCAGATGCCGGCCGCCGACCGGCTTCAGACCTTCGGCGGCGGAGAGGAAGCCGCGATGGCCGAAGATCACCTGGGGCGGAATCGCGCCGCTCTTCATCAGCGTCTGTGCGCCGTAGAGGTCGCCGAGGACGCGGTTGAGCAGGTCGGCGCGCTGCTCGATGCCGGCGGCGATCGTCTGCCATTCGTCGGCCGGCAGCACCAGCGGGATCGGATCGACCTCCCACGGCCGGTGCTCGCCCTGGGCGTCGGCATAGACGTTGTAGGTGATGCCGTGCTCGTGGATCTGGCGCTCGGTGAGCGAGAGCGTGTCGCTGACCTCGCGCTCGCTGCGCTCGGCGAGCGCACGCACGAACGCGTCCCAGTGCGGCCGCGGCCGCCCCGGCGCCGCGAGCAGCTCGTCGAAGCGATCCTCGGGCGCGGCGTAGCCGGCGAGCAGTTGATCCAGCATGGGCCCGGAAGATAGACCGCTCAGTGCGCCGATGGCGCGCGGCGCAGATCGAGCGTGTGCGGAAAGTCGGGGTTCGGCGCTTCGCCGTGCAGCAACAACGTTCCCGGCGTATGGCCGGTGCGAAAGAAGCGCGCCAGCCGCCGCGCTTCGGCCTCGTAGGCGTTGACAGGGAAGGTCGTGTAGTTGATGCCGCCCGGATGGGCGACGTGGTACTGGCAGCCGCCGAGCGAGCGGTTCATCCAGGTGTCGACCAGGTCGAACACCAGCGGCACGTGGGCCGCGATCGTCGGGTGCATCGACGACGGCGCGGTCCAGGCCCGATAGCGCACCGCGGCGACGTATTCGCCGACCGTTCCGGTCGGCTGCAGCGGCACGCGTCGGCCGTTGCAGGCGATCGCATGGCGATCGCCGACCAGGCCGCTGACACGCAGTTCGATCCGCTCGACCGTCGAGTCGACGTAGCGCGCGGTGCCGCCCGCGCCGCTCTCCTCGCCGAGGACGTGCCAGGGCTCGAGCGCCATGCGCAGCTCGACCGAGACGCCCGAGGCGCTGAAGTCGCCGAGGAGCGGAAAGCGGAAATCGCGATGCGCCGCGAACCAGGCGAGATCGAACGGATAGCCGGCGTCGTTGAGCTCGCTGACGACGTCGCCGAGGTCGGCCCAGATGAAGTGCGGCAGCATGAATCGGTCGTGCAGCTCGGTGCCCCAGCGGGCGAGCTTGCCCGGCCGGTACGGCTCGGCCCAGAAGCGCGCGACCAGCGCGCGCATCAGCAGCTGCTGGACAAGGCTCATGCGCGCGTGCGGCGGCATCTCGAAGGCGCGCATCTCGAGCAGTCCGAGACGGCCGGTCGGGCCGTCGGGCGAGTAAAGCTTGTCGATGCAGAACTCGGCGCGATGAGTGTTGCCGGTGACGTCGATGAGGAGATTGCGAAGCAGGCGGTCGATCAGCCACGGCGGTGTCTTGCCCGCCTCGACTTCGGCGACGCGCGCGAGCTCGGCGAAGGCGATCTCGATCTCGTAGACCGAATCGTTCCTGGCCTCGTCGATGCGCGGCGCCTGGCTCGTCGGGCCGACGAACATGCCCGAGAACAGGTAGCTCAGCGCCGGATGGTTGTGCCAGTAGCCGATCATGCTGGCGAGCAGATCCGGCCGGCGCAGGAACGGCGAGTCGCCCGGCGTCGCGCCGCCGAGCACGAAGTGGTTGCCGCCGCCGGTGCCGGTGTGGCGCCCGTCGAGCATGAACTTCTCCGTCGTCAGCCGGGTCTCGCGCGCCATTTCGTAGAGATGCGTCGTCTGCTCGACCAGCTCGCTCCAGCCCGACGCCGGGTTGACGTTGACCTCGATCACTCCCGGGTCGGGAGTGACGCGCAACAGCACCAGGCGCGGGTCCTTGGGCGGCTCGTAGCCTTCGAGCACGACCGGCAGGCGCATCGCCCGCGCCGTCTTCTCGACCGCGGCGACGAGCGCGAGGTAGTCGTCGAGCGCCGACGTCGGCGGCATGAAGATGTAGAGGCGGCCATGGCGCGCTTCGGCGCTGATCGCAGTGCGGACGACGAAGCCGGCGGATTCCCCGCGCTCGAGCTTGGCCGCTACCGCCGCATCGTCGGCCTCGGCCGTGACGTCGTGGGTGCCGCTCGGCGTCTCGTGCGCGAGCGACGGCGGACGACCGGCTTCGTCCGACGAATGCCATGCCGGACCCTCGGCCGGATCGTCGTCTGCGTCGAGCGCAAGCGGCGGCAGGTCGTCGTTGGCGTCGGGCGGATAGATCCACGGCATGTCGCCGGCGCGCGCCCAGGGCAGCGAGGCCAGCGGCAGGCGAAAGCCGAGCGGCGAGTCGCCTTCGACGAGATAGCAGCGATCGTCGCGCAGGTACCAGGGCGTCGAGCGCCAGCGCCGATCGTCGCGCTCGTCGCGGGCGATCGGCAGGGCGTAGCCGACGGGCTGCTCGAGGCCGCGCTCGAATACGCGGCGCAGCCGATCGCGTTCGGCCGGGTCGGCGAGATGCGACTTGAGCGGATCGACATTGCTCGGCAGCTTGCCTTCACGCCAGAGGAAGTACCACGCGTCTTCGTGGGCGGCGAACACGTTGCGGCGATCAACCCCGAGGCGCATTGCCAGCCGGCGCAGGAACTCGCGCGCCTTCTCGGGCGTCGCGCCGTGGTCGGCGCGCTCGCCGGCGATCAGGGCCGGATCGTTCCAGATCGGCACGCCGTCGGCGCGCCAGAACAGGTTCAGGGACCAGCGCGGCAGCTGCTCGCCCGGATACCACTTGCCCTGGCCGTAGTGGACCAGCCCGCCGTGGCCGTACTTCTTGCGCAGGCGTGCCATCAGATCATCGCTCAGGACGCGCTTGGTCGGGCCCATCGCCTCGGTGTTCCACTCGCCGCCCTCGCGATCGTCGACCGAGACGAAGGTCGGCTCGCCGCCCTGCGTCAGGCGGACGTCCATGCGGCGCAGGTCGGCGTCGACCTGCTTGCCGAGCTCGTCGACCTGCCCCCACTGCAGCTCGCTGTACGGCAAGGTGACGCGCGGCGCCTCCCACACGCGGCGCACCGACATGTGGTGCTCGAAGGTCGTCTCGCACGGATCGAGCGTGCCGCTGATCGGTGCCGCGGACGACGGCTCGGGCGAGCACGCAAGCGGGATGTGGCCTTCGCCGGCGTAGAGGCCCGATGTCGGGTCGAGGCCGATCCAGCCCGCGCCGGGCAGGTAGACCTCGCACCAGGCGTGCAGGTCGGTGAAGTCGACCTCGGTGCCGCTCGGGCCGTCGAGCGACTTGATGTCGCTCTTCAGCTGGATCAGGTAGCCCGAGGCGAAGCGCGCGGCGAGGCCGAGGTGGCGCAGCAGCTGCACCAGCAGCCAGGCGCTGTCGCGGCACGATCCGCTCGCGTTCTGCAGCGTCGTCTCCGGCGTCTGCACGCCGTGCTCCATGCGGATCAGGTAGGCGATGTCCTTCTGCAGGCCACGGTTGAGATCGAACAGGAAGGTGCTCGTCGGCCGCTCGCTGCGATCGACGCGTGCGAGGTACTCGGCGAAGAGCGGCGTCGCCGGCGCCTGGCGCAGGTAGGGCGCCAGTTCGACCTTGAGCTCGGGCTCGTAGCTGAACGGAAACGTCTCGGCGCTCGGCTCGAGGAAGAAGTCGAACGGGTTGAACACCGCCATCTCGGCGACGAGATCGACCTCGACCCTGAAGAACGTCGTCGGCTCTGGGAAGACCAGCCGCGCAAGGTAGTTCGCCTGCGGGTCCTGCTGCCAGTTGATGAAGTGGGTCGTCGGCTCGACCTTCATCGAGTAGCTGAGGATGCGCGTGCGCGAGTGCGGGGCGGGGCGCAGCCGAACGACCTGCGGGCCGAGATGGATCGGCCGGTCGTAGCGGTAGTGCGTGATGTGGTTGAGCGCGACGTGGATCGACATTCAGGCTTTCGAGAACGCCTGCCGATTGTCGGCCGGCGTCGAGATCATGGCCTTACGGGGACGAGGAAGTCGCGACCGATGCCGGCCCCGAGCGAGTTGACGCGCTCGAGAAACTGCGTCAGGTAGGCGTGCAGGCCGGTGGCGATGATCTCGTCGATCCGGCCGTACTGCAGGTCTGCGTCGAGACGGCCGGCCAGACGCAGAGTGTCCTTCGACTGCTCGTTGGCGACCCGCTGTAGGTTCGACACCACCTCGTGCATGCAGGCGGCGAGCGAGCGCGGCATGTCGGGCCTGAGGATCAGCAGCTCGGCGACCTTTTCGGGCCGGATCACGTTGCGGTAGACCTTGCGGTAGACCTCGAAGCCAGAGACCGAGCGCAGGACTGCCGACCAGTGATAGAAGTCGAACTCGACGTCCTTGCCGTTCTCCGCTCCCTGACTCTGGCTCTGCCGCTGGCTGCCGCCGCCGCTCTGGCTCTGACTCTGGCTCTGGCTGGCGCCGCCAGCGCTCTGGTTCTGCGACTGGCTCTGGCTCGAGCTCATGCCGTAGCGCAGCCGCGCCGCCGCGGCGTCGGGCCCGAAGCCGACGAAATCGTTCTCGACCGCATGGAACTTGACGTCGAGCATCCGCGCCGTGTTGTCGGCGCGCTCGAGGAAGCTGCCGATGCGCAGGAAGTGGAATGCCTCGTCCTGCAGCATCGTGCCGACGGTGACGCCGCGCGACAGGTGCGAGCGGAACTTGACCCATTCGAACGCCTCGGCCGGGCCGCGCTCGAACGCGTCGCTGGCGATCATCCGCTGAAACTCGAGCCAGGTCTGGTTCTGCGTCTCCCAGACCTCGGTCGTCAGCGTGCCGCGCACGGCACGCGCGTTCTCGCGCGCCGCCATCAGGCAGGAGCGGATCGACGAGCCGTTGTCGGCATCGCTCACCATGTACTCGATGACGCTCTTCGGCGTGACCTTGCCGTGGCGCTTGGCGAAGTCGTGGCTCAGCTCGCTGATGCTGAGCAGGCCGCGCCAGCCGCGCTCGGCCGCGTCCTCCGATTGCGGCAGGAGCGACATCTGGTAGTTGACGTCGAGCATGCGCGCGGTGTTCTCGGCGCGCTCCATGTAGCGCGCCATCCAGAACAGGTGGTCGGCGGTTCTAGACAACATAGGAGGGCCGACCGCCGGGCCGCCCCAAGGCCGGCAACGCCCCCCCGGGGGGCAGCGAACGAAGTGAGCGTGGGGGCACCGTCATGCTTCCAGGATCCAGGTGTCCTTGGTGCCACCGCCCTGCGACGAGTTCACCACCAGCGAGCCCTCCTTCAAGGCGACACGCGTCAGGCCGCCGGGCACCATCTGCACCGTCTTGCCCGAGAGGACGAACGGGCGCAGGTCGATGTGGCGCGGCGCGATGCCGCTCTCGACGAATGTCGGGCAGGTCGAGAGCGCGAGCGTCGGCTGGGCGATGTAGCGTGCCGGATCGGCCTTGAGCGCGCCGCGGAAGTCCTCGATCTCGGCCTGGGTCGCGGCGGGGCCGACGAGCATGCCGTAGCCGCCGGCGCCGTGCACCTCCTTGACGACGAGCTCGCCGAGATGCTCGAGCACGTAGCCGAGGTCGGCCGGATCGCGGCAGACGTAGGTCGGAACGTTCTGCAGGATCGGCCGCTCGCCGAGATAGAACTCGATCATCTTCGGCACGAACGGGTAGATCGACTTGTCGTCCGCGACGCCGGTGCCGATCGCGTTCGAGAGCGTGACGTTGCCGGCACGATAGGCGCCGAGCAGGCCCTCGCAGCCGAGCGTCGAGTCCTTGCGAAAGGCGAGCGGATCGAGGAAGTCGTCGTCGACGCGGCGATAGATCACGTCGACTCGCTTCGGCCCCTGCGTCGTCCGCATGTAGACGAAGTTGTCGTCGACGAACAGGTCCTGGCCCTCGACCAGCTCGATCCCCATCTGCTGCGCCAGGAACGCGTGCTCGAAATAGGCGCTGTTGTACATGCCGGGCGTCAGGACCACGACGGTCGGATCGTTGACCGCCGCGGGAGCGACCGAGCGCAGCGTCTCGAGCAGCAGGTCGGGATAGTGCGCGACCGGCGCGATCCGGTGCTGGCTGAACAGCTCGGGGAAGAGCCGCATCATCATCTTGCGGTTCTCGAGCATGTAGCTGACGCCGCTCGGCACGCGCAGGTTGTCCTCGAGGACGTAGTAGCTGCCGGTGCCGTCGGCGTTGGCGGCGCGGACGATATCGATCCCGGCGATGTGCGAGTAGACGTCGCCGGCGACGTCGACGCCCTTCATCTCGGCCCGGTACTGGGCATTGCCGAGCACCTGGTCGGCCGGAACGACACCGGCCTTGAGGATCTCCTGGCCGTGGTAGACGTCGTGGATGAAACGGTTCAGCGCCGTCACGCGCTGGCGCAGGCCGCGCTCCATCTCGCGCCATTCGTCGGCCGGAATCACGCGCGGGATCAGGTCGAAGGGAATCAGCCGCTCGGTGCCGCCGTTGCCGCCGCTCGCGTCGTCGTCCTTGGCGCCGTAGACGGCGAAAGTGATGCCGACGCGGCGAAAGATGACCTCGGCTTCGTCACGCCGGGTCCGCATCGCCTGCGGCGGCTGTTCCGCCAGCCAGCGGTCATAGCCGCCGTAGTGCTCGCGCACCGCGCCGTCCATGCCCCGCATCTCGTCGAAGCCGACTGTCATGTGCTGCCTCCGACGCTGAGGGTAGCAAAGTCCGCGCCACGCGGCCCGAGGCGTCGGCTCAGGGATCGATCGGCCCCCCCCGGGTGATGCCAGTAGCGCCGACCGGAATCGCGCTGGCAGCTGCGCCGAGCGCTGTCGCTGCGCCACCCGCGCAGCAGCGGCACCAGCACCCGCTGGCCGGCATCGCTCTCGCGCGAATACGGCGGCCCGGCGTCGAACAGCAGCCCATGGCGGCGCGTCCGCACCAGCACCGCCGTTTCCTGACCGATGTCGGCGGCGATGACGTCGAAGTCGCCGTCGGCCGGCAGCTCGCGCGGCGGGACGAGCAGCGCCAGGCCAAGCGGCAGCGCGAGCGCCTCGGCACGCCACGGCACCGGCAGCACGAGCAGCGCAGCGGCAACGAGCCCGGCAAGCTGCGCCCAGAGCGGCGCGACCGGCAACGTCCAGACGGCTCCCGGCAAGGTCGGCGCTGCCGTGTCGTGGACGTAGCCGGTGGCGCGGATGGCTTGCTCGAACAGCGCGAGCTCGTAGTCGAAGCCGTTCGGATTGAGATTGCCGTGCGGTCGGCCCAATCGCATCATGAAGCGCCAGCGCTGGCCGGCGCGCAAGGCCTGGCGCGACTGGACCAGCGCCGCGTCCTCGTCGTAGCCGGCGTACCAGCCGAGCGCGAGCGTCGCCGGCACGCCCGCTGGCGCGCCGTCGCGGTCGACGACGAAGCGAAAGCGCAGGCCGCTCGGCCCTGCTGCGGCAGGCTGGCGACGACGCCGGTGACGACGATGTCGCGGCCCTCGATCGCCGGCGGCAGCGTCTCGGCAAGGCGCAGCGACGCCGGCCAGCCGGCCGACGCGAAGCCGGCGAGCGCGCCGTGAGCTACCACCACGAAGTAGTGCCGCCACGACGGGCGCAGCAAGAGCAATGCGAGCGGCCAGCGCGACATAGGCGGCGAACGGCATCAGCTCGCGCTCGCGCAGCTGCCATGCGACGCCGGCGAGCCAGGCGAGCGGCAGCGCCACGAGCCGCCTGCCAGTGCCCGATCCTCGCATCACGGGAGTAGGATTTGCCTCCGACGTGCCGCGAGCTTTCCTATGTCATCGATCTACGACCGCCTCACCGACCTCGACATTTCGCTGCCGCCGCTGGCGATTCCCGCGGGCGCCTACGTTCCCTTCGTTCGCACCGGCAAGCTGGTCTTCCTTTCCGGCCACATCGCCAAGCGCGACGGCAAGGCCTGGGTCGGCCAGCTCGGCCGCGACATGAACACCGCCACCGGCAAGAAGGCGGCGCGCGCCGTCGCGATCGATCTGCTCGGAACGCTCCACGCGGCGGTCGGCGATCTCGACAAGGTCGAGCGCATCGTCCGCATCACCAGCCTCGTCAACAGCAGCGCCGACTTCGTCGAGCATCACCTCGTGACCAACGGCTGCTCCGAGCTGTTCGGCGAGGTCTTCGCCGAGAAGGGCGCGCATGCGCGCAGCGCCTACGGGGTGGCCCAGCTGCCGCTCGGTGCCTGCGTCGAAATCGAGCTGATCGCCCAGGTCGCCGAATGACGGCATCGGCCGTGGTGCGGCCGCCGCCAGGCGACGGCCGCGCGGTGATCACCGGCCTGTTCGCGGCGGTCGCCCTGCTCTCGTTCGGCGCGGTCCTCGTCGCGCTGGTCTCTCAGCACGCGTTCGCGATGGAACCGTGCCCGTGGTGCGTGCTGCAGCGCTTGATCTTCATCGCCATCGGCGTCGCCGCCCTGCTCGGCCTGGCCTGGCGCGGCGCGGCAGGCAGCCGCTTCGCTGCCGGGCTCGGCCTGCTGCTCGCGCTGGCGGGCACCGCGGCAGCGCTCTGGCAGCATTTCGTCGCCGCCCGATCGGCCTCGTGCAACCTCACCCTCGCCGACAAGATCGTCAACGCGACCGAGCTCAACCGCCTCCTGCCCGACGTGTTCGAGGCGCGCGCCAGCTGCGCCGATGCAGCGGTCAGCCTGATCGGCGTTCCGTACGCGTTCTGGGCCGCGCTCGTCTTCCTGGCGTGCGCGATCGCCCTGGTGCGCGTCCTTCAAGCCCGCGTCTGAGCGCGAGGCGATCGACTCGTGATGAGCGACGCGAGCGCGGGCGCCGGCGTCGAGATCGGCGCGGTCGTGGCCGCGCTCTATCGGCGCAACTCGCGCAAGGTCCTGGCGACCTTGATCCGCCTCCTCGGCGACTTCGACCTCGCCGAAGAGGCGGTGCAGGACGCGTTCAAGGCTGCCGTCGAGCAGTGGCCGCGCGACGGGATTCCCGCGAACCCGGTGCCGTGGCTGGTCTCGGCCGGACGCTTCAAGGCCATCGACGGCATTAGGCGACGCGCCCGCTTCGACCCACTCGAAGGCGACGTCGCCGATCGCGCCGAGGCGGTTGCTGATGGCGCCGCGCGCTGGGACGAGGGCGAGGAGATCGGCGACGACTCGCTGCGCCTGATCTTCACCTGTTGCCACCCCGCGCTCTCGGCCGATGCCCAGGTTGCGCTGACGCTGCGCGAAGTGTCCGGCCTCACCACCGAGGAGATCGCGAGCGCGTTCCTGACGCCGCCGGCGACGCTCGCGCAGCGCATCGTCCGCGCCAAGGCCAAGATCCGCGACGCGCGCATTCCGTACAAGGTTCCCGAACAGGCCGAGCTCGCGCCCCGGCTCGAGAGCGTCCTGCGCGTCATCTATCTGGTCTTCAACGAAGGCTATTCGGCGTCGGCGGGCGATTCGCTGACACGCGCCGACCTCTCGGCCGAGGCGATCCGCCTTGCCCGGCTCGTCGTCGAGCTGCTGCCCGAGCCCGAGGCGATGGGCCTGCTGGCGCTGACGCTGCTGCAGGAGTCGCGGCGCGCAGCCCGAGCCTCGGCCGACGGCGCGATCGTCGTCCTCGAGGCGCAGGACCGCTCGCTCTGGAACCGGGCGCAGATCGACGAGGGCCTGGCCTGGGTCGATCGCGCGCTCGGGGCACGGGGCCAGCCGCCGGTCGCGCGCGTCGGTCCCTATGCCGTGCAGGCCGCGATCGCGGCGCTGCACGCCAGGGCGGCGAGCGCCGAAGCGACCGACTGGGCCGAGATCGCCGGCCTGTACGACGTCTTGGTGCGGATCCAGCCGACGCCGGTGGTCGCGCTGAATCGCGCGGTCGCGATCGCGATGCGCGACGGCCCGGCAGCGGGCCTGTCGCTGGTCGATGCCCTGCTCGCCGACAAGCGCCTGCACGACTATCACCTCGCCCACGCCGCGCGCGCCGATCTGTGCCGCCGCCTGGGCAGGAACGCCGAGGCGCGCGCCTCGTACGAGCGCGCCATCGCCCTCGCGCGCCAGGGACCCGAGCGCGAGTTTTTGGCCGCGCGGCTGCGCGCCTTGCCGGCGTGAGCTCGCGGATGTCGATTGCGGCGCGCGCCGTTCGACCAGACCAGCGCGGTCGACGCCGCCGAAGGAGCGTTCGATGAAGTACCTGTGCCTGGTCTACCTCGAGGAAGAGCTGCTGCATGCCGTTCCCGACCGCGAATGCCTCGCCGCTGCCGAAGGACTGCGCGCCGGCGGCCAGGTCATCGCTGCCGAGGCGCTGCACCCGGCCCAGATCGCGACCACGCTGCGCATTCGCGACGGCGCGCTGTCGATGACCGACGGACCGTTCGCCGAGACCAAGGAGCAACTCGCCGGCTTCTACCTGTTCGAGGCGCGCGATCTCGACGAGGCGCTCGCTCTGGCGGCAAGGATCCCGCCGGTGCGGACCGGCAGCATCGAGGTGCGGCCCGTGCGCGAGCTCGATCCGGACCGCTGAGCTCCGCTCAGCGGCCGTCGCCGGCGACGACCCGCAGCGCCTTCGGGATTGCGTGCTGGCGCCGGCCCTTCCGCGCGCGCCGGCCGACGTAGGGTTCGAGCACCGCACCGCGCAGCACTTCCTCGCGCGCCTTGCCGCCGCGCCCGCTGCCCTGTACCAGCAATGCGTCGGCGAAGACAGCGACGCTCACCACCGCGTCCTTTGCATCGAGGTCGACGAGGGTCAGGCCCCGGCCGCCGTTGCCCTGCAGCTTCAGCTCCTCCAGGCCGAAGACGAGCAATCGTTCGGTCAACGTCAGGCAGGCGACGCGCGACGCGGTGGCGCCGACCACCGCCGGGGGCAGCGGCTTGTCGTCGCCTTCGAGATCGAGGAAGGCCTTGCCGCCGCGCTGGCGCGACAGCAGGTCGGCGCCGCGCGCGAGCAGGCCGAAGCCGCCCGTGCCGGCGAGCAGCAGCACCGTCGACGGGGCGCCGGCGAAGTAGTGCGCCGGCTGCGTTCCCGGCTCGACGTCGATGAGCGAGGTGATCGGCTGGCCGTCGCCGCGACCGCTCGGCAGGCTCGCCGCGGCGACCGAATAGACGCGACCGTTGCTGCCGAAGACGAGCAGGGAGTCGACGCTGCGGCACTCGAACGTGCCGTACATCGCGTCGCCCGACTTGAACGCGAGTTGGCCGGCTTCGATCGCGTGGCCTTTCAACGCCCGCACCCAGCCCTTCATGCTCACCACGACCGTCACCGGCTCGTCGACGATCCGGACCTCGGCAACGGCGCGCTTGCCCGCCTCGATCAGGGTCCGGCGCTCGTCGCCGTGCGCCTTGACATCGGCCTCGATCTCGCGGATCACCGTGCGCTTGAGCGCCGCCGGGCTGGCCAGGATCTCGGTCAGCCTCGCCGCCTCGCCGCGCAGCTCCTTCAGCTCCTGCTCGATCCTGATCGCCTCGAGCCGCGCCAGCTGGCGCAACCGGATGTCGAGGATGTCGTCGGCCTGGCGCTCGCTGAGCGTGAAGCGCTCGATCAGCGCCGCCTTCGGCTCGTCGGCGGCGCGGATGATCGCGATCACCTCGTCGATGTGGAGCAGGACGAGCTGACGACCTTCGAGGATGTGGATCCGCTCGGCGACCTTGGCGAGCCGATGACGCGAGCGGCGCTCGACGGTCGCGACCCGGAACCGGTTCCATTCGCCGAGCAGCTGCAGCAGGCTCTTTTGCGTCGGACGGCCGTCGGCGCCGACCATCGTCAGGTTGATCGGCGCCGAGCTCTCGAGGCTGGTATGGGCGAGCAGGGCGTTGACGAGATCGGATTGCGCCACGGTGCGCGACTTGGGCTCAAACACGAGCCGCACCGCCGCATCCTTGCTCGACTCGTCGCGCACCGCGTCGAGCACGGCGAGCACGCTCGCCTTCAGCTGCAGCTGCTCGGCCGAGAGCGCCTTCTTGCCGGCCCTGACCTTCGGGTTGGTCAGCTCCTCGATCTCCTCGAGCACCTTCTGCGCGCTCGTTCCGGGCGGCAGTTCGGTGACGACGAGCTGCCACTGGCCACGCGCCAGGTCCTCGATCTTCCAGCGCGCGCGCACCTTGAGCGAGCCGCGGCCGGTCGCGTAGGCAGCGCGGATCTCTTCCGGCGCGCTGATGATCTGGCCGCCGCCCGGATAGTCCGGGCCGGGCAGGAGTGCGGCGAGCGCGTCATCGCCGAGCTTGTCATCCTTCAACAGCGCGATCGCCGCGGCCGCGACCTCGCGCAGGTTGTGGCTCGGAATCTCGGTCGCCAGGCCGACGGCGATGCCGCTGGCGCCGTTGAGGAGCACGAACGGCAGGCGCGCCGGCAGCAGCCTCGGCTCCTCGGTCGAGCCGTCGTAGTTGGCGATGAATTCGACCGTGCCTTCGTCGATCTCGTCGAGCAGCAGGCGCGCGATCGGCGCCAGCCGCGCCTCCGTGTAGCGCATCGCCGCGGCGCCGTCGCCGTCGCGCGAGCCGAAGTTGCCCTGGCCGTCGATCAGCGGATAGCGCAGCGCGAAGTCCTGCGCCATCCGCACCATCGCGTCGTATGCCGCCTGGTCGCCATGCGGATGAAAGCGCCCGAGGACGTCGCCGACGACGCGCGCGCTCTTGACCGCCTTCGGCCCGGCGGCGGTCGTGAAGGCGAGCCCCATCCGCGCCATCGCGTAGAGGATTCGCCGCTGCACCGGCTTCTGGCCGTCGGCGACGTCGGGGAGCGCGCGCCCTTTGACGACCGAGAGCGCGTACTCGAGATAGGCGCGCTCGGCATATTCGGCCAGCGCCACGACATCGTCGGTGGGCGCGGTGGGAGAGGGTTCGAAGAGGTCGGGAGTCACCGGGGGGGCAAGGTGCGAGAGGTCCGCCGGCAGATCGCCAGCCGAAACAGGTGCAGCGAAATTCTCGCCGATGGACGGCATCGCCTTCAGGCCACAATTCCGACGCTTACGCCATGCGCCGCAGTTCGCGGCGGGCGCGCCAGAGGACCGTCCCAACATGAAATGCGCTCTCGTCGGCTCCCGCTACTTCGGTGCCACGGTGTTCGAGGCCCTGCGCAAGGAGGCCGGGGTCGAGTTCGCGACGATCGTCGTCCCCGCCCTGGACGACCGGCTCGCGATCGCGGCGCAAGCCGCGGGCGTGCCGGTTCACGTGCTGGTCGACAAGAAGATCGTCCCGGGCGACGCGATTCCCGAAGGCACCGAGCTCATCGTCGCCGCGCACACCCATGCCCGGGTCAGCAACGAGGCGCTCGCGCGCTCGCGCCTCGGCGGTATCGGCTACCACCCGTCCCTGCTGCCGCGCCATCGGGGCATCGCCGCGGTGGAATGGACGATCCTCGAGGGCGACGCGATCGCCGGCGGCTCGGTCTACCACCTTGCCGATGGCTGGGACGCGGGTGCGATCGCGGCCCAGGACTGGTGCTTCGTCGCGCGCGGCGAAACGGCGCGCGAGCTGTGGGAGCGGGCGCTGGCGCCGATGGGGCTCGACCTCCTCGCCCGCGTCGTCCGCCATGCGCGCGATCACGGCACGCTGCCGGCGCACACCCAGGACCCGCGCTACGCGACGCGGGCGCCGATGATCCGCCGCCCGGTGGTCGTTGCCGACGCCGTCGAAGCGTCGCCGACGACGCCGCTGATCGTCACCATCATCGGCCCGGATCGTCCCGGCATCGTGCGCCTGCTCTCCGACCGAGCGCATCGCCACGGCGCGAGCTGGACGACGGGCCAGATGTCGCGGCTCGCCGGCGAGTTCGCCGGCATGGTTCATTTCGAGGTGCCGCCGGAGAGCGTCGACGCGCTCGCGGAGGCGCTGCGCGGCCTCGAATCGTCGGGCCTGCGCGTCGCCATCGCGAAGAGCCAGAACGGGCACCTTCCCGCCGGCATGCGCGGCGTCTCGCTCGAGTTGTCGGGCGACGACCGGATCGGCATTATCAGCAAGCTCACCCACATCCTGGCGCAGCGCGGCGTCAGCATCGAGCACATCCAGACCGACCTCGGCGCCATCGATGCCGCCGGCCGGCGCACCTTCCGGGTCGCGGCGCACCTGTTGGTTCCGGATGCGCTGAGCAACGACGAGCTGCAACAGTCGCTCGGCGCGCTCGCGCAGGAAATGCTGGTCGACATCGCGATCGACGATCGCCGCGCGTCGCCGCGGCCGCCGGTCGAGCGCCCGCAGCGAGGCTAGGACACGCGCTGCGCCGTGCCTAGCGCGGAAAGCGCTCGCGCAGCTTCAGCTTCCAGAACTTGCCGGTCGAGGTGCGCGGCACGCCGTCGATCACCTCGTAGCGATCGGGCAGCTGCCACTTGGCGAAGCCGTGTCCGAGGAGATGCCGGCCGAGCGCATCGGCGATCTCCGCCGGAGCGATCTCGGCGCCCTTCTTCCAGACGATGCACGCCAGCGGCCGCTCGCTCCACTTGGGGTCGGGGATCGCGATCACCGCCGCTTCGGCGATCGCCGGATGCGCCATCAGCGCATTCTCGAGATCGACCGACGAGATCCACTCGCCGCCCGACTTGATCAGGTCCTTGGTGCGGTCGGTGATGCGGACGAAGCCGAGCTCGTCCATCGCCGCGACGTCGCCGGTGCGAAGCCAGCCGTCGTCGGTGAACTTGTCCTCGCTCGGCGGCACGCGGTGGTACGAGCCGGTGATGAACGGGCCCTTGACCTGAATCTCGCCGACGGTCTTGCCGTCCCACGGCGCATCCTGGCCGTCGTCCGCTCGGATGCGCACGTCGACGAGCGGCACCGGCACGCCGGCCATCGCCGCACGACGAAAGCGCTCGTCCTCGCCCCGATCGACGATCTCGGCGCGCAGGTAAGACGAGGTCGCCAGCGGTGAGGTCTCGGTCATGCCCCAGCCCTGGCCGATCGTGACGCCGTGCTTGGCGAAGGCACGGATGAGCGCTTCGGGCACTGCTGCGCCGCCGACCAGCGAGCGCATGCCGTTCGGTAGCTTCCAGCGGCCGGGCTGCTCGACGAGCGAGCGGTCGTAGGCCTGGATCAGTCCCATCCAGATCGTCGGCACCCCGAGGGCGAGCGTCGGTTTCACCTCGGTGATCAGGTCGAGCAAGTCCTCGGGATGCAGATGCGGCCCGGGCAGGACGAGCTTGATGCCGAGCATCACCGCGCCGTAGGGCAAGCCCCAGCTGTTGGCATGGAACATCGGCGTCACCGGCAGCAGGCAGTCGGTGCTGCGCAAGCCCCAGTGGTCGTAGAGGCCGCCGACGAGCGTGTGCAGCACCGTCGATCGATGCGAGTAGGCGACGCCCTTGGGCCGGCCGGTCGTCCCCGACGTGTAGCACATGGCGATCGGATCGTCCTCGTCGTGCTCGGCGTAGACGAAGGCGTCGCCGTCGGCGCCAGCGAGCAGCGCCTCGTAGTCGACGTGACCGCCCGAGGTGTCGACTGGCGCGCCCGAGAACGGGAACACGATCACCTTCTCGAACGCGTGCA
>Ga0070670_100001884_pt1 | contig 17129 bp, 12 predicted proteins | sample KBSS63metaG_FD_64665 | JGI IMG/M metagenome (GOLD analysis project Ga0070670, IMG submission 64665) | Switchgrass rhizosphere microbial communities from Kellogg Biological Station, Michigan, USA - KBS S6-3 metaG | ecosystem: Host-associated > Plants > Roots > Rhizosphere > Soil ... | reverse complement strand
GGATACGACGCGCTGGCCGAGAACGTGAAGAAGTTCTCGCCTGAGAAGATGGCGCCCATCTGCGGCATTCCCGCGGAGACGATTCGCGAGGTTGCGCGGACCTACGCGACGTCCGCGGCATCGATCATTCTGTGGGGCATGGGCATCTCGCAGCATGTGCACGGAACCGACAACGCGCGCTGCCTGATTGCGCTGGCGCTCTCAACCGGGCAGATCGGAAAGCCGGGCTCCGGACTCCATCCGCTGCGGGGACAGAACAACGTCCAGGGGGCCTCGGACTCAGGGCTGATCCCGATGTTCTATCCGGACTATCAACGGGTGAACACGCCGGAAGCACGACAACGGTTCGAGACGCTGTGGCAGACATCGCTCGATCCGGATCCGGGCCTGACCGTTGTCGAGATCATGAACGCCGCGAAGCAGCACGAGATCCGCGGGATGTACATCATGGGCGAGAACCCCGCGATGTCCGATCCGGACGTGGATCACGCGCGTGAGGCGATGGCGGCGCTCGACCATCTCGTTGTGCAGGACATCTTCCTCACTGAGACCGCATATCTGGCCGACGTCATCCTGCCCGCCACCGCGTGGCCGGAGAAGGTCGGCACCGTCACCAACACCGATCGCATGGTGCAGCTCGGACGCAAGGCGATCGATCCGCCGGGGGACGCCCGCGAGGATTTCTGGATTCTCAATGAGCTTGGCCGCCGACTGGGTCTCGACTGGACGTATTCGCATCCGCGCGACACGTTCAACGAGATGCGGAAATGCATGGACTCGATCGCCGGCATCACCTGGGAGCGCCTCGAGCAGCAGTCGTCTGTGACGTATCCGTGCGAGCAGGAAGGCGACCCGGGCGATCCGGTCGTGTTCATCGAGAACTTTCCGACGGCGTCCGGCCGCGGCAAGTTCGTCCCTGCGGACCTGATCTCGGCGGCTGAGCAGCCGAACGCCGAGTATCCCATGGTGCTCATCACCGGACGGCAGCTCGAGCACTGGCACACCGGATCGATGACCCGTCGGTCCTCGAACCTCGACGCGATCGAGCCGGAGCCCGTGGCGTCGATTCACCCGCTCGATCTCGACGGGCTCGGCGTTCTGCCTGGAGACGTTGTGTCGATCGCCTCGCGGCGCGGCACCATCTCCCTCTACGCGCGCGTCGACGACGGGATGCCGCGCGGAGCCGTGTTCGTGCCGTTCTGCTACTACGAGGCAGCGGCGAACATGCTCACCAACCCCGTGCTCGATCCATTCGGCAAGATCCCGGAGTTCAAGTATTGCGCGGTGAAGGTCACGCCTGGCGGTCCGACACCGGAGCATATGAGCTTCGGCGGCGGCGTGCTCCTCGACGAAACCGCTCGCTGACGCTCGCTCTCCAGACAGGTCCACCGCGCATGTGCTTGACATATTCCTATATGGGAATATATATTTCACACCGTGCCGCGCGCTGCCACGCATTCCGACGTCTTCAACGCAGTCGCTGAGTCCCGCCGACGCGACATCCTGGAGTACCTCGCGCCGGACGAGCGCGCCGTGGGCGAAATCGCCGATGCGCTCGAGATGGCTCAGCCCTCCGTCTCCAAACATCTGAACGTGCTGCTGACGGCCGGGCTCGTCACGGTTCGTCGCGACGGACGGCGCGCGCTCTATCGGACCGACGCCGACGCGCTCCGGCCCGTGTATGAATGGAGCAGTTCGTTCGCGCAGTACTGGCGCCGGCAGCTGTCGCGGATCAAAGAGCACGCCGAACGAAAATCGTCACATCGATAGCATCAGGAGGATTACGTGCTGAGCACACCATCGCTCGAACATCTGTCAGTTGAAACCGTCGAAACCGTCCTCGTCCGTGCGTCGATTGAAACGACGTTCGAATCGATGATCGTGCAGCTCGGGCGACAGAACGAACTGCCCGACGGCACCGCGTTTCCCATGATCATCGAGCCCTGGCCGGGCGGACGGTGGTATCGCGACCTCGGCAGCGACAACGGTCATCTCTGGGGACACGTGCAGAGCATCAAGCGGCCGACGCTGCTGGAGATCTATGGTCCGCTCTTCATGTCGTATCCCGTGGCGTCGAACCTGATGTACCGGCTGAAGGAGGTCGATGGCGGCACCGAGATCGCGTTCCGCCATTCGGCTTTCGGCCTCATTCCCGACGATCACCGGAAGCGCATGGGCGAGGGCTGGCGGTTGTGGCTGTCGCGGATTCGGACGCAGGCTGAGGGCACTCTGAGAGTGTGAGGAGTTGATCATGAGAATCAGCGAAGGTCTATTGCAGGAACTCGAGCCGGAAGCGCAGACGACGCGACGGGTGCTCGAGCGCGTGCCGCAGGAACACCTCGAATGGAGGCCGCACCCGAAGGCGATGACGCTGGGTCAGCTGGCCCGTCACGTCGCCACGATTCCTGGTGGCGTGGCATCTGCGGCCGTTCCGCCAACGATGGAGGTGCCGAGCTTCCCGCAGCCGTCGATCACCCACGTGCGCGAACTGCTGCCGCTGCTCGACGAGAGTGTCGCCAAAGCGCGCGACGTCCTCAGTCCGATGAGCGATGCCGACATGCAGGCGACATGGCGCCTGATGAATGGGACGGAGACTGTGCTGGCGCTGCCGCGCGTGGCGTTCCTGCGCAGCATCATGCTCAATCACTGGTATCACCATCGTGGACAGCTGTCCGTGTACTTGCGTCAACTCGGCGTGGCGTTGCCGTCGATATACGGCCCGAGCGCGGACGAGAACCCGTTTCTGGCGCAACCGGCCTGAGCACCGACCCGGATCGCTGATTCCCGCTACACCGGCTGCCCGCGAATCAAGCGAATCAACAGGAAGATGACCGCGACGACGAGGAGGATGTGCAGCCATCCACCGAGTGTTGTCGTGGTCACCATCCCGATCAGCCAGAGCGCCACGAGCAGGATCACAAGGAACATCAGCATGGTTGAGCTCCTGCAGCCTTCCGTAGCGAATGCGGTGCCAGCAGCGACGTGCTGGCAGTCCGCTTGCTCCGGTATTGAACCGGAGGGGATATGGCAACGGCTCGGCAATCCAAGCGCACCGCGTCAGCATCAACGTCGAAGAAGCGGAAGGCCACAGTCACCGGTCAGGCGTCGAAGACGGCTCGCCGCGCGGCACGCAGCGTCGTCAAATCCGTGTCCGCGCACGTGTTACCCGCACTGCCACACGACGCCGTGAAGCTTCTCGAAAGGGACCATCGCCGGTTCGAAAAGCTCATGGAGGAAGGCGAGGAAACGACGGCCAGGGCGAGCAAGCGGCGCCGCAGCGTCCTGCACACACTCGCCGCCGAGATTGCGGCTCACGAGCGCAAAGAGGAGAAGGTGCTGTATCCGGCACTCAAGCGCCACCGCGAGGCCAAGGACATCGTCCTCGAGGGCTATCAGGAACACCACGTAGCCGACGTGCTCGTGGCTGAGCTGAAGCAGATGGATCCGGCTGACGAACGGTGGGGCGCGAAGTTCAAGGTCCTGAAGGAGAGCCTTGAGCATCACATCGAAGAAGAAGAGGGGCATATGTTCCGCACCGCGCGATCCGTCCTGGGTCGCGAGCGGCTCGATCAGCTCGGCCGTCGAATGCAGTCGCTGAACGGAAGCGGTCGTACACCTTCCCGCTGATTCCTGGGGCATCCGGTGGGCGACGACATGTTTGTCGCTCACGCCTCAGCGGCCTACGTTCTTCACATCGATCGCTCGTCCGGTCTGACGAGATCGCCGATCAAACACGCCGTTCACTGACGCGCGACATCGGCCTGGCGAACCTGCGGCGGCAATCGCCACATTACTGGCGATCGCCGTCACCGTTCATCGCATGTTTGTCGCCTTTCGCACGACGACGTTCGACCGCGACGCATGCGCGCGAGATCGGCTGCGCGATTTCATTCAATGAAACGCGCACCCGGTCGTGGCGATGCGCGTGTGGTCCTCCGCTTGCAGCCGAGGGTCACGCTCCACGGCGAACATCACGCTCCACGCCGAACATCACGAGCCCCGACGCTCTGCACCCCAAGTTTTTGATCGCTTGACACGCGCAAGCACCGCAGCGCCGTAACGACGGCGTGAGCTCCGCCCGCTGCGTGTTGAGAGGAGGACTGCTATGAGCGGTTTGCGCGGACTTACTCTGCTGACTCTCGTATGTGGATTGCTCGCGTGGCCGGATACAGGCTACGCGCAGGAAGCCACCATCAGCGGCACGGTAAAGGATTCGACCGGCGGCGTGCTGCCCGGTGTCACGATCACGGCCATTCACGAAGCTTCCGGCAATACATTTGTCGCGGTGACGGATGAGCGCGGCGCGTTCCGCATGCCCGCCCGTACTGGCGGATACCGTCTGACCGCAGAACTCTCCGGATTCACGACACCTGGTCGCAAGGTGCAGCTCCTCGTGGGGCAGACGGCAGTCGTGCCGCTTGAAATGGTCCCTGCGACCTTCCAGGAGTCGCTCACGGTCAGCGGCGCGTCGCCGCTCATCGACACCGTGAGCTCCACGCTCGGCGCGAACGTGGACCCGAAACAGATGCAGGAGCTGCCGCTGAACGGCCGCAACTTCGTGGACCTCACGATGCTCGCCGTCGGCAGCCGCCAGAATTCGTCCTCGGATGAGCTCGGCGGTCTCGGCGTGTTTCAGATGAACGTCGACGGCCTCCGCGTGACGCAGAACCAGACGGGCGGCTTCGGTCAGCCCAAGTACAGCCGTGACGCGATCGCGGAGTTCGAGTTCGTCTCGAACCGCTTCGATGCGACACAGGGCGGCTCGAGCGGCACGCTGGTGAACGCGATCACCAAGTCCGGCACCAACACCCCGGCGGGCACCTTTTCAGGCTACTTCCGCGACGACAAATTCATCGGCAAGGACTTCGTGCAGAACCGCGTGCTGCCGTACCAGAACCAGCAGCTCAGTGCGACCTTCGGTAGTCCGATCAAGAAGGACCGCGTGCACTTCTTCGGCAACTACGAATACGAGCGCGAGCCGCAGACGTTCGGCTTCTCGAGCCCGTTTCCGAGCTTCAACCTCGACCTGAGCGGCACGCGCATGGAGTCCAAGGGCGGCGGCCGCCTCGACTTCCAGTTCACTCCGATGACACGCCTGAGCGTGCGCGGGAACAAGTCGCTCGTGGACATGCCGTACGACTCGCGCTACACGGGCGGATCGACACGGCATCCCTCGTCCGCCATCACGACCGACCGGCACAGCACCGACGTCAGCGGCACGCTGACCCAGGTGTTCAGTCCCCGAGTCCTCAACGAGATTCGCGCCGGCTACGCGGCCTATTACTGGATTCAGGATTCGATCGTCTCGTGGCCCAACCATCCATACCCGGGCCTCACGCTCGGGACGCCGATCATCAACCTGCGCAGCTACACGATCGGCATGGCCCACAACTTCTCGCACGAGGACGAGCGTCAGAGCACCTATTCGGTGCGCGACAACCTGACGCTCTCGTACGACAAGGCTGGCCGGCACGACCTGAAGGTGGGCGGCGAGGCCTTCTACCAGAAGAACCCCGTGTTCCTCTGCATCCGCTGCCAGGGGATCTACGACGCGACCGGCGGGCCGATCCCGGCCAACATCGAGTCGCTCTTTCCGGTCTGGAACGACATCTCGTCGTGGAACCTGAACGGGCTCTCGTCGATCGTCCGCAGCTACACGCTCGGTGTCGGCGACATGCTGGTGCAGGCGCCGCTCAGTGGCGGGTCGGCGTGGATTCAGGACGACTGGCGGGTCGGGTCCAGGCTCACACTGAATCTCGGTCTCCGCTACGACCTCGAGACGGGCGTCTTTGCCGAAGACGTCGAGATGCAGCCGTTCCTGCGGGGTGGCCGGAAGAACGACACGAACAACTGGGGTCCGCGGGTCGGTGCAGCGTTCAGCCTGACCGAGAACACCGTGCTGCGCGGCGGCGGCGGGCGCTACTTTTCTGATCCGGGGTCGCACACCGCCTACTGGACGTACATGAATGCGGCGGCGCTCCAGCCGCAGATCTTCAACGACGGACGGGCCGACTTCGCAGCCAACCCGTTCAACGGGCCGATTCCAACGTTCGACCAGGTGGCGGCCACGCTCTGCACCGTGTCCACCGCGGCGAACTGCCTGCGCCGCAGCACGACGAACTTCGCCGTCGAGGGTAACGAGATTCCCTATAGCGACCAGGCGTCCTTCGGCGTCCAGCGGCAGTTCGGACGCTCGATGTCGGTCGAGGCCGACTACGTCTACACCGCGAACCGGGCGATGCTCGTCACGCTCAACGCGAACCTCGCCTACGACCCGGCGACGGGCGTGAACTACCCGTTCAACGACCTCGCGAGACGGCCCTATACGCAGTGGGGCGACGTGCAGGTGCGGCGCACCATCGGCGAGTCCAACTACCACGGCCTGCAGATGGCCTTCACGAAGCGCATGAGCAACCGGTGGCAGGCATCGGCCACGTATCTGCTCGCGGGCCAATGGAACCTGCAGAACGCGCCGGTCGCGGGCGCCTTCTGCGAAAACCCGACGACGCTGACCGCCTCGGGCGCGCCGACGTGCGACGTGCCGGTCACGCTCCACCCGGCACTGCAGGAGGAGTGGTACCTCTCCGGCGAACAACGGAACCGCTTCACGTTCAACGGCATCTGGCAGATTGGGTACGGCTTCCAGGCGAGCGGTCTCTACTTCTACGGCGACCAGGGCTACGCAACGCCGAGCTCTGGTGTGGACGCGCTGGCGCAGGGCAGTACCGGCGGCCGGGTCCGTGCGAACGGCACCATCATCGCGAGGAACAGCTTCGACATTCCGTCGATACACCGCGTGGACATGCGCGTGCAGCGGCAGTTCAAGCTCGGGGGCAAGGCCGCCATCGACGGCATTGTCGAAGTCTTCAACCTCTTCAACCACGCGAACTACGCCGCGTTCACGACGAACGAAACCAGCTCGCGCTACGGGCAGCCGACGGACAGCACCAACATCTCGTTCCAGCCCCGGATAGTGCAGTTCGGCTTCCGCGCGTCGTTCTAATCCCGCGAACCCCGACGTAGGCCGGGTCCCGTCCTCCGGACCCGGCACACGGCGCGCGGTGCTTCCGGACGAGCTCTAGACAGGACGTGACGCATATGAAAAGCCGCATCCCCGTTCGACAACTGCTCGGAGCGACCGTGATCGCCGGCGCGATCGGCGGCGTCGCGTTCATGGCCGGCCGCCGACCGGTCGAGGCCCAGGCCGCACCCTGGCGCTTCCATCTGATCGAGGCGACGATCGGCGACGTTCACCGCGCCATTCGCGAACGGCAGATCACCTGCCGTGGCCTCATCCAGGCCTACGTCAATCGCGCGAAGGCCTATAACGGCGTCGCGCACCAGCTCGTCACGCTCGACGGCGCGCCGATTCCGCCAGCGCCGGGCGTCGTGCGTGCGGGATCGCCGCTGAAGTTTCCGACCGGGACCATCAAGGCCTCGACGATCCTTCCGCACCTCGACGAATACGCAGGGCCGCCCATCGACTGGGGCCGCATGGAGCCGACGGCGTCCGACCCGAGCGTGCAGCAGCAGTTCGGGATGATCGTCGGTATCCCGAAAGCCGGGCAGCTGGCTGCGCTCGCGACGATCAACCTTCGGGGCGAGCGCTCGGTGACCTGCAAGGGTGAGCTCGACAAGGCGCCGAAGGACGGGCCGCTTCCTGCGGGCGCGCCGCCGGTGTGCGAGGAGCTGCGCAAGCAGCCCGACGCGCTCGAGCGCGCCTCGGAGCTCGACGCGCAGTACGCCAGCAATCCCGATCTGGCCGCGATGCCGATGTACTGCATCGCGTTCACGTTCAAGGACTCCTTCGACACGAAGGACATGCGGACGACCGGGGGCGGCGACGCGCGCTACGACATCGACGTGCCGCCGCGTGATTTCACGCTCGTCGAGCAGCTCCGCGCCAAGGGCGCCATCATCTACGCCAAGTCCGTCCCCGACGAATACAACGCGCGCGCCGGCAACCCCGGCGGTCCGAACCGCGCGAAGACGGTGATGCCCGGTAACACCGGTTATCAGCGCAGCACCTGGGGCGGTACCCCGGCCAACCCGTACGACACGACGCGCGCGGCCGCGATCGGATCGAGTTCCGGGTCGGCTGTCTCCGTGACCGCGAACCTGGCGATGTGCAGTCTCTGCGAGGAGACGAACGCCTCCTGCCGCGGCCCGTCGAACCACAACGCGCAGGCGATGATCCTGCCGGCCAAGGGCCTGCTCTCGTACTTCGGCGGCGCGATCGGGAACGACATGCACAACGATCGCGCCGGCATCGAGTGCCGCACGATCGGCGACGCGGCGCAGGTCTGGGACGCGCTCAAAGATCCGAAGAACGGCTACTACGACCCGCGCGACGTGTTCACGACGGTCCGGCGGTCGAGCTTCCTCGAGAAACCGTACGCCACGCACACAGCGCAGACCGGCGCGCCCGGTTCCCTCAAGGGGATGCGCATCGGCGTCATCCGCGAGTCGATGCTCGCGTTTCCCGGCACCAAGGCCGACGAGCCGATCGTTGAGGCCGCCGCGAAGGAAATCACGCAGGTCCTCGGCGCGAAACTCGGCGCGACGCTCGTCGAGTCGATCGACCCGCTGTGGAAGGACGACCCGGCGATCGAGAACATGCGCACGTCGTACACGCGCGCGCTCACGAAGCTCCTGCCGGTGTTCTTCCCCGAGGTGCTCTTCCGCGTCGACGACGACGGGACGCCCGAGTTCCCGGACGTCGCCGCTCACGTGAAGCCGACCGTGTTCGAGCGGGGGATCGTGCGCGGCACGGGCACGATGGCGCCGGTGGACTACCTGGTGGCGCTCGCCGAGGGCCGCATTGCGCCGCCGCCGAACCTGAACATCCGCTCGATCCAGCAGAAGCCGCAGGCGACGACGTTTCACTTCCACTTCCTGCAGTACGCGACGCGACGCGCTGCCGAGTGGAAGGCCCGCGGGTTTACGGAGACCCTCGTCGACTTCACGCAGCTCAACGCGCGCTCGAAGTTCTGGGGCGAGACGCAGCGCGAAGCGTTCAAAAACTGGGAACTGTTCGATCAGATCCGGTTCCCGCTCGGCGAACGGCAATCGACGAACGAGCGCGCCAAGCTCCGTGAGCTGTTGTCGCGGCTCGACATCATGGTGATGCGCGAGAACCATCTCGACGCGCTCGTGCGACTGCACACGTCGCTTCCGCCGGGCAGGACCGGGTATCCCGGCGTCGGTGGTGGTGGCGGCGGTGACATCAACCGGGGCGATTCGGCGATGGGTCCGAACGCGGGCCTGACCGAAGTGCAGGTGCCTGGCGGGTTCGTCACGACGGTCTACGACCCCGTCTTCACGCTCAGCCCCGACAAGAAGCGCTACGTCGGGAGCGTCCCGGCCACGCCGACGACGCTGCCCGCGCCAGGCCTGCCGTTTGCGCTCGTCTTCAGGACCGACGTTGGCAGCGAGAACGTCATCCTCAGGATCGCCTCGGCCTATGAGGCTGCATCGAAGCGGCGCGTGCCGCCGCCTGACTTCGGTCCCCTCCCGGGGGAACCATGAGCTCGACATCGTCGCCAACCGTCGTCGAGGCGGGCATTCAGGCCCGCCTGCCGCGAGCACGCGCCCTGCCGATTCGCGTCTTCGCGTTCGACCGGCCCGCACTGTGGCTTGCTGCAGGCGCCGCGATCGGCGTGGGCGTTGCGGGCATGTGGAACGTGCGCGCGATCGACGGTCTAGGGGTCGCCACGTTCGTCGTGCCGCTCGTCGGCCCGTTCCAGGGAAAGGCCGCCCAGTTTGCCGCGTTCGGGCCCGGCTTCGGGGCGCTCTTCGCCGTGGCGGCGGGCCTCGCGGCGACAGCCACCGCTTCCAGCCTTGCCACGTTCACCCTGCTTCCGGGGCTGGCCTCGTCAGTCGCAGGAATTCCGAGGGCGTCAGCGCTGAAGGTACCGGCGATCATGGCCGTGCTCGTCGCGACCGTGGGTGCCCTGTACGGCGCCTTCATCGGGCGTATGGGGCCCGAGGGCGCCGCCGCGTTCAACACGTCGGCGATCCGCAGCGCCCAGTCGTTCGTCGTCTTCGGCGCGCTCGGCAGCCTGATGCTGATCTGGGCCGCGTTCGAGGCGCGCCTGCTCGCCGCACCGGTCGTCGGCGCCCCGCCGATCGCCCGGATCTTCCTCGCGCAGCCCGCCGTCAAGGCGGCGATCGCCGGCGCGATCGCCGGAGGCTTCACGCTGGGGCGGCCGCTCGCGGTGTTCCGCGAATTCCTGCTCTACGCCGCGCAACCAGGCAGCGTCGGCTACGGCGCCGGCGTCATGGCGCTGCAGTCCCTTGCGACGATGGCGATTCCGATCGGCTTGCTGGCGTGCACGGTCGTGCTCGGACACGGCCGCCTCAATCGATGGACGCGTGCGAACCCGCGTCGCTCAGCGCTCATCTCGGCGGCGGCGATGGCGGCCGGCGGCGCGTTTCTCATCTTCTACTGGGCCATCACCCGCGTGTGGCCGTGGCTCGGGCGCTGGGGTTTTCAGCTCGGCCTCTATCAGTGATCCGCGGGGCTCGCGGTTGACGACGGTTTCGAGGAGGGTCGGAATGATGAAGAAGAAGCTCTGGACGGGCATCGGCATACTCAGCGTGGGACTCGGCGCGGCGGGTACCGCAACGTTCTTCGTGGCGAGGCCCCTGGCGCAGGTGGCGGGAACGTTTCAGATCGAAGAGGCGACGATCGCCGGTGTTCACCGCGCAATCAAACAGGGGCAGATCACCTGCCGTCAGGTGGTGCAGGCGTACTTCGAGCGCGCCAAGGCGTACAACGGCGTCTCGAACGCGCTCCTGACCGCTGACGGCGCGACGATTCCGCAGGCCTATGGAACAGTCAGGGCCGGCGCGCCACTGAAGTTCCCGACGCAGACCGTCAAGGCCTCGACGCTCCTGCCCGATCTCGACAAGTACACGGGGCCGCCGATCGAATGGGGCCGCATGGAGGCGACCGCCTCGGATCCGTCGGTACAGCAGCAATACGGGATGCTCGTCGGCATTCCGAACGCGGGCCAGGCGAACGCGCTCTCGACGTTGAACATCCGCGGCGAGCGGTCCGTGACCTGCAAGGGCGATTTCGACAAGGCTCCTGGCTCACCGCTTTCTGCGGGCGCGCCGAAGGTCTGCGAGGAGTTCAGGAAGCTCCCGGACGCGTTCGAGCGGGCGACGCAGCTCGACACGCAGTTTGGCCGGAACTTCGACGAGGCGGCGATGCCGATGTACTGCATCCCGTTTTCGTTCAAGGATCCGTTTGACACCAAGGACATGCGCTCGACCGGCGGCGCCGACGCGCGGTACGACATCGACTTCCCGGCACGCGACCACGTTCTCGTCGAGCAGCTTCGCAACAAGGGCGCGATCATCTACGCCAAGGCCGTGCTCACCGAATACAACGGTCGTGCGGGCGACCCGGGCGGCAAGCACAAGGAAGACAAGGTGCTGATTTCCACGCTCGGCTACCAGCGCAGCACGTGGGGCGGCAATCCGTCGAACTCGTACGACACGACCCGCGCGGGATCGCTCGGCTCGAGCTCGGGATCGGCGGTCTCGGTCAGCACGAATATGGTGATGTGCAGTCTCTGTGAGGAGACGCGCGCCTCATGCCGCGGCCCCGCGAATCACAACTCGGTCGCGCTCATCCTCCCGCACAAGGCGCTCATCGGGTTCGACGGCGGCGCGATCGGCTCCGACATCTACAACGACCGGACGGGTATCCACTGCAAGGACGTCACCGACTCCGCCAAGGTGCTCGATGCGCTGAAGGATCCGAAGGAGGGCTACTACGACCCGCGCGACCCGTTCACAACCGTCCCGCGCTCGGCCGTGCTCAGCCATCCGTACGCCGACACGGCGACCATGCCCGGGACGCCCGGTTCGCTCAAGGGCATGCGGATCGGCGTGATCCGCGAATCGATGATCCAGACACCCGGCGTGCATGCCACCGAGGCGGTCATCGCGGGCGCGACGAAAGAGATCAAGGGTGTCCTCGGCGGCACGCTGGGCGCAACGCTCGTGGAATCGACGGGGCCGCGACTGTTCGACGACCCCGAGATCGAGAACATGACCACGAGCTACACGAAGGCGTTGACGAAGCTCGTGCCCGTCTTCATGCCGGACATCCTGTTCCGCGTGAACAACACCGGCGAACCCACGTTCCCCGACGTGGCCAAGATGATCAAGCCGACGGAGTTCGAGCCCGGAAAGAAGTTCGGCACGGGCACCATGGCGCCGGTGGACTATCTTGTGGCGCTCGCCGAAGGCCGCGTCCCGCCGCCCTCGAACCTGAACATCCAGACGGTTCAGCAGCAGGAAGGCTCGAACGCGTTCCGGTTCCACTTCGTGCAGTACGCGAGCCGGCGCGCCGAGGAGTGGAAGAAGCGCGGCTTCACCGAGACGCTCGTGGACTTCCCGCAGCTGAACGCACGATCGAAGTTCTGGGGAGACGACCAGCGCGCGGCGTTCAAGAACTGGGAGGAAACGGAGGACATCCGCAACTTCCCGCTTGGCGGCCGTCAGGGCATCGACGAACGGATCATGCTGCGCGAGCTGCTCCGTCGCGTGGACATGATGGTGATCTACGAGAACCATCTCGATGCGCTCGTGCGGCTGCACACGCCGATGCCCCCCGCCAAGATCGGCGGCGCGTCGGTGCAGGGCGCCGGCGGCAACGAATCCGCCTTCGGGCCCAACGCGGGTGAGACCGAGGTCCTCATCCCGGCGGGCTACGTCCGCGTGGCGTTCGACCCGGTGTTCAAGCTCAGCGCCGACGGCAAGCGCTACGAGTCGGTCAACAGCGACACGCCGACCGAAATCCCGGCACCCGGACTCCCGTTCTCGCTCGTCTTCCGCGCGGAGATCGGCAAGGAGGACGTGATCCTGAAGGTCGCCTCGGCGTATCAGCACGCGACGAAGCATCGCGTAATGCCCCCGGGATTCCCGGCGCTGAAACAGGCGACGACGTCGTCGCGGTGAACGCCACGGTAGGCTGCCCCTCGGGGATACGCGTGCCCCGGAGTCTCTCGATCTACGTCCTCTGTGCATTGTGTTGCGGGGCCCTGCCTGCGTTGGCAGGGCCCGCCGAACCCGAGACTCCGCCGAGCGGCAGGACGATCCGGGCGCTCCGCCTGGCGGAAGCGATCGAGATCGACGGACAGCTGGCCGACGAGGTCTACCGCACAGCTCCGCCGATCAGCGCCTTCATCCAGCAGGTTCCGCACGAGGGCACCGCCGCGACCGAGAAGACGGACGTCTGGGTGATGTACGACGGGACGAACCTTTACGTTTCCGCGCGGTGCTGGGACTCGGCGCCGCCCGAGGCCTGGATCGCGAACGAGATGCGCCGCGATGCGACCCAGCTCGGTCAGAACGACACCTTCGGCGTCCTGCTCGACACGTTCCACGATCGCCGCGACGGTGTGCTCTTCTTCACCAATGCGCTCGGCGCGCTCGGCGATCAGCAGATCACCGAAGAGCGGAACGCCAACGGCGACTGGAATCCGGTGTGGGACGTGAAGACGTCGCGTTTCGACGGCGGGTGGGTCGTCGAGATGCGCATCCCGTTCAAGTCGCTGCGCTATCGTCCCGGTGCGTCGCAGACGTGGGGGATCCAGCTTCGCCGTGTCGTGCGTCGCCTCAACGAGTGGTCGTACCTGACGCCCGTGCCGATCTCGGCCGCCGGGCGAGACGGTTCGCAGGGCATCCTCCGCGTGTCGGAAGCTGCGACGCTCGTCGGCCTGGACGTGCCGGCCGGAAGCCGCAACCTCGAGATCAAGCCCTACGCCCTCTCGGCCCTCACCACCGACCATGCGGCTGCGCCGTCGATCAACAACGATCCCAATCTGTCGGGCGGCGTCGACCTCAAGTACGGCGTGACGCAGAACCTCACTGCGGACTTCACCTACCACACCGACTTCGCGCAGGTGGAAGCGGACGAGCAGCAGGTGAACCTCACGCGATTCAGCCTGGTGCTGCCCGAGAAGCGCGAGTTCTTCCTCGAAGGGCGCGGGACATTCGAGTTCGGCCGGTCGAGCGGCGGCGGCGGTCTGGCGCCGAACGTCTTCTTCAGCCGGCGAATCGGGCTCGAGGACGGGAGCGCCGTGCCGATCGTTGCGGGCGGGCGAGTGACCGGGAAGCTCGGGCGCTACAGCATCGGCGCCCTCAATATTCAGACCGACGATGCGGTGGGCGTCCCGTCCACGGCGTTCTCGGTCGTGCGCGTGAAACGCGACGTGCTGCGCCGCAGCGCCGTCGGCGCGATCTTCACGCGACGCTCGCACGCGACGCTCGGTGCCGGGTCGAATGAAGCCTACGGCCTCGACGCGAAGTTCGCCTTCCGCGAGAACGTGCATCTCGACGGCTTCGTCGCGAAGACCGAGACGCCCGGGCTCTCTACTCACACCACGAGCTATCAGACGCTCTTCGACTATCCCGCCGACAAGTACGGCCTCCGGCTCGAGCAGCTCGAGGTCGGGCGGAACTTCAACCCCGAGGTCGGATTCCTGCGTCGCACGAATTTTCGGCGGTCGTTCTTCGAAGGACGGTACAGTCCGCGCCCGCGCGACCTCGGGCACGTCCGGCAGTTCACGTTCGAAGGCGGGATGGACTACATCGCGACCGCCGACAGTGGTCGGCTCGAATCGCGGCAGCAGCTCTTCAGCTTTGAGTCGGAGTTCGAGAACAGCGATCGTCTCGAGTTCGACGTGCTCGATCTGCACGAACGGCTCGACGAGCCGTTCGTGGTCGCGCGCGACGTCACGTTGTCGCCTGGCAGCTACGACTTCCGGCACACCGAGCTCGTCTACAACTTCGGGCGTCAGCGGAAGGCCAGTGGCTCGGCCCTGTGGCGACAGGGTACGTTCTACAACGGCGACATCACAGTCCTCGAGTTCACCTCCGCCCGCGTCGAAGTGACGCCGCGTTTGTCCGTCGAGCCGACCGTCTCGTTCAATCACGTCAGCCTGCCCGAGGGGACTTTCACATCGAAGCTGGCACGCACGCGCGTGAGCTACACATTCACGCCGCGGATGTTCGTCAGCGGGCTTGTGCAGTACAACTCGTCGAACGATCGCGTCAGCGCGAACGTGCGCCTCCGCTGGGAATACCATCCAGGCAGCGAACTCTTCATCGTCTACAGCGAGGACCGCGACACGCGTCTGGTCGGGTTCGCGCAGCCCAGGAACCGCGGCATCGCCATCAAGCTCAATCGACTGTTCCGCTACTAGGGGTCCGATGCGGCTGCGCTGTTGATCCAAACAGGCTGCGCTGTTGGTCCGATGCGGCTTTCGCCGATGGTCCAAGCGGGCTTCGCTATTGGTCCGATTGCGGCTGCGCTATTGGTCCAAACAGGCTGCGCTGCTGGTCCAAGCAGGCCGCGCGGTTGGTCCAGGCGTCAGTTTGACGTGGTGGGTCGACGATGCCATCGACTCCGTCTGCCGGAATATCGCAGAAGGATTCGGATGCAAGGACAAGGAATTCGCACGATTCCTGCTCGTCGCACGTCGATCGCTGAACGAAGTCCAGGACGAACTGCACAGTGCAGGGCTCAAAGAGGATGTAACCGACGCGGACCTCGTCATCCCGAGAATGCTGATGCGGCGGCTTTACCCGGCGTTCTCGTCGCTCCTGAGGTACCTCGATCCCGGACCTGACGATCGCAAGAGCCGATGACGACATCGACGGCTCCTTGGACCGACAGCGAAGCCGCCTTGGACCGACAGCGTAGCCTGCTCCTACCTATGGGCGACCTTGACGGCCCTGTCACAATTCCATCGCCTCAGTGTCTTTCAGGTAGTCGTTGGACAAACCAGCCGTGGAATCGCTGAACGAACTCGTCGCCCGGGCCCGTCGAGGTGAGGTGGCCGCCTATGGCCGTCTCGTGCAGGCCACCGAGCGGATGGTGTTTGGCGTCGCGTTGCGGGTCCTGCGGGACGAGGCGCTCGCCGAAGACGCCACCCAGGACACCTATTTGCGCGCGTTCAGGCGCATCAGGGACCTCGAGGAAGACGCGGCGTTCCTGACCTGGCTGCGTCGGATTGCCGTCACCGTCGCCATCAACATGCGGCGGGCCCGGCGGACGACGTTCCTCCGATTGGATGAGGGCGCGGATGTGCCGATCCTCGACGAGATCGAGGCGCGGTGGTCGGACGCGCAGCGGCAGCAGCTCGCAGCCGCGCTGCTGATTCTGACGCCCGGGGAGCGGCGGTTGTGCGATCGCCGGTACCACGGCGGCTGGAGCATCGGCCGGCTGGCGCACGACGAAGGCGTCGATGAAGCCGCGATGCGGAAGCGCCTGCAGCGGATCCGCGACAAACTGCGAAAGGACATCGAGATGTCGGAACAAAGCGAAATCACGACCGGACAATCGCCGCGCGATCTGCCGGCGCGGATCGTCGAGCTGCTCTCGCGGCCGCAGCTCACGAACCTGCCGGAGAATCCGGTGGGGCAGGTGACGCGGATCCTTCGCGGCGTGTTCTCGCAGTTCGTACCGGCGGAGCTCCCCGAGTTCATCGACTTCACGGCGGCACGCGCGAGCGTGACGAGCGACGCGATTTACGTGGACGAAGCAGAGCTGCAGCACGTCGACGATCGCCGCATTCTCCGCTATGACATGACGTTGCCGCTGCTGATGACGAAGCGGTACGAAGGTCAGCCGATGCACCTGTGGATCGAGGGCAAGGTGTATCGGAAGTACGACCGTCTCGACACCAAGCATCTCGACGCGTTCCATCAGGCCGAAGTGTTCTGGCTCGGTGACCGCAACGACGTTGATGCGTGGAAGATGACGACGCTCGTGCTGCAGTCCGTGGACGCCGTGGTGCCCGGATCAACGGTCCGGATCGTGCCGACCAAATACGCGATGTGCTCGCAGGCGTGGGAGCTCGAGGTCGAACACGACGGCCAGCTCCACGAGGTCATGGCGTGGGGCGTCTTCACTGACCGGATCGTCCGCCATCTCGGCGCCGATCCCGCGCGTCACGTTGCGGTGGGTGCGGGCTACGGGTTGGAACGGCTCGCGGCGCTCCGCTACGGCATCGACGACATCAGAAAGATCGATTCAGCGACGGTGGCGCAGTAAGGGTGCGAGGAGTCTGACGCTGGTTGGTTCAAGCAGCCTGCGCTGTCGGTCC